>OHUA01000610.1_pt1 | contig 17070 bp, 14 predicted proteins | sample 1579051 | NCBI WGS metagenome assembly OHUA01 (sample SAMEA3879559, study PRJEB24766) | human gut metagenome | biome: human-associated habitat; feature: feces | place: USA | collected 1985/1987 | reverse complement strand
AACAGATGGAACGGAAGATGCTGATTCGCTGGATATGGAAACCGGCATAGAGGTCGTCGAAGAAGGTGTTCTCAGGGTTCTTTTGCCGGGGATCGGAGTTGGAAAGCATTCATTTGGCACCGGTTTCACCTATTCCCTTGCAGAAATTTGCCAGGTTGATCTGCTCTTCATCTCCGAAGTCCTGTGGCATGTAGGAGGTGCAGGAGTTACCCTCATTGACCGGCTTATAAGGCGGGTCAAAATAAAATAGGGAGTTGGCTCCGGTGTATTCTGCGGTCTGCCGGTAGTCACCGTCCAGAATCACAACATCTTGCAGCAGCTTGTGGTTAAAGCGGATCAGTTCCTCTTCCAACAGTTTTACCCGTCCCCCGGCACCAAAAGTGACGGACAGCTTTCCGCTATGGTTCACGGAGTAGATGCCGTTATAACAGGTACGCATGAAGAAGATAAACAGGGCGGCACGGGTGATGTTATTCGGGTTTCCTTCATTGTAGTAGGTACGTTTCTCCATGAAGTAGACCCTTCTTCGGGTATGTTCCTCCAGCGCGATGTATTCGTCCTGTATCCGGGCAAGCACTTTAATAAGCTGCTCCGGGGATTCCTTGATGACGCGGTAGACATTGATCAGAGCCTCGTTGGAGTCGTTGATGACGCAACGGATTTCCGGATAGGCTTGTCTTATTCAGAAGAAGAGGGCGCCGCCACCGACAAACGGTTCTACATAGGTATCCATCTGTCCGAAGTCTTTCGGAAGGGATTCGATAAGTACGGGAAGCAGTCTTCTTTTACCTCCCACCCAGGGGAAGCAGGGTTTTCCCGGCAGGTTGGCCGGAGAACTTTTCTTTTTTTCCATGTTTACAACATTTAAATGATTAATAAATTAAATAGGGATTATTCATCGTCTGCCGTTTCCAGCAGGTGTTTCAAGTTGGGATCATTTTGGATGCGAAGCAGCTCTTTTTCGATGATTTGCGTCACGTCTTCCTTGATTTGATAGTAGTTCCTTTCGATTTCCTCTTGCATGTGGTCCTTACCATCCGCACCGGTAAAGTCGGTTATGACGGGGATAGGCTTGTAGGCTTTTGTTTCGGCGGCTACCCGTTCATTGTCCACCACGATCTCGCAATGGAATATCTTCTGTTCTATCTTCTCCCCGAAGTTGTCGCAGACACTGCCGACAAACTCTCCTTGCGAGAGGTTGGAGATTTTGGAGGCAGGTATCAGCGAGTCGAGCTGGGTACTGATATTGGTTGAGGTGTCTTCACGGGTCATATTAATGGATTTGCGCTGTTGGAGCACTTTCCCAAACCTTTCAGAAAGGTTTTTCGCTGTTTCTCCGACCACTTGCCCGGAAAAGATATTTCCAATTGTGTTCTGGATCACCCGCGCCTCCTTATCACCGTAGTCACGTATTAACTGGCTGAAATCCTGTGCTCCCAGACATACTGCCACTTTGTTGCTACGGGCGGTAGCGATCAGGGTGTCAAGTCCTTTAAAGTAAAGTGTGGGAACCTCATCCACTAGAATAGAGCATTTGAGCCTGCCTTTTCGGTTGACCATTTTAACGATACGGGCATTATACAATCCTAACGCACATGAGTAAATATTCTGTCTGTCAGGGTTATTGCCGACGCACAAAACTTTGGGTTCCTCCGGATTATTGATATCCAGCGTGAAGTCATCTCCGGTCATAATCCAATATAAGGCAGGTGAGATCAGCCTTGATAGCGGAATTTTGGCGGAAGCTATCTGCCCTTGGAGCTGCTCCATCGCACCACCTTTCCATGCATCCATAAAAGGTGACAGGTAATTCTCCAGCTCCCGGTAAGAGGTCAGTATGGTGAACAGGTCGGAATACGGTTTATTCAATAGCTCTATGGCATGTGGGAAGGTGCAGAATTTCCCGTTTTCATAGATTTTAAGATACCAGATCACCGCCGCAAATAGCACAATCGGGCTTTCTACAAAGAAATCTCCCTGCTTTTGAATCCAACTCTTGTTCAAATTTAACATGATTACATACGCTGATTCGTATGCATCCGCGATATCGGATAGAAACGAAGGATTGAGGGGATTGCACCGGTGGCTGTATCTGGGATCATCGAAATTAATCACATAAAATCCGACCGGCTTGGCATACTTATCCTTGTTTTTAAGCAGCTGGTTATAAGCAATTATGCTTAAATCCGGATACTTAAAATCATAGATATAGGCGGCGAATCCTTTCTCTATCTGCTGGCGGATATAGTTATTGATGATGGCATAACTCTTTCCTGATCCCGGCGTGCCTAATATCAATGAGGCGCGGAAGGGATTAATCACGTTTATCCAGCCTGAATAGGTCTTTCGTTGGTAACGGAAACGGGTGGGCAGGTTTACCGAGTATTCATTGGCAATCAACCTGCGCTCCTGCATGAAGCTCTCGTTCTCGTCGTTAAAGACGTCATCCATGAGTTGGTTCTTCAACAGGCGGCTGATCCAGGTTCCGGCGGTAAGCAGGCTGATATATCCGGCAGCTACGGTAGCTACATATAATAAGGTTAGAAGCGCGACGGGGAAGCGTGCCGTCAGTAAGAGCTCGCTACCAAAAAAGAGCAGCATCCCGGCTATAAGGTAACAGCCGATACTCCTTCATGACATCTCCACGTCCTTCCGTCCTTTCGCTCCCATGCAGGAGAAGAAAAGGAAGAGCAGACTGAAGGACTTGCTCACCAGCGAATGGGAAAACAGCCCGGTATCCCGCTGGAAATTGAGCAGTATCTTGTCCACGACACCGATGTTCAGGTTCATGGAAAGAAAATAGGGATAGCAGAAATAATAGACATTCATCACTAAAAATAGGATGCTGATGGCCCTCATGAAGTCAAGGTTCTTATTGAGCCCTCTGGTTTCGTCTTGTGACATAAGCGGTATGATAATTAATGGTGATACATTTTATTAGCCCAGATGCGGACCTCTGCGTTTTCTCTTTTTCTTTTTCCCGTAAGGGCTTTGCGTCAGGTCGTCTGCCGGATACGGATAGGATTCCAAAGAGAATATATCAAGCAGTCCTTCCACCAGCTCCGTCTCTTTCATTTCCGGTTCGGACGGATGGATAACAGGGGCTTCTTCAGTCTTTTCCGGTGGGATCGTGCCGTACTTCCGGTTTATAACCGATGCCGAATATTCTTTGCCCAGAAGCGAGCCCTTGAATACGGTCTTTGAGTTATGGTCGATGTAGGTCACGCCATAGATCACACCGGAATCGTTCTGCCAGAGTATGGCGGCAATGCCTTTTCCAGAAAGTTCCTGCAGGAATCCCTGACGGGTGGGCTGTCCTTGCAGGGCGGTAGCGATAGCTTCCTTCGTCTGTACGGGTACGGGATGTCGGGCAATTCATTGTTTGCTTTTCACAAATTTCTTTTGGAGTGCCTCGTAGCCTACGCTTTTACCGATCTTGCTGGATTTGATGGCTACGCCGGTCCGTTCTCCTTTTTCATCGGTAGCCGCATAGACCAGTCCATGATAGGTCTTTCCCTTTATCGTCTTGTGGGCCTCTTCCACCGTTACATGGAAAAGGCCAAGCAGGGCTTTAAACTCCTTGACGGATTGGAACTTGTATCCCTGCATGACGGGCTTGACCACATTGGCTATCTGATGCTTGATATCCCCCTTCCGGTAATCGACGGCAGTCAGCGGCAGGGATTCCCGTCGCTCCATCTTCTCGGCGGGTAACAGATGGTATTTCCTCTCCAGCTCCCGGCAAACAGCGGTCGAGCGTTGCCATTCTTTGTAATCTTTAATTTTCTTTCCCTGCTCGTCAATACGCAGGGAGACGATATGGATGTGGGGCCTGCCGATATCCTCATGCCGGTAGATGATATAGGGTTGGTTGCCATATCCCATTTTTTCCATGTATTCCTGGCCGATAGCGGTCAACTGTTCATCGGTCAGCACATCGTCCGGGTGTGGATTTAATGAAATGTGGATAACGGGCTTCTCAGTCCGGCGGTTAGCCGCCAGATACGGTTCGAAGGAACGGATGCAGTGCTGGATGGTCGGATGGCCGTCTGCCGGTTCCATGATCCGGTTTCATGCCAGTGGCCGTGCCTGCTGCTTGTCCACTTTTTCTTGATTGTAGTATAATGCCCCGTAAACGGAGGCTCCTGATGTTATTTTTGCAACCATTGTTCAAATTCTTGGGTGAGACGGATAATCTCCCGGTTGAGAGATATTAGTTCAATAGTCAGTTGCTCCAATTTATAGAGCATGGCAAGAGCCTTCTTTTCGGATAGTCCGGTATGCAGAGCTTTGACTGCCTGGTTATAGTTTACTCCGATCCGGCGGTATTCGCTCTGCAGGTTGGTCAGCTTGATGTAGTAGTCCGTTGCCGCCTTATCTATTTTCACGACTTTCATCGGTTTGTCGAAAAGGGCGGCAAGGATGAACTGGGATTTATTATTAGCTCCCGAATTCTCAAAGAGCCTCTCAAACTCGATGTTCTGGAGTTCGTCCAGACGGAATCCGTAATAATAAGAATGAAGTTCTGATTCCTCTTTGGGATTCCGTCCGCCTCTTCATTTGCTCGAAGTGTCAGCCCGTCCGGGTTTGCGTGTACTATTGATTTTAGCCATATCTTTTCAGGTTTTATTTATCCGGCAGCAAAATAAGTGATAATTTTGATACGAACCTAAAATCGGAAAGTGACTACAAATGACAAGAGATGACTATTTGTGACAGGGGGTAAAAATACCCCTGTTCACTTCCCGTTTCCGCAAGCCGCGATGTTCTTTTCAAAGGTTTCCTTTAGTTTGGGCAGCAGGACGGAATAGTTCTTTTTGCGCCGGGCAAGGTCGGCACGCAGGTCATATGGTTTGGGAATGGCAACATTGAAGAGTTTCTCAAAAGCGGAAACGATACCGGCGAAAGAGAGGCGTTTGCCGCTTTCGTCCGTAATCAGCCCGCTGTAATCCAGCGAGGAGATCAGTTCCATCAGGTTGACCAGCGAACCTTTCCAATGGAGCGATGAAAGAAACGAGGAAGGTGTCGTGATGGTTCCGGGGTACTGTACACCAAAATTGACCAGCTCTATTTCCGCCTCCACCAGCAGGAGGCATTTGTCCAGATAGAATTCGGCTACTGCCGTGTGGAAATGTCCTGTTCGGGTGAATAACTTCTTTAGGGAAATCAGTTCTACCTTGCTGTGAAGCAGATGGCGCAGCCTTTCCGATACGGAAACCGATTCGATGGCGAGGTCGTAAAGGTATTGTTCATATTCGGTATAGGAGGAAGAGAATTCTTCATCGGAAACTGTCTGTTTTGGGCTTGAAGCCAGAGATAAATAATTGAATATACGGCATTCTGTAAATGGTTTCATACGGCATACATTTGATTTGTTTATACCGGAGTAAGCCAAATGAAATGCCTCTGCTATCGTTTAAAGCTCTATACCTTTTTAAAATACTGACAATCAACAATAAACAAATTTCATATAGAAACGGGTGTAAATAAAAAGTGTAAGCCGTCCTTGACAAGAATGTTAGGACGGCTTACACTTTTGTAAACCTCATTTGCTTCGGGTTATCCTCCGGTCAGTCGATGATATGGTATTTCCTTAGTTTCTCATACAGGGTAGTCCGGCTGACATTGAGCAACCGGGCCGCCTTGGAACGGTTGTCACCCGTCTTTTCAAGGGTCTGGAGAAGCAACGCCTTTTCTTTTTCTTCTTCCGTCCACTGCGTTTCTTCTTCTTTAGGAAGGGAGATTTCAAGGTTCAGGTCTGAAACGGAAATCCATTGCTCTTGGCAGATGAGTACGGCTCGACCTATTACATTCTTCAGTTCACGGATATTCCCCGGCCAGGGATATTCCAGCAGTGCCGCCTCTGCCAGCCGGTCAAAGCCACGAAACGATTTATGGGCCTTGGCGCAAGTGAGTTTCAAGAAAAAATAAGCCAGAGGAAGGATGTCTTCCCGGCATTCTGCCAGTGTAGGAATCCGCAGAGTGAACTCATTGAGCCGGTGGAACAGGTCTTCCCGGAAGCGTCCTTCTCCGATGGCTTTTTCCAGATTCTCATTGGTGGCGGCAACCAGCCGGATATCAAAAGAGTATTCTTTCGTGGAACCTACCGGCTTGCAGCGTTTCTCTTGCAAGGCCCTGAGCAGGAGCATCTGTGTCTTATAGGAAAGGTTGCCTATCTCGTCCAGAAACAATGTCCCTCCGTTAACGGCACGGAACAATCCGACCTTGTCGCTTTCCGCACCGGTAAAGGCTCCCTTCTGATGACCGAAAAACTCGGAGGCGGCAAGCTCATCGGAAATGGCCCCGCAGTCGATAGCCAGATACGGCTTGTTCTTCCGATGGCTCCGGGCATGTATCTCGGCTGCAATGTGCTCCTTCCCGGTGCCGGAAGCCCCACGGAGCAGAACGGAGATGTCGGCACAGGCAATCATCTCTATCAGACGGTACATCTCATGGGCTTTGGGGCTTTCACCTCGGTAGAACTCCTGTTCGTTATCGTTTTTATCCAGTATCTCCGTTATCAGAGCCAGGAGATTGTCTGGCTGCACAGGCTTACACAGGTAGTTGATGGCTCCCAGTTGCATGGTTGTCACCGCATTCTCCACCTGTCCGTAGTTGGTCATGATCAGAAAAGGGATAGAGTAGTACTTCTCATTCATCCATTTCAGGAGCGAGGTGCTATTTCCGTCCGGCAGGCGCAGGTCTGCCAGTATTAGGTCGAACTCCTTTTGCCCGATGGCTTTACGGGCATTCGCAAGGGTTGCCACGCATTCGGTTTTCATCCCTTTTTTCACCAGCCAGTTGCTGATGCTACGGCTGAACACAATATCATCTTCAATAATCAGGATTGTTTTCATAGGCTTTCCTCCCGTATTTTTCAGCGTATACTATCAGTTTTTCCACTGCCCGGATGATGTCCCGCATTTCCATGGATTGTCTATTGGTCCACTCTGTCGCAGGTTCTGTCACCAGTTCCCGTAAATGAGACAAGGGGAAATCCAGACGGACGGTTTCCCATAGGGGCAGGTTCTTATGCAGGATGGAGGCGGCGGCCTCCTTGTCTTGTCGGTCTAAGGCAGCGGTTAATGCGGCAAGGTCTTTCCGGCTCTCTTCGATAAACAGGGCGAGCATTTCCTCCCTGTTGTCCTCTCCTGAAAGGATGAGTGAGAAATCGGGAGCATACTCCTTTCTGTCTTTTTCTCCTATCACTTGTGCCACTGTATTTATCAGTTCTTCCATAGAGAATGGTTTATGGATGCAGCCCGAAAAGCCGCCCGACAGATACTCGTTGTCATCATCCACCCGTGCCGTTACCGCTATGACGGGGATTGTCTTTGCGTTCTCCATATTGGATGCCCGGAGCAGTTCAAGTATTCCGTAGCCGTCCGTTTCAGGCATCTGTATATCCGTCAGCAGCAGGTCATATCTTTGTGACCGTAGCCGGGTAACCAGTTCACGGCTGGTCTGGCAGCAGTCGCACCGCACTCCGTTACGGTTAAACATCTCTTTGGTAATGTTCAGTTGCATCCGGTCGTCATCAATGACCAGTACGTTGATTCCATCCAGATGATAATCAGTAGCGATGCGTGTCTCATCCATCTGGGTGGATTCATCCGCCTCAAGGAGTGGCAGGAATGCGGTAAACGTGCTGCCTTCACCCGGTTTGCTTTTTACGGTAAGGCTTCCCTGCATCCCGGAGACCAGCCTGCTTGCAATGGCCAGCCCCAATCCGAAACCGGGAACATTACGGGCATTGTCCAACCGTTCAAAAGCTGTGAATATCCGTTTCTTCCTCCGTCATCCCGGTACCGGTGTCCTGTACCGAGAAATGCAATTCTTTATTCCGGTATTCCGCTTGCAGGCGGATTTCACCTTGCCGGGTGAATTTAATGGCGTTGGAAAGCAGATTGTTCAGGATTTGCTGGAGCTGGGAACGGTCACCGCTTACTACCACATCCAGACCGGAAAAGGCGGTTGTCAGCCGCAGCTTTTTCTTTTTGGCCAGCGAACCGTAGTTCCGGGCTGTTTCGCTGAAAAGGGTCTCCAGCCGGAAAATCGAAAGGATGGGTTTGTTCCTGCCGGTATCCAGCAGGTAGAATCCGATCAGCGTATTGACCAGCCCGATCATGTAATCGGAAGAATGGAGTATATTTTCCGCATACTCGTCCTTGCGGCTCTTCTTTTCTTCCCCGGGGAGCAGTTCGGCGCATCCTTTGATAGTAGCCAGTGGCGCACGAAGGTCATGAGCGATGGTGAGCATCATGCGTTTTCTGGATTGTAGGAGCTCCGTGTTCTCACGATTGGAGGCTTCCAGCTGACGCTGATACTGGTTTATCCTGTTCAGATCCCGGTGGATGATAAGATACAGGAGGACGGTCAGCAACGAGATGAGGACAGCCAGCAGAGAGACCGTATGGAACGAGCGGTCGCGTGTGGAAATGAATTGCCTGTAACGCTCATCAAGCCGTATTCCAGCATCCGTCTCAAAGTCCCTGACAATCCGGTGTAGCCTGTGGTTCAGGTCCGTGTTGTTACTGTACAGGAGGTCCATCTGTTCCAGCAGCCTTTCCCGTTCGGCTTTCTGCATGTCGGTCACCTCCCTGTCAAGGGAGTGCAGCATGCTCGTGACAGATGTGGTACCCTGATGTTTACCAATGGACTGTCGCTGGCGTTCCAGCTGTTCCTTCTGCTGCAGATAGGCCGATTTTTTCCTCCCGGGCCTGATGAATGACCAGAAACCCTTCTTCGGAGTTTCCTCCTCCTTCTTTTTCTCGGCAGGAAGGACATCCGCCTGCTGGATATGGGACACGATTGCCGGAATCTTGCTGTTCACGATCTCGCCGGTCTTGCGCAGACGCCCGAACGTGTCCATGACCGTGTCTAACAACAGTTCCTTTCTTTCCAGCAGCAGGCATAACGAATCTATGCGCGACTGTTGTTCGGGAGACTTCACATACCTTTTCAGTGTCTGCAACATGTTACAGACACTGTCTTTTTTTGTGTGGTAGAGTCCAAGGTCGCTTTCATCCCAGACGCTGGCTGTTTCACCGTAAGTGGCCAGTCCCAGCAAGCCCGCGTATGTTTCTCCGGCCAGATGCCGGATACAGGCCAGTTCATGCTCATCCTGTCGCAGGCTGTTCCGCCTCGTCTGTTCCTTGCGGAAGATATGAATGGTCAGGACGAGCAGGAGAAGCAGTATGACATATCCTAAAAGGATTTTAAGTTTCAACCACATGGAAGTCTTCATTCTTATATTGGAATCCTACAAAAAGGCGTGTTCGCTCATATAAAAGGGAATAATAGAAACTTATGATAAAAGTTTATTACTGTTTCAAACCATTTGAGGATACCTCGCAAGTTTGCTATCACACAGTTGATCTTTTAATCTTTTTTTATACTCACAGAAAGGATAGGAACCTGCTTTTTATGACTGAAACATATCACATCCCCTTTATTGGACATTACATTCTCATTCGATCATATTGTTTTCATTTCGGCTCATCCGTTTCTTCACCCGTTCTACTGCTTCCGATACAATTTCTTTGTTTTCAAAGCGTTGTGTATAATTGGTATAGTCTGGATGAATCCGTTTGTAGGTCGGGTCAAGAAACAAAGGACTGGAAATAATATGGTCCGCTGTCGAACGGTTACAACAGAAAACTATATTTTCAACTCCCGCCAGCCGGGTCAGTGCCTTTACATCCGTGTCATGTGGCTGCAATGTCATCGGATCCGTGAAAAAGAACAAATAATCAATCTCTCCTTCCACAATACGTGAGCCCATTTGCTGGTCACCACCTAAAGGACCGGATTTCAGAATCGTGATATCCCATTCTGTTTCAGGATGTTTCTCTTCGAGCGCTTTTTTAATGAGTGTACCGGTGGTTCCCGTACAATAGAACTTATGCCCTATCAGACGTTCCGAGTTCCAAAGAACCCATTCTATCATGTCCTTTTTCATTGCATCGTGTGCAACCAGACCGATTTTACGAACAATTGTTTTCATCATAATAATAAAATATGGTTTATGTGATAATATAATTAACAATATCCAACAGCTTTATAAAAAACAGGAGAATGACTGTATGAGTTTGAGCAGCTCCTTGTTCGCCCGGCTGTCCACGGTGGCTTCCCGCCTCTCCTCAAACAAAGTAAGCGTTGCGGAGCATTCCCCGCAGATATCAATGCCGACTACACGTTCCTTTCGAAGGACAATTGCCAGTAATTCCTCCAGTTCCTGCAGGCTGAAAGACCCTTGATCCCAGTCTGTTACTGCGGATGCCGGGTTCAGGACATCCTTGTCTATGGACAAGTAAACCGGTCCTTCAATATACGCAGAGGAGAAATTGCGCCAGCCCTTCTCGTGAGCTAACGTCGCTTCGCTATAAAAACTGACTCGTTGTCCGTATTCTTCCGGTACGGTGCGTATCAGTTTGTCCGATGCACCGACTATCACCACTTTCTTGCAAAGCATATTCCAGTCTAACATGTCTTTTACCCAGCTCCCACAAGAAAGCATGCCCTTGAACAAGGGAGGCTGCATGTCGGGGTGATGGTCGAATACAATCAGAGAGAACGGAACTCGAAGTTTGTCTGTCCATAATTTGGTCAGGTAATGATAATTGCCCGAATCAATGAAATGGATACCTTCCGCTGGATAACCGGCAATCACCCGCTTCAATTTTCGTATCCCCTCCTTGTCACAGTAACCTCTCGTTCCAGAAAGGTGACGGCAGTCTAGCCAAATGAACTGATTGTTCCGTGCAAATACCTCATGGGCATACACACCGGTGAAGTTCATGATGACAACCGGCCAGACGGTTTCTCGGTCCGCCTTCTTCTTACACCGTCCATTTGTCAGTAACTCTTGCTTATTCATGTCCGTTCAGAACCATCGTACATAACAAAAATCTTGCCGGTGAGGTAACAGGGGATGGTTGGGATACATTCTGAATGCCTGTTTGAAGCTTCCAGCGCTGAACATTCTGGTTATTGCCTTGAAAGTGTATAGGTTTCCGTCTTTGGATGTCAAAGAAAAAGGAATGACCTCATGGATGCGATCCTCATTCTCCTCATGCCGTATAATGACCGATTCCAATCCGATCGCGTTGTCCAGCCCTTTCTCGTCAATGACGACCGTCATCTCGTATTCCTTACCAGCCTCCACCGTGGCGTCCAATCCTTTTCCCGCATTCACGGAAACGATTTCCACGGCATTCCATCTGCTGTCGACAGCTGCCTTCCAGCCGGCAAGCGTTTTCGCCTTTGCATAATTGTCCGCCGCCAAAACATGAAAGTGTTCCGACAACTTGTTGTAAAATCCGTCATAGTAGTCATCCAGCTGTCTTTTCATCGTGAAGCGGGGAGCTATTTGCGCAACCGAGTTCTTGATGTACTTGACCCAGATTTCCGGATAGTCTTTTTCTTTCCGTTCATAATATAACGGCAGGATATTATGTTCCAGCAGGAAATAAATTGTTTCCGCATCCAGTTGGTTCTGGTACTGTTCATCCTGATAGGTGGCCTTGTCGGTGATGGCCCATCCCGCCTCCTTGCGGTAGCCTTCGTACCACCAACCGTCCAGCACGGAGAAGTTGAGTACGCCGTTCATCAGAGCCTTCTCACCGGAAGTTCCGGAAGCCTCCGCAAGACGGGTGGGAGTATTCATCCAGATGTCAACCCCAGAAATAAGATGCCGTGCCAGGTCCATGTCATAATTCTCAAGGAAGATGATTTTACCCAAGAATTCAGGACGGCGGGATATCTCCACAATCTGCTTGATGAGCCCTTGCCCGGCAGTGTCGTTTGGATGGGCTTTTCCTGCAAAGACAAACTGTATGGGATGTTCCTGATTGTTCACAATCCGCGCCAGACGATCCAAATCGGTAAACAAAAGATGAGCTCTTTTGTAAGTTGCAAAGCGCCTTCCGAAGCCGACAAGAAGAGCATTCGGATTAAACTTCTCGAAAATGGAGACACCCAATGCCGGGTCAACCTGGCTTTTGAGCCAGTCCCGGCCGCATTTCCACTTGATGTAGGATATCAGTTTGGTTTTCAACCTTTTCCGCATGTTCCATATCTCTTCATCGGGTATATTATAAACGCCTTTCCATATTTCCTGATTGGACTGGTCGTTCATGAAATTCTCATCGAAATTGTCCTTAAACAGCTTTTTCCACTCCGCCGTACACCAAGTGGGAAAGTGTACGCCATTCGTCACATAGCCCACATGGTTCTCTTCCGGGAAATAGCCTTTCCAGAGAGGCGCGAACATCTGCTGTGAAACGGACTTGTGCAGCTTGCTGACACCGTTTACCGCCTGGCTGGTTTTGCAGGCGAATACCGACATGCAGAAACGTTCTCCCTTGTTGCCCGGAGTTTGCCGTCCGAGGTTCATCAACTCGTCCCACGTAATGCCCAGCTTATCAGGATATCCTTTCATATATTTATTGAAAAGCCCCTCATCGAAATAGTCATGGCCGGCAGGCACAGGTGTATGCACAGTGTAAAGCGAGGAAGCCCTAACCAGTTCCATGGCTTGTCCGAAGTCCAGGCCTTCGGATATATAGTCGCATAACCGCTGGATATTGATCAGTGCGGCATGCCCCTCGTTGCAGTGATATACATCTTTCTCGATGCCCAATACTTTTAATGTCATCATTCCTCCGATGCCGAGCAGTATTTCCTGCTTGAGCCGGTTTTCCCAGTCACCGCCATACAGGTGATGGGTAATCGGACGGTCGAACTCGCTGTTCAGTTCATTGTCCGTATCCAGCAGGTAGAGGGAAACACGTCCCACATTGGCCTTCCATACATTGGCATGGACCGTGAAACTGTCGGCATAGGGAACATGGATTACCAGTTGTCGCCCGTCAGGCTGCATCACTTTCTCTATCGGAAGCTGCCCGAAATTCTGTGGGTCATAATGAACCTGTTGCTGCCCGTCCATCGCCAGAGCCTGGTCAAAATAGCCATAACGATATAAAAGCCCTACAGCGCAGAGGTCTACGTTACTGTCCGAAGCTTCCTTCAGATAGTCACCTGCCAATATGCCCAGACCGCCGGAATAGATTTTAAGAACCCTGTCCAGACCATATTCCATGCTGAAATAGGCAACTGACGGACGGCTGTGGTCCGGCTCCACATCAAGATACGCCTTAAAAGTGGAATATACGTTTTCCATCTTACGCATGAAGTTTCCGTCATGTGTCAGTGCCTCCAGCTCTTCATAATCCATCCGTTCCAGAAACAGTACCGGATTCTGTTCCGCCTCTTCCCATAGTTCCGGGTTCAAACCACTATATAAACTCTTCGCATCCTCGTTCCAGGTCCACCAAAGATTATGTGCCATCTCCGCAAATCTCCGCAATTCTGCCGGAAGGTGTGAACCGACTGTAATCTCCCTCCATTGTGGGACGTTTACATGATAACTTGAATATTCCATAACATTTTACTTATTTGATAGTTCATGATTTTTTTCTGTGGAGGTTTCTCCTGTTTCCGGTTCTTCCTGTGGAAATGTCCCGGCTGTACCCTGGAAATTCTCGAGGAACTGTTTTTCCATACTTAGCGATCGTTTCCGTATCCGCTTGGAAAAATAGATAACGACAATGATCAGGAAAGATAATATCAGTCCTGACCCCAAAGCGACATTGAAAAGACGGATGATGATACCCATTACGATAATGATACAGATCAACACCTTGATCACTATCATTGATACCAGCAGCCCCCTGTTGAACCTGTTGTCCGCCCAAAGTTTGCGGAATTCGACGGAATTGTTTTTCTTCATGATGATGGCGCACAAAAACGGGGATATGATAAGGAGGACAAGAACGAAGCTCAGCAGGCTTCCTTTCATCCCCGGAATACGTCCCATTACCAGAGGATACGCATAGGAGAAGAACAGCGCTATGAAAAACAGGCATACCACCAGATAAAGGGTGACGGATACCAACATGGACCTGATGAGCTTGTGCCAGGAGCCTTGATGTCTTGTGGTCATTGTTCCAGAAGAATAATGCGTCAGGTAATCTTTCAGGAATTGTGGCAAGTGCCTGTCTGCAAAACAGTAGACGGGATCCGACAGTCTTATCATATAAGGAGTAAGGAAAGTGGTGATGACCGATACTGCCACTATGACCGGATAAAGGTATTTGTCCATTACATTCAGACTGATTCCTAACGAAGCGATGATGAACGCAAACTCACCCACTTGTGCCAGGGAAAAGCCGGCTTGTATCGCAATCTTTAGCGGTTGTCCGGAAAGCAACACGCCGAAACTCCCGAACAGGACCTGCCCGCATAGGACCAGTGCCGTCAGGATAAAAACAGGAACGGCATATTCCCATATCATGGCAGGGTCGATCATCATTCCCACTGATACGAAGAAAACGGAGGCGAACAGGTCCTTTACCGGTTGCACGATATGTGCGATTTCTTCCGCTTTATCTGTTTCTGCCAGCAGGGATCCCATGACGAACGCACCCAGCGCGGCGGAGAATCCCGCCTTTGTCGCTATCATCACCATTCCCAGGCATAGTCCCAGGGAGGTTGTCAACAGTATTTCATTGCTAATAAAGCGGTTCAATCTTTTCAGAAGGGTAGGAATCAGATAGATTCCCAATGCTGACCAGAAAATAAGAAAGGCCGCAAGTTTCAATATGCTCTCCAGCATTTCGAAGCCTTCAAAATGCTTGCCTACAGCCAATGTGGAGAGGACCACCATCATGATTACCGCCACCACGTCCTCAATGATTAGTATCCCCAGGACAATACCGGTAAATTTCTGATCGAGAAGCCCCATGTCACTGAATGCTTTGAATACGATGGCGGTGGAGGACATGGACAGCATTCCGCCCAGAAAGATACAGCTCGTGTGTGAGAAGCCCATCGCATTGCCTGCCGTATATCCCAGGAACATCATGCCGCAGACGATGATAACAGTGGAGAATATGGCCGAGGCTCCCACACTTATCAGCTTTCTGAACGAGAAATCCAGTCCTATGGCGAACAGGAGGAAAATAACACCGATATCCGCCCATATCTTGATATTGGCCTGGTCGGAAACAGTCGGGAATAGGGAAATGGAAGGACCTGCCATAATACCGGCCACAATATATCCCACTATGACCGGCTGTCCCAGCCATTTGAAAATGACGGTTATGATACCGGCTATAATCAAGATAGTGGCAAGGTCTGATATTAAAGGGGCAACTTCCGACATAGGAGTAACATTTTATATGGACAACTCGTTAAGGACACGGATCAGGTTTTTGTCAATGGGCTTGTCGTTCTTGATAGCCTGGTCAAAAGGAACATAGACAATCTCATTGTTATGTATGCCTACCATGATATTGTGCTGGTCCTCCATCAGGGCCTGTATGGCGGCCTCACCCAGCCGGCTGGCCAATATGCGGTCGTTGGCACTTGGCGCTCCTCCCCGTTGTAGATGTCCCAGGATAGAGACCCTGACATCATATCCGGGGTATTCCCTTTTTACCCGGTCGGCATAGTGCATGGCTCCGCCATTCTTATTGCCCGGGCTTTCCGTCACGATGACGATGCTGCTGTTCTTGGTCTTCCGGAATCCGCGTCCGATAAAAGTCTCCAGCTGATCCGCATCCGTCCGGTCTTCCGGAATAATGGCGGCCTCGGCTCCCGAGGCTATTGCGCTGTTCTGGGCGAGGAAACGCCGAAGACGGTCAAAGAGAAGAAAGCGATGGCCCTGCGCCGCGGCGTCGCCATGTGGGACACCATCGGCTCATGCGAGATCGTGGGATCGTCGGATGCGAGCATCACGAACGTTGTGCCGAACGATCTGTCCGTCATTTTGGATGCGGCGGACATTCAGGCCATCTTCTGCAACGGCGGCACGTCCTACGCCTGCTATAAAAAATACTGCCGCGCGAAGCTCGGGCGCGAGGCCGTCCAGCTTCCCTCCACCTCGCCGGCCAACGCCAGATGGACGAAGGAAAAGCTTGTCGAAGCGTGGGGCGCAGCGCTGAAGCCGTATCTTTTTTGACGCGGCGTTGACAAAGAAAGGCAAATAGTTTATGATACAGGCTCAATCGATATGAGGAGTGTGGAACCATGGGCAAACTGGCAGCGCCGGTGCGCGTTGACAAGGAAATGATGTTTACGAATCGCCAGCTCGTCGCGCTGATGTGGCCGCTGCTGCTCGAGCAGCTTCTGGCCATCACGGTGGGACTTGCTGACTCGCTGATGGTCGCGACCGTCGGCGACGCGGCGATCAGCGCGGTGTCGCTGGTCGATTCGATCAGCAATCTGATGATCTACATTTTCTCGGCGATGGCGACCGGCGGCGCAGCCGTTGCGGGCCAGTACATCGGACAAAGGCAGAAGGAGGACGCCTGCAACGCGGGCCAGCAGCTCATCGCGCTGCTCGGCGCGGTGTCGATCTTCTTCGTGGCGCTGCTGTACCTCTTCCGCACGCAGATTTTGACCGTAATGTTCGGCCATATCGAGCCCGACGTCATGGCGGCGACGAACACTTATTATTTATATGTGATGGCATCCATTCCGGGCATCGCGCTCTACAACGGCGGCGCGGCGCTGTTCCGCACGATGGGCCACAGCGACGTGTCGCTCAAAGTTTCACTCCTGATGAACAGTATCAACGTGATCGGCAACGCCGTTTTGATCTTTGGCTTCGGTATGGACGTCGCGGGCGTCGCGATCCCGACGCTCGTGTCCCGCACGGTCGCGGCAGTCGTCATCCTCTCGCTGCTCTTCAACCGCAATCTGATGCTGCACCTTTCTGATATCCGTGGCTTCCACCTCAATATGCGCCTGATGAAGAACATCTTCTACATCGGCGTGCCGAGCGGCGTCGAAAACGGTATGTTCCAGCTGGGACGCCTCGTGCTCTTCAGCCTGATCTCGACGTTCGGCACGGCGTCGATGGTGGCGAACGCCATCGGCAACACCATCGCAAACTTCAACTGCTTTGCCGGTCAGGCCATCAACTTGGGCCTTGCCGCGGTCGTGAGCCAGTGCGTCGGCGCGGGCGAATTTGATCAGGCACGCGCGTATCTCAGAAAAATTGTC
>OHUA01000589.1_pt1 | contig 17394 bp, 15 predicted proteins | sample 1579051 | NCBI WGS metagenome assembly OHUA01 (sample SAMEA3879559, study PRJEB24766) | human gut metagenome | biome: human-associated habitat; feature: feces | place: USA | collected 1985/1987 | reverse complement strand
AAACAGAACGAGCAAATATGCACAAAAAATCAGCGAAAAAAGTGTTAAACTCGCCGAAATGACAAATATGTATTGCATTTTTGCAAAAGATAGCATATAGTAAAAGTACGAAAACGATTAAGTGATGTTTCGAAAGTGTGGAGGACGCAATGGTATCATTAAAAACGATAGCTGAGAAATGCGGTGTCTCCACTGCAACGGTAAGCAAGGCACTCAACGACCAGAAGGATGTCAGCGAAGAGACGAAGCATCGGATCAAGAAGACAGCAGAAGCACTCGGGTATTTTCCCAATGCGGCAGCGAGAGCACTCAAGACCAACCGTTCCTATAATATAGGAGTCCTCTTTGAGGAAGAGGCGGGCAGCGGTCTTACCCATGAATATTTCTCGGGTGTGCTCAACGGTCTTAAAGTTCAGGCAGAGAAGCAGGGGTACGATATCACATTTATCAATACCTGTTTTGAGAACCGCAAGATGTCCTATTATGAACACTGCAGATACCGGAACTTTGAAGGAGTCGCAATCGTCTGTGCCGATTACAATGATCCGGACGTCCTGGAACTGATGAACAGTGATCTGCCGGTAGTAACGATCGACTATGTACATCATAACTGTACGGCGGTAAGCTCCAACAACATTCAGGGCATAGAAGACCTTGTGAAGTATATTTACCAGCAGGGGCACCGGAAAATTGCATATATCCACGGTCAGGAGAATTCCTATGTTACCAAGGACCGGCTGGCAAGCTTTTACCGGACGATGGATGAACTGGGACTGGAGGTGCCGGATGAATATATCCGGACTGCCGATTATCTTGAGACGAAGGAAGCAGCAAGGCAGACCAGAGAGCTTTTAAATCTCGCCGATGTGCCGACCTGCATCATCTACCCGGATGACACCGCCCTGATCGGCGGAAGGAATGTCATCATTGAGATGGGACTTCGGATTCCGAGAGATATCTCCGTGGCAGGTTACGATGGAACGCGCATCTCACAGCTGCTACATCCCAAACTTACCACAATCCGTCAGAACACAGAGCTGATTGGAAGCGAAGCAGCCAAGCGATTGATTGGCACAATTGAAAAACCGCGAACAACTCTCGTTGAGAGAGTCGTTATAGAAGGAAGCTTAGTACCAGGGCAATCCGTAGGAAAATTTTTGCAGAAATAACAGCGGGGCGCAGGAAAAGGTTTCCCAAACCAATGGCGAAAGCCAGACATCTTAAGGAGGAGGGTTTTCTATGAAGAAGAAAATCATTAGCGCACTCTTATGTGCATCCATGGTAGCAACTATGGTAGCAGGATGTGGTGGATCATCAGACACAACATCCACAGACAACAGCAACTCAGGTGCAGCAGCACCGGCAACAGAATCTGGATCTGATGCAGCGGAGACAGATACAACAGGTGATGAGGGAAAAGTTCTTAACATTTATTGCTGGAATGAAGAGTTTAAGAGCCGTCTGACAGATCACTATCCTGGATATGAGGAAGTGGATGCTACATCAGGTAAGATTGGGGATGTTACCGTAAAATGGAATATCACACCAAACGATGACAACGCATATCAGAACAATCTGGATGCGACATTATTAAAACAGGAATCAGCAGCAGCCGATGACAAGATTGATTTATTCTTAGTAGAAGCAGACTACGCATTGAAATATGTTGATACAGATTACACAATGCCAGTCGCAGATCTTGGAATCACAGATGCAGATCTTGCAAATCAGTATCAGTATACAAAAGATATCGTTACAGATTCTAACGGCGTATTAAAAGGTGTTTCATGGCAGGGCTGCCCGGGCGTATTATTCTATAACCGTGATGCAGCAAAAGAGGTTCTTGGAACAGATGATCCTGACGAAGTTCAGAAATATGTTTCTGACTGGGATACATTCAATGATACAGCAGAGACAATGAAAGCTGCCGGATATAAGATGACATCTTCCGTCAATGATACTTACCGTGTATATTCTAACAACGTTACTTCTAAGTGGGTAGAAGATGGCAAGATCAATATTGATGATAACATTATGAAATGGGTATCTGACTCAAAAGAACTTTATGATGCAGGCGAGACAGAAACATATGAACTTTGGAGTGATGACTGGAAGAAAGGCTTCTATCCGGAAGGAAAAGTATTCTGCTACTTTGGACCGGCATGGCTTGTAAACTTCTCTATGGCAGCTGATACCGAAGGATCTATCGGTTACAACGGTGGATGGGGCGCTACACCAGGACCTCAGGGCTTCTATTGGGGCGGTACATGGATCTGTGCAGCTACAGGTACAGACAACCCAACACTTGTTGCTGATATCATGAGAAAGATGACAACAGATGAGACAATCCTTAAGGATATCGTTTCAAAGGATAGTGATTGTATAAACAATAAGAACGTTCTGTCAAGCTTAGCATCAGATGATTCATTTGGATTCTCAGTTCTTGGTGGACAGAACCCATTCGGATTATTCACAGAGAATGTTGAGAAGATTGATCTTTCAAACCTTTCAGCTTACGATCAGGGATGTAACGAGTCATTCCAGAAGATCATGAAGGATTACTTCTCAGGTCAGTACGCTACATATGATGAGGCTATTGAGGCATTCAAGCAGGATGTTGCTACAAAGTATCCAGCAATCACAGTAGAGTAATCAATAATAGGTCTGTATAACACAAGCATAGTATTATACGCGTGCCTGTCTGGCAGGTGCCAGACAGGCACGTTTTTTATGCTCATACAGATTTGACTAGGGAGGTTATAGAATGAAAAGTAAAAAAGGCAATGTAGTACGCTATAACCGTTGGGGATACTTTTTCTTGATTCCGTTTGCGGTTGTTTTCATAATTTTCCAGTTGGTTCCTCTGTGCTCAACTATCTATAACAGTTTTTTCAAGCACTTCTTTGATGGAATTATGGAAATTGGTCCTGACCCGGTGGGATTGGATAACTATAAAACAATGTTTTCTGGTAGCGACATTTGGAAATATTTAGGAAATACAATGATCATGTGGATCATGGGATTCATTCCACAGATCCTTATATCACTTCTCCTTGCATCATGGTTTGCTAACCCAAGCCTGAAACTCAAGGGTAAGGCATTCTTCCAGACAGTTATATATCTTCCAAACCTGATCATGGCATCTGCTTTTGCGATGCTGTTCTTTGCTCTGTTCTCCAAGGTTGGCCCTATCAATGGCATGTTACAGAGCATGGGAGTAGTAGCTGAGGGAAGTCCATACGATTTCCTTGGACATACAGGTTCAGCAAGAACACTTGTTGCATTCATGAACTTCTTGATGTGGTTTGGTAATACAACGATTCTTCTTCTGGCAGGTATGCTTGGAATTGACACATCACTTTATGAGGCGGCCGAGGTGGATGGAGCTACATCTAACCAGGTGTTCTTCAAGATCACACTTCCTATACTGAGACCTATCTTGATATATGTTATGATCACATCTCTTATCGGTGGTCTCCAGATGTTCGATGTTCCGCAGATCCTGACAAACGGTGCAGGTGGACCGAAGAACACAACCATGACACTTATCATGGCTCTGAACAAGCACTTGTTCAGTAAGAATTATGGTATGGGCGGTGCCCTTTCCGTATTCATGTTCATTGTAACCGGTATCTTGAGTATGATTGTATTCAAAATGAATAAGCAGACCGAGAAATAGAAAGGGGGATGAATATGGACGGAAAGAAAGAAAAAGGTTTGCCAGTCAAGACGAGACGAGTGATAGCGTATACAGTATTCGTTATTATATCAATTCTGTGTCTGTTCTGGTTCTATGTACTTTTTATAAATGCGACAAGATCGAATGCTGAACTTAATCGTGGATTCACCATGATTCCAAGTAAATATGCTGCTCAGAACTTCAAAAATATTATCCATGGTTCACAGCCTATATTTACAGGTTTGCTTAACAGTTTTATAGTTGCTGCATGCACAGCATTCTTATGTACATACTTCTCAACAGTAACAGCGTTTGCAATCTATGCATACGACTTCAAGTTGAAGAAGGTAATATTCACATTCATACTTGCAATCATGATGATCCCTACACAGGTAACTGCATTAGGTTTCGTTCAGTTGGTTGACAAGATGGGACTTATGGACAGCTTTATTCCGCTGATCGTTCCAGCAATTGCTTCACCTGTAGTATTCTTCTACATGAAGCAGTCCATGGACGCAGGACTTCCGAAGGAGCTGCTTGAGTCAGCACGTATAGACGGTGCAGGAGAGTTCCGTATCTTCAATCAGATAGCGCTTCCGCTTATGAAGCCATCTATTGCAGTACAGGCGATCTTCTCATTCGTTTCAAGCTGGAATAACTACTTCACACCAGCTCTTATTCTTAAGAAAGACAACAAGAAGACATTGCCTATCCTGATAGCACTTCTTCGTGGAGCTGACTTCCTTAAGTTTGATATGGGTCAGGTTTACATGTTCATCGCATGTTCAATCCTCCCAGTTATCATAGTTTACTTGTGCCTGGCAAAGAATATCGTTGCTGGTATGACAAGTGGAGCTGTAAAGGGTTAATTGCAACAATATACAATATTTATCACACAAGGTACACAAGCAATTGTGTGCCTTGTATTTTTTGAGGAGAACATATGGCACAGAATGGAAATATCAAAACAAATATATTTCAGAAGCTGGAGAAATTCGGAGACTTATTTATAATCAATATTTTGTTTATAATCACAAGTATTCCCATTTTTACCATAGGAGCGGCAACTACTGCTATGTATGCCTTTACAACAAAGCTTGTGAAGGATCAGGAGGGACCGGTATGGAAGAGCTACTGGTCTGCATTTAAGAAGAACTTCAAACCGGCCACCAAGGTGTGGCTTGTCATATTGGTCATATTGGCAGCGATGTATGTGGAATATGTACTTTCGTTTTCGATGGGAGGCCTGGGATACGCACTGATCCTCGGACTTATGGCACTTGAGGCAGTGTTCCTCAGTTTTACACTTCCAATGCTTTTCCCGATGGTGGCCAGATATGAGAACACGACAGGTAACTATATAAAGAACTCATTTCTGATATGTATTGCGAATCTTGGATCATGGTTCTATATGTTTTTTATATGGGTACTGCCTATAGCGCTCTATGCGTCAAACAATAAGATCCTCTATTACACATGGGTGTTATGGCTTATTATACTTATAGGAGTCATTGCGTATGCAAGTTCCATGGTTGTAGTGAGACTGTACGATAAGATAGAGAATCCGGATGGAGAAGCTGTTGAGACAGATGAGGAAGATGATGACAGCACAGTGGGCAAGGTCACAAAACAGCTTGTCGATATCACCAGACTGAAGTTAGATGAAAAGGATCTCAATGATGATGATCTAGACGAGCTCCTTGATGAAGATGAAGGCGGGGACGATAAAGACAATATTAAGTAGCTATTTTGAAGGAGATAGTGAATAGGGGCGATAACAAGTGAGGAACATGTGCTTCGGAAACTGGGGGTTTACGGTTTAGGTAGCACATGGATTTCAGTTTATAATAAATAGAGAAATCTAGAATTCAGAGGATGTAGATTATGAAGAGATTAAGATTGACAAGCTGTATATGTGCGGTGGTACTTGGACTGTCTATGTTGACAGGATGTGGAAGTACATCAGATACGACTGGAAGCGCATCGGAAAGCAAGTCACAGAGTGAGGCGAGCGGTACAGACAGCAGTGATGCGGTCATGACTGTTGGTGAATATAATATAGGTAAAGGTGAACTCATGCTGCACAGTATACTTGAGATACTGTCAGGAACGGTTCAGTATGATGATATCAAAAATGATGAGGATAAGTACAAGCAGACGGTTATAGATAATATCGTGGAGACCAAGATGGCAGGGGATGCAGCTAAGGATGCAGGAATGGAGTTCACGGAAGATGATGAGAATACCAGAGACAGACTGATCAGTGATTTCACTTCGTATGTGCCGAAGTCAGTTCGTGAAAAATATGGAATAAGCGATGAGCTGATTGACTCAGTGTTCAATGACACCTCTATAATGAACAAGATAGAGACAAACACACGTAACGAACTTGGAAAGAAGCTGACCGCCGACATCAAGAAGCAGTATAAGGATTACAATTTTCAGAAGATATACTATCTAACATTCCCAAAGGTTAAGCTAGACGATGATGGCAATCCAATGACTGATGACGGTGGCAATTATGAAAATCTTGAAGACAAGGAGCTTGCTGATATGAAGTCGAAGGCAGAGACAGCCGTAAAGGAGATCAACAGCGGTGCAGATGCCAAAGAGGTTGCCAAGAAATATGGCGTGGACAGCTACTCAGAGGAGAAACAGAGTTATGTGGGCGGATATTCGGACGATATGAACGATGTTATGGACAAACTCACAGCAGGCAAGTGCACAGAGGTATATGAGTCCCAGAATGCATATTATGCCATTGCGGTATTAACCGATCATGACAGTGATATTTTAGAGAGCTTCGCTTACCAAACCGCGGAATCTCAGGTGGACACAGAACTTGAGAAGACAAAGCAGGAGTGGATAGACAGTTGTGATGACAAGGGAGGTATCGTTTACAAGGATGATACATGGAAGAATTTCAGTCTTTTGGATATGGCAACAGATCTGAACGATCAGGGGCTTATGAAGTAGAATAAACAAAAGAGTAAAAAAGATCAACAAAAATTAAACACAATAAACTAAGGGAATAAAGGGACAGTCATATTTTGCAGTGGATCTCACAGCAGGATGTGACTGTCCTTTTTGTGTGAGAATAAGAATTGTGTGAGCATCAGAATAAAGTTTGGACAAAATAAAAAAAGATGTCACATTTGTGGTAATCTATTCGTTATATATAGTGAACGTTCAAAAGGACATGCCTATATGGTATTTCAAAAATGTGTTTTGGATAGAACACGAAAAAGGAACAGGGAGATCATGCATAAAGATAAAAAAGACAGTGAACTTATAGAAGAATATTACAACATGTATGAGCAGAAGATTTTCAGATTGTCAAATGTCATATTGGGAGATAAATGGCAGGCAGAGGAGGCGGTTCAGGAAACCTTTCTTCGGATAATCAGACACAGAGATACCGTGCGGAGGATGTCTGAGGAGAAGAGGGCTGCATACATAACCAGGATCGCAAAAAGTATTGCCATAGATATGTACAGAAAGAACAAAAAAGCTACTGAGAAGGTGTGTGCGTTTTCAGGAGATTCCGAATCAGCTGATGTCTTTGAAAATATGATCTGGCAGGGTGGCGGTTCTGTCGGACAGAGTGATATGACCGAGACTGTTGAGAACAGACAGATCCTGGATGCTGTGATGGGGAAGCTCTCGGATGACGATGCACTGGTGATAAGGTTCAGAGCGGAGCGGCAGCTCAGTGTGAGGGAGACGGCGGCGATCATGAATATGTCGGAATCTGCTGTGAGAAAGAAGTATGAGAGAGCTGTCAGCCGGGCACACAAATTACTTGTGAAGGAGATGATGCTGTATGGAGAATAAGAAAAAGCAGGAATATATACAGGATAGTGCACAAAAAAGCACACAGAATGATCCGGATAATGAGAGTGTTCATGTATTTTCGGCAGAGTATGAGGACAGAAAACAGAGGATCCTGCTTGGAATAAAAGATTATGAGAATACGAAAGATTCTGAGACAATAAAAGGCCAGACGGGACTAAAAAAAGAATATGGGCAGTTTAGACGGTTTGCCCGTGTGGCTGCGATACTCATATTTGCGGTGATTTTGATCCCGGTGTCGATACATGCTGCTGTCACGATATACAAATTTACGGTCAGTCAGGATGGACATACTGCGACGGGCACGATACAGGTGAATAAGGATGGTGCCTCACAGGAAAAAGTCTCGGAAGACTTTGGTACGATGGGTGACGATGCTGAAGAGAAAACTGATGTTGAGAAGGAAAAGACTGTAGAAAAATATGATTCTGCAGATGAGTATTCCGTGGTCGGAAGTGATGGCTATTCATATAGTATAAATCCTGCTGGAAGATATGTTGAGATAAATTTCAGTTATCTGCCTGCCGGTATGATCCGCTTTGAGGCAGATAAATATGATAATGGGGATCCGGACATGGGAATATCGGTGGCGGCATCCCAGTGGGACGGCGAATCGTATGACGTGGTTAACAGGGATATTGCAAATGCCAGGACTTTGAAAGCAGGGGAGTACGAGTGTCTGCTGTTTGAGAGGGGCGGTGTAGATTACTCCTTCAACAAGCTGGTATATATTCCGATAAAAGAGAAATCAATCATCATAACCATATATGCAGGCCGCGCGATCACGGACGAGGATCTTGATAAAGTTATCGAGGGAATGTCGGTAAATGAAGCTATAGGTGAAGATCCTTCAAAATGGACTTTTGTGGGAGAATTTGCATATGACGATTCTGGAATAACAGATGATACAGCAGCCAGCGCGACCTTGAAAGAAGATACATTTTCATGCGTGGATCTGAAAGAACAGTTTTTCAGATCAGGATATAAGATGACAGTCAACGATATAGAGATAAATGACAATATCGGTGATATACCGGAAAGGAACATCGTGTATTGGTTCGGCGGCCTGGACAGCAGCCTTGTGGACGCAAATGGAAAGTTCAAGACTTTTAGGTGCAGGAGACTTGTAGAGACATCTGATGATGAATTTGCAGACTGGGGAGACTATAACGACAGCAGTCTTAGGCTTGTTACTGTGGACATGACATATGAGAGTGATGTTTCATACAGTAAAGATGGGGTAGTTGATACACTTTCTTTCTACCTGGACAGGGGAGAGATAGATGAGTCCAACGAGCTGCAGCCACCAGTGACAACAAATTATTTTTATTCAGGAGAGGATGTGAGTGCACAGAACAGCAGATCGGTGACATTTGCATCGCCGGTATATGCAGAGATCGATGGACAGAAAGCGGATCTTGTGGACGTAGGAATAACCATGAACAGGGACGGCGAGAAACACGATCTGAAGGTGTATTTCCTTGTAGATGAGAGTGAGATAGAAGATTCATATATGTCGATATCCAACGATGATGGATATTCGCAGAAGTATGATTATATATCAGTTTACCTTGGTGAAGGAAAGTAGGGAGGATAAATATGAAGAGGCGAAGATGGATGGTATGCGCTGCGGCACTGTGCATGGTGCTGGCATGCAGTGGATGTAGAGATAAGGCAGATGACAGCACAGGAACAAATGTGTCGGTTATAGAGGGGGATGATGTGAAGGAATACAGCAGTGGAAGCGATGCTCCGACTGTAAATGAAACCACGGAAGCTACTACAGAAAATGACGACAGTGTGAGTGGAATTGCGAGAACACTGGGAATACCGGGAAGTGCTGACATAGACATTCCTGCGGATAACTGCGGAACCGTAGAGTCGGCATGTATAAAGACGGACAAGATAAAGATTCCAGATGCAGATAGGATGTATGTGAAAAAATTCACAATGGACAAGATCGGCGTGGCAGATAGAGAGACTATATTAAAAAATATATTTGATGAGGAAGATGGAGTGTTTGAGTATCCATACGATCTCAAAGATGAAGTGAGCCAGGCCCAGAAGGACGCAATATTTGAGAATAAAGGGGCAGCGGTTGATTACGGCAGTGACTATTTTATAGGTAAGATCGACGGCACGGAATACATATTGTATTTCTTTGACCAGTCCTGGTCCACGGATGAGGGATTTGAACTGCAGCTTGCAACGGAGAGAGAAGTGCCAGAGGATATGCAGAAGCTTGGGGCAACATATGTGTCGTATATGACATATGACAGCGAGGAACTTGACGGCATCAACAGAAATGCCCCGATATGGGCGGCGGTCGATGAGGACAACAAATGTGGACTTTCCCAGAGCGAGGCTTTGACAAAGACTATGGATTATATGGCAAAGTGGGGGTTTAAGGATGCGGCAGCCACTTCCGAAAATGAGATCTACAGGGAATATGGATACTATGACGCAAACGGTGGTTCGGAGGTGTGTTGGGATGAAAAAAACGGATATTCAGTTAGCTTTGGGGCAGCAGTCAGCGGACAGCCGCTGTATCAGCCTGAAGCATTTGGTGTAGACACCATATCTCATCAGAGTGATGAAGGTAATTTTGATCCGAATAATTACTACTATATGGAGAAGTCGCAGTACAGTATAACATTTGACAGCGACGGGCTTGTCTCGTTTATATGTACATGGCCGATGTATTCAGATGAGGATGCGGTGGAAGCGGGCTCTCTCATAAGCTGGGATGAAGCTGTTGAGAGTCTGAAAAAATGTATGACTGAGCACTTTGCAGATTACACCGGATATAACAAGGTGGAGTTTAATGATGTGAGACTTACATATTTCAGGATAAAGACCGGCGATGGAGAGTATGAGGCGATACCGGTGTATGTGTTTGCTCAGCTTGATAGAGAAAGAGGCAATGACGACTCGTATCCTATACAGCTTGTGATGATAGATGCGAGGGATGGAAGCGAGGTCGGTATTGCGCAGGATAAATCCCGATTTGGCAAAAATTGATATTGCGTGTTTGAAAAAAATATTAAAGTGTACATTCATAAAGGCTATGAGAAAAATATGCTGTCTGAGTGTGCACTTTTTAGTTTTTTCAAAAAACTTTGAAAAAAAGAAAAATAAAAAAAGGATTATGAGAAAAAATACAGAATAATAAAAATGTGTGGCTAATAAAATATGATTTGTAAGAGATATTGTTAGGTTTTGTTTGTATATGTGGATAGGAGAAAACTATGACAATACGTGAAGAACAGGAATTACAGGAACATCAGATCTTGAGCCCTTATGCATCATTCAGTGACCAGTCAAGGGGGCGCGACAGGCAGGAGGAACAGTGTGATCTGAGAACGGTATACCAGAGGGACAGGGATCGTATTTTGCATTGTAAATCGTTCAGACGGCTCAAGCACAAGACACAGGTATTTTTGTCCCCCGGAGATGATCATTACAGAACTAGACTTACACACACCCTGGAGGTGGCACAGATAGCGAGGACGATCGCCAGGTCACTTAGGCTCAACGAGGATCTCACTGAGGCGATAGCACTTGGACACGACCTTGGGCACACGCCATTTGGACATGTTGGCGAGCGCACACTTGCATCATGCGCAGGCAACAATTTCAGTCATAACGTACAGAGTGTCAGGGTGGTTGAGCGCCTTGAAAACAGAGGTGAGGGACTCAATCTGACATGGGAAGTCAGGGACGGAATACTGAACCACAAGACATCGTGCACTCCGCATACTCTAGAGGGACAGTGCGTCAGACTTGCGGACAAGATAGCTTATGTAAACCACGATATAGACGATGCCATAAGGGGCAATATACTGAAGGAGGAGGATCTTCCTGGGAATATTACTGATATACTTGGCAAGACTACAAGAACAAGGCTCAACTGTCTTATACATGATGTCATAAAGACCAGTATGGGCAAGGACCAGGTGAGCATGTCGCCAGATATAGGCGATGCGCTTGGTAAGCTCAGAAAGTACATGTTTACATATCTCTACACAAACCCGATAGCGAAGAGCGAAGAGATCAAGGCGGATAAGATGCTCAGGATACTGTATGAATATTTCAGCGAGGATGCAAGCAGACTTACCAATGAATGTGTTGAGATGATATATATGGGGGAGGACCCCAAAACAGTTGTGTGTGACTATATAGCCGGGATGACGGATAATTATGCTATAGAGATGTTCAAGAGCATATATATACCTAAGTCCTGGAAAGTTTGAGGAGGAAGCGGATTGTATTATTCGGATGAAGTGATAAACGAGGTTTTGTCGCGCAATGATATCGTGGATGTCATTGGCAGTTATGCGAGCCTGAAGAAGAAGGGAAGCAACTATGAGGCCTGCTGTCCTTTCCATCACGAAAAGACTCCATCTTTTAAGGTAAACAGAGAAAAGCAGATGTATCATTGTTTCGGCTGCGGTGTCGGAGGAAATGTATTTACATTTGTCATGGAATATGAAAATCTCAATTTCCCGGAGGCGGTTGAGCGGCTTGCCGAGAGGGCTGGCATACAGCTGCCAGAGAAGTCCATGAGTGCTCAGGAACGTTCCAGAGAGCAGTACAAGATTGCTCTGAAGGAGATGAACAAGACTGCGGCGGCATATTTCCATTATATACTGAAGCATGGACAGCGGGGAGAGAAGGCTTATGAGTACTTCCGTGATACTAGAGGTCTCACGGATGAAACTATAAATAGATTTGCCCTTGGATATGCAGATATATACAGGGATGATCTGTACCGGTATCTGAAGAACAAGGGATATACAGATGAACAGCTTAAGAATTCCGGGCTTGTGGATATCACGGAGAAGGACGGCGGCGTGGACAAGTTCTGGAACAGAGCCATGATCCCGATACTGGATATCAATGGCAAGGTCATAGCATTTGGCGGACGTGTGCTGGGCGATGGAAAGCCAAAGTACATCAACACCAGTGACACTGCGGTTTTTGACAAGAGTCATACGCTGTTTGCCATGAATATTGCAAGGCGGAGCCGGAGAAAGGGATTTATATGCTGTGAGGGATATATGGATGTCATATCTATGCATCAGGCGGGATTTGACAATGCGGTGGCGTCCCTCGGAACTGCGTTTACATTTGGACATGCCAATATAATCAAGAGATATGCCGACGAGGTGTATCTGGCATATGACAGTGATGGCGCAGGCGTTGCGGCTACAAAGAAGGTCATTGCAATACTCCGTGAGGTCGGAGTCGGTGCGAGAGTTATAAATATGCGTCCGTACAAGGATCCGGATGAGTTTATACGAAATCTTGGCAGCGAGGCATTTGAGGATCGGATAAAGAAAGCGGAGAGTGGAATGATGTTCCTTGCCAGGATATATTCTGAGGAGTATGACCAGAGCGATCCTGGGGAGCGCACCAAGTTCCAGAATCAGGTGGCGAAAGAGATTTCATATATAGAAGATCCGCTTGAACGCAATAATTATATAGATGCAATAGCACGTGCTTATGTGATAAACAGGGACGCTCTTGCGGAGAAGGTTCACGACTATGGAGTGGCGGGAACCCCAAAACCAGATGTTGTGGAGAGAGAGGAGCGCCGGCTTGAGGAACAGACGACGAACCCTGATCCGGGAACCGGCAGCGGGACAGCATCACATGGAAGACAGGGCAGAGATGTCGGGGAAAATAAAACAGCTAGACTGCTGCTTACATGGCTTGTCAATGAGCCATCGCTTTTTGAAAAGCTTGACGGTGTTATAAGCGAGGAGGACTTTGATCCGGGGGTTTTCAGGACTGTTGCTGAGAAGCTGTTTTCCCAGTACCGGGAGCAGCACAAGGTGGAGCCTGCTATCGTAGTTAACACGTTTCAGGATGTGGAGGAGCAGAGACTAGTGGCATCCATGCTTCAGACCGATCTGTCCATAGACATGACGGAGGAGGAGATTAGCGGAGCCATAACTGATGTGGTGAAGAAGATCAAGCTTGCAAGTATAAAGAAGCATCTAGAGAGCGAGAATGACATTACGAAAGTGCAGCAGCTTATAAAAGACAGAAAGAAAATTGAAAAATTCAGAGTTGTGATCTGATCAACAATATAATGTGGAGGAATAATATGAGTACAATGGATACAACAAACACAAATGAGAATGAGATGATAAAGGTGAGCGATGATGAGGCGATCAACGCGAAGTTTAATGCGAAACTTCAGGATCTCCTTTCAATTGCGCACAGCAAGAAGAACGTTATCGAGGACACAGAGCTTATAAAGCACTTCAACGACCTCAAGGAGGTTGCACTGGATCTTGATACCATGCAGAAGATATTCAATTTTCTTGAGCAAAATGGCGTGGATATTCTCCAGATCACAGATACGGATGAGGAGGAGCCAGCACTTGACGAGGACGTCATCGCAGAGGGGGAGGAGGTTGAGAAGATCGACTTCACCGATACAGGGGATATTTCAAGTACTACCCAGGATCCCGTCAAAATGTATCTCAAGGATATCGGTAAGGTACCACTGCTAAGCGCAGAGGAGGAGATAGAACTTGCAAAGAGAATGGAGGCCGGTGATGAGGCCGCAAAGAAGAAACTTGCAGAGTCAAACCTTCGTCTTGTTGTAAGCATTGCAAAGAGATATGTTGGCCGTGGAATGTTGTTCCTTGACCTTATACAGGAGGGTAACCTTGGACTTCTCAAGGCTGTTGAGAAGTTCGATTACAGAAAGGGATACAAATTCTCAACATACGCTACATGGTGGATCAGACAGGCTATCACAAGAGCCATCGCTGACCAGGCGAGAACTATCCGTATCCCTGTTCATATGGTTGAGACCATCAACAAGGTAACAAGAGTCAGCAGAGATCTTCTTCAGAAACTCGGCAGAGAGCCTCTTCCAGAGGAGGTCGGCGAGGTTATGGGACTTCCAAAGGAGAGAGTACAGGAGATCATGAAGATCGCACAGGAACCGGTATCTCTTGAGACACCTATCGGTGAGGAGGAGGACAGCCATCTTGGAGATTTTATTCAGGATGATAACGTACCTGTTCCGGCTGACGCCGCTGCATTCACACTTTTAAAAGAGCAGTTGGAGGAAGTACTTGGAACATTGACCGAGAGAGAGCAGAAAGTTCTGACACTCCGTTTTGGTCTGGAGGACGGCCGTGCAAGAACACTGGAAGAAGTTGGAAAAGAGTTCAATGTAACACGTGAGCGTATCCGTCAGATCGAAGCAAAAGCGCTCCGCAAACTTCGTCATCCAAGCAGAAGCCGCAAATTAAAGGATTACTTAGAGTAAAATGGTAAAGATTTCAAATCGTTTAATGACAGCCGCAGCTCTTGTCACACAGGGATATACACTGGCAGATGTTGGAACAGATCACGGATATATTCCAATCTATCTGTTACAGCAGAAGAAAATTCCAGCTGCAATTGCCATGGATATCAATGAAGGACCGTTAGAGCGGGCAAAAGAACATATTGCTTTATATGGATTGCAGGCATACATACAGACACGTCTCTCAGACGGCGTGGCAGCTTTAAAACCCGGCGAGGTGGAAGCTGTCCTCATCGCCGGTATGGGAGGCGGACTTGTCATGCATATTTTAAAAGACGGGGAAAAAGTCTGTCAGTCTGCAAAAGAACTCATCCTGCAGCCGCAGTCCGAGATTGAGCGTGTCCGTGAGTTCTTAAGAGAAGAGGGATATACCATCCTCGCAGAGGACATGGTGTATGAAGATGGAAAATTCTATCCGATGATGAAAGTGCAGTATCAGGATGAAAAGGCACAGAAAGCTTCGGAAGAGTTGAAACTTTCAGACCTTTATGGTGGATTACTCCTGCAAAACCGCCATCCCGTGTTGAAAACTTTCCTTGAAAAAGAAAAGCTCATATACACAGGCATCAAAGAGAATCTTGCAAAACAGCCGGCGTCAGAAAAAATCAGGACACGGCTTGCAGAAGTGGAAGACATATTGCATTATAATGAACTTGCATTACAGTTTTATGTATAAAAATTGGAGTGTATAATGTGAATATAGAGTTTGGAAAAGAAGAATCGAGAAATCGGTTCTTTTTTTAGTTTGCGCGCCATGGGCGCTCTGACGGGTGCAAGTCCCGAACGCGCCTAGATAGTGGGAAGCGGGTGGCAGGATTATGGGGAAAACGGTATTTATGAATGCACTTTCCGTGATATTGAAAACTCGGCTACAGGCGGCAAAAAATGAATATTTCTTTAATTTTGGAATCATACTATTTACATTAATGAAAGACTAAGGTAATCTTTTGAAAAGTATTCACAGAGTACGAATAATAAGAAATGAGGTAGATTGAAGATGAAGAAAAAAATAATTATGATTGTGGCTTGCGTGATGTGCTGTGCTGGATTATTTGGCGGCTGTGGACAGTCCGGGATGAAGCAGGATAATACTGCAATAAGCAATAGCGAAGAGGGAAAACAGGAAGGAACAACAGAAGAAAAAGAAGTGACCGGAACGATTGATGAGATAAAAGATTTCATGTTTGTCGTTACAGATGAGAATGATACACCATATAGCTTTACTTTTGAGGAAAAGCCGGAAGGACTGGAGAATGTCAGCAACGGAGATACTGTGACTGTAAGATATACCGGAACAATTTCAGAGGTAGATCCGTTTGAGGGAGAGGTAATATCTGTTGAAAAGGCACAATAAGGCCAGAAAAGCGATTGAATTATCAGCGGTTATTATACTCGCATCTGCGATACTGGGAGCCTGTGCAGAAAACGTACAGAAACAGAAGATACCTGCCGCAACTTATATGGGCGGGAAGGCTTCCATTACCGGGATCTGCAAGGAATTGGACGCTGCAGGAGCTTCCCATGTAGATTTATTTCAGGAGTGGGTGGTCGATTTTGCGGATTCTGCGGGCAAGAATGCAAAGCTGGAGGATGCCTGGTCAGATCCTGCGAAGATGAAAGCAGATATCGTAAAATGTATGGATGGCTGGGAACAGAATCATGATTATTCAGACGCTGACTGCAGGATGACAGCGTTCCTTTTGCTGGATGGGATGCTTTGCTCGGAGTCAACAGAAGGCAATTATACAGGCACATATTTAATGTTTGACACGGAAGCGATAGATAACGTGGACAGATATGAAATCATAAAAAAGAATAGGGATATGTTTACTACACTCTATGGCGAAAAGCGTGTAACAGAGGGCAGCTCTCCGGAAACTGTGTTTTCCGACAGCTGGAAATATCATGGATTTCAAATAAATAGTGACAGGATATCTCTTCTTAGTATCGTGATATATGACCCGTATTCTGAGGTTGTTTTCGTAGGGCATACCGGCATACTGATAAAGTACAGTGACTATTATTTATTTGTAGAAAAGATCGCCTTTGAACAGCCCTATCAGGCGACAAAAGTGCATACTGTAGATGAATTGCTCAATATCATGTCATTAAGAGCGGAATACTTCGAAGAAGAGGGGGAAGCCGGACCATTTGTATATAATAATGGAGAATATATTGGAACGTTAAAGAAAAATATTGACATGGCAGAAAAAATACCCTATAATCGTTCTAAATAGAACGATTATAGGCGGGGTTGAGATGTATTTCTGGGATAAACATAAAACAATTACAGGATATTATGAACTGTTATCCGGCGAGGTATGCGACCGGTACGGGTTAACACAGATGGAATATGATATACTGATGTTTTTACATAACAATCCACAGCATAATACCGCAGCAGAGATTGTAAAGGTGAGGAAATCAACAAAATCCCATGTATCAACTTCACTGAAAAAATTGGAAAATGAAGGTCTGATTGAAAGAATACAAAGCGAAGATAATAAAAAGCATATTGAAATTGTTTTAT
>OHUA01000586.1_pt1 | contig 17443 bp, 9 predicted proteins | sample 1579051 | NCBI WGS metagenome assembly OHUA01 (sample SAMEA3879559, study PRJEB24766) | human gut metagenome | biome: human-associated habitat; feature: feces | place: USA | collected 1985/1987 | reverse complement strand
TAAACCCGCCGTTAGAGCTGGACAAGCGAAAACAGCGCAGGCTTGCAAGAAACCTGCTGCGCGATATTGTAAGCCGCTATGTGAGCGGTAACCCGGATACGGTGGAGGTGCTTTATGAGATCCAGCGGATAGCGGTTTTGATGCGCTTTGAGCTGGAAAAGGGAAATGTAGACGGCTTTGCACAGCTCCTGAACCAGCACTGGGAGCTTTCCAGACGGCTGGATGGCGGCTGTACCAATACCTGTATTGATATGATCTTTAGTTCCGTGGAGGATCTGATCGACGGAAAGATGATCTGCGGCGCAGGCGGCGGAGGCTTTTTACAGGTTATCCTGAAAAAAGGCGTGACTGTGGAACAGGTGCAGGAAACGGAACCTGTGGTAGAACAGGTAAGTGAGGCGGTTTCTGACGGAAATGCGGAAATGACCGAAAACGTGGGGAGCGTAAACCATATTGCATCAAATTCTGCGAAGAAGATCACTGATGAAGCTGTTGTGCAGGCAGCAGAGACTGCAGTACCTGTGGTACAGAGTACAGATGGACAGTATGTATTTGATGCGGCAACGGATAGTGTGGTATCAAAGTTGGATAAAAACGACAAGGTAGACGCAGGAAAATATGGAACAGAGGGATATTTTACTTTTAGTGGAAGCGTAAAGAGAGCAAATAGTTCTACTTTATCAGTAGAAATAGGAAAGACAGAAACTGGATTGTTAACCTTTACTGTAAGTGGTACGGCAGATGCAGCATTTAAAGTGTCAAGTACAGGTAGCACCAATTCCTCAGACTTTATCCTAAGGAATGCAGACGGTAATGGAGTAGTGGCAAAGGGGGCAACAGAAGCTCTTGTAGTAGTAACAGGAACCAATGCTACTGAAATCAAGTATGAGGGATTGAAAGAAGGAACATATACGGTATGCAACCCTGCGAGTGCAACAAATGATCGCGGTATTCGATTACTTTCTGCAACCGTATCGGAAACAACAGGAGGCAGTAAACCTGCCCGTGCGGATTGGTCTACAGTAGAGGCGCCGACGGTGATCAGTGCAGTGCAGTCTACAGATAATAAAAATAATATTGAAGTAAAAATATCTGGAAATGTGGGCTATGATGGAGCAGATGCATTGAGCGTGACTATGATTAATGCGGATGGAGAAGTGGCAGCTACACAAAATGCAGCGACGAATGGAACGGAGCATTCTGTTTCCTTCACTCCCGTAGCATCCGGCACCTACACTTTTTCCGTAAAAGCAATTCGTGCAGATGAAGAGGACAAACAGGGAACAGAGACAAAGTCCTGCGAGTTCGTGTTACCTTTAACCAAGCCTGTGATCAAAGGCGTAACCTGCCAGGGCGGTGGAAAAGCGAAAGTGGCATGGAATGCTGTAAAGGAAGCAGAAAAATATCTGGTAACTGTGGATGGTGCATATACAACCGATGGAAAGAGCATCGAAAAAGAAGTAACAGCACCGACAACAGATACAGTAGTAGAAGGACTGAAAGTGGATCAGGAAGCAGTGATTTATGTAACTGCCATCCGTGGAGATGATAACAAGCTTTCGGATGGATTCAGCAAGAAAATCGTAGATGAAGTACAGTATGAGTGGGCATTTACATATTATGGTCCCAGTGCTTCTTCCAGCAAAAATAAATATGAGGGAGATGCAACTACCGGAACGGTAAAAGTAGTCGCAGATGCGGGCGGAGGAAAGTTACAGCCGACAGCAACCGATGGCTTAGGATTTTACTATACTGCAATTCCTAGCGACAAGAACTTTACTTTTTCAGCAACTTTGAAAGTAAACAAATGGACTCCCAATAACGGACAGGAAGGCTTTGGCATTATGGCTGCTGACCGTGTAGGAGCACCCGGAGAAGGCAGCAATGCCTATTGGAACAATTCCTATATGGCAGTTGTAGGAAAAGTGGAATACAACTGGGATGCGGCAAACGGGAAAGTATCCGATGCCGGAGATAAGATCAGCATGAAACTGGGAATCGGCGCACAGGAGAAGATTGGTGTAACTTATGAGAATCTGGATGCGCTGAATGCCAATGATTCTGCTACATTAAAAAGTGATTATAAGACCAGCATGTGGCCATTGGAGACATCTTGCGCGCAGAGTGGTACCGGTACTTATAATCTGATCGGCAATAATACTGATAAGGCAAAGGGTACTACCGTTGATAACCCGGTTACAGAATTAAAATTAACGATTCAGAAGAATAATACCGGATACTTTATCAGCTATACGGATGCTGCAGGCAATACAGAAACGAAAAAATATTATGGTACAGAGACTTTAAATGTTTTGGATGATGAGTATGTATATGTGGGAATGTTTGCGGCCAGAGGCGTGGATATTACCTATTCCGATATTAATCTGACACTGATTGATCCGGCAGATGATGCTCCGGCGGAAGAGCGTGAGATGACTCTGGTAACACCGGCATACAATATCATTTCCGCAGCTGTTTCCAACAGTGCAGCATATGATCTGATATATTCCGGAAATGCAGATGGCAAATTGAGTGTAACCGCGGCTGATGGCAGCGCAGTTGTATCTGATCGGGCGGTTACTGCCGGTACAAAAGTTACCATGCCGGTATCTTTGACCGAGGGAAGTAATAAGTTCCGTATTAGTTTTACTCCGAACAGTGATTATCGTCCGAACGAGTATTCCAAACTGTCTTCTTATGAAACAGTAACTTATGAATTCACAGTAACATATAAGAGCGTTCGAAGAGATCAGAAGACCATTTATGTTGCACCGGAAGGCAGCGCAGGTGCAGCCGGAAGCAAAGAGAATCCGGTAGATATTTACACTGCTGTGAAATATGCAAAAGCAGGACAGATGATCGTACTGAAAGGTGGAGTATATAACCTTACAAGTACTATAAAGGTAGAGAGAGGCATTGACGGAACGAAGGAGCAGATGATTTACCTGATTGCAGATCCTTCAGATTCCCAGAGACCTGTATTTGACTTCAACAGAGCGTGCGCAGGCATGATCTTTGCCGGTGATTACTGGTATTGCCAGGGATTTGATGTGACAAATACACAGGATACCCAGAAGGGAATTCAGATCTCCGGAAGTAACTGTGTATTTGATAATATTCAGGCATATCATAATGGTAATACGGGTATTCAGGTAAGCCGTTATCTTACTACTGATGAAAGAGAAGACTGGCCCAGCAATGACCTGATCCTGAACTGTACCTCCTATGGTAACGCAGACATCGGTTATGAGGATGCAGACGGTTTTGCTGCAAAACTTACCGTTGGTGATGGAATTGTATTTGATGGATGCATTTCCTATAATAATGCAGATGATGGATGGGATCTGTTCGCCAAGGTAGAGACCGGTTCTATTGGCAGTGTAACCATTAAGAACTGTGTGGCTTATGGAAACGGTTATCTGGAAGACGGTACGGATGCAGGTAACGGTAACGGATTTAAGATGGGTGGTTCCAGCATTACCGGATATCATACGCTGATCAACAGTGTGGCATTTGGAAACAAGGCAAAGGGAATTGATTCCAACAGTTGTCCTGATATTCAGGTAAAACAGAGCACGTCCTTTAATAATGAATCCTATAATGTAGCTTTTTATACTAATGCGGGCAACAAGACTGATTTCGGCGCAACAGGAATTCTGTCCTATCGTACAAAGAATCTGACGCAACAGGAGCAGCTGAAACTGCTGCAGGAGGAAGCAACGATTCGGACAACCATGAACTATTTCTGGAATGAGACAAAACAGGAGTCTACGAATAGTGAAGGCAATGTGGCAAAGGATTCCTGGTTTGTAAGCACGACCGATCCGCAGATCACCAGAAATGCAGACGGTACCATCAATATGAATGGATTCCTTACGCTTACGGCAGAAGCACCGGAAGGTGTTGGAGCCAGAATGACCGGAACCCCTTCTGCTGTATTTACGGTAGCGGCAGATGAGGTGAACAACGATGATGACGATGATGATGACAACAGCGGTTCCTCTGCAGCACCTGCAGTAGACTGGACGGATGTAAGCAACTCTGTACAGGATAAGGTGGCGGAGATGATGAAAAATCCTGCTATTGCAAGTGTCAACATGAACTTTGTATGCAGCGGTGAAGTCAAGGTGCCTCAGAATGTACTGAATACCATTAAAGGTACGAAGCTGACGGTGGCATTCCACAGCGGAAACGGTGTGGCACTGAGCATCAGTGGACAGGATCTGAAGAATAAAGATCTGTCAAAGATTCAGAATATTGATCTGACAGTAGACCAGACGAGCAACACAATCCCGGCAAATGTGGTATCCGCAAAGTCCGGAACCGTGAACAGACAGCTGGGTATCAGAGATACCGGCAGCTTCGGAGTGAATGTCAACATTCATGTAAATGTAGGCAAGGACAATTCCGGCAAGAGTGCAAACCTGTATCGCTATAATACAGAGAAGGGACGCCTGGAGTATTGCGGATCCTTTACCGTAACTTTCACCGGACAATCCATGTTCGCATTGAAGCGCGGCGGCAATTATCTGGTAACTGTTACTGACCGCAGACCTTCCGAGAGCATCTGGTATACAGAGGGCGGTTATACGGTAAAGAGTGGTGATACGCTTTCCAAGATCGCTAAGAGAAATCACATGACTCTGGCACAATTGCTTCGCAGAAATGTACAGATTACAAACCAGAATGTGATCAGAGTTGGTCAGAAACTGAATCTGGACTGATCGTAAAAACTGTAAGAGATAGAGAAAAAGGACAAGACGGGAAACTGAAAAACGAGAAAACGGATGGCTTGGGAGGGCCATCCGTTTTTTGTGTATACGATGAGTCAGCCTACTCGATTGGAAATATTTTATTGCACTTGATTGGGGTTCTTCTTTCCACTTTCGAAATCCAGAGCATTCTGCAAGGTAGTCTCTGCAATGGCTTCCAGTGCTTCTTTTGTGAAAAATCCCTGATGGGATGTTATCATGACATTGGGGAAGGACAAAAGCCTTGCGGTGGTAGAATGCTCCAGAATCTCATCGGAACGATCCTCGAAGACGTTTTTCGTCTCTTCTTCATAGACATCCAGACCGACCCCGGCGAACTTGTGCAGGCGGATGCCCTCGATAAGATCCTCGGTCTTGACCAGAGCACCCCGGGAAGTGTTTACCAGAATGACGCCATCCTTCATTTTCTTGATGGTGTCAAGCTGGATCAGGTGGTAGGTGGAATCCATCAGCGGGCAGTGAAGGGAGATCAGATCACTTTGCGCCAGTAATTCGTCTAAGGTCACATAGGTGACGAAGTCTTTCAGATCCGGGTTCTCGTAGACATCGTAGGCGATGACTTTCATGCCGAAACCGTTACAGATCCGGCACATAGCTGCACCGATCCGGCCGGTTCCGATGATTCCGGCAATCTTACCATAGAAATTGAAGCCCATGAGTCCGGCGAGGCTGAAATCATTTTCCCGGACCTTGTTATAGGCTTTGTATAAGCGGCGGTTGCAGGCCAGAGCCAGAGCCATGGCATGCTCTGCGACAGCTTCCGGAGAATAACCGGGGACACGCATGACACATATGTCATATGCAGCTGCCTTTTCCAGATCCACGTTGTTGTATCCTGCGCAACGCAGCAGGACCAGACGGACACCTTTTTCGTGGAGAATTTTTAATGTGGCTTCGCTCACATTGGAGCTGACGAAAGCACAGACGGCATCGAAGCCGTCGGCCAGAGCAGCAGTACGGGGATCCAGATCCGACCGGATGTAATCAATCTGGATGCCGGGATATTTTTTCAGAGTTGCCTCGAAAGATTCTTTATCATAGCTTTTGGTATCATAAAATAATATTTTCATAACAGTCCTCCTCGGGTTGATTTTTATAGTATGTGTATCGTTATTTTTAATCATACCCAGATTTGACTTTACTATAGCTCAAAATATGGGAATTGTCTATCATATTTAAAAAGTGAAATCGAGAAAAATTATAAAAATGATGCAGATATGATGCAATCGGCAGATATACTGGCATCAGGAGGCGAGGAGTATGAAAAAAATATTTTTTGCAGCAGTATTTGCAGGAGCACTGTTAGGTTTTACATCCTGCGGAAACCGGGAGATGGTGACGGATCCGGAGATGGAGACAGTTATAGACAGCATCAAGGAGACACAGAGCGGTCAGACGACGGAAGAGACGACGGCCGGGACTGAGGAGACTTCGGAAGTGCCCACACAGACGGAACCGACAGAAGGCCAGAGTGAAATACAGGGAAGTGAATGGGTGCAGTTTACCACAGAGGATCACGAGGGTAGCAGTGATCCCGAAGACAAGACCAGAAGTTATACCTATTACTATCCAACAGTTACAGTGACGATTCCGGGCAATGAGACGGTGCAGATGAAGATTCAGAAAGAGCTGGATGAATATGTAGACAGTTTTGTAGAAGGAATCGAGAACGGGGAGTTTGGTACACTTTATGAGGATATGCCGGTGTATGAGCAGAGCTATGAGGATCTTACTTTCCATGTGATCCGCGCGGATGATAAGGTGATCAGCCTGTCGTGGGGGCTGGAAGGGTATGATCAGGGGGCTCATGGATGGTATACTTTGTACTATATGAACTATTATACGCAGACCGGAGAGAGAATTACTTTTGACAGTCTGGGGAGCGGATTCCGCGACAAAGCACTGGAACTTGTGACAGCAAAGGCAGCGGAAATGCAGGCAAAAGAGGACTGCTTCTTTAACGATTACGAGAAGAGTATCAAACTGGTGGTGTTGGATGGTACGGAAGATTTGAATGCTATCTATCAGGAAATTTATGGGCCGGACATTGCAGGTACGGATAATGGCCCCGCAGACCCTACATTCTACATTACAGAGGATGGCTTTGTATTTGAATCCGGCCAGTATGTATTACAGTCCTATGCAGTTGGAATTGTTGACTTTGAGATTCCGGCAGCAGACTTCGGGGATGATCTCACAGCAGATATTTTTTAATGGAGTACAGGATGCTGGCGGGTATATTTGCAAAATATAGGACTTTACATGGGCGGGCACCGTGTATATAATAAGAACATCGGGAATGAGGTTCTCCCGGAAGCACAGGCTTCGAACCGCCGGAATTTGAACATACGAATTCGATTTGGCTGATGACTTCTGCAGAATATGCAGGGGACACCAGCCTTTTTTGTTGGAATTCAAAATGCCCTGCTGCGAGAAAACGGAGGAATTTTTATGCTTACATCACTGGGACTGATCTTTTTACTGGGATTACTCATGGCGGCGGTCTGCCAGAGGATTCACCTGCCCCGTATTATCGGGATGCTGCTTACGGGTATTATTCTGGGGCCTTATGTGTTGGATCTGCTGGATGTGTCAATCCTGAATATCTCATCGGAACTGCGGCAGATCGCGCTGATCATCATTTTATTGAAGGCCGGATTATCATTGGATCTGAAGGATCTGAAAAAAGTGGGCCGCTCCGCAGTCATGCTGGCTTGTGTTCCTGCCACTTGCGAACTGCTGGCTTTTGTGATATTTGCACCCATGATCCTTAACATCAGCAGAGTGGATGCAGCGGTCATGGGAGCAGTTCTGGCAGCAGTGTCACCTGCAGTTGTGGTGCCGCGGATGGTACATCTTATGGAAAGTGGCTATGGTACGGAGAAAAGCATTCCGCAGATGATTCTGGCTGGGGCATCCTGTGATGACATCTATGTCATAGTATTGTTTTCCACTTTTGTTGGAATGGCACAGGGTGGACAGGTCAATGCCCTGGATTTTGTGAATATCCCGGTATCGATCCTGACGGGTGTGTTGTTCGGTGCATTGGTGGGTTGGCTGCTGGGGCAGCTTTTTGAACTGTTGTACCGAAAGGGCAGTTATGTGCGCAACAGCATGAAAGTTATTATCATCATGGGGGTATCTTTCTTATTAATGGCGCTGGAAACGCTGTTAAAGGGAACTGTGGCCTTTTCCGGCCTGTTGGCGGTGGTGAGCATGGCCTGCGCGCTGAAAATACGGGCACCTAGGGAAGTCACCGGCAGACTGTCTGCTAAATTCGGTAAACTGTGGCTGGCAGCGGAGGTAGTGCTGTTCGTACTGGTGGGCGCGGCAGTGGATATCCGCTATACTATGGAAGCTGGACTGGCAGCCATAGGAATGATCCTGTTGGCATTGATATTCCGCTCCATTGGCGTGACACTGTGCCTGTTAGGAACGAATCTGAATAAGAAGGAGCGCCTGTTTTGCATGATCGCCTATCTGCCGAAGGCTACGGTGCAGGCCGCCATCGGTTCCGTGCCCCTGGCCATGGGATTGCCCTGCGGCAAGATCGTTCTGTCCGTGGCGGTGCTGGCGATCCTGATTACGGCACCCTTGGGAGCACTGGGAATGGATGCCACATACCGGAAGCTGCTTCAGAAAAATGGAGATAATAATATCATTTGACAGCCATCCGGCACGTGATCGAGTCCCGGAAGGAAGCCGCAAAAACGTCCACAACATCTACACCATAAGAACCGCAGGCACGCTCTCGCTCTGGCGCAGAACGTAGCGGTACATAATTGACCCCAATACGGTCAATAAGTACCGACGTCTGCTTACAGCCTGCTTGTCCTTATGGTGTAGATGTTGTAGCGCAAACTACGAATATCCAATGCAAAACCCCGGCAGCTACAACAACTGCCGGGGTTTTAAGGAGGATAGAAATCGTTTTAAACTATGTACATCAGGTTTATTAACCCATGGTAATAACTACGTTGTACTCTTCTTTGCCCTTTTCGTAAGGAATGATGTGTCCGTCTACTGCCTTGCCATCCACGGTCATGGATGCGACACCCTTTTCCACGTTCTGAGGGTTCTTTACCTGAATGTGATAGGTGCCCTCACGGAACTTACGGGTGATGGAGAAATCACCGAAGCCCTTGGGAATACAAGGATCTACGGACAATCCCTGATGAGTGGGATATACACCCAGTATGTATTGGGAGATATTTACGAAAGTCCATGCAGCAGTACCGGTCAGCCAGCTGTTCTTTGCCTCACCGTAAAATTTTGCATCCTTACCGGCTACCATCTGGGAATATACATAAGGCTCGGTACGATGGATCTCACTGATATCCTCAATGTATGCGGGACAGGTCTTGCGGTAGATCTCGAAAGCTCTGTCACCTCTGCCCAGAACGGTCTCTGCGATGGATACCCAGGGATTGTTGTGGCAGAAGATACCGGCATTCTCCTTATATCCGGGGGGATAAGAGGATACTTCACCAAGTTCGAGGTGATACTCCGTGTATGCAGGTTGTAAGATCATGACACCATACTTGGTATCCAGTCTCTCTTTTACAGAATTCAATGCCTTTTCGGCAAGTCCTTCCTTCACACCGACACCGGCCAGTACGCAGAAGCCTTGAGGCTCGATGTAGATCTGACCTTCGCGGCATTCCCTGGAACCTACTTTGTGGCTGTATGCATCGTAAGCACGTACGAACCAGTCGCCGTCCCAACCATCCTTCAGGATCGCATCGTACATTGCCTGTACTTCCTTACGTGCGCGGGCTGCTTCGGCATCGTCACCCATCAGCTCGCACAGCTGAGCATATTCTTCGCCGTATTTTACGAACATACCGGCAATGAATACGGATTCTGCAACGGGTCCTTCACTGGGACCGAAGGTCTGGAAAGATTCTCCGGGATGAGCGGAGAAGCAGTTCAGGTTCAGACAGTCATTCCAGTCGGCACGGCCGATCAGAGGCAGATTGTGAGGGCCTTTGTGGTTGATGATATAGTCTAAGGAGCGTTTTAAGTGATCCATTAGAGGAGCAGCTACGCTCATATCGTTGTCAAAAGGAACCATCTGGGTCAGGATGGAGGTATCGCCGGTCTCTCTTACATAAGCACTGGTACCTGCAATGAGCCACAGAGGATCATCATTGAAGCCACTGCCGATATCGGAGTTGCCTTTCTTGGTCAGAGGCTGGTACTGATGGTAAGCACTGCCGTCCTGGAACTGGGTGGAAGCGATATCAATGATACGCTCTCTTGCACGGTCCGGAATCAGATGTACGAAACCGAGCAGATCCTGACAGGAATCACGGAAACCCATACCACGGCCGATTCCGGATTCGTAATAGGAAGCGGAACGGGACATGTTGAAAGTAACCATACACTGATACTGGTTCCAGGTGTTGACCATACGGTTGACTTTCTCGTCAGCGGAATCTACCGTGTAGCGTGCCAGCAGCTGTTTCCAGTAAGCCTGTAATGCTGCAAAAGCCTCATCTACCTGTGCATCGGTCTGGTATTTTGCCAGCATTTCTTTGGCACGGGTCTTGTTGATCACACCGTAGGATTCCCATTTCTCGTCTTCGGGGTTCTCGATGTAGCCCAGAACGAAGATAAAGGTCTTGGTCTCACCGGCTGCCAGATCCACGTTGATCTGATGGGAAGCGATGGGAGACCAGCCGCTTGCCATGGAATTCGTGCACTTGCCGTTCTCTACAGCTTCGGGAGAATCAGCCCCCCTGTAAGCACCCAGGAAAGCATCTCTGCTGGTATCGAAACCGTCAATCTTCGTATTTACGGAATAGATCGCATAATGATTACGACGCTCACGGTACTCGGTCTTGTGATAAATGGTGGAATCCTGTACCTCGACCTCACCGGTGCTTAAGTTACGCTGGAAATTCTTCATATCATCGTCAGCGTTCCACAGACACCACTCTACATAAGAGAATACGGACAGCTTCTTGTCCTCGGAGCTACCGTTGGTCAGGGTCAGCTGGGAGATCTCACAGTTATCGTTCAGAGGAACGAAGGAGAGCACGGAAGCCTTGACACCGTTCTTGGAAGAGGTGAAGCGGCTGTAACCGATACCGTGACGGCACTCGTAAGAATCCAGCTCGGTCTTCGTGGGCTGCCAGCCAGGGTTCCATACGGTGTCCCCGTCCTTAATGTACAGATATTTACCGTTGATGTCGGCCGGTACGTTATTATAACGATAACGGGTCAGACGCAGCAGCTTTGCATCTTTATAGAAAGTATATCCGCCGCAGGTGTTGGATATCAGACTGAAAAACTCATTGCAGCCCAGGTAGTTGATCCAGGGAAGCGGAGTCTTGGGAGTGGTGATGACATATTCCTGATGCACATCATCAAAATGACCATACTTCATAAGAAAATCTCCTTCTTTCATGTTGTTGTATGTTGAGTGTTTGTTTTTTCGCTGCGGAGTGCTTAATGTTAAGTAAACGATTAAGTGCTCCGGATTTCTGATTTGTATTATACAGAAGCAAAGGGAAAAATGCAATACGAATCTTGAAAAAGCCCGTAAAATGCGCAATGTATACAAAAACAGTGGGGAAACATGGGCAGAAGATACAAAATGAAAGAACCTTCGAAACACCGGTTTTACGAAACAAAATAATAGCAAACGTTATCGCACACTTTGCCTTTATATAGAAGAAACACAATCTATGTACAAGCCAAATGTACAAAACAGCCTATCTGAAATTGTTAATTATAGACAAAGTGGATACTTTTTTGAAAAAAACTGCAAAAAAGTATTGCAAAATGCTCAAAGGTGTTATATATTAAAACTACGAAAACGATTAAGTTACAAAACAGGTCGGACGGAATGACGAAGACATGGAACAGGAGAAAGATATGGCATCACTGAAAGACATTTCCAAGATTTGTGGAGTCTCCGTTGCAACTGTCAGCAAGGCACTGAACGACCACAAGGACATTGGAGAAGAAACAAAAGCAACTATCAAAAGGGTCGCAAAGGAAATGGGATATTCCCCGAACCTTTCCGCAAGAGCTTTGAAGACGAACAGGACCTACGGCATCGGAGTCCTCTTTGCAGATGAAGCCAGAAGCGGTCTTACCCACGATTACTTTTCCAGTGTGCTGGACAGTTTCAAGAGGACGGCAGAGAAGAGCGGTTACGACATTACATTCATTAATAGCTGCAAGAACCGGCCGGATCGGATGTCCTACCTGGAACACAGTAGGTACAGAGGCTTTGACGGAGTGGTGCTCGCCTGTATTGATTTCGGAGATCCCGAAGTCATCGAATTAGTACAGAGTTCCATCCCGGTAGTCACCATTGACTACCTGTTCAACAATCGTATCGCAATCATGTCGGACAATGTTGCGGGAATGAAAGAACTGCTGGAGTACATATATAGTAGAGGACATAGGAAAATTGCTTATATTCACGGAGCAATGTCAGCGGTTACCTCGGGACGGTTGTCCAGCTTCTACCGGACGGCGGAACGTCTGGGACTGGAGATTCCGGACGAGTATATCAGAGAAGCAGCTTACAGAGACACAACAACAACCTATCGTGTGACCAATGAACTGCTGGATCTCCCGAATCCACCGACATGCATCATCTATCCGGATGACTTTGCTTCTTTCGGAGGCATCAACGCTATCAGACAGAGAGGATTACAGATCCCTGAAGATATCTCGGTAGCAGGCTATGATGGCATACAGGCAGCAAGGCAGTTGGAGCCCAGACTGACCACAGTCCAACAGGACACAGAACAGATCGGCTGCCTGGCAGCCAGAGAACTGATCAGTCTCATTGAGAGACCCAAGACCACCATCATAGAACAGGTCATCGTACCCGGGAAAGTTGCTGAAGGCAAGTCGGTGGCCAGAATTCCGACAGACAATTAATCAGGCATTTATATGGAAGCGACGCAACCGCCGACATATGAATATAAATGCAACAAACACTTACAACAAACATTCAACAAAAAATGGGAGGAAACAAACATGAAGAAAAAAGTACTTAGTGCTTTACTTACAACTGCTATGCTTGCCAGCATGCTGGTAGGTTGTGGCAGCAGCAATGAAGCTCCTGCAGCATCCACCGATGCGGCACCCGCAGCTTCCACCGAAGCTAAGACCGAGGCGCCTGCATCCACCGAGGCAGCAGAGCCTGCAGCAGCAGAAGAAGGCAAAGTCTTCAACATCTACTGCTGGAACGAAGAGTTCAAGAGCCGTCTGACAGATCATTATCCCGGATATGAAGAAGTAGACGGAACCACCGGTAAGATCGGTGACATCACTGTAAAGTGGAACATCACTCCTTCTGATGACAACGCTTATCAGAACAATCTGGATGAAACACTGTTAAAGCAGGCTGATGCAGCAGCTGATGACAAGATCGACCTGTTCCTGATTGAGGCTGACTACGCATTGAAATATGTTGATACCGACTACACAATGCCTGTTAAGGATCTGGGCATCACCGATGCAGATCTGGCTAACCAGTATCAGTACACCAAGGATGTTGTTACCGACTCCAACGGCAATCTGAAGGGTGTTTCATGGCAGGGCTGCCCCGGCGTTCTGATTTACAACCGTGAGGCTGCTAAGGCTGTTCTGGGAACCGATGATCCTGCAGAGGTTCAGAAGTCTGTATCTGATTGGGATACCTTCACCGCAACCGCTGAGAAGATGAAAGCAGCCGGTTACAACATGGTATCTTCCGTAAACGATACTTATCGTGTATACTCCAACAACGTATCCAGCAAATGGGTACAGGATGGCAAGATCGTAATCGATGACAACCTGATGAAGTGGGTTGATGACTCCAAGAAGATGGTTGACGCTAAGGAGACCGGTACCTTCGACCTGTGGTCTGATGACTGGAGCAAAGGCTTCTATCCCGATGGCAAAGTATTCTGCTACTTTGGACCCGCTTGGCTGATCAACTTCTCCATGGCAGCTGATACCGATGGATCTATCGCAAATCAGGGTGGCTGGGGCGCTACTGAAGGACCTCAGGGCTTTTTCTGGGGCGGTACTTGGATCTGCGGTGCTACCGGAACCGACAACGCTTCTCTGGTTAAGGATATCATCCTGAAGATGACCACTGATGAAGACATCATGAAAGAGATCGTTGTAGCTGATGATGATTTCGTAAACAACAAACCCGCTATGGAAGCTATGGCAGCAGATACCTCTTATCAGAGCAAGGTATTGGGCGGACAGAACCCTCTGGCTATGTTCTGCGCAGGCGCTGAGAAGATCGATCTGAGCAACCTGTCTGCATACGATCAGGGATGTAACGAAGAGTTCCAGCATGCTATGAAGAACTACTTCGATGGCAAGGCTTCTCTGGATGATGCACTGGATCTGTTCTACAAGGGTGTAGAAGAGAAGTATCCTGAGCTTACTCACTAATCCGAAATGATAGGCGAATAGCGAAACAATAAGGAATTGAGAACCGTGCCTGCCTGGCTGGTCAGGTAGGCACGGTTTTTCTCTCAAAATTCCCGGTTGGCAGAAGCTTTTTTCAGAAGAAGATAATTAAGAACAAAAAGAAGAGAGCTGCTGCGAGCCTGATCGGAAACAAAGAAAGGCACGAAAAACGTAAAGTCGCTAAGAGAGCATGACGGCAAAAGGGAGGAATCATTATGGCAAAGGTAAAACGCGGAAAGGTGGTACGCTATAATAAGTGGGGTTATATTTTCCTGATCCCCTTTGTAGTAGTGTATGTATTATTCCAGTTGATCCCGTTATTCAGGACATTTTATTACAGCTTTTTTGAAAATTACCGTTCCGGACTGACACAGATCGGACCGAATTTCATCGGATTTGGTAACTATGCAAAGCTGTTGTCCAATCCGGACCTGTGGATGTACACCAAGAATACATTGATCATGTGGGTACTGGGATTTGTACCGCAGATCATCATATCTCTGCTTCTGGGTGCATGGTTCTCGGATCCCAGCCTTAGATTAAAGGGACAGAGATTCTTCAAGACAGTTATCTATCTGCCGAACCTGATCATGGCTTCCGCATTTGCAATGTTGTTCTTCACGCTGTTCTCTGATGGCGGTCCTATCAATGAAATGCTGATGCAGATCGGAATCTTAAAAGGGCCATATCAGTTCCTTACAAACGTATGGAGTACCAGAGGTCTGGTAGCATTGATGAACTTCCTGATGTGGTTTGGTAATACAACGATCCTCCTGATGGCAGGTATGATGGGTATCGATACTTCCCTCTTCGAGGCAGCCGAGGTAGACGGAGCAACCTCTACCCAGGTATTCTTCAAGATTACATTACCTTTGTTGAAGCCGATTCTGATCTACGTAATGATCACATCCCTGATCGGTGGTCTGCAGATGTTCGATGTACCTCAGATTCTGACCAACGGTAAGGGCGATCCTATGAGATCCAGCATGACCCTGATCATGTACCTGAACAACCATTTGTACAGTAAGAACTACGGAATGAGTGGTGCGTTGTCTGTAATGTTGTTCATTATCACAGGTATCCTGAGCTTGATCGTATTTAAGTTCTCGAACGGCAAACAGGATAAGTAGGAGGTGGCAGAAATGTTGAGCGTAGAAACAAACGAGACAAAAAAAGGTCTGGGCATTCATGCCAGAAGAGCACTTGCATATATCGTACTGGTTATTATGAGTTTTCTCTGCCTGTTCTGGTTCTATATACTGTTTGTAAATGCAACCAGATCCAAAGGCGAGCTGACACAGGGATTTACCCTGCTGCCCAGCACACATCTGATCCAGAACTGGAAGGGTGTCATGGCAGGAACCCTGCCGGTAGTCAGAGGTATGATCAACAGCCTTGTAGTAGCAACCTGCAGTGCTGTGCTGTGTACCTACTTCTCTACCATGACCGCATATGCGATCCATGTATATGATTTTAAGTTAAAGAAGTTCATGTTTACCTTTATCCTGGCAATCATGACCATTCCTACCCAGGTTACCGCACTCGGATTTATCCAGTTGGTAGCTGATATGAAGCTGGAGGATAACTTTATCCCCCTGATCATCCCGGCAATCGCAGCACCTGCTACTTTCTTCTATATGAAGCAGTACATGGAAAGTGCATTGCCCCTGTCTCTGGTAGAGGCAGCCAGAATCGATGGTTCCGGTGAGTTCCGTACATTTAATTCCATCGTATTGCCGCTGATGAAGCCGGCAATCGCAGTGCAGGCGATCTTCACTTTCGTAGCGAACTGGAATAACTACTTCACACCGGCACTGGTTCTGCATGATGACAAGATGAAGACATTACCTATCCTGATCGCTCAGCTGCGTTCCGCAGACTTCCTGAAGTTTGATATGGGTCAGGTGTATGTAACGATTGCATTCTCTATCTTCCCTGTTATCATCGTATACCTGTTCCTTTCCAAGTACATTGTCCAGGGCGTGGCAATGGGAAGCGTCAAGGGTTAATATTTCGCCAGCAACATTCAATACATAAATCTCTCCTGAAAAGCGGCACTCTTCCCCGGAGTGGCGCTTTTCGCTTGCAAAAAAACGGGGAAACGGGTATAAAATAAAGAGAAGGGTGAATGCGTATTTTGAGGAAGAAAGAGGTAATTGCCATGCAGATGTATGAGGTGACAGCACTGGCACCGGAAGGACCGGAGGAAGTCTATCAGGCGATGGTGTTTGCAGAAGATGAAGATGATGCCTTGAACCAGCTGGAGGAACAGCTGAAGGAGCAGGGTATTGCCCATGGAATGTGTATGGCGGAAGAAGTGTAGTGTAAAGTGTGAAAAGAACTTCTAATCACTCAGAGCAAAGGCTCTTTCGCGAAGAAGTTCTATGTTTCACACGCAAATTTGCGCCAATGCGCAAACTTTGCAGGTTATGGAAGGATGTGAGTGTTGCAAATGGAAAATTCCTATCGTTTTTTTGAGAATAAAGATTGTAAATATTTCCCCTGCCACAAGGGACTTGCAGACTTCAACTGCCTGTTCTGCTACTGCCCCATGTACCGCTTGGAGCACTGCCCCGGGAATCCCAGGTATTTCGAGAAAAATGGCAGACGGATCAAGGATTGCTCGGGCTGCACCTTCCCACACGATCCGGAGCACTATGATACGATTATGCAGATCCTGCGGGAGAATTAGACACTGTCCGACAGCTGCAGCGAAAATGGTAGCAGGTCCGGCGGGAGATTATTCCGCCGGTATCCATCCGTCCTCGCCGACGAGGACGTTTTCTTTGGAGAAATACGTCTCCACCTCCGGATTTACAAGGCATCTGGAGAGAGGGCTGCGTCCGGAACAGTCCGCACCGGGACCGAAGTTCCCATATTCAATATAATCTGACAACACTTCTGCACGAACTTTTCCCCAGTTCTGCCAGCCTTCGGGACAGATATGATCCCCCAGCTCACAACAGATAAACGCTGTCTTCGCGCAGTCTCTCCAGGGACGACCGAGATAGACGGAGTCCGGCTCCTCGCCTGTGATCCGACAATGCGAGAATATAAGACCGAATTCCTGTCCTGCGGGAGTGCTGGCGGCGGTGATATATGCTTTCTCCTCGCTGACTCTGGCGATGGAATGGATCTCACAGTGATCGAAGAATGCAGTATTCGGTCCGAAGATATAGTCCACATCGCCGCAGACATAACAATCCTTGAAATAATTCCGATAGAACTTATGC
>OHUA01000501.1_pt1 | contig 19276 bp, 9 predicted proteins | sample 1579051 | NCBI WGS metagenome assembly OHUA01 (sample SAMEA3879559, study PRJEB24766) | human gut metagenome | biome: human-associated habitat; feature: feces | place: USA | collected 1985/1987 | reverse complement strand
TCCCTGTTTACTACTGTCCTGAAATACAGCCTAAACCTCCTCTTCGCCTGATCCCATACATTATTGTGTTCTCTTAACCCGGAAGGGCATCCAGATCGACGAAAAAGCTATACTATTGATTTACAGCTAGCAGGAATCGGATAAATTAGTTCTTCGCCACTTGCGAGCGTGAAGGTGATTGTAAAAAGTTCAGAAGATGTCTAAAACTCGAATGCATGGGTCCAGACATCAAAGATAGGGGTATTCCTCAAGTTGAGCCGCTTGAAGATCAGGAGCTGCTGGCATATACTACGAGAAAAGAAGCAGAGTGAGATAATGCAAATACTCGGTCAAAGCACGGGTAACATTACCAGCCAGAGAACATATATACACAGGGAACTCGGGGCTGACAGCCTCCGACAACCTATACCTTTGTCTGCGGGAGTAGATGAAGCCCGAGGCAGAGCCTGAAGAGGCAGAAATGGAGGTGCTGAAACTGAAGTTAAAATCGAGAATTCGACGACGTTATGATTTCGAGTATCGAATAATATTTACGGGTTCAGACGCGACCGGATTATCTTTTCACCCGCACCTCGTACAGATCGCTGCGGCGATCCTTGAGGTTGCGGACGCTGCCGTAGGTGTGCAGCTCGTTCAACAGGTTCAGGTTAATGTCCGAAATAAGGATCATCTCCGTATTGGGCGTCGCCTCCGCACGCCGTCCGTCCGTCGGAAAAGCGAAATCGCAGGGCGTGAAGACTCCGGAGCGCGCATACTGAATGTCCATGTTGTGCACCTTGGGCAGGTTGCCCACACTGCCTGCGATCACCACGAAACATTCGTTCTCGATGGCGCGGGCATGGGCGCAGACTTGCACGCGCGAATAGGCATTCTGCGTATCCGTGAGGAACGGCACGAAGAGAATCTGCATCCCCTCGGAGGCCATAATGCGTGAAAGTTCCGGAAACTCAACGTCGTAGCAGATCAATACGCCGATCTTCGCGCAGTCCGTCTCGAACGTGCGGATCGTCTTGCCGCCGCTCAATCCCCAGCACTTCATCTCGTCGGGCGTAACGTGCAATTTTTCATACATTTCGTAAGTTCCGTCACGGCGGCAGAGGAACCCCACGTTGTAAAGCTGCCCGTCGTCTTTGATCTGGGGCATGCTGCCCGTGATGATATTGATGTTGAACTTAATGGCCAATGCGATAAACCGGTCCCGGATTTCATCCGTATATTGCGCCAGCCCGCGAATGGCCTCCGATTCGCTGACATCGTTGAACCGCGCCATAAGCGGAGCGTTGAAATATTCGGGAAAAAGAACGAAATCGCTCTGATAGCCACTCACGGAATCGACGAAAAACTCCACCTGTTCGAACAGGTCGTCAAGGGTCTTGTAGCTGCGCATTTGCCACTGTACGATGCCTACGCGCACCGTGGTTTTGGGCAGGATGTACTCCTCGGTCGGAGCCTGATAATAGATGTTGTCCCACTGAAGCAGGCAGGCGTAGTGGCGCGACTCCTCGTCGTTGGGCAGATAGTTGCGCATTACTTTACGGACATGGAAATCGTTCGAGAGCTGGAACAACAGCACAGGATCGACAATTTCACGTTGGCGCACTTTGTCTATATATTCCTTGGGGCGCATCTGTTCCGCATACTTATGGTAGTTGGGCAGACGGCCCCCGAACATGATGGCTTTCAGGTTGAGTTTTTCGCACAGTTCCTTGCGGTATTCGTACATGCGCCGCGCCAGACGCAGTCCCCGGTAGTCGGGATGGATGAAGACCTCGATGCCGTAGAGGATGTTACCCTTGCGGGTGTGGGTGTCGAATGTTTCATTCCCCGTAACCTGGGCGTAGGTGTGGTCGTTCTTCACGTCATCGTAATTCACAATGATCGAAAGCGCGCAGCCTACGATCTTGCCGTCCACGACTACGACGATCTGCCCCTCCGGGAAGATGCGAATCAGTTTGTCGATTTGCTTCGGCGTCCAAAAAACGTCGCTTCCATCGGCATAGACGCGGGTAAAGGAACTGGCCAGTTGGTCGTAATCCTCTTTCTGAAGATTGCGAATTTCTACTTTATTGATTTCTAACGTTTCCATAAACACATGGGTTGAAAAAACGTACAAAGATACTCTTTAACTTCCGAAAACGCCAGAGAGAGGAAAATATAAGAAGAGCGGCACTCGAAATTCACACCGCTCTCCTCTCTGCCGGTGCCGCAGACTTTATCACCCCGAATTAAGAATCGTAAGTTGCGGAAACGGGAACGAAATACCCTCCTCGTTGAAGGTGGCGTAAATTGTAAGTTTCTTCATGGTTAGTATATGGAATTCAGCAGGTCCGTTTTCCCGTCGTTTACGAGCTTGAGAATCAGTTCCCCGAAGAGGGTGTTCTGCCAGGCGAACCACGCGCGGGTGAAATCCGCGGCATCGTGGCGCGAAAAACTTTCGTGCATGAATCCCGTTCCGGCGTCGGTGGTGATCAGCTGGCAGATGCAGTCGCGGATCTCTTCGTCGTCGGTCGCCGTGAAGGCCCGCATCATAATGCTCATGGGCCAGATCATTTCGACGCCGATATGGGGTCCTCCGATGCCCTCGCCGGCAGCTCCGCGCCAGAAATAGGGATTTTCCGTGCTCCACACGAACCGGCGCGTGTTCTCGTAAATCGGGTCCGTGCGCTCCACGTCGCCCAGATAGGGCATGGCCAAGAGCGACGGCACATTGGCGTCGTCCATAAGCTGCGTGCTGCCGAAACCATCGACCTCGAAGGCGTAGATTTTTCCGAACTCCGGATGCTCCACGACAGCGTATTGCTGCAATGCCCCGGCCACCTCGTCGGCCAGCGCCGTGCACTCGGCGGCAAGCTCCCGCTCGCCGTTCACTGCCGTCAGGATTTCGGCAGCCTTGCGCAGCGACGTGACGGCCATGAAATTCGACGGGATGAGGAACCCGAAGGTCGTGGCGTCGTCCGAGGGGCGGAACGCCGAGACGATCAGCCCCACGGGTTTCACGGGGTTGCCGCGCCCCACATGGCAGCGGGTGTCCAGCTGACGGTCCGTCGTGCGCAGGAAGGTGTAATCGCCCGGACCCTCCTTCATCTGCTGTTCGCGCAGCGTCTTCACAATGTTGCGCATCGCCGAGGTCCACTCCCCATCGAAGACCGACGTGTCACCCGTGGTCTTCCAGTAGTGGTGCGCAAGGCGCAGAGGATAACAATGGGAGTCGATCTCCCACTTGCGCTCGAAGACCATCGGGTCGGCCTGCGGAAAATCCGTCTTGTTGTGCGCCCCCGTCGGCGCGACGTTGAAAGCGTTGGCATAGGGGTCGATGTTGATCAGCTTCAGCTGGCGCCGGATCACCCCCGCGATCATCTTCTGCAACGCCGGGTCCTCCTTACACAACTGCACGTAGGGCCACACCTGCGCCCCCGAGTCGCGGAGCCACATGGCCGGAATGTCGCCCGTGTAGACGTAGGTATCGGGATTGCCCGCCTCGTCCTCGCCGTAGTGCACCGTGGTGTCGAGCGTGTTGGGGAAGCAGTTGGCGAACATCCACCGCAGGCGTTCGTTGGTCAGAAGACCGCACACGCGGGCGATCTCCCCCTCTACCGCTTCCGACTTAAAAAGCCGCTGCTCCTCCGCGGGCCGCTGGTCGGCGTACGCCTCCGGCTCGTCCGGACAGTACCACACCTTCTCTTCGGCCCCCATCTCGAAGCGCAGCTCCCCGCCCTTCATCAGGTCGGCATGACCGATCCAAGGCTTTGTGTAGGGTTGGCCATTGAGCCACACCCGCTGGATATATTTGTTCGCAGCGGAGTTGTTCTCGGCCGTGATCGTGAACACACCGCTCGGGACCTTCACTTCGGCCCGGTCGAAGAGCGGCGAGCCGAACCAGTAGCGCCCTCCCGCAGGTTCGGCTTCGTACATCCCCAGCGACGAAAGAACGTACCACGCCGACATCTGTCCCACGTCCTCGTTGCCCGATAATCCGTCCGGCCGGTCGTGGTAGAGCGTCGTGAGCACCTCGCGGACCTTGTCGGCCGTCTTCCACGGCTGCCCCAGCATCGTATAGAGGTACAAAATATGGTGGCTCGGTTCGTTGCCGTGGGCGTATTGCCCGATCAGCCCCGAGATGTCGGGCGAGGTCTCGCCGCCTTCGATGACCGAACTTACCGTAAAGAGCGAATCCAGCTTTTCAATCATCTTCGCACGCGAGCCGAACAGCCCTTCGAGGCCCTTGACATCGTGCGGAGCCAGCCAGGTGTACTGCCAGGCGTTGCCCTCGCAGTAGTCGTCGGCGCGGTGCGTCGAGGCGAACGCATTGAAGGGCGTCCTCCAGCCCTTCCGCGAATCCCGGCCCCGCATGAAGCGCGTCGCAGGGTCGAAATAGTTGCGGTAGCTATGGCTGCGCTCCTCGAAATACTTCGCATCCTCCGCCTTGCCCAGTGTCTCGGCGGCACGCGCCGCCGCACCGTCGGCCAAAGCGTACTCCATGTCATAGGCTACGGCCTCGTTGAACATCTCGCACGGGATGTAGCCGTACTCCATGCGCAGGCCGTTGCCCCGGTCGGGGTTCATGGCCGTCTTACGGATCGCCTCGAAGGCCTTTTCGCGGTCGAAGCCCCCGATGCCCTTCACGATGGCGTCCGCCACCGCTACAATGCCCGGGTTGCCCACCATGCAGTCGGTCTCGTTGCCCCACAGATGCCACACCGGAAGGCGGCCCTGCTCGTCGGCAATATGCAGCATCGTCTGCACGATGTCGGCCATCTTCTCGGGATGCAGCACCGTCATCAGCGGCATTGCGGCCCGGTAGGTGTCCCACAGCGAGAAGGTCGTATAGTTCGTGAAATCGGCGTTGCGGTGGATCGCATGGTCCGAACCGTAGTAGTCGCCGTTCACGTCGCAGAAGAGCGACGGAGCGATCATCGTATGGTAAAGGGCCGTATAGAAAATCCTGCGGGCCGTCTCGTCCGCAGTCTCGATCTTCACCTTCGACAACTCGGCGTTCCACGCCTTGTCGGCGGCCTTCGCCGTTTCTTCGAAATCCCACCCCGGAAGCTCCGCCGCGAGGTTTTCCCGAGCGCCCTCCACGCTTACGGGCGATAAAGCGACTTTCAGCGACACTTGTTCCCCGTCGGTTGTACGGAACGAAGCCCGGGCGTAGTTATCGCCGATGGTTTCGAATTTTTCGAAGGGTTTCGAGAACTCCGCGACAAAGTAGACCCGCTGGTCCTTGGCCCAGCCCGTCGAGTGACGCCAGCCCGTCACCGTCCGGTCGCCCTCCTTTGCGAGATGCGTCTCCGTGGCCTTGTCCCAGCAGCCCCCGTTTTCCAGGTCGAAGACCACGGCTGCGGCATCCGACGCCGGGAAGGTGTAGCGGTGCAGACCCACGCGCGCCGTGGCCGTCAGCTCGGCCCGGATGCCGTAGCGCGTCAACGGAACCGAATAGTAGCCCGGCCGGGCAATTTCTTGGGTCCGGTCGGCATAGGACCAAAGACCCGATGTCGGATCATCCTCCGTGCCCCGGGCGTAGGTCACATCGCCCGTGACGGGCATGACCGTCACGTCGAACAAATCGCCGATGCCCGTGCCGCTCAAATGCGTGTGCGAGAAGCCGATCACCGTCGAATCGCTCGCATGGTAGCCCGAGCACCAGTCCCACGTCTGCGGAATGCTCGTCGGACCCACCTGCACCAGGCCGAAGGGGACGTTGGCTCCCACGAAGACGTGCCCGTGGCCGCCTGTGCCGATCTTCGGATCGACATGGCGCGTGTAATTCTCCTCCGCGGCAGGCTGCGTGCAGCTGCCCAGCAGGGCCGCGGCGAATAAGAATCCCGTAAGTTTCATCTAGTTTCCAGTTTGAAGTTCAAAAGTAAGTTTGCCGCCCTTGAGCAATTCATCGTGCAAGATACGATAATTTTTCAACGGTTTATCGCCAAGCGTCATCCGGTCGATATAGCCCTCGCCGCGTTTTTCGATCACCAGCGTTCCCCGCTCCGTGTCGATCTCCACACGGTCGAACGTCGGGGACGTCAGCGTGTAGTACGGCTCGCCCGGGCAGTCGGGGTAGAGGCCCAGCATCGTGAAAACAGCCCACGCCGACATCGTCCCCGTGTCGTCGTTGCCCGGGATGCCGTCGGGGGCGGTGGTAAAGTATCGCTCCAACAGCCGCCGGGTTTCCCGCTGCGTGCGCCACTCCTCGCCCCGGAAGCGGCTGAACAGATACGCATAGGCGATGTCGGGTTCGTTCGCAGGGTCGTACAATCCCTCGTCGAAGACCATTTGCAGTTTGTCGATGAATTTGCGTCGTCCGCCCATCAGCTTCGCAAGCCCCTCCACGTCGTGCGGAACGTAGAACGTATAGTTCCACGCACTCCCCTCGTGGAAGCCCGGAGCCGCCGTGAAGTTCTCGCCCGCCTTCGGGTCGAAGGGGCTTAAAAAAGTTCCGTCGGGATGGAGCGGACGCAAAGTACCGCTTTCCGGGCTGTAATAGCGTTTGTAGCCCAGCGAGCGGGCGCGGAACAGACGCGCGTCGTCCCCCTGTCCGAGCGAATCGGCCAGCAGCGACAGCGCAGCGTCGGCCATGTAGTACTCCAGCGCGTGCGAGACGGAGGTGTCGCCCGCAAGGTCCTTGGCGTAGAACCCCAGCGGGATATAGCCTTTCTCGATATAGGGGTCGATGTCGGGCCGCATGCGGTTCTGCGCACCGGGCGTCGTGGCCGACTTGCGCATCGCCTCGTAGGCCTTGGCGACATCGAAATCCCGAAGGCCCTTCATCCAGCTGTCGACGATCACCGGGATCGCAGGGTCCCCCTCCATCGTGAAGGTCTCGCGGCCGTAAAGCTCCCATTTCGGAAGCCAACCCCACTCCTCGTACATCCCCGTCATCGAGCGCAGCATCTCCCGCTGACGATCCGGGTAGACAAGCGTCAGCAGCTGGTGCAGGTTGCGGCAGGTGTCCCACAGCGAGAAGACCGTATAACGTTCGCCATCCGTCACGCCCGTCTCGCCCGAACGTTCCATCAGCGGGTATTCGCCGTTCACGTCGCTCACGAGGTTCGGGTGCAGCAGCGCATGGTACAACGCCGTGTAGAACACCCTCTGCTGCTCCTCGGCGCCGCCCTCGACCCGGATTCTGCCCAGAGCCTCGTTCCAGCCCTTGCGGGCCTGTTCCCGGATGGCGTCGAACGGTGCGTCCGCGGCCTGCTCGGCATCGAGGTTTTTGCGCGCGTTCTCCGTAGAGACATACGAAATGCCCATGCGCACCTCCACCTGCTCGCCCGCCGCAAGGCCGTCGAAGGAGAACCAGTAGCCCACGTCGTCGCCCGAAAGCTCGCGCCCGTACTCCGTATAGAGTTTATACCTCCCGTTGTCCGGCGTCCACTCCGCCTCCACTCCCGTCATCTTCCGTTGCTTCTTCCAATAGCCGCCGGCACTCGGAGTCTTCGAAACGCGCAGCACGAAGTACACCGGGAAAACCTTCTGCGCATTGTAGCAGAACGTCCCCAGCAACTTCGTACCCTCGATCTCCGTGGCGCTCACCCGGCGAACCATCGCGCCGCTCTCGTTCGTAAGCCCCTCGCCCAGATTTAACAGAATATGCCCTGTGCCTTCCGGAAAGGTGTACCTCTCGGCCGAGCTACGCGCCGTGGCCGTGGCTTCGGCAAGGACGCCGTACTTGTCCAGAAAGACCGAGTAATAGCCCGGGGAGGCCTTTTCGTCCCTGTACGACGTGCCGTACTCCCGGTAATCCACCGTCAGAGGGCCCGTCGTGGCCATCGTCAGCAGCGCGCCCAGCTCGGGGCACCCCACGCCGCTCAAGGCGCCGTGCGCGAAGCCCGTGAAGAATTTGTTATGGTATTCGTAGGGCGTGGACCACCAGCGGGCGTCCTTGTCGTAGACGTTCTCCTCCGACCCCATGACGTTGAACGGAACCACCGACATCATCCCGTGCGGCGTGACGGCCCCGGGGTTCGCGGTCCCGAAGTTCGTAGTCCCGATGAACGGGTCGACCCGGTCGGCAGGGGTCTGCGCAGAAGCCGCAGCGCCGAAAACGGCTGCGGCGAGCGCCAGGGTAAGCAGCGTTCGTCGCAGTCGCATCAGAGGATCGAGTTTTGCTTCGTGAAGTCGATGATTTCGGGGATATAGCCGAACGCAAGGCCCGTAACCGTGTCGGCGCATCCGTAGTAGACGGCCACGCGCCCCGTCGCGGGGTCGTGCAGCGCAGCGCACGGGAACGTCACGTTCGGAACGTCGCCCATGCATTCGTACGTTTCGCGAGGGGAGATCAGGTAGGGACCGCTGCGGGCCGTGACCTTCCACGGCTCCTCCAAATCCAGCAATGCCGAGCCGAAGGCGTAGACATAGCCGTTGCACGAGCGAAGCACCCCGTGGTAGAACAGCAGCCAGCCCTCCGAGGTCTCGATGGGAACGGGGCCCGCGCCGATCTTCATGCACTGCCACGCCGAAACCTCGAACGCCGAGGGAGACATCACATGACGGTGGCGGCCCCAGAACTCCATGTCGGGGCTCTCCGAATAGAAGATGTCCCCGAAGGGCGTGTGACCCGTGTCGCTCGGACGCGACAGCATCGCGAACCGGCCCCCGATCTTGCGCGGAAACAGAACCCCGTTGCGGTTATAGGGAAGAAATGCGTTTTCAAGCTGGTGGAACGTCTCGAAATCATCCGTCCACGCAATGCCGATCGTCGGCCCGTGGTAGCCGTTGCACCACGTAACGTAGTATTTGTCGCCGATCTTCGCAACGCGAGGATCGTAGCCGTAGACCCACTGGCCGATCTCGGCGTCCGCACCCTCCAGCCGGAAGTCGGACTCCTCGATCTCCCACCGAAGGCCGTCGACCGAGAAGCCTACATGGATGCGCATCCGGCGGTTCGTGTCGTCGCACCGGAAAACGCCCGCATAATTATACTTGCCTTTCCTGAAGGGAACGACCGCCGAATTGAAAATGCTGTTCGAGGTCGAAAGCGCATGACGCCCGATGATCGGGTTCTGCGTGTAACGCCACATCACCTCTTTGGAGCCGGCGGGACGATCCTCCCACGGCATATCGGGCTGATTCGCGCCCGCAATTTTCAGTGTTTCCATATAAATTATTTGTCGTTTGGTTTGTCGTCATAGGTAAAGGGAACCAGCCGGGTGATCACAAAAGCCGGAATGGTGGCGAGCATCACCGCGAGGAAGAAGATCCGGTAGCTCATCAGATCGCTCAAAAAACCCGAAGCCATGCCCGTGAGCATCACCGAGAGGTTCATGATACCCGAAGCGAAGGCGTAATGCGCCATCTGGTGACGGCCCGGGGCCACCTGCTGCATCATAAACAGCGTAAGGCCCACGAAGCCGAAGCCGTAGCCGAAGTACTCCACGACGATGCCACCGCCCACGAGCCACATCGACTGCGACTGCAGCCATGCCAGCAGCGCATAGACCGCGAATGGGATATTAAAGATACAGCATAAGGTGAAAAGAGTGCGTCGCAGGCCCCGGTGTGCAATATAGTAGCCCGCCAGCAGCGAGCCCAGGAGAAAAGCCCCGGCGCCGAAAGTCCCGTAGTAAAGGCCGATCTGCTGGTTCGAAAGCCCCAAGCCCCCGGATGCGGTATCCGCCTTGAGAAACAGCGGAACGATCTTCATCACGAAGCCCTCGCCCAACCGGTACAGGATGATGAAGGCGATATAATACCAGATGTGTCTCTTCGTGAAAAAAGCGCCGATGACCTCGCGCAGACCCGACAGGCCATCCCGCAGCGAGCGGCCTTCTGAAGCCGAGCCGCCTGAAGGAAGCGCGCGGAGATGGTAAAGGCCCAAAGCGACGAGCGTGACGCACAGGAGCAGCAAAACGACCGTCCACGAACCCACAGAGGCGTCGTAAGAAGACGCGCCGTCGGCCGAGAAACCCTCGTAAAGCCACCCCGCAAGCCACACCAGACCGCCCGTGGCGACCAGTTTCGCAAGGTTGTAGAACGCACCCTGCCAGCCGATGTATTTCGCCTGGGACGCAGGCGATAGCTCCGACATGTAGACTCCGTCGGCCGCGATGTCGTGCGTCGCCCCGCTGAAGGCAACGACCGCAAAGACAGCAACACTGACCGAGAAGAACAGCGGAAGCTGAAGCGACAGGGCCGCGACGCCGAACAGAACGCCGCTCAACAACTGGCTCCCCACGACCCAGAACTTCTTCGTCCGGTAAAGCTCCAGAAAAGGGCTCCACAGAAACTTGATCGTCCATGGCCACATGATCAGAGAGGTCCAGAACGCGATCTGAGCATCCGAGATCCCCAGGTCCTTGTACAGAACCGCCGAAACCATGTTCAGAACCACAAACGGTAGCCCCATCGCAAAGTACAAACTCGGAACCCACCGAAGGGGTGAACGCGAAGAAAGATTCATTTCTGTAGGATCAATGTATTACTCCACAATTATCTCATCGGTGAAAATCCATCCGCCAGGATGTCCGTTATGAAAGGCTTTCAGCCGAATATAACGTCCTTGGGATTCACCCGTCCAGCCAAACGTCCGGTAACAGTCCTGTCTGAAATCGAACGGCACGTCGTTCTCAACGGTCGCAAGCATCGTATACGCCTTATTATCGTTCGAAACAGAAATTTCAACCGCCCGAGGCATCCAAATATCAGCATAGAATCCCTGCATAAAGTCTGCGGCAATATGTTTCACTGAACAGCATTCCCCCAAATCAACCACCAGATCAATGTCTGTATCGAGCCAGCCTTGCCAGCGGCCGTCGCCGTAATTCCAGTCTCCGCGCAGCCCGTCGGTCAGCGAGCCATCGCCCACAGCCGCGTATTTCGGGCTGTAAGGCGTATGGTAAACAACCGGTTTGCCTGTCGAGAGGCACAGAACAGGTTCGATTGATTCGGGACGGTCCCCTACGGCATTCTTCTGATCGAAAGGATGATATCCCCTCTCTTGCATCCACGCCACGGCATCGAGTACGCGGGCATGAAAATCATCGTAATCCTTGCGTTCCGGAAGGCTCCACCCCACTTCGGCAATAGCCATCAAGCGCGGCCATATCATATGCTCGGCATGTTCCCCGGTCGGCACATGCTCGCACCACAAATTACCCTGCACACCAAGGATCATCGGCACTACATCGACGCCGAGCGAATCGGGAGCCGGATCCAGGGAATAAGCCTTTTCAAGCGTGACGAAAGCCGCAGCAGCAGCCGGTTCACGCGTAGGATCATCTTGGCAATAATCAAGGTAACAATAACTATTGGGAGTCATCACGGCCTGATGTCCCGCACGGGCGGCTGCAATACCGCCCTCGGAACCTCGCCACGACATCACCGTAGCGTCCGGAGCCAATCCGCCTTGCAGAATCTCGTCCCAGCCCAGCAAACGGCGTCCCTTACCGTTAAGAAACACCTCAACACGATGCACCAGATAGCTCTGCAATCCGTCAACATCTTCCAGTCCTTCCTGCCTCATCCGAGTCCGACAGCGCGGACATGTCGCCCAACTCGCCTTCTCCGCTTCATCACCTCCAATATGGATATATTCCGAGGGAAAAAGTTCAATGACTTCCGAAAGCACATTCTTCAGAAATTCGAAGGTTTCTTCATTGCCAATACACAAGTCCTTATTGACATAAGGCTTGCCGCTGCAGGCAAGTTGCGGATAGGTTGCCAGCACCTCCTCGCTATGCCCGGGCATCTCAATCTCGGGAATCACGGTGATATGCAGGGCGCGAGCGTATTCAACCACCTCGCGGATCTCCTCCTGCATATAATAACCGCCTTCGGCCGCAGGATCATCCCGATGACAGTAACGCCGGTCGCCGTAATACCACTCCGTATAACAGGAATAGGGCCTCCAAGCCGCAAAATCCGTCAACTCGGGATATTTCTTGATCTCGATACGCCAGCCAGCACCGTCGGTCAGATGCCAATGAAACCGGTTGAGCTTGTAGCGGGCCAGCAGATCGAGTTGCCGTTTGACAAACTCCTTATCCCGGAAATGACGCGATACGTCGAGCATGAAGCCCCGGTAAGCGAAACGCGGAGCGTCTTCGATCGTAACGGCGGGAATACGTTGCCCCGTATGCTCTGCCAACTGCGCCAGCGACTGCAAACCGTAAAACAAACCGGCTGCATCAGGAGCCGTAATCGTCATGCTGTCGCGGACGACATCAAGCCGATAACTCTCGGGGGCACCTTTATCTGCAATCCGCAACCGCAGAGCCGGAATATCGCCTTCGAGGGCTTCGACAAAAGGAACGGGGAAAAACCGGCCTGCAACCGAACGCTCCATCCACGCTGCAAGATCGGCTTTTTCCTGCCCCTCAAGATCAGTGACATAAGTCAACGTCCGAGGCATACGGAATGTCCCTTCACCCCAATTCACATGCTGCGGAACGGGAATGATTCCCGTAGAAAAGGTCTCCGACGGCCGGCTGCATGCCCCGGCAAACAACACTGCGGCAAGAAACAGATATCGTAATTTCATAGTTTATTTTTTAATTAAAAAGCGGACGGCTTGCAGGCCGCCCGCTTCGATACATAGCACTGCATTTTTCCGTACAACGAGGTCCGTTGCTTAAAATAGGGATTCAAAAAACAGGACCATTTCGAAAAAATGTATGTCGCTTACCAATTGGTGTCAATAAAATCCGGATTTCTTCCTTCCCCGTAGGCATCATATCCGTGGCCCGTCTGATCGACAATCCGATTATAGAAAATGCGATTAAGAATCGGGTCTCTACGAGGCTCTTCAAGCACTTCGCATTCGTTCATCTTCCAATAGGCCAGCAAGCCGGGCGACTGCGGATCGACAACCACCAAATCCTTGTTGTTGGCGATTTCATTCGACGAGAGCGCCCGCGACCAGACACGTGCCTCGGCCAAATAACCGTTAAGCGGACGGTTATTGTTATAAACCGAAGCTGCACCCAAACTGAAGCCAATTCCAGTACGGCCCAATTTATGGTATCCAGCAAGGTTGACAGTTTCGCCCTTGTGCGTCTGCTCAGCAACAAACTTTCCGTCAATATAAACACGTAATGTAGAGCGCGACCACACGGCGGCCACGTGATACCACAGGTTCGGAGCACAAGGAGAATTGATAGCTGCCGGCTGATAATCACCCTTGCAGACCTGGAGCACGTCATAGCCGATCTTCACGTCGCCGAAACGCATACAAACATCACCCTCAAATCCCATAATCGACGAAATATAGGGATCGCTCTTCGTGAATGAGTTGACCATAACACGGCACTCAAGCGTCACCTCCTGCATCGTTTCGAGATTCAATCCTTCAAATGAGGGATGCTCGGGGAAAGTCGGAACAAAGCACTTGTTGCCTGACCCAATATAGACCGCTTTACTCCTAACCGGTGCCCGGAATACAAGAAAAAGCTTACTCGACGATTCCAAGATCGACATGCCTCCGTCCGTAGAGGCGATCTTGACCGGCAGACAATAGAATGTTCCCGGTTTCAGTTCCTCGTTCACGACAACTTCGACACTTTCCGAAACATTTTTACCGGCAGCAATCACCACTTCTTTTTTCGCAAACGTAAAGTCTTCGAGTGCAACGGCAGTCCGTCCGTATCTGTCATTATAATCCGCAACCAGTTCCGGACATGCTTCAAACGACACATGCGTATCACGGTCGACAATCTGTGCCGCCGAAACTGTAAATTCGGCTTTTTCTCCAGCTTGGGAGATCGTAATGGTTTTAACCTCTTGCCGCTGTGCCTCGGTGATATAAATCGACGGTATGTATTCGGAAGCCTCCTGACACCCTGCAAGAGCAGCCATACCTGCGACAAAAACAATAAAATATTTCAGGTTCATAGTTTTTTCGTATTTAACAATTAATTCGAAGCAATGGCATTGAACTCATTGCACCCTACATAACTATTAGATGCACTCTCTTTATCGCAACGATAGGTCATTCGGACAAAACGGCAAGAAACAGGCTTATAGAATTTCACATACTGCCAATCATCACCGCTCAAAGCCAAAGAGACGAAAGAATCCCCCGATTGCGAAACCCAATGCTGACCGTCTTCGCTCGTCTTCACGTCATAAAGCCGTAATACCTTATAATAGCCTAAACCATACATGGGACGGATGCGGAAACCTGCAAGCGTATGAACATTCACCATATCGACAGTCGCCGTCACGGAGCCGTTTGTAATATACCAGCCTGATTGATTCATCGCTATTGCTCCGTCGAACATTTGCGAAGAGACGAGCCCTTCTGCACCCGGAGCATCATAAGTCCATCCGCTCATATCCGCAATCACCGTACCGGGAACCCGCGTAGCATTTTCCTCAATATTCCCTTCCATCTTTTTGAATACCACGAATTTAACAACATCCTTATCTCCAATGGTATTGAAATCCGCATTCCCGCCAAGATCGACTTTCAAAACCACCATCGATCCGTCCGACGTCAGTTTTTCATAATCAACAGCCTTAATCTCAACAGGGGTGGTCGCCTGACTATTTTTCGGAAGCAACAACTCGTCTGGAAGCGTTACATCATTCGCAGACATCGGGGTGTATTTCGTGCCGTGCTGTTTGTTATAACTATCAACTAAGGCAGGATCAGCCACAATGGAAAATTTGCTATCGACAGGCACTCCGATGGAGGCCTGCAATTGCAACGTATAACCTTTCTTCTCAATGACCATACCGTCTTCTCCTTGCATCACAGAGATTTCAGTCACCTGCTCCATTCCAGGAAGCGACAGAACACAAACCTGCTGCTTCGTCTTCAACTTAAGGTAACAAACCTCTTTGTCGGTATTGGCAGAAAAACCTGAATGCTTTGAGAAATCAACACGCACTGGAACCAAATATTCCTCATCACCCAACGCCGTCATATCTGTAATGCCTACTATAACTGGAGTCTCCGAATCCTGTGCCCCAGCCACGAAATGAAGCGGTCCGGAAAAAGAGACAAGTGCGGGATCCAGCGTTTTATATTCCGTATAATAATAATTATTATAAGCAGTCACCAGACTGTTGTCCACAACCAGCGGAATATCTGCATCGGCTGTTGGTACGCCCGTCAACGATGCCGTCAATGAGAACTGAACCCCTTCGCTCATGCCCGAAGGAAAGACCGGAATCTCGAAAGCGTACTCGCCTGCCTCGTTCAACGTAACCAAATTTTTCGAATAGTCCCCATGCGGGGCAGGATTTGCATACTGAATCGCCTGACGCATATATTTATAAGGCATATCCGAATGGCCATATTCATACTCCATGTGATAAGCGCCAAAGCCGCACGAAGTACCATTTACCGCAAAATCGGCCATGCCTTGCAACGACATCATCTGTTTGCCGGACAAGGTAGTATGAAGTATCCCGCCGCTTTTCCACATAGATTCGAAATTTTCAGTAAAAATAAGCTGATCGGCTTTCCAGCCCACCCGTTCTGCACTTGCCGTACGGCTTGTCAATGATGTATAGCCCATGGTCGCAGACGAGCATCCATAAGCCTGCGAAACACCATAATTACAAAGCTCTGCAATACCCTGATCAAGAGCATCAATGTTACCATCGATCAGAAACAAACGCCCTGTCCCCGATTTAGGACCGATATACTGGCTCAACTCTTCGCAGAACTTCTTGAACAGTCCGGGCGTGGTATTCAGTGGTCCCAAATGGTCTGCAGCAGTCTCGAAATCAATATCAATACCGTCATATTGATATTTATCAATCGAATCCTTGCCCCATGCCCTGGCATAGTCTTTAAGAGACTCATCGGTGATCTGACCGTCAACCTTGAACTCTTCGGGAACATCTTTTGCTGAAATACAAAAAACAACCTTCGTTCCCAATACCTGCTGCACGAAAGCTTTGTCTTCGATCTGCTCCCGACTCAGACTGTGCCACTGACTCCATATCGAAATAATATCCATCGAGTCGGGGGCACTGCGCAGGCGACTTTGTTCAGAAGGATTGATAGCTGTCCAAGAACCAAACCAGCCGAAAGCGAGTTTGTGATCCGTTTTCTTGTAAGCACGCAAACGGGCATAATAAACATCGTCACGTACGATGGGCGACTGTAATTCCGGACGTTGGATTTGAACCGGCTCAGGAGTGGTCTGCTTCTCACAGGAAATGAACGCAATTCCACAAACGAGCGGCAACAGAAAATGTTTTATACTATTTTTCATAATGAAATTCATTTGTGATTTCTATTCGACTTTTATCGGGCATCCCACCAAAGTCGGGTACCTCCACTGTCGGGTCCTCCCAACAAGCGCGTCGCAGCATTCACGGCTCCGGCGTTGTTCGCATACTCGCTCTTGGGGAAAATCACCCGTCGAATCTGCTTATTTTTGTCAATCGACGGATCGTTGCTATTTTCGTTAATCGGGAAAAGTTTCGGGAAACCCGTGCGACGGAACTCGGCCCATGCCTCCATCCCATTAGGGTAGAGGGCGATCCACTTTTGAGTAATGATTCGCTCCAACTCATTTCCATCTTCGGCCCACTTCACAGAAACGGTTCCTAATGCATTCTTTGAATACTTGGTCGGATTTTCCGACATATCTATGAATCGGGCAGGGGTCTTCATACTCTGCGCATAATCGGCAGCATCAGATGCGGACAATCCGTTCTCGAGAAACGACAGACGAATGCCCTCTTCATAATCGGATTTGGCCCCGCTCTTATCGCCTTTCAGCAGTTTGAATTCCGCTTTCAGGAAAGCCACCTCCGAAGCAAGCAGCCAACGCATCGGAGTCTCACCGAAAATGTTTGGAGCGGACATCTTGGTATAAAATTTCTGTTCGGTCGACCCCAAACCGTGAAAACCTCCTCCGGTAATGGTCGCAGGTTGGAACATCTTCTCGCGGCGCGGATCTTCATAACCATTCAGATACGAATCCATCGAAGCTCCCATACGGGCATCGTTGTAGGAGTTCCAAATCATTTCCAACGGATTGGTGACCGTAATCTGGCGATAAGTCTGCAACAAGGCATTCTCATCCGTCGAGGTGATGACCCCGCCCTCAATGGCTTCCTGCGCATATTGAAGGGCCAGGTCCGGCTCGACATAGCGGATACGCATCGCCAGACGCAGTTTGAGCGAACGGGCAAATTTCAGCCATTTGGCAAAATCCCCGCCATAAACGGCATCAACCTTCACCAACGCTTTGCTGTCGGGCGTTGTAGCAAGAAAATCTTCCAAAACGGAAATCGAATTATTGAGCGTCTGGAAAAAATGGTCGTAAAGTACATCTTGAGCATCATAAGGCGAGCGCGCCTCCCCGAAATGGAGTACAGGCAGGGGACCATACATATCGCTGGCCCGGTGAAGAGTCACAACCTTCAGAATATCTCCGACAGCCATCACCTCGCCGGCAACCAATCCCTGATCGTAGGCCGCTTTGAGTTGAAGCCATGCAGGCATCACTTGCGTAAATGCAACCGAAAAGACAGTACTGCGCCAATTATTCGTCAAATTATAAACGAGTGGATTGATACCACCCTCCCAATGATTGGCACATGCCATGTAACCGGCATAATGGTCTGCCAACAAGTTCCAACCTGTCTGATAATTATTCACAGGAACCGTCGTTTCACCCGTAGTGGGATACATTGCATCCAGCTCCATGGAGGTGATCAATGTAGTCGGGTCGATTTGCTGTGCGGAATTCGGGTCGGTATTGAAATGCTCGAAATCGCCCGTACAAGATACCATTGTCAACAGCGAAGCCGTAACGAAAGCCAAACCAATTTTGGTTCTATATAAAGTATTTTTCATGATGATTCTATCGTTTTAGAATTGAAGTCTCACGCTGAAACCGATTGTACGGACACTTGGCTGCATGAAAAAGTCGATTCCCTGATAATAAGTGCTTGTCGAAGCGGTCTGTTCGGGATCGAACGGAGCTTTGTTATAAAGCATCCAAAGGTTGCGGCCCACAAGCGACACCGTCGCCTGCATCTTGTTACGGAACCATTTCGAAGGCAGGTCATAACCCAATGAAAGCTCCCGCAGACGCACGTTATCCATATCGTAGACATAACGAGCCAGCATGCCCATACCGTCGCCTGTATTATTAAAGAACTCCTGAGCTCCGGAACCAGGAAGCATCTGATGTTCCGAAAGCTGAATCCCGTTTTCACGAGCATCAACCGAAGCTTCTGAAACCCCGAAGCGGTCCATCAAAGCTTGTGTCACCGACACACCGCGACCGCCGATGCGCGCATCGAACAATGCACCGAGTGAAATACCTTTCCAGGAGAACTGGTTATTCCATCCCAAACGGGCACGCGCATCCGTATTTCCTGCATAAATCCAGGTGTCGGGATCGGTCGTCACCGTATTCGAGTTCGGATCGACATAAATGTTGCCTTTGTCATCGGTTTTAAGACCTGTCACATAGAAATCTCCGATAGAGCCGCCCTTTTTCAACTTAACCCGATAACCTCCGAAATCCATATTCACTTCCGGAAGATTCACTTCAGCTCCCGTTACGGGATCAATCGTTCCTTCGGGAACCAGTTCGCGAATCGTATTGCGGTTCATCGAAAAAGTGAAACTCGTCGACCATGAGAAATTCTTCCACGTGTTCTTATAGCCGGCAACAGCCTCAATACCCCAGTTATTGACTTTACCGGCATTCAAATAGGCCTTCTTGTAACCGGTCGAGGGAGGGGCGTCATAGCAGAACAACTGGTTATAAGTCGCCGTATTATAGTAAGTAAAGTCAGCCCAGATCTTGTTGTCGAGAAACTTTGCATTCATACCTACTTCGAAAGATTTGGTACGCTCCGGACGCAAATGCGTAGCAGGAGCGATCGTTTCGGTTGTCACAACCCCTCCCTTGATCGAATAATTCCGTCCCGTAATGTAACGCTGCGGCGGGTTGCCGACCTCGGCGTACGAGGTCCGAATTTTAAGGAACGAAATGCCTGTTTTCGAAAGATCTGCCATCGACGAGATCACGGCAGAAAGGCCTACTGAAGGATAAAAGATATTCAATTCATCCGTAAAAGCCAACTGCGAAGCCCATTCGTTACGAGCCGTCACATCCAGATAAAGCATCCCTTTCCAACCCAGTTGTAACGTGGCATAAACGGCCTGACTCTGATCATGGTAATTCTCTTGACCGGGTAGTGTGTTCAGGTCGCTCGATACGATATTGTTATAAGTGAATTTATTCGGAATACCGGCCAAATGTCCCTCATAACCGACCAGTGAATGTTTGTCATCCGTAAGACTGGCTCCCAAGTTAAATTGCAGGGAAAGCGCTCTGTCGAAAAAACTCTTGTCGAT
>OHUA01000434.1_pt1 | contig 21002 bp, 11 predicted proteins | sample 1579051 | NCBI WGS metagenome assembly OHUA01 (sample SAMEA3879559, study PRJEB24766) | human gut metagenome | biome: human-associated habitat; feature: feces | place: USA | collected 1985/1987 | reverse complement strand
TGGCTATAACACAGAATACCATGTTTGATTTACTTAGGAATTCTTTTCTTATTCCATACCGCTTTAATGCTGATGGAAACCCGAATCCTGTCATTATGACAGATGATAAAGGTCTATTGTTACCAGAATATGCAGATATTTCCCATGAAAAAGATTATCAGCATTTTTATAATATTTACAAAGAGCTTGATAATAGTAAAAATATGTATTTTGCTAAAGCTTACAGATACAGCCATATATATAATAATGATCAGTCTGTAGTAGAACAACAGGTTCTTGAGAAAAGCACTGGCATACTGCTTATCCGCGAACTTCCTGATACTGTTAAAATGAAAGAAACCGAAGCAGAGGCTTACAGTGCAGTATGGGAGCTTATGCTTAAGCTTGAGAAGGAGCTTCCAAAGACAGCTTGGCCATTCCCAACATACGAGCAGCTGTTATTCGAGCAGTAAGACATAGATTGAGTTTGCTAATCCTACTAAATTCAATATAAATCAGTTTAGAGGCATCCTGTCTGCGCATGTCGCAGGCGGGGTGCTTTTTGCGCGTTATAATCCCGTCAAGCGCGCACATGCGAGAGCTTGCTCGCGGCATGTAGCGCATTTGACGGGATGACGCGACATGAACACGAAGGCCGATAGGTCGGAGTGTGAATGCCGCGCAGAAATGCGGGAGCACGAAGTGCGAAGCAATTCTGTGTTAACGCGCAATGCGTGTGGAGAAGTGCGAAGCAATTCGGTATTGGGACATGGATGGGGACAGGCACCTCCGTCCCCACTTGCCCCTTGGCGAGAATTCTGTTATATTATAAAGATGTGTTGTGATGTATTATGGGCGGTTGCATGATGATAGAATAACGGGCAATTGCCACCGGAACAGGAGTAGAATTTGAAGAATTTATATATAGCAGAGAAACCCAGTGTTGCAAGACAGTTTGCCGATGTGCTGGGGGTGAAGGGAAATGCCGGAAATGGTTATTTGGAATCAGATAAGGCGATCGTGACATGGTGTGTCGGACATCTGATCACTATGAGCTATCCGGATGCATATGATCCGGCTCTCAAGAAGTGGGATTTGGCGACGATTCCATTTATCCCAACTGAATACAAATATGAGATCCTTCCAAATACAAAGAAACAGTTCAATATTGTTGCGGGCCTGCTGAACCGTGAAGATGTGGGATGCATCTACGTGGCAACGGATTCGGGACGAGAGGGAGAGTATATATACAGACTTGTGGATTCTATGGCGCAGGTGAGCGGCAAGGAGAAGAGAAGAGTTTGGATAGACTCCCAGACCGAGGAGGAGATACTCAGGGGAATAAGAGAAGCAAAGCCTCTTTCTGAGTATGACAGCCTTAGCGATGCGGCATATCTGAGAGCGCAGGAGGATTACCTTATGGGTATCAATTTCTCCAGGGCGCTTTCGCTCAAGTTTTCAAATGTGGTGCAGAGATATCTCGGAATGGATAGGTGTGTCATAGCTGTTGGACGTGTCATGACGTGTGTTCTGGGCATAGTAGTGAAGAGGGAAAGAGAGATAAGAGAATTTGTCAAGACTCCATTTTACAGACTTGTAGCAAGCGTTGGCGAGGAAGGACAGACCTTTGATGCCGAGTGGAAAGCCGTTAAGGATACGAAATACTTCGAGTCGCCTCTTCTTTACAAGGAGAATGGTTTCAAGGAACGGGCGGATGCAGAAAAGCTGCTCGCGGAGCTGAATGAGGGAGCGCCGGAGGCTGTGGCCGAGTCAGTTGAACGGAAAAAAGAGAAGAAACAGCCACCGATGCTGTACAATCTTGCCGAACTACAAAATGACTGTTCGGCACTGTTCAAGATAAGCCCGTCGGACACACTCAAGATAGTACAGGAGCTTTATGAGAAAAAACTGGTGACTTATCCGAGAACCGATGCCAGAGTCCTTTCGACGGCTGTAGCGAAGGAAATCGACAGAAATCACAGCGGTTGCGAAGGAGATAGGACGAAATATTTCGGGACTGAAGAATTTCCAGCCTGTGGCTGCATGGGCACAAGGGGCTATGGACAGCGGTACATACAAGGGTATAGCAAAGACGAAGTATGTAAATGACAAACAGATAACCGACCATTATGCGATCATTCCTACGGGACAGGGATTTGGTGCATTAAAGAGTCTGGCGCCGACTGCCCTCAAGGTGTACGAGATAATATGTAGGAGATTCCTAAGCATATTCTATCCTGCGGCGGAGTATCAGAAGGTCGCAATGACACTCACAAAAAACGGCGAAAAGTTGTTTGCCAATTTCAAGTACCTCATAAGTGAGGGATATCTCAAGGTCTCTGCCAACAGTTTTTCAAAGAAGAAGGACGAGCCGAAGTACAGCCAGGAGTTTATAGAGCGTCTGGCAAATGTCAAAAAGGGCGATAAGCTGAGTGTACAGAGCATAGAGATAAAGGAGGGTGAGACATCGCCTCCTAAGAGATATAACTCAGGATCCCTTATCCTGACGATGGAGAATGCGGGACAGTTCATAGAGGACGAAGATCTTCGTGAACAGATAAAGGGTGCGGGCATAGGGACCAGTGCGACGAGAGATGGTATCATAACCAAGCTTGAGACAAATAAATATATATCACTTAATAAGAAGACACAGATAGTCACACCGACATTTCTCGGCGAGATCATATACGATATAGTTTATTATTCCATAAATGGTCTGCTGCGCGCGGATCTCACTGCAAGCTGGGAAAAAGGACTTGAGGGTGTGGCAGAAGGCCAGATTTCGAAGGAAGAATATACACAGAAGATGACCACTTATGTGACACAGTATACCAACCGAGTGAAACAGATACAGAATCAGGGCGGAATAACGGGAGTGTTTAACAAGACGAAAGCGTATTACGCAAAAAGCGGCGTAAACCAGGCGAAAAAATCAACGGATGCAAAGGGAAGCGCAAACGTGGATAAGTCCGCTGAGCCAAAACAGAGGCAGACAGCCGATAAAAAAGATGCTTGACACATATTATAGAAGACAAATGTAGGTTTCAAAAAAGGAGAATAGAAACAATGGAAGATATTCAGACATCAGTAACAATAAAAGAGCTTTATTCACTTGATCAGACCATGGCAGGATCACTGCTTGAGGGATTAACATATCCATGGGAGGCTCTTCCTCTCATAAAGGATTTTGTGTTAAATCTTGGAAAAACTCTCGATAAGAATGAGTACAATGAGGTCAGCGAGAATGTGTGGATACACAAGAGTTGCAAAGTATACGGAACAGCAACAATACTTGCACCGACCATCATAGGTGCAGGTACAGAGGTGAGACCTGGCGCCTTTATCAGGGGCAGTGTTCTAGTCGGAGAGAACTGTGTGATAGGAAACTCAACAGAGCTCAAGAACGTTATCATATTCAACAATGTACAGGTTCCACATTATAACTATGTAGGAGATTCAATACTTGGATTCAAGTCCCACATGGGAGCCGGAAGCATCACATCAAATGTAAAGTCGGACAAGACTCTGGTGCATGTGAAGGGAATGGCATGCGGAAAGACATTTGACATACCTACAGGTCTCAAAAAGTTCGGTGCTATGCTTGGAGACAATGTTGAGGTCGGCTGCAACAGCGTGCTGAATCCTGGAACGGTAATAGGGCCGTTCAGCAATATATATCCTGTATCAAGAGTCAGGGGATATGTTCCATCACATAGTATATTTAAGGATAAGGACAATATCGTGGCAAAGCAGTAGATGTTTCAGAGACGTATACAAAAAAACGGACAGATAAATATGTAAAGTAGAATTACATATGAGTCTGTCCGTTTTCTATAAAGGGAAAACAATCAGTTGACAACGGCTTCTTTAAGAGCATTTTTGATGGAGTCGATGATAAGTTTTGTGGTGTACGTGCTGTCGCCGGATGGAATTATATCGTCCACCGATGATATGTAGTGAAGCTGAGTGTTGATGTCCTCGAGGGACGATTCCAGGAGAGGATACATGGTGGTTATGGTTTCGTCCATCTGCTGGAAAGACACATCAGTGATCTGGCAGTCGTCCACGGTTACAATAACTGACAGTGTGTTTTCTCCAAGTATCAGAGATGACGAATATGTACCTGGAGTGTAACGGGTATTATATATACCAGTTCCCGGATCGGCGGGGGCGGAGACAGCTTTGGCGGGACCAGACTGGCTGCCGTCAGACTTGTCATTTCGTTTGAACATGTTTATGAGAATGATGACAAATACAACAATAAGAGCCAGAAGGATTGCGGTATATATAAGTTCTTTTGATTTAAGTACTATTAATTTCGTTGATGACATTATTTGCTCTCCCTGCTATTTATTTATACATTTTATTCAGGGCAGATAATATTTATGACATTAATTCAAGGAGGATCAGATATGGGGGTACAGTTTGTCCTTGGACCGGCAGGATCCGGCAAGACAGAGTACATGTTAAAAACAATTATAGAGGAGTCCATGCTGCATGATGATATGAACTATTTGTACATAGTTCCGGAGCAGTTCAGCATGGAGGCACAGAGAGATATAGTCACCAGGCATCCAAGACACGGTTCTATGAACATCGATGCCATAGGTTTAAACAGGCTTGCATACAGAGTGTTTGACGAGTTATCCATCAATCCGGGGCAGGTGCTTGAGGATTTTGGGAAAAGTATGCTCGTTAAGCGTATCCTTATGGAGAACCAGGATTATCTGCTCATGTATGGCAATTACATGGACAAGATGGGATTTGTAGACGAGATGAAATCCATGATGTCAGAGCTGTTCCAGTATGCGGTGGACAGGGAAGAGATAGATATGGCTATGGAGCAGATGGACAGTGAGAGTTCAACATACAGGAAGCTCCACGACATAAGACTCATCTATGAGAAGTTCGAGGAGCACAATGCAAACGACCAGTATATCGTGGCGGAGCAGCTCTCCCAGCTTCTAGCTGCAAATGTTGAAAAGTCGCAGTTTATATCGAAGAGTCATATGTATTTTGACGGATTTACAGGGTTTACACCGGTGCAGATGAAACTGGTAACACAGCTTATGAGTCATGCTGCAAGTGTAACATTTGCATTTGACATAGATCCGGACAGGATAGGACTCGCAAAACCAAAGGAATATGAACTGTTCAGGCTGACGAAGGAGACCATAGCGGCTATATGTAAGGCTGCGGCAGATGTTCACGTTGACATCCTGGACAATGTAGTGATGTGCGGACAGGGGGAGATCCCATACAGATTCAGGGATGATCCATGTCTTGCGGCATTTGAGCGGAACATATTCAGATACCCTCATCAGAAGATAAATGGAGCGGCGGACAGTATAAAGCTCGTGAGGACAGACAGGGCGAGAGATGAGGCTCTGTATGTTGCATCTCAGATCAGAAAACTGGTCAGGGAGAAGGGGTACAGATACAAGGATATCGCTGTTGTAGCAGGTGATCTTCATGATGTGGCAGGGTATTACAGACAGGCCATGGACGAGTACAGGATCCCCGTGTTTATAGATGAGAATACAGCACTGAGGGGAGATCCTTGTTCAGATACAGTGAGAGCATTCCTTGCTGTCATGTCTGATAATTTCTCGTTTAACAGTGTGTTCAGGCTGCTCAAGTCCGGCATGACAGAGGTGGCGTATATGGATGTTGAGCGCATGGAGAACTATGCCTTAAAACGCAATCTCAGGGGATATAAGTCATGGCTTAAGGAGATAACGGACAAGAATAACAGCGATTATGCGCAGGAGATGGATTCGATAAGGAGACAGATAGTGTCAATATTTGGCGAAGACTGCATCGATGTGTACAAGCCGTCAAGCCCGAATTCCAAAGATACTGTCACAAATTATACCAAAGAGCTTTATAACTTCCTCGATGAACTGCATGTGTGTGAAAAGCTTGAGGAGCGCAGAAAAAGATTGTACGAGGAAAAGTTGTTTGATGAGGGCGATGCGTACGGTCAGATATTTGACAAGATAGTTGCTCTGTTTGACAAAGTCGTTACAATACTCGGCGATGAGAAGATGACTGTCAAGGAGTATGCCGGAGTCCTTGAGGCCGGAATATCAGATATGGAGATCGGGATCGTTCCTCCGACCATAGACAGAGTAGTTGTGGGCGACATGACAAGATCGAGACTGAATCATGTGAAGGCTCTGTTTTTCACTGGCGTGAATGAGGGGATAATACCGAAGCCGGCTAAGAAGGGCAAGATACTCTCAAACGGTGACAGACAGAATCTAGAAAAATGCGGTGTTACACTTGCACCATCGGACAAGACAAATGCATATATAGAACAGTTCTATATATACACGAGCCTCACAAAGCCGTCAGACAATCTGTATATCGTATTCAGAAAGATGGGTGAGGATATGAACGCAGTCGGTCCGTCCTATCTCGTCGACAGGATAAGAAATATCTTCCCGGACATAGAGATAGAGGATTATGACCTTGACAGTCAGATACCGGAGACTGTGAATGGAGCGCTCAGATATTTGGTGAGCAGATATGATGAGGTTGGCAGTGATGGGACACTCCAGGCGGTAAAACGCCTTATAGAGCAGCAAGGAGGAAACACTGAGTATGCGACATGGCTTGGAGCCATGCAGAGCGGATATGACTATGTGAATGAGACAAAGACGCTCTCTCCGGAGACTGTGAAGTTGTTATATGGAACAGAGCTCACGGAGAGCGTGTCCAAACTTGAAAAATACGCAGAATGTCAGTTCAAATATTTCTTGCAGTATGGACTCGGGCTTATGGACAGGGAGACATATCAGCTGAATGCTGCAAATGTCGGAATCATTCTGCATAGCTCCATGCAGAAAATGTTTGAATATATCAAGACAAAATGCGGTAACAATTGGGCTGATATCACGGAAACAGAGCTTGCTGACAGAGCTGTGGAGTTTGTAGATGCCTCGGCGGATGATGAGGCGGCAGAATACTTTGAGGATTCGAGCAGAGCGGCGTATGTGAAGAAGTTCCTTGAGGATATCGCGGTGAGAACAGCGAAAACACTGAGAACATTTGTGTTGTGCGGAGATATGCATCCGGAGAACTTTGAGAGATACTTTGATACCTCAAAGCTGGGAGACGGCATAGAGAACTATATATTCAAACTGCCAAACGGAATGACGATGAGCCTTAAGGGTGTTATAGACAGAGTTGACGAGTATGTGAGCGACGGAGATGTCTATTTCAAGATCATAGACTACAAATCATCAGATCAGAAGATTGATAAGGACAGGGTGCTGGCTGGACTTCAGATGCAGCTTGTGACTTACGGCGCTATTGCATATGAGCTTGAGAAACGAAGGATGAATGAGCTTGGACGCTCATCTGAGCAGGTGCATGTAGGCGGTCTTTTGTATTATACATTTGATGATCCGATAGTGGACATGACGGACTTTGACGGGGATATAAGATACGACGAGGAAAGTCAGGAGCTGGTCACGGATGAGAAGCGGACATTTGGCAGGTTTCAGGTGGATGCTATAGAGAGCGGGCTGTTGGATGCGTCGAAGTATGCCGGAATATACAATGGCAGCAGTCGGGCAGTTAGCATAATGGACAGCACACAGGCAACACTGGTGGGGAAGCAGGCCATGGAAGAGGTTATGATAAAGGCGCTTATGGAGGCAAATCGCAGGAACATAGATAGACTTGGCACATGCATAGCGGACGGTAAGATCGCCATCAATCCCGTAAAGCAGGGGAACAGAAGCGCATGTACCTATTGCTCATACAGACATGTGTGTATGTTCGACAGCAAATACGGCGGAAATTCATATTCCAAAATGTATGATGGGGAAAAGAAGGCGTACAACGACAGTCAGAAGGCTATCGATGAGGTTTTGAGCGGACTCGCGGAGGCAGATAAAAAGATAAAGTCTGCGGAGAAAAAACTCGCCAGTGCCAGCAAAAAATATGAAACTGCGGAGGAAAAAGTCACGAGCCGTGGGGACAAGGCAACTGCGAAGATGCGTGAGAACCTTGAAAGTGCAACAACAGCTCTGGAGGAGGCTAAGAATGCTCTTAAGGCAGCCCGCGGGGAGGCTGAGCAGCTAAGGAGCAGGGCTGTGGAACTTGGTGTAACAGATATAGAGAATGGAGGCGACGTAGATGGGGAGCAATAAGATAAGCTGGACTAAACAGCAGGCGCATGTAATTGACACGAGGACTGGCAATCTTCTTGTTGCTGCGGCAGCAGGTTCGGGAAAAACTGCTGTTCTGGTTGAGCGCATAATAGAGATGGTTCTGGGTGTGGATTCTAATGGGAACAAACTGCCGGATCAGGACAGGGTAAACGTGGATGAACTGCTTGTTGTGACATTTACCAATGCGGCGGCAGCCCAGATGAAGGAGAAGATAAGTGAGGCACTTCAGAAGAAGATAGATGAATATATGGCAAACGGAATATATGATGAACACCTGATAAAGCAGATGACACTCATAAACCATGCTGAGATATGCACAATAGACAGCTTCTGTCTCCATATAGTGAAGGAGTATTTCGCAAAGGTACAGTTGGACTCTGCATTTGATATAGCGGATAAAACAGAGATGGAGATCATAAAGAAGGATGTCATGGATAAGGTCATGGAGAGCTGTTATCAGGACGAGAACCTTGTGCCGGGCTTCATAAAGCTCGTCAGGACATTTGCCGTTAAGGAGAGGGATACCGAGGTTCCGGCTCTTGTGACACACCTTATGCAGGTCATATCAAGCTATCCGGATCGTCATGGATGGATAAGAGATGCCAGAGTGGCACTTGACATTCAGGTGGGGGAAGGCGCTTCATTTGAGGAGAAGTGTGATGCTGTGATGAACATTCCGATGGTGAGACTGTTTGCAGAGAGGGCACGCCAGACGGTGAAAATAGCACACGATATGGCGTGTGAATGTCAGTTGTACGCCACTGAGGAATATGGACTTAAATCCTACGGCGACAGGGTGGACAGGGATGCGGAGATGCTCACCCACATGCTTAAGGAGTGTGATCCGGTCGCGCATTCAAGTGTTAATCTGTTTGAGCTGAAAAAGATATATAAGGCATCATTGAGACCGAAAAATGAAAAGGTCTCTGTGGATGCGTCAGGAAATAAGATATACTACGCTTTTGACAGCTTTGCTGTAACATCGAGGGATGCTGATCCTGAGAAGAAAGCATTTGTGAAGAATCGCAGGGATGTGTATAAGGGCATGATAACAGAACTCATGTCTACAATAACGGAAGTGGATGAGGTGCTGGGACAGCTGAATATCACCGCACCGGTTCTTGGTGCGCTGCTTGATCTGACAGAACTCTATATGGATGAATTGATGAAAGTCAAGATGGATAAAAATCTCTTTGAATTTCACGATATAGAGGAATTTGCATTCAGGATACTGTGTGATGGTATAGAGGATGGAAGACCGGTCCCGTCGAAGGCGGGGCGTGAGGTATCCCTCAGATATAGGGAGATATTTATCGATGAATATCAGGATAGCAACTTTATTCAGGAGTACATACTGGGAAGCGTGGCTGGACACGGTGAGAACATCAATAACACTTTTATGGTAGGTGATGTAAAACAGAGTATATATAAGTTCAGGATGGCGAGGCCTGACCTGTTTATCGGCAAGTACAATACGTATCAGAGGCTTGGCGATGATGATAAAGCGTCTGCTGATATGATTGGAAACTGTATCATCCTGACAAGAAATTTCAGAAGTGAGATCAATGTGTTAAGGACTGTGAATGCACTGTTTGAACAGCTTATGAGAAAAGAAATCGGCGGCATAGAATACGATGATGCTGCAAGACTCAATTCAAAATATGCGTTGGAAGATCCACATGGCAGAATGAGCGAGCTAGGTGACGTGTATCAGGGACCAAAATCAGAGCTTATCATGATAGACGGGGATACTGTGTCCGGAGATATGGATGAGGATTACAGCTGTGCGCAGATAGAGGCAAAGTATATTGCAAATAAGATCCATGAGATTGTAGATGGAGACGATCCGATGTATATCCACGATGGCGATGGTACTGTCAGAAAGGTGGAGTATAGCGATATAGTTATTTTGCTAAGAAGTGTATCAGGCTCCGCCACTGTATTTGACCAGGTGTTTGAAGACGAGGGAATACCTATCTATATACAGAGTGAGAGCGGCTATTTTGGTGCGGTTGAGGTGAGCTGTCTTGTCAGTATGCTGTCGGTCATAGATAACAGTTATGTAGACGGTGATCTTGCGGCGGTTCTCAGATCCCCTATGGTTGGTATGGATGAGGAAGAGCTTGCCAGAATAGTCGGTGAATACAGGACAAGGTATGAGATAGACGGCAGAGACTACAACGTCCGCCTGTATGACAAACTTATAGATTATCTTGAAAATCACGACGATGAAGGTCAGGGTGAGTGCGCGGGGCTCGATGATATGGCGAAATCAAGCGCAGCCATCGGTGATGAGGATAAGCTTATAGGGAAGGTAAGAGCATTTGTAGGCATGCTCGACTATTTAAAGGAGAATAAGAACTTCATGTCGCTCAGCGATATCATACGATATGTTCTTGACCAAACGGGATTTTACTGGTTTGTCGGTGCAAGACCTATGGGCAGGCGCAGACAGGCAAATATCGATATGCTCATAAAGAAAGCTGACGATTTTGAGAAAAATAGTAAGGGCGTGTTTAATTTTATCAGATATGTAAATGAGCTTAAGACCAATTCCCTTGATTTTGCGGAGGCGGATATAGTAAGCGACAATGATGATGTTGTCCGTGTTATGACTATGCACAAGAGCAAAGGTCTGGAGTTCCCGGTACTGTTTGTTGCAGGGCTTGGAAAGTCGTTCAACATGAAGGATGTACAGAAAAAAGTGCTGGTTCATCAGCAGTATTACCTTGCGGCTTCAGCTATAGATGCAGATGCCAGGGTTAAGAGGGATACATTCCTAAGAAACGTCATGGCCTCTGAGATGAGGGTGGAGAACTATGCGGAGGAACTTCGCGTACTGTACGTTGCGCTCACAAGGGCAAAAGAAAAGCTGTATATGACGGGATGTCCGAAATCCCTAGACAAGTTCAAGGAGAACTGTGGGATCTATGCGATTGGTTCGGAGATGAGCAGTGCGGCGCTCATTAACGGAAAGAGTTTTTTGTCATGGATATACACGGCTCTTAGCTATATAGATCATGAAGAGTTCCTCGATGTTAATGAGATAAAATCCTCGGATTTTGTGCATACAGATGCAGTCTCGCTTACATCGAAAACTGAGAACTCAGATGAAATGGAGATTTTGGATGAAACAGAAGGGTTAGATAAGGAAGTTTTTGAACAGATCAGAAAAGGCATAGATTTCAGATACGGACACGTCTCCTCCGGACTCAAGAGCAAGATGTCGATAACGGAGATAAAAAAGCTTCAGGCAATGTACGATGACACGGAGTATATTGATATGGGCAGGGAGAGAAAGTATGCTGAGAGAAAGTCAGCTCCCGCTCCGAAGTTCATGAGTGGTGAGAAAACCATAGCGGGAAATGAAATAGGAACCGTATACCACAAGATAATGGAGCTTGCAGACTTCAGGCAGACCACAGAAGCAGGAATATACGCAGATGTGGAACGCATATTTGGACTTGGTTTATTCGATGACGGTTACAGGGAGAAGATAAAAGCAGATAAGATAGTGAAAATGCTTGGAAGCAGTCTGGGGCAGAGGATGGCGGCAGCAGACCTGCGCGGTGATCTCTACAGGGAAAGGCAGTTCTATATGATGATGACACCAGAAGAGATACTTGGGCGTTCTGAAAAAGATAAGACCGATGAGACGATAGTTGTCCAGGGGATAATAGATGCATATTTCATAGAGGAAGGACAGATAGTGCTTATGGATTACAAGACCGATTCGGTCAAAAAATCTGAGGAACTGGTTCGGAAGTATCATGTCCAGCTGGATAAATATGCGGATGTACTGGAACAGCTCACAGGCATGAAGGTCAAAGAGAAAATAATATATTCGTTCTGCCTTGATACCACTGTAAACTTGTAAACAATACAATGAATTGTTATAATGTCCATAAGTGTGGACAGTAATCTGATATGTCCCCTGAGATATGCATAATATATAAGAAGAATATATAAAATGAAAGGGTTACATACATGATAAAAGCGGAAGGGTTGAAGAAAGTGTATGGAGGGGACTTTGTATCGGTTGATGATCTCAGCTTCCATATAAACAAGGGAGAGATTGTTGGATTTGTCGGACAGAATGGTGCAGGTAAGACAACCACGATCAAGATGCTGACAGGAATACTTATGCCAACCGAGGGCAGAGTTGTGATAAATGGCTATGACATGAGGGAGAAGCCGATGGAGGCGAAACAGTCCATGGGATACATAGCTGACAATCCTGATATTTTCCTTCGCCTTACAGGACTTGAGTATGTAAATTTCATCGCAGATATATATGGGGTATCGGTGTCTGACAGGAAGGCAAGGATTGAGCAGATGGCTGAGAGATTCGGGATGGAGGACAGCCTGAATAGACAGATGGTCAGTTATTCCCATGGAATGAGACAGAAGATGATGGTCATAGCAGCCCTGGTACACAATCCACCGGTGTGGATACTTGATGAACCGATGACAGGGCTTGATCCGAATGCTGCCTATGAACTGAAGAAGATGATGAGAGAACATGCAGATGCTGGCAACTGTGTTTTCTTTTCCACACATGTGCTTGAGGTCGCAGAGAAGCTCTGTGATAAGATCATAATGATACGCAAGGGAAAGGATATATATCAGGGAACTCTTGAGGAACTTGAGAATCAGCATAAGAATAAATCTCTTGAGGAGATTTTTGTGGAGATGACGCATGAAGAATTTTAGAACTCTGCTTAAGATGATAAGCCGCAACAATGATATGGAGATGCCTGAACACGGAGAGAAGGCAAAGGGCTATAAAGTCATGGGAATAATTGCCATGTGCTGTATCATGATACCGTGCTGTCTGGTTGTGGGATTCATAGTGTATATTATGACTGCGGCGCTTATGGAGGCCGGTGGGCAGACCGAGGGATTGAATCTTGTCATACAGCTTATGTCTGTATTTGGAGTTATATTCAGCATAATGGTCATATTTAATCTGCTGTATTTTTCGTCAGACCTTGACCATTTGCTTCCACTGCCAGTGAAGCCTGCGGAGCTTGTTGCAGCAAAGTTCACACATGCCTATTTTGCAGAGAGTGTCATGGAGTTCATGGTTTTATTCTGTGGCTTTATAGGTTACTTTATTGCGGCTGAACTGAAACCGGTGTCCGTTCTCACGTCCATTATAGGAGTGTTCCTTTTGCCAGTGCTTCCACTTGTGTACTGCGGAGTATTTTCGCTGATCATTATGGCGTTTTTTAGCAGGGCAAAGCTTTTAAAAAATGTTGATTTTATGGTTGGGCTCGCGATACTGGTGTTTGCCGGACTATTTGTGTGGTCGTTTGCACAGATGGATTCGGTAAATATAAATAATTACATAGATAGCCTGAAAAATGGAGACAATATATTTATAAATATCATGAACAGAGTGTTCTTCACGGTTCCTCTGTTCATTAAGGCTCTCCAGGGAGACAGCATAGTTTACATGTTTTTGTTTATCCTGGTGAATGCCCTGTGCGTAGCACTTCTATTGGTTTTGGGAAATGCACTTTATCTGAAGGGAGTATATTTGGTATCTTCATCCAGAAGATCCGGACGTAGACGCAGGGAGAAAGAGGGGCTTGAGAGCTTTGCAATCAGAACACCATTTAAGGCATATCTTGACAAGGAATTTAAGACTCTTGTCAGAACGCCTGCATACAGAAAATATTGTGTAGTAGTAAACATAATCTGGCCGATACTTATAATCGCTCTGTTTAATATACCTGCTACAGCGGACTCTATCAGAGAGTTCAGGGCTACATTTGAAAAGGGATATTTTTTGTCAGATGTGATAGTTTTGATAGTGGTGACGATCATTGCGTTCTTTGCCACGGCGATGAATAGCATAGCATCGACATCGTTCACAAGGGAAGGCAGCCACATATCATTTATCAAGCATATACCTATGGCTTACAGGACGCAGGTTCGTGTGAAAGTGTGGATAAGCATGCTGTTTAGCGGTATAACAATAATTATCAGTACGGTAATATTGAGCATATACATGGATTGCAGTTTCGTGGATAGTGTGTATTATATAGTGATAGGCGTACTGTGTGTGGGCATATGCACATACATGGGAGTTTTGCTGGACTCGACTCATCCAAAGATCGACTGGGAGGACGAGTATGGAGCACTCAGAGGCAATCTTAATGCGTTTTTTAATATGGCAATAGCAATCGTGATAGCGATTGTATTTTGCGCGGCGGGATATCTTCTGTTCAGATTTACATGGATACCGTCGATTGCAGTATATATAATTTATTTAATGATTCTTGGAGCTATGCTCATTCTTATGAGAAGATACACAATGAAAATGAGCGAAAATAATATAGACACTGACGCATACAGTGAGTGAGGGGGGACGGCCCCGGCAGCTAGTGTTATGCGCCGGAAACGCGTATAGAATTGCGCTAGTGCTCAAATTACAGGAGGTAAGAAATATGGCACAGAAAAATGCATGGAGTAAGTACAAGAAAGAAGAGATAAAGGAACTTGAGAGTCTCTGCAAAAACTACAGGGAATTTCTTGACAATGGCAAGACTGAGAGAGAATGTGTCAAGGAGATAGTCAGTCAGGCTGAGGAAAACGGTTACAAAGATCTCAAGAAGATAATCAAGAACAAAGAGAAGCTTGAGGCTGGCGACAAAGTGTATGCGGTCTGGATGAACAAGACTGTAGCGATGTTCAACATAGGAAAGAAAAAACTCGAAAAGGGTATGAATATATTGGGAGCCCACATTGATTCCCCTCGTATGGACGTCAAGCAGAACCCACTTTACGAGAAGGGCGGCTTTGCTTATCTTGACACACACTACTATGGCGGAATCAAAAAGTATCAGTGGGTGACACTCCCTCTGGCTATACATGGAGTTGTGGCAAAGACAAATGGCGATGTACTGACTGTAAACATAGGCGAGGACAAGAATGATCCGGTATTCTGTGTTACAGATCTTCTTATACACCTCTCACAGGAGCAGCTCAAGAAGAGAGCAGATTCTGTTATAGAAGGAGAGCAGCTTGATATACTCTTTGCAAGCAGACCGGTTGAGGGCAAGGATAAGGAGGCTGTCAAGGCTGCAGTCCTTGATCTGCTTGAGAAGAAATACGACATGAAGGAGGAGGACTTCCTCTCAGCGGAGCTAGAAATCGTTCCTGCTGGAAAGGCAAGAAATTGCGGTATAGATGAGAGCATGATCATGGCTTACGGACAGGATGACAGAGTGTGTGCGTACACATCACTTGTCGCGATGTTTGAGGCTGATTTACCAGAGAAGACTACCTGCTGTCTCCTGACGGACAAGGAGGAGATAGGAAGTGTCGGTGCAACTGGAATGCAGTCACACTTCTTTGAGAATACAGTTGCAGAGATCATGAATGCCATGGGGGGATTTTCTGAAATATCCCTCAGAAGATGTCTTGCATCGTCAAGAATGCTTTCATCAGATGTATCTGCGGGCTTTGATCCTACATTTGAGTCGGCATTTGACAAGAAAAATGCAGCTGTATTTGGAGAGGGAATGGTGTTCAACAAGTTCACTGGATCGAGAGGAAAGTCGGGATCAAATGATGCAAATGCAGAATACATGGCAGCCATCAGAAAGCTAATGGATGATGATGAGATAACATATCAGACAGCAGAGCTTGGAAAGGTCGATGTCGGCGGAGGCGGAACTATAGCATATATACTTTCACTTTACGGTATGGAAGTCATAGACTGCGGTGTCGCTGTGCTGAATATGCATGCACCATGGGAAGTGACATCGAAGGCGGATATTTACGAGACAAAGAAGGGATATGTGGCATTTCTGAAAAATGCATAGCAACGAATGATGCATATGAATTCAGAAAATGCGGTATTCTCTGTATTTTTCCGGAGGGATAAATGAGAGACCAGCTAAAAAGAAGGCTTAATATAGTAAGAATATTTGCAATCGCATTTGCCGTGGCAGTTATAATGCTGCCACGGCAAATGGTGCGTGCAGACAGCGATTTCACATCGGATTATAGCCAGCATACATTTGCCGGGGACGAGGGCTTTGACAGTGGAGAGGCAAACTGTGTATGTCAGTCCACCAGTGGCTACATATGGATCGGAACAGACAACGGAATATACAGATACGATGGCAGCGAATTTACACTGTTTCCATTGGACTCCGATGAGGACGGAACAAAGTATTCAATAAATTGCATATATCTCACAAGTGATGACAAGTTGTATGTGGGAACTGACAACTATGGTCTGTACGTCTATGACAACGGTGCATTTAATCGTGTTGCGGAGACTTACAACCTCGGCGTTTCTACGATAAATGCCATGTATGAGGATGATAAGGACCAGCTATGGCTTGCATCCTCATCAGGCATATATTATCTCACCAGTGACGGTGTGAAAATGGTTGATGATGAAGGAATATCAGGATACAATATCGGAAACATATCTGGGTATGACGGAACTATCTATGCCACGGCAAATAATGATGTGCTGATAAGGGTTGATGAGAATGGTGAGATAACAGTTACCTCAAAGTCGAGTTATGGCATAGATGATATCAACTCGCTGTACATTGATGAGAATGGTACGAGATATTACGGATCAGCCGGATACAGTATATTGACGATAAATAGCAAGGGCAAGGTCGGTGTCATCAACACAGGAAGCCTGCATGGTATAAACAAGATATACAATGACGGTGAGAAGATATGGATTCTTGCGGATGACGGAGTGGGTTACATCACCTCCGGAAATAAGATAGTCAATGTGGAGAGCCTTAGATTCAACGAATCCATGAGCGATATGATAAAGGATTTTGAGGGTAATTATTGGTTCACTTCCTATAGAAAGGGACTGTTGTTTCTTGAACAGAGTAAATTCCAGAATGTGACTATGAAGTATGGCATAGACAGCTCTATAGTCAACTGCGTAACCAGTTACAATGGCAGTATATTTATAGGAACTGATGAGGGACTGTATGTTGTCGACTCAAATGGCAGGATAGTGTCCGGAAGTGATAATGAGCTTGTGGCTCAATTATACGGTATAAGTATACGAGACCTGTATGTGGATTCAAGCGATAAGCTGTGGATAGCAACATACAAGATATATGGAGTTATAAGAGTTGACCGTAACTGGCAGTACAAGAGCTTCAACAGGAGTGAGTCTGCTCTTGTGAGCAATTCTGTCAACTGTATAACGGAGATGGGGCCTGACAGTGTTGCGGTTGGCACGGAGAACGGAATATCCATAATAGGCTCGGATGAAACGATCAATAATATATCAAGAATGGATGGACTGGACAATCCGGATATCATAAGTCTTTATGTGTCTGATAATGGAGACCTATACGCTGGATCCAACGGTGCCGGTATCTACATTATCAATTCAGATTACAGAGTGACAAATATGGCACTCGATGACAATCAGAAGATGAGTGTAGTGACAAACATGGTTGAGGGAAGCAGTGGACTATGGATAGGAACTGATAATGGGCTTTATTACAGGGAAGGTGCGGTAAGACAGATAACTACGGTCGACAATACCAACAGCATATATGATATGATCCTGGATTCTGCTGGATATCTGTGGATATTCGGATCAAGGGGAATGTACAGATATTATGAAAAGGACATATTGAGTAGTGCGTCCCCTGAATATATCAGCTTCTCCAAGAACGATGGCATAATTTCCAATATAACAGAGAAGTCAACCAACTATGTGTCTAATTCAGGCACTGTATATGTGTGCTGTGACGAGGGATTGTGCAAGATTAATCTGGAGTCAGAGTATGTGAACTCGGTGGCACCGAAAGTAAGGGTGGCATCTGTTGAGGTTGATGGAAAGGATTATCCGGTATCTGACCTTGATGGACAGATAGATGTTCCAAAGAATACGAACAGAATAACCATAAAATTTTCTGTCCTCAGTTATGTTAACAGAGCAGATATAAATGTAAATTACTATCTTGAGGGATTTGAGAGTGAGAAGAGAACCCTCACGGGAACAGACAAGATGGAGGTTGAGTATACCAATCTTGAGGGTGGAACATACAAATTTGTCCTCACGGCAAACAATGCTGATGGAGTCGAATGTGAGCAGCCACTGACATTTGTCATAGACAAAGAACTTGGATTCTTTGAGACAAACCTGGCAAAGATGCTGGGCATTATACTCATACTTCTCCTTATACTGATCGGAGTGGTGGTTGCGAGAAGCATATTCAGAACGCTCAGAAAGCAGAATGAGCAGGTGGAGGAACTTAGCAAGAAAAGTGAGGAGGCTGAGAAATCCAATCAGGCGAAGAATGGTTATGTAAACTATCTCAACCACGAGATAAGGGCACCGCTCAACAATATTATATCCATATCAGAGATAGCCATGCGCGGCTGTCAGGATACCCATAGCGATGAGTATATACAGTACAGCAGACTTTACTCAGCTGGACGGGAGATACTTGATATGTCAGATGGAATATCAAAGCTGTCAAACCTTAAGGATGATATCATTGATCCTGAATTTAAGCAGTATTTTGCATCTGATCTCATAGAGGAGCTATCGGAAGAACTTGGCGGAATGATCAACAGGGATCTTATAGATCTGAAGGTTAGCATCGAGGACAAGATACCTAATGGTCTCATAGGAGATATGCAAGCTATCAAGGAGATAATAGAGGATATATTTGCATGGTCTGCCAGCACGACAAAAGAGGGATATATAAGTATAGATGTGGATTGGCACATGGCCAGAAATGCTGAAAATGATGATCATACACCGGAGACTGCCGATAATGAGGAGTATATGGAATATATAGACGAGCCAGTGACGGAGATATCCAGCATATTTGACCAGGATCATGATGAAATATACCTTGACTTCAAGATATCAGATACTGGACTTGGAGTAAAAGAAGAGAGACTTGATACGATGTTTGAGCTTGATGATTCGTATGAGAGATCAGACATAGGAATGTTCAGGGTGAGTCTTGGACTTGCTATTGCGAAGGAGCTAGTAAGACTGCTTGACGGAGAGATAAATGTCGAGAGTATATATGGAGCCGGTACAACCATAAGGTTCAGCGTGAGGCAGTCGGTATTTGATTATAGTTATGTCAACTACAATGAGAGAAAACGTAAAGAGATGGCCAGAAGAAATGCAAACTCACATCTGTGGCTGCCTGATGCAAAGATTCTTATCGTTGATGATTCAGAGATAAGTCTTCAGGTGGAAAAGACCATATTTGATACTTACGGACTTGATTGTGATACTGCGACATCGGGATTCGACGCACTTGACAAGGTCATGGTGAATGGATATGACGTTGTGTTCATCGACACAGTAATGCCAGTCATGGATGGTATCGATACAGTGAGGGAGATAAGGAATCTAGACGGCGAAGAGTTTAAGAAAATGCCTATCGTTGCACTTTCGGCCAACACGGTTGAGACATCAAGGGAGGAGATACTCACATCGGGATTCAATGATATCATAGTGAAACCGATAGAGCTTGACCAGGCAGAGGCGATGCTGAGAAACTACGTTTCGGAGGACAAGGTCAAGGAGAAGAATACAGACCTTACCCAGAACGGGGATGACATGAATTATATTGAGGATGCTGTTATCCTCAGAAGATTCATCGCGGTTGAGGATACTGTCAGAGTAATGGGCGGAAGCTTCAGGACGTTCAACACATTTGTAAGAAATTACAAGGAGGAGTATCAGGAGGAAGTCCAGATGCTCAGAACGTATATAGATGACGATGTCAGACGCTACAAAAATATCATTCATGATATCAAGAGCAGCAGTGCAAACCTAGGAGCCTACGGTATTGAGAGAAAGGCTGCCAACCTGGAATCAGCCATAAATATAGGAAATCAGCAGTACGCCAGAGATAATACCCGCGATTTCGTTGCGATGATGAACGATTTCTTCAAACAGATAGATAAATATATGGCGAAGATAAACCATGTTATTAAGCCAGAGGAGAAGGAATACCGTGACGGCATCAACAAGGGAAAACTCAAAGAACTAAGAGCTTTTCTGAGGGCAGGTGACAGAGAACCTGTGGAAAGCCTTGTCAGCGAACTCGACAGATACCAGTACGGTGATATAGATACAGAATTTTTTACCGCGCTCAAAGAGTTTGTAGCATCCGGGGATTATCAGACATCTAGTGAGATGATAGACCAGTATCTTAACAGTCAGTAACATCAGCAATGATGACAACAAAATATAAATCATAAACTAAAAGAAAAGAGGAAAAGAAGAATGAGAGCAGCAATAATCATGGGATCGACAAGTGATCTTCCAAAGGTAGAACCAGCAGTAGCAATACTCAAAGATTATGGTGTTGAGGTGGATGTCAGATGTCTGTCAGCCCACAGGGCACATGCAGGCCTTTCAGAGTTCATAGAGGAGGCAAATAACAATGGTACAGAGGTTATCATTGCGGCAGCGGGAATGGCAGCAGCACTTCCCGGAGTGGTTGCTTCACAGACAGTTCTTCCTGTAATCGGTGTACCTCTCTCAGGGGCAACATTAGACGGAATGGATGCGCTTCTGTCAATAGTGCAGATGCCATCTGGAATCCCTGTTGCAACAGTAGCAATAAACGGAAGCAAGAATGCGGCATATCTTGCACTTCAGATCATTGGAGTAAACAATGAGTCTGTAAAGCTCAGACTTATGCAGGAGCGCAAGGATATGGAGAAGGCAGCAATGAAGGCAAATGAAGAGGTAATAGAGAAGTTTAAGTAAGATTTTGTTTCTTTACTTTTAAAAAAGGTAATGTTAGTATGTGGAATGGATGGTATTCGAAAGAAACTATACCTGAA
>OHUA01000417.1_pt1 | contig 21532 bp, 13 predicted proteins | sample 1579051 | NCBI WGS metagenome assembly OHUA01 (sample SAMEA3879559, study PRJEB24766) | human gut metagenome | biome: human-associated habitat; feature: feces | place: USA | collected 1985/1987 | reverse complement strand
GCGAGACCTGCGTGATGTGCAACGTGGTCATGAGCCCCAAGCCCCGCGAGGGCGTGGATTTCTTCCCGCTGAACGTGGAGTACGAGGAAAAGCTCTACGCCGCAGGCCGCATTCCCGGCAGCTTTATGCGCCGTGAGGGCCGCCCCGGCGAGCGCGCCATCCTGACCAGCCGCGTGGTGGACCGCCCCATGCGCCCGCTGTTCCCCAAGGAGATGCGCAACGACGTGTGCATCACCATGACCGTCATGAGCCTTGACCCGGATTGCAGCCCCGAGATCGCCGGCATGATCGGCGCTTCTCTGGTGACCGCCGTGTCCGATATCCCGTGGAACGGCCCCATCGGCGGCGTGCAGGTGGGCTTGGTTGACGGCGAGATCGTGCTGAACCCCACGCAGGAGCAGCGCAAGGTGAGCGACCTTGCCCTGACCGTTGCCGCCACCATGGACAAGATCGTGATGATCGAGGCCGGCGCCAACGAGGTGGACGAGGACACCATGCTGACCGCCATCAAGACCGCACACGTTGAGATCAAGAAGATTATCGAGTTCATCAACAAGATCGTGGCCGAGCGCGGCAAGCCGAAGATCGACTTCCAGGTTGTGGGTCTGGACATGGACGTGTTCCACGCCATCCAGAACAAGTATCTGGACGACTTCAAGGCCGCTATGGACACCGACGACAAGAATGTGCGTGACGCAGCCCTGCTGCCCATCATGGACAAGATCGCCGAGGAATACCCCGACCTGTCCGCTGCCGATCTGGATCTGGTAAGCTACAAGATGCAGAAGTTCGTGGTGCGCCGCTGGCTGCTGGATGAGGGCAAGCGCGTGGACGGCCGCGGCATCAACGAGATCCGCCCGCTGGCCGCAGAGGTGGGCATCCTGCCCCGCGTGCACGGCTCCGGTATGTTCACCCGTGGCCAGACGCAGGTGCTTACCACCTGCACGCTGGGCGGCACCAAGGACAACCAGCTGATGGACGACCTGACCGACGAGCAGACCAAGCGCTATATCCACCACTATAACTTCCCGCCGTATTCCGTGGGCGAGGCACGCGCACCGCGCAGCCCCGGCCGCCGCGAGATCGGTCACGGTGCACTGGCCGAGCGTGCTCTGGTGCCGGTGCTGCCCTCTCTGGAGGAGTTCCCCTACACCATCCGCTGCGTGTCCGAGGTGCTCAGCTCTAACGGCTCCACCTCTCAGGCTTCCATCTGCGGCTCTACGCTGGCACTGATGGACGCAGGCGTGCCCATCAAGGCTCCGGTTGCGGGCATTTCCTGCGGCCTGATCACCGAGGGCGAGCGCTGGATGACCATGCTGGACATTCAGGGCGTGGAGGACTTCCACGGCGATATGGACTTTAAGGTCGGCGGCACCCGCAAGGGCATTACCGCCATCCAGATGGACATCAAGATCGACGGCCTGACCTACGACATCATTGCCGAGGCCTTCGAGAAGTGCCGCAAGGGTCGGCTGTATATTCTGGACGAGATCATCAAGCCCGTGATCGCCCAGCCCCGTCAGGAGCTGAGCCGCTGGGCACCCAAGATGTTCAGCATGATGATCCCCACCGACAAGATCAAGGACGTCATCGGTAAGGGCGGCAAGGTCATTCAGGACATCTGCGCCACCTGCAACTGCAAGATCGACGTGCAGGAGGACGGCCATGTGTTCGTCTCTGCCGTGGATCAGGAGGACGCAAAGCGCGCCATCTTTACCATCAAGACCATTGTGGAGGACCCCGAGATCGGTGCCATCTACAAGGGCAAGGTGACCCGCCTGATGAACTTTGGTGCCTTTGTGGAGATCGCTCCGGGCAAGGAAGGCCTTGTGCATATCTCCAAGCTGGACACCAAGCGCGTGGAGCGGGTAGAGGACGTGGTTGCCGTGGGCGATGCCATCGTGGTCAAGGTGACCGACATCGACCAGCAGGGCCGCATCAACCTGAGCCGCCGCGATGCCATTCTGGCACTGGAAGCCAAAAAGGCCGCTCAGCAGCAGTAAAAACCTAATACAGACTGCATAAAACAAAAGCCGCTGTACAGAACGTACAGCGGCTTTTTTGCGTGTGTAACTCCCTCAGTCAAACCCTGCGGGTTTGCCAGCTCCCTCGGGGAGGGAGCCTCTGGCGCTGCCGGACACTTTGCGGTTGCGCCGGAAGCTTTGCCGCCATGCCAAAGGCCCCATCTCAGAGGGGGCTGTCGAGCGAACGCGAGACTGGGGGAGTTTTCCCCACAAAAAAACTCCCCCTTGCGGGGGAGAGGGCACGGCGCGCCGTGCTGGAAGGGAGTAGGGTTCAGTGTTCCTTTTTGCCCTGACGGTTCAGAACCCAGCCGACGGCAAACAGCAGCACACCGCTGCAGGCCAGCACCGGCACAGGCCAGTTCAGCTGACCGGTCTGGGGCAGAACGGGCTTATCCGGGTTGGAAGGGGAGATCGGGTTATCCGGGTTCTCGGGGCTTACGGGATTGTCCGGGTTGCCGGGACTTACCGGGTTATCCGGTGTGCCGGGGCTCACCGGCGTATCCGGGGTGTCCGGCTGCTCCGGAAGATCGGGGGTGTCCGGCGGCGTGTCCGGCGTATCCGGGGGAGTGTCAGGGGTGTCTGGGGGCGTTTCGGGGGTGTCCGGCGGGGTCTCCGGCGTATCCGGGATGGTAGCGCCTACCTTGGGGGTGGCGTCCACATCGTAGATCCAGCTGTCGCCATCCGGCAGGGGAATGGACACAAGGAAGGGCTTGATGGCTTCGTAGCCGTGGGAAGCCTCGGTCTGCATGACCAGATACAGCCCCTGCGGCAGCTTGGTAAAGTCGGCGTAGCCTTCCTCGTCAACGTTCTGCTGGGCGGCAACGGCGGGCACAGTGGGCAGATACTTTGCCAGCTGGTCAGCCAGCGTGCTGTCGGAAAGATCGCCCAGCGGCACGCCGCAGCCCGTAAAATCGCCGGTATAGGCGTAGGACAGGTCGCCGCCGGTGCGCTTGACGGCGGCAACCTGATACAAGGCCAGCTCGCCGCCGCGCAGGGGCACATCGTTGTGGGTGTCGTACAGACGGACGTGGAGCGAGCCCAGCCGCCCGGACACAAGGCTGGCACTGGTGGCAAACGCCGGCAGGGCGCAGCATACCACAAGGCACACAGCCAGCAGCACAGCTGCCAGACGATGACGCAGATCAATGCTTTTCATGTTCTTCACCTCTTGTTTTCTTGCGTTTGCGTGTGGAAAGCAGCATACCGATCAGCAGGATCAGCAGCATGGGCAGCGCCATGACGGGCGCAACGATGATAGGCTCTATCTTGAGCGCTTCGGCAGTAACACGGATGTGCTTGTACTGATCCGGGGTCTCCACGCGGTGACCGCGTACCAGCAGGCGGTGGGTGTTGATGCCGTAGGGGGTGCAGGTCATCAGGGTGACGTAATCCTTGCCTTCGGCGATCTTCAGCTCGTCGGTCTCGGTGGGCAGCACGATGGAAATTTTGTCCACCTCGTAGGTGAGCACCCGGTCCAGCACGGTGATGGTAAAGGTATCGCCCACTTCCAGCTGGTCAAGGTTGGTAAACAGCTTTGCGCTGGGCAGGCCGCGGTGCGCCGAGATGACCGCGTGGGTGGACGCGCCGCCCACCGGCAGGCTGGTGCCCTCCAAATGGCCTGCGGCGATCTGCAATACGCTGTCGCTGGTGCCGTGGTAGATGGGCAGCTCCACGCCTATTTTGGAGATGGTGATGTAACCCATAATGCCCGTGCCGGTAATATCCAGCGTGTCGGCGTAGCCGGTAAGCTGATCCGGGCGGTAGAGCGCGTACTCGTTGGCGGCTACCTGTGCGTTAAAGGCATCGGCGGCGTCAAAGTATCCGCTGTAATCCGCATCGGTCATGTTGTCCACGTCCTGCGCGTAGCTTGCCACCGCGCGGGACTGGTTGCGCTGGTTGACATAATCGCTGATGGTGGGGTATAACATCACGGATAGACCCACGAAAAAGACGAGGATCAGTATAATAGTGCTTTTGTTCTTTTTCATGGGCTACTCCCTAACGTTATAGTTTCAGGACCAGAGCAGGGGGCTTTGCAGCCCCGCTCTGTGCAGGGGAAAAGGAGAGCTTAGCGGTTCTCCATGCGCTTTTTGGTAATGAGCAGGATAGCTGCAGCAACCATCAGGCCGCCGCCGACCACGTAGAAGATGGTGGTGCCGATGCCGCCGGTGCCGGGCAGGGTGGAACCCATGCGGTTCTGGATGCTGATGGTCAGAGAGCTGTTGTCAACACTACCGGTAAACTTATCGCCGCCCTTCAGCTCAGTAAGCTGGGGGTTGTCGCTGAGGGTATCATGAGCTGCTTCGACCTTGAACGTAATGGGCTCAATGGAGTTATAGCCAGCGGGAGTGATGATCTCCTTGATCATGTAATCGCCGTCATCAATGCCATCCCACTCGAAGTTGGTCCGAGTCTCGTTTTCAACCTTGCCGCCTACACCAACGTTCAGTTCCTTAATCAGTGCATAGGGCTCATTATCCTGCAGAACGTAGGAGGTACCATTGGTGGGGACAGTAGGCAGTTTTTTGTACAGAGCAAAAGCTGCGCCGGGCAGAGGTTTGTCATGCTCATCGACCTTATTGGCAATGACTTTGTAGGTGAAAACAATGTTCTTGTCCGGAGCGGTTTTGCCCGTGCCAGTGCCATTCGGGTTGTTGGAGAATATCAGATAAGCAGTGTTCGGGTTGCCGGTAGAACCAATGACAGCATCAGAATCCAGAGTGGCAGTATACTCAACAACGATCTGGGAGCCGGTGGTTGCACCGTACGCCTTCACATTGTCAATGGAAACCTTCAGAGTTTTAGAAGCAGAATCCCAGTTGCTGGAGTATTCGCCAGCATTCAAAGTTCTATTATCAACCTTAACAGAGGTGATATTATTATAGGTCAGGTGATCCATGGCATCGACAAACTCTACATAGTAGGTGTCGAAGTTGCTCACATTGCCCAGAGTAGCGGTCAGCTGATAGGGAATAGTATCGCCGATATCATAGTCGGCAGAATCCTGCCAGCCAGTAGTAGCAGATTCGCCAATGGAATCGTTTTTGTCCTGAACCTTCTTCTGAAGGGTGGGGATATCAGTCTTGACCTGAGGAGTTACCGTGGTTGCACCGCTTACCTGCAGCAAGCTCAAATTCTTTGCATCGTGCTTATTGGCAACGTCAGTGGTATCGACGATCAGGTAATAACCAGCGCTCGGCAGGGTTACAGAACCAGTGCCAGTTGCCATAGCTGTGCCGGTAACATGATCAGCAGCGATTTTTGCAAAATCGTACTTTAAACTAGGATTATTGGAGAGCACTTCAGCAACACCTTTTGCATCAGTGCAAGCGCTATAAGCGGCGTTGGCGGTTTTCAGATAATTCAATAAGGTGGCAGTTGTTACATTGTGACCCCAAGTAACGTTTGACAGGGTGCCCTCATTAAGATCACCGGCGAAAATCTGATAAGCTTCAAAAGTGTGGCTCGTGATGTCTACTGCCGCAAACGCCGGAATCGCCATGGCGCAAACCATAGCAACTGCCAGCAGCGCAGCCATGAGTTTCTTCATTGCTTTTTTCATGGAAAAAGCCCCTTTCTTTTTTCTGCCCCTTGCCGCCCCCTGCATTTTGCACAGGGGGGGAGGGGTGTGGTCTTGTTCGGATTATCGCGTAAACTTTGTGCTGGGCGGGCGGGGTTTAAGCTCCGGGCGTCCGGCAGGGAAGTGCAGTTTAGTCATCTGCCCTCCCTTCGCGTCTGCGCTTGCGGTGGATAAAACTATATGCCAGCGCAGACAGCATCATTGTGCCGCCCACGGCTGTGTACGGGAGTGTACCGGACCCGCCGGTAGAGGGAAGTTCGTAGTTAGCATCCTCGGGCACCTGATTGTAAAGCAGGATGGTGCCGCCGGTGATGCCGGTGTTGTTCAGGTCGTATTTAAACGTACCGGAACAAGCTTTTTCCTTAACGTAGTACTTGTAGGTGATACTGCTGTCAGCGGAATCAGTCAAAGGAAGATTGTTCCAGCTATAGCTCCAGTTGTTGGAACTATCCAAGGTGACGGTGGTATACAGTTCATCATTCGGCTGCAAGTTGCCCCACTGATAGACCTTGCGCCGCAGCTCTACGGTTGCGGTGTAGGTGGAGTTGACCTTGTTCAGAGCAAGCTCTGTCTTGCCGTCCGTATCCAGCCAATGCTTGGCAACCGTAATGCTGTTAGCGGTGTTGGGCACATATACAGCACTGATATCACCACGGGCAAGGTAGGTTACATCGTTGCAGTTAAGCCATTTATCGTACTCCGAAGCATCATGGATAAAAGATTCACCGGTAGCAGCATTAAACGCGTCAGCTCGCTTTGTGTTGGAAAATGCACCCCACAGCAGGTAGATCGGGCTCTTGCTAAGCGCATAGCCGGTGGGGGCATCCGTCTCTACAATACGGTAGAGCGTACTGCAAAGCAGCTGGGCACTGCTCATAGTGGGGATTTCCGCTGTTGCAGAAGAATCCAGCAGACCGAAATTGATCTGACCGGAAGAGTTTGTTTTCAGCGTGCAAACCTCTTCAAACTTACCTGTTGTTTTATTGTACTTTGCAAGCTGGAAAGTTGCACCGGGAAGTGTGACCAGATAATCGTTGGAATCCACCTTGTTCAGGTCAAACTTGCTGAACCGGACGGTAGCCGTAGAATCATAATTCACAACATGAGTATCGACCCATTTCTCTTCCAGACCGATAAGGTTTGCGTGGTTTTTAACCGTTACCTCCGTAGAGGAAGGGTAAGAAATCTGATAGGTGTATTCCAGTACACAAGCCAGTTCATCCGGGACGGTGACGGTCATGGTGTGGTTGGGGCTGTCGTAGGTTGCCGTAAACCGGTCATGACCGATCTCATTTGTATGGTCTGCAACAAGGTTGCCGGTGGTAGTATCAAGGGTCACACCATACAGATGGATCGAACTTAGATCCAGATCAGCGGAGGTGTTGTCAGAGGGCTCAAAGCTAAGCGTATCCGTCAGGGTCAGGGTGGTATTGCTGGTGGTCAGCAGCTTATCGCCGGTGGGGTTGATAACAACGCTGTAGTTGATCTTCTTGGTCGCAAGCTTATTGCCGGTGGCATCGGTGCCTTCATCGACAATAGTGCCGGTCTTATAAAGCTTTTCATAGCTGCGCTTGACGGTGGTTTCCGTTTCTGCCTTATCGCCGTTCCATTCTGCGCTGTTGCGGTACTTGTTTTCCGTACGAAGATCGTCCCAAGAGACGTCCTCCGCAACGCTGACCGAGTAGCGGATATAGAAAACCTGCGGTTTATCAGAAACGTTGTAGCCGCTATTGATCGTAAACGTGATCGTACGGTCGGTGTCGGTTGCGCCAATATGAGTTTTTGATGCACTAAAGTTTTTGGTTGCCGAAATATCATAGTTTGACCTGCCGCCAGAACCATAAATTGTGTTAGCAAACCAAGCTTGATGATTCACAGAACCGTCAGCTTTGTACTCGTTGGCTCCAACCGTGACACTACTTATGTCAAAGGTAACACCAGCCGGCAGGGTATCGGTAATGACCAAATCTTTTGTGGTCAGCGGATCTTTACAAGTAAGTGATGTGGGAATGGTGAGCTCATAGTAGATTTTACCACCGTTGCTGGTATAATCCAGCTCACTGATCTTGCTGCCAGCGTTATTGAAATTGCCGTATTCATAGACCAGCTTTTCAAGCTTTGCTTCCTTGGGCTTTTTATAGGTGTAGCTGGCATCGGAGGTCTTATCACCGGAGGCAGCATTGTTTACAAACAGCCACGGCTCTTCTATGCCTGCATTACTGATATCGGCAACGGTATGGTAGTTGCTCAGCTCCATGCTGGTGGCATCCAACGTTTTGCCATCGGCAAGCTTAGCGGTGATGCTAAACTTGGTCACATGAGCATCATCGTTCGTAACCACAGCATTGTTCTCGTCATAATAGGTGACGGTAAACGTGACATCATGCTCGGACGCATTTGCCATTGTAACGGTCTCGGTGGAGTTGAACAAGGTCAGATGCAGATTATTCTTGATCTCATCCTTCAGCTCGGACAAGACCGCATAATGTGTGTCGTCCTGCTCTGTGCCATTTACCTCGGCATCATGGATCGTATCCGTAAGGGTGATCTCGTTCCAACCGGTGGGGATGGAGACCGAGGTTTTCCAAGTCAGCTTTTTCTTGCCGGTTTCCAAGTCCTCTGCCTTAGACAGGCTCTTGTTAAGATAGGAGCTGCGGTCGGTCACAGTAACATCACCGGAAGCGCCGCTGCCATCAAAATCAGCCGTATTTGTATAGGTAGTACCGACTGTGGTGTTGTCAGGAACTTTCGTCTTGATTTCAATCGTGTAGAACGATTCAGTTTCCGGACCATGCGCCAAATCTGTCGGGAAGGTGTAGGTGTAGTTATCTTTCTTGAAATCCGCAGCAGAGACGGGCTTAATGTCGTCGCTATAGTAGCCGCGCTGAATTTTAACTTCACCTACGACCTCCAGTTCGGCAGGCAGAAAATCTTTAAAGGTTTTGCCGCGGAGATCCTCTCCATAGGGGTTGTTGATCTTGACTGTCCAAGTGATGATACGGCTGCTGGCGTCATAATTGCCGCTCTTGGTAAGGCGCGGATTGGTGTTTTTAACCTCCGTGCTCGTGTAACTGTCTTTGCCGTCGAACTCAGCCTTTACCTTATTGATGGCTTTATAGGTGTAATCATCATTAACAGGAATGGTGGCGTGATACCGCAGAACGTATTGCTCACCGGCTTTCAGTTCGGGCAGAGCATCGTATTTGAGCTCAGTGCCTACGGTAAGTTTGCTTTGATAGTCCGTTGTGACATCCTTTTCGGTGCCATCCGCAGCAATCTTTATCAGTTTGATCGTATCTTGCCGATAGGTAGCGTTGCTGGGAAGAGAAGAATTTACGGTATCAAAGAAATCGGTAAGATTTACGGTATCACCGGTGCCGTTTGTGGTTTTTGCAACCACTTCATAGGCGATATCAAGCGTTTTCGCCGTCGAATCGTATTTGATCAGCTCTTTACCGCTTGCATCCTTCTGCACATTCTTGGAAAGAGACAGGTCGGAGATCAGATCCTCTTTTTTGATGGTAACAGAACCGGTCGTACCACCAAAATTGATTTTTTGGTTTTCCATGGAGGAATCAGAGGAAGCAGAAGCCTTAAACTCAAAGTCACCGTCAAAGGCTTTGCCGTCGGCAAATGTTTCGTTGTAAGTAAACGTGACGGTGTCACCAACAATATTGTAGGTGCCAACGACAACGTCTTTACCAGTACTGTCACGCCAAGTGATATTGCCGGAGTCTGAAACACTGTCCAACAGCGTAATACCGTTGGGGAACTTGTAGGTTGCGACGCGGTTGTCTGCGGTGATTTCATTCTCATTAAAGCTGTAATTCAACTGCACCTTAACGGTCTGACCGGGACGCACAATGCCGTTTGCATCTTTCCAAGAGGTTACAACGCCGCTGCCATCCGTGGAGTTGGGAACCTGAACAGAAACGTTCGTGATATGAGTGCCCATATCAACAGGAGTAGCAGACACGGCAGTTACGGCATAGGTGGAGGGTGCAGCGTACCTTGCAGCGCGGGAACGGGAAGGACGCACCGCAGATGCGGATGCAGTTTCGTATACGGTAGTAACGGAGCAGGAGAACACCGGGTCGGTTTCAATAATATCAGAAGCGGTGTCATCGTCCGAATCGGAATCGCCTTCGCTCAGCTCTATCTGCGCATACGCCACAGAAATAACGTTTTCCACATCAGTGTTGAACAGTGTTACCTCAGCCACCTTGCCGTCCACGTCGCCGGAAATAACGGTCAGCGTGTCGGCATCCTTGTCAACACTGCTCACGATGCCCACGGTCTCCACGGGCAAAGCGTCGGTCACGGTGGTGGTCTGCGGCTCAGCAGCGGGGGATACCACGCTGGGGGCAAGGGTGTCCGCGCCGGACACAGAGGTCACGGTGCTGGGTGCAGCGGTGTCGGCGCTGTCCACCGGCTTTTCGGCGGGCTGCTCCGTCTGCGGGTCAACGGGCTCGGGGGTGAGCACAGTGTCCTGCGTGCCGGAGGTGGCTGCGGTATCCTGTGCGCCGGTGCTGTCGTCAGCACTGGGGGCTGCATCCAGCGCAGAAACGCCGGAGCCCTCAAGCTCTGCGCTGTTTTCAAACTCTGTATCCACGCTGAACTGGTCGTCCAGATCCGGCTCTGCACTGTCGGCGCTGCTGTCCACAGCCACGGTGCGGGTGACGTACTTATTATAAATAACGATGTCGCCGGGCTGGGCGGCGCTGCCGTCCTCTTCCAGCAGCCAGTCCATGCCGCTCATGGAGCTGCGCAGGGCAAGCACGCTGGCCTCCTGCGGGATGGCGCTTTGGGGAATCTCGGCGTACTTCAGGCAGTAGGCAAGGAACATCACGTCCCACTCGCCGTAGGCATTGCCATAGGACTGACCGTAGCGGGAGTAATAGCGCAGGGTCACGCCGTCCGCCGGGTCGATCTCGAAGTTTTTCTCGCTCTGCTCGTAGCCCAACTGGGTCTTTGCCACGCTGAGCAGATCCTCGTTCCACTCGCCGGTGATCACGGCTTCGGCGTTGGCGGCCTGCCACTCCTCGGGGGTCTCAAGGTCGGCAGAGGTATCGCTCAGGCAGCTTACGGTGTGGTGATGCTCCGGCAGGGGGCACACCAGCACTTCCTCGTAGCAGGCGTCGGTGTGGTGGTGGTAGATGGGCTCCACAGTGTCCACCACCGGCTCCAGCGCCACAGGCTCTGCCACCGCCATGGCCACCAGCTCGGCGCTCTGGGTGGGCTCTACCACCTGCTCCACAAGCTCGCCCTCTTCCAGGCCGCAGGTCAGCTCGTACTCGGTGGTGTAGCAGCTTTCATCGTGGGTATGCTCAAATTTTTCACAGATCAGGGTGCCGTCCTCGGGGTCGTAGCAGTCATCATCGTGGACGTGCTCTTCCTCCATGCAGGTCAGGGTCTGCACTTCGGTGTAGCAGTCATCGGTGTGCTCGTGGGGCACAAACTCGATCTGCGGCTCCAGCTCCAGCGGCATGATCTCTTCCTCGGCGCTGCTCTGGGCAGCACTGGCGGCGGCAGCTTCGGCAGCGGCAACTTCGTCCGCATTTTCAAGCTGGCCTTCCGTGTAGCCGCAGATCAGCACCTTGTCGTAGCAATCCGCCGTGTGGGCGTGCTCCACCTCGCCGCACTGGTACTGCGCGGTCATAGAGATGCCAACGCCGTGCAGCTGCCAGTTGACGAACAGGGTGGTGATCATGGCAAGCGCCAGCACAAATGCGGTGTAGCGCCGCAGCGTGTGCCGGTTTTCGCGGAACTGCTCCTTGTAGGTTTTAAGGATGTCGTTCATAACTTAGAGTACCTCCTCCCGGGCTCAATGGATCAACGAGAAACTGGACAGGGGCCATACCCTTAAAAACACCCTGCCAATGATCTGACTTTTTTCCACGCAGCCTATCACGCTGCTGCGGCTGTCGATGGATGTGGAGCGGTGGTCGCCCAGCACGAAGTAGCGGTTTTCCGGCACCTGATAGGGGAACCGGATGTCGCATTCGCCCACGGTCAGCGCGTCCACATAGGGCTCGTCCAGCACCTCGCCGTTTACCGAGACCACGCCGTTCACGTCCATATCGATCACATCACCGGGCTGCCCGATGATGCGCTTGAGCAAAAGCTTGTTCTGCCAGTAAAACCCGCATAACTCACCGGTTTCAATGTGGTTGGATTTTACCAGCAGGATAATGTCCTTGTCGTTCAACGTAGGGTTCATGCTGTCGCCGGAGACCTGAAGCACCGGTAAAAACAGCGTAGCCAGCAGCACGGCCGCTGCGGCCACCACCACCAATATATAGACCGTACTGCGCAGCACCCGCTGGTAGCGGTTCTGGTACGCAAGACGTTCACGTTCTGCGGCTACTTCCTCGGTGGAGGGGATGGAAGCAAACCGGATATCGCGTTTTTTCATGTTTCCTCCGAAGGCTGGCTGTCGGCGCTGCGGTACTGGTCCAGCAGCGCGTTGGCCTTGCGGTCAAATGTCTGCCAGCGCTGCTGCACCTCCTGCTCGGCCTGCTCTACCATGGCGCTGCATTCCTGCCGGGTCTGCGCCTTCAGGCTGTCGGCGTCTGCCTGTGCCTGTTCCAGAATGCGTTTGGCCTCGCTGCGCGCCTGCGAAAGGGTGTTGGCAGCGGCGGCGTCGGTGTCTGCAAGGTTGGCCTGCACCGAGTGCAGATAGTCATCGGCGGCGGCCTGCGCGGCGGCGAACACGTTGTTCAGCTCCAGCGCAGCCTGCGCGATGGAGCCAGCCTTTTCCAGCCGGAGCTGCCGGTCCTGCAACTGCGCGGTAAGCGCGGCGTTCTGCGCCTTGAGCTGATCCTCGCTCTGCTTCAATGCATAAATAATCTCTATCAGTTCAGCGCGGTGCATCCGCCGCAGTTCACGATCTGCCATGTATGTCCAAACTCCCAAACTATAAAGTACAAGCCAGCGAAAAGGTTTTCGTAAACTACGAAAATACTTAACAAAAACGGCTTAAAATGCGCTTGCCGCCATAGGATTTGCGGGGTGTAAAGGGTGCGGAAGCGCTCCTTTACAAGCTACCTTATTTTACCACATCCCATGTAACAACAATATAACAAAACAGACACAAAATCAAGAGATAACGCCGAAAAAATATCGCATTTTTTTATATTTTGTGTGTATTTTTCCCCAAAAACGACTGCAAGACCCCAAAAACTTAAAAAGTTTGTTCATAATTTTGAGATGTGAAGTTTTGCGCACTACTGTACTGAACTACTGCGCGCACGAAAAAACGGGAGCCGCACTTTTTCGAAAAAAGCGCGGCTCCCGTATGCAGACTTTGGGGTCAGCCTTTTACTTGCCAAAGCTGGTCAGCAGGCTGTTCAGCGAGACAAAGGACTGGTAGATGACGTTGACGTTGTTGATGATGGAGCTTGCACCGGAGAAGATGCGGGCGATGTAGTTGAACACCTTGCCAACGTCCAGGAAGGACTGGTAGGCGCTGCTTGCACCGCCGTCCAGATAGGTCATCTCCTCGGCGTCGATCACGGCGTAGCTGGCGGGCAGTTTCATGGTAGAAGTAGTCATGGTAAGATCCCTTTCTTCATTGGTATCAATGCGTTTTACAGCGTTGTTCAGAACATGGTGGAGACCAGCAGGGTGGTAAGCAGGGCACCGGCTACCAGTGCGGGCCCTACATACTTCTGCCACTGAATCGCGGCGGGCTGGGTGGCGGGCTGCGGCACGGTGGAAGCGCCGGCCTTGGCGATCCAGTGCGCGTAGATGGTAGCATCAGAGGTGAACACGGTGGAAGTGGTCACCTTGCTGCCGCCCACCGGCTCGGTGTACCAGCCGTCAAAGGTGTAGCCCGTCATGGTAGGCTGCTCGGGCGTGCTCTCCAGTTTGCCGGACAGGTTCGTGTAGGTTACCACAGTAGAGCAGATGCCGCCTTGGGCATCCATACCAATGGCGAACACGTTCTGTTCCTTTTTGCTCCCTGAAGTGTTGCCGGCAGCAAACGCAGCCGGCAGCGCACAGCACAGCAGGGTGAACAGGCAGATCCCGACCACCAGCGTTTTCAGGAATTTTTTCATGAGATCCCTCGCTTTCCTTCACAAAGATGGAGACCCTGCCCCACCCGGGCGCAGCCCGGACAGCGGAGAAGTTTCTTCAATCTATATTTATCACATCCAGTGTACCAGAACCGCAACAAAAAATACAGCTTTTGGCTGAAAAAATAATAAAAATTATGAAAAAACGATTTTTATCCTTGCAAGATGAATTTTATGCCCCGATAGACCGCATTTTTTGAAAATTGCATCCTTTAAAACTTGTCTTTCGTAAAAACATGGCAGGAAATGGAAAGCATAAAAACAGCGTCTAAAAGCCCAAAAAACGACAAAAAACGCCGCAAACGCTCTAAGTGCTGCGGGGAAAAGGCTGCAAAAATGCAGAGTCCCTCTTGTGGAACGGCAGAAAATATGCTATACTTAGCTGCACGATGCGCCATCGCCAAGCGGTAAGGCAGGGGACTTTGACTCCCCCATCGTAGGTTCGACTCCTGCTGGCGCAACCAGAATGCCCCGGCGGCCTTTGCGGCTGCCGGGGCATTTTTGCGTCTGTTCAATAGCGGCGGTGGATCTTTTTAGTGGGTTTGCGGCGGTTCCAGTTGGCACACAGCAGCCATAGCCCGTAGATCAGGGCGGCGATCAGGCTGAGCACCAGAACCACCTTCAGGTACAGGCTGGTGAAGAACTCCTTCACCTTGTCCACCCCGAACAGCAGCGGGTTGCGGGCTACGTCCTGCCCGGCGATCAGATCCACCACGCCGATGGTCTCGCCTGCCAGCTTCAGCTCCACTGTGCCTACCACATCGCCCTGCTGGATGGGGGCGCAGACGTAGTCCGGCAGGTGGAAGTATTTCTGGGTGACGGTGCCGTCGCTGGTGGAGGGCAGCAGGGTCATCATGCTGTCGTTGGGGTACAGCTGCAAGGTGTCGGTGTCGGAAGAATACTTTACTGGGATCTCCGCAATGGTCAGGTCGGTGTCCAGCGCAGCCTGAATGGAAAAGCTGTCGAACACCCAGTCCATCAGTTTGACTGTCTCAAACAGGGCAGGGCGGCGGTTGGCATAGCCAAGGGTATCGCAGCTGTCGGGGCTTTCCATCACGCAGAAGATATAGGTGGCACCGTCCTTGTTGCCCCATGAAACATAGCTCTGGGTGCCGGTATCATTTTTAAAGGCGGTCACATTGCACATACCGCCCTGCATGGCGCTGCGGTAGTAGCTGCCGCCGCTGGCTTTGCTCAGTGCGGCGTTCTGGCTGACCAGCACCGAGGAGGAGCGGTGCTTCTCCTTGGCGGGCATGGTAAAGCTGGGCGCACCGGACACCTCTACAAAGGCGTCAAAGCTCATAAGGTAGCGCAGGATCAGGTACATATCCACCGCGCAGGTGGTGTTTCCGCTGTCGATGCCGCAGGCGTCCGTCCAGCTGCTGGCGGTGGTGCCGATGCGCTTGGATAAGGTGTTCATCTGCGCCACCCAGCCGTCCAGATCGCCGCCGGAAAGGGTGTACGCCACACCCATGGCGGCCTCGTTGGCGTTGCGGGTAAGCATGGCGTACATGGCTTCGCGGTAGGTGAAAGTCTCGTTGGAGCGCATATCTGCATTATTGGTATTATAAACATAGTCCGAGATGGCAAAGGGCATCTGGAAGGTGTTGTCCAGCTGGTCGGCGTAGTTGGTCAGCAGCACGGCAAGGGTCATATATTTGGTCAGACCGCCGGCAGACACCTGCTTCGTGCTGTCTTTATCGTAGACGATGATGTTGGTATCGGTGTTCACGATGTAGGCGCTTGCAGCCTGCACCTGATACACCGGGCTGGGGTCGAACATGGCTCCGGCGGGCAGCACAAGGCAGCTGAGCAGAAATACAAGCGAGAGAACCAGTGCAAAAATACGTTTCATGTGGACAATTCCTTTAAAAAGCGATAAAATATACTAGATAAGGCCGCGCAGTACAGCGCGCCGGAAGATCAATTTTGCAGAAAGTGTGCTGTGTTCTATAATAATAACAGGTTTGCCGGGGCGTTACAAGAGCCTTGCGGTGTTTTACACCGTTCTTTCGCTCCGGCAGGGAGGGCAGGAATGGTATATCTTACAGGGGATACCCACGGCGATATCCAGCGCTTCAAGCAGGGCAAACTGCGCTGGCTGGGCAAAAAGGACACCGTGGTGGTGCTGGGGGATTTTGGCTTTGTATGGGACGGCAGCGCCGCAGAGCGCAAGCGGCTGGACTGGCTGCGCAAGCGCCCTTACACGGTGCTGTTTCTGGACGGCAGCCACGAAAACTACGACCTGCTGGCACAGTACCCGGAGACCGAGCTGTTCGGCGGCAGGGTGCAGAGCCTTGGCGGCAATGTGTACCATGTGTGCCGGGGCAGCGTGCTGGAGCTGGAGGGCAAGACCTATCTCTGCTTCGGCGGCGCGGAAAGTCAGGATAAGGACGACCGGGAGCCGGGCGTGAACTGGTGGAAGCAGGAGATGCCCAGTGACGAGGAGTACGACACCTGCCGCCGCAACTTAGAGACAGTAGACTACAAGGTAGATTATGTGCTGACCCACGATGCACCAAGCAGATTTTTGGATTTTACCGCCCTTGCCCTTGGCGAAAGCAACCGTCTGCACCTGTTTCTGGACGAGATCTTGCTCAAGCTGACCTACGAAAAATGGTTTTTCGGCTGCTACCACAAGGATGTGCAGCTTTCTACCAAGAGCCGGTGTGTGTTCTGTGATGTCATCCCTATGGGTGAGCGGCGCACCGGACTGTTCCACCGATAGGAGGGAATATGCAGGTCACAATAAAACTTGCCACCCGGGAGGGTGCGGCGCACGTCAGCGGCATTCTGGCGGGCTTTACCCTGCTGGCAAAGCGCGGGGAGCTGACTTTGCGGGTGCAGGACGAGCGGCAGGGCAGTCCCCTTGCACGGGAGGCGCTGCTGGAAACCGAGATCAACGGCCGCACGGTGGTGTTTGACCTGATGGACGGCTACTTCTACAACGACCCGGCGGCGGTGCTGGCACTGTTCCACCGGGCAGATGTGGTGTTCAAGCGCAGCTTTTCGGCGGAGAAGAACCGGCAGTTCCCGGACGGTATTCCCGCAAAGCTGCGGCCATTGGGGCTGAACTACTACGTTACCTGCCCGGGCTCGCCGCTGGAAGCGGAGCGCAGCGCAAAGAGCCGCCTGAAGCAGTGGGCGCTTTCCACCCGCTGCTACCCGCAGGACTTTGAAGCCTGCCTGACCCGGGTGCGCAAAAAGCCGCGCATCCTCTTCCTGACCCGTCTGTGGGACCCGGAGGAGCCGGCGGTGCGGCAATACCCGGAACTGCAGGCAGAGTGGCGGCAGGTGAACGCCGACCGCATTGAGCTGCTGCACCGGCTGCAAAGCGCCTTCCCGGAGCAGTTCACCGGCGGCGTATCCGACAACGCCTGTGCCCGGCAGCTGTGCCCGGAGCTGATCGTGCCGGACAAGCTGACCGGCAAACGCGCCTACCTGCACCGGATGCAGCACACGGAGATTTGCGTGGCTTCTACCGGACTGCACGGCTCTACCGGCTGGAAGCTGGCCGAGTATGTGGCGGCGGGACGCGCTATTGTCACCGAGCCGCTGCGGTATACCCTGCCGGGCGGCTTTGAAGAAGGCAAAAACTATAAAACGTATACGTCCCCGGCGGAGTGTGAGACGCAGCTGCGGCAGCTGCTGACAGACCCGGCGGCGATCTTGGCTATGGCGCAGCACAATGCGGCATACTATCAAGCGTGGCTGCGGCCGGAGCAGCAGGTGCGGCAGGCCTTGCGGCAGCTGGAAACAGGGGAGAGATAAGGGGGAAAACGGGGTATGGAAGAACAAAAGCGGCACAGCGGCTTTGAGACGATGCGTATCCTCAGTATGGTGATGATCGTGCTGATGCACGGCATCGGGCACGGCGGGCTGGGCAGTGCGGCACCGCAGGGGACAGCGGCATTCTGGATCTACTGGCTGCTGTTTATTCTGGCGCGTGTATCCACCAACTGTTTTGTAATGCTTTCCGGCTATTACCTGTCGGAGCGCAAGGAGCCTGTTCATGCCGGGCGGCTGTTCCGCATTGGGGCACAGGTGTGGTTTTATTCCATGCTCACCTTCTGCGTTGCGGTCAAGGCGGGGGCGGTCCCGCTTTCGGCTGTTGCACTGCTCCGGGCACTTTTACCCCTTACCTCCAACGGCTACTGGTTCGCTTCGGCCTATTTCCTGATGTATCTCTCGGTGCCGGTGCTGAACGCGGTGGTGCAAAGCCTTGACAGGCGGCAGTACAAAATACTGCTGCTGGTGGCGCTGCTGCTGCAAAGCGTGTGGGGTACGCTGTTCTACTGGGCAACGGATGCGACCTTTGTGAATAACGGATACAGCTTTATCTGGTTCTATATCCTGTATTTTATGGCAGCCTATTTCCGCAAATACCGGGTGACCGTGTCCAGCGGGCTGTGTTTGCTAGCATATCTGGCAGCTTCGGCGGCGGGACTTTTCAACCGGATGCTGGCACTGCGGGTGGAAAACGCTTTGCACCTGAACGGTTTTGTGAATACCGTCAACGGCTATCAGGCACTGGCTACGGTCATCGCCTCGGCAGCAATGTTTTTGCTGTTCCAGAATATCCGTATCCGCTCAGACTACTGGCGGCGCTGGGTCTTTCGGCTGGCACCGCTGTCCTTCGGGGTGTACCTGCTGCACGACAGCGATTTTACCCGGGCGCTGCTGTGGCAGCTGGTCGACCTGCCCCGGTTCGGCGGGGCGCTGCTGCCCTCGCTGGCTTACCTGACCGGTGCGGTGCTGCTGGTTGCCGCTGCGGGCTACGCAGTGGATGCCGTGTATCAGCGGCTCTACCGCCTGCTGCGTCTGTCCGCACTGGAGGAAAAGGTGGACGCGCTGACCGCCCGCATCCTGCAAAGGATCGTCGGGAGCAAGGAAACGTAAAGAAAAGCGCTGTCGCACGAGTTTTTCGTGTGACAGCGCTTTTTCAGTTCATCGGCCCGGCCTTGTCGAACATCTGCTGCACCTGCGCAGCCAGCAAAGCGTGCGCAGGGCTTTCCAGCAGTGGGTCGGCAGCCAGCAGGGCGGCGGCTTCGCTCTGGGCGGCGTGCAGGGTGCGGGTGTCGTTCATCAAATCAGCGATCTGTAAGGTGGGCAGACCGTGCTGGCGGCTGCCGAAAAAGTCGCCGGGGCCGCGGGTCTCTAAGTCGTACTGCGCCACGGCAAAGCCGTCGGTGGTGGAGCAGAGAAATTTCAGCCGCTTCTGCACGGCTTCGCTGGTGTTGTCGCTGACAAGAAAGCACCAGCTCTCGGCGGCACCGCGTCCTACACGGCCGCGCAGCTGGTGCAGGGCACTCAGACCGTAGCGCTCGGCGTTTTCGATCACCATCACGCTGGCGTTGGGCACGTCCACGCCCACCTCAATGACGGTGGTGGACACCAGTGCATCCAGCCGCCCGGCCTTGAAATCCTCCATGACGGCGGCTTTTTCCTTGGGTTTCAGCTTGCCGTGCATCAGCCCCACCCGGCGGTCGGGCAGCAACGCCTTGGCAATGTCCTCGTAGTAGGTCTTGACGGCGTTCAGCCCGCCGTCCGGCACATCCTCGATGGCGGGGCAGACCAGATACACCTGCCGCCCTTTGTCGATCTCGCTGTCCAGAAAGCGGTACAGGTCCTGCCGCCGCTTGCCGGTGATGCACCGGGTCTTGACCGGGGTGCGCCCGGGGGGCAGCTCGTCCAGAATGGAAATGTCCAGATCACCGTAGATCAAAAGCCCCAGCGTGCGGGGGATGGGGGTGGCGCTCATGACCAGCAGGTGCGGGTTTGCGGCCTTTTCGGCCAGCGCGCCGCGCTGACGCACCCCAAAGCGGTGCTGCTCGTCAATGACCGCCAGACCCAGCCGGGCAAACTCCACCCCTTCGCTCATCAGAGCGTGGGTGCCCACCACAAGGTCGGCTTCGTCATTGCGGATAGCGGCCAGTGTGGTGCGGCGGGCAGCGGCTTTCATGCCGCCGGTCAGCAGGGCGACCCGCATCCCGAAGGGGGCAAGCAGCTGGTTCAGCCCCTCAGCGTGCTGTGCGGCCAGAATTTCGGTAGGAGCCAGCAGCGCGGCCTGATACCCCGCACGGATGCACGCCCAGATGGCGGCAGCAGCTACCAGCGTTTTGCCGCTGCCCACATCGCCCTGCAACAGGCGGTTCATGGCGGTATCGCCCGCCATATCGTTTAAAATTTCCTCCACTGCGCGGCGCTGCGCCCCGGTGGGGGCAAAGGGAAGACTCTGCCAGAAAGGAGCTGGGTCGGCGCGGCGCATGGGTGCCCCGGTGGCGGCAGCGCCCCGGCTGCGCATCCGCCCAATGCCCAATTGCAGCACCAACAACTCTTCGTATATGAGCCGCCGCCGCGCCGCTGCGGCCTGCTCCTCGGTGGCAGGGCAGTGGATGGCGCACACCGCTTCGGCCTTGGGGAGCAGACGGTATTTTTGCAGCATCTCCGGCGGCAGCGGATCTGGCAGCAGCTCTGCATGGGGCAAAAGCTGCCGGATGCAGCGGGAGATGGCGCTGCTGGTAAGCCCCTCCGTCTGGGGGTAAACGGCTTCAAAGGGTGCGGCCTGGATCTGCTCGGCGGTGCGCACCTGCGGGTTGACCATCTGGCGGCGCAGCATCCCGCCGGTAACGATGCCCTGAAAATAGTATTCCTGCCCCAGCTGCAGCTTCTGGGTGGCGTAGGGGTTATTGAACCATGTGATCTCCAGACTGGCTACATCGTCCCCGGCAGTGATGCGCTCCATCCGCCGCCCGCCCGGCAGAATGCGTCCGCCGGGCTTTGCGAATACCTCGGCCTTCACCACACATTCGGTGTCGGCGGGGGCTTCCGCGATGGAGTAGGGCTTGGAAAAGTCGATATACCGCCGGGGGTAGTGGCACAGCAGGTCTGCCAGCGTTACAATGCCCAGCTTCTCGAACCGTTCTGCGGTCTTGGGACCCACCCCTTTCAGGTAGCGCACCGGGGTGTCCGGCGTTAAGGTAGTGCGGTTTTCGGTGGGCATGGCGTTTCAACTCCCTTCCAAGCGTAGTATAGCCATTGTAACACGGACGGAGAACAGATGCAAACACTTTGCCTTTGTGCGGCAGCTGTGGTACACTGAATAGAAAAAAGAGAAGGGGGAGATACCATGGAGATACGCAACGCAACTACGGAGGATCTGCACGCTATTGCCGCCGTAGAGGCAGCCTGTTTTCCGGCAGCAGAGGCTGCCACGGCCGAGGAATTTGCCGGACGGCTGGCACACTATGCCAGTCATTTCTGGCTGCTGCTTGAGCAGGGGGAACTGGTGGCCTTTGTGGACGGCTTTTGCACCGACACGCCCGACCTGACCGATGAGATGTACGCGGACGCCGCCCTGCATGATGAAAACGGCGCATGGCAGATGATCTTTGGGGTGAACACCCTCCCGGGCTGCCGCCGCCGTGGCTATGCCGGGCTGCTGCTGCAAAGAGCTATCGCAGATGCCCGCGCACAGGGGCGCAAGGGGCTGGTGCTGACCTGCAAGGAGAAGCTTTTGCACTATTACGCCAAGTTCGGCTTTGTGAACGAGGGCGTTTCCGCTTCCACCCACGGCGGGGTGGTGTGGTATCAGATGCGGCTGCGGTTCTGAGGTAGCGTTACTTTTATTATAGCAATGCCGGAGCGTCTGCGGACGCTCCGGCATTGCATTTTCACGGGAGGGGGTGCTGCGGCAGACTTTTTGGTTTAACCGCAAAGTGACCGGTTTCGCCAGAGACTCTCCCTTTGAGGAAAGACTTCCCCCGGCCGGGGGAAGATGTCGCGTAGCGACAAAAAGGGGAATCAGTCACCGCAGCTGACTGAGAGGGCGAGGACGTCGGCAGGGGACA
>OHUA01000408.1_pt1 | contig 21733 bp, 16 predicted proteins | sample 1579051 | NCBI WGS metagenome assembly OHUA01 (sample SAMEA3879559, study PRJEB24766) | human gut metagenome | biome: human-associated habitat; feature: feces | place: USA | collected 1985/1987 | reverse complement strand
ACTACGACCTGCATATGCTGCGCAGCGGGCCGTACCCCTACTATCTGCGCGCCCGCATCGAGAGCGTGCGGGGACACCTTTCCAACGACGAGTGCTCCGCAAAGCTCTTGGAGCTGATCCAGAGCGGCTGCAAAAAGTTCGCTCTGTGCCATCTCTCGCAGGAGAATAACACGCCCAGCCTTGCCCTGCAGACCGTGTTCACCACCTTGGGTGCAGCCGGTGTCGTGCCGGAAAAAGACTGCATCGTGCAGGCACAGCGCCGCAACGAGGTAAGCCCTGCATTGACGTTCTGATTTGTCAAACAATAAAGCCATCTGCGACAGCTGATCCCGAGGGTTTCAAATCCCGGTCATGCTGCGGCAGATGGCTTTTTCTTTGCGCGTCAATTCGCACTTATTTTAAAATTGCTTCTCTCAAAAGATGTACAGCTCCGGCAGAAACAAAACGACTTATTCCGCGGCCTTCTGTACCCGGATATCACTGCCAAGAAACTGGATCTGCACAAAAGCTGCAAGGCGGCTGGAGATCTTTTCCGTATACAGCTTTTCCAGCAGTGTGCCGTCCGTGATGTTGGTTGTGACGATGGTGGGCAGCTTTGCGCCCAAGCGGTTATTCAGCAGACTGTACAGATTCGTCAGGAAGAAGCTGGAATTGAACTCGGTGCCCAGATCGTCCAAAATCAGCAGGTCAGCGTTGCAGGCAGTCTGGAACAAAGTCTCTTCCTCACCGCCGGGGTCTGTGCCGAAATGCAGCGCTTCCAGCTTGCCGAAAAAGTCCGGGCAGGAGACATAGATCACATCGTAGTTCTGCCGCAGCACCTCCCCGGCAATGGCAAGGGCGGCATGGGTCTTGCCCAGCCCTGCGTTACCCACCAGCAGTAGGCTTTCGCGGGTAGCGGGGGAGAAGTCCGCAGCGTAATCCCGCAGGTCAGCCAGAACCTCGGCCATGTAGCTGCGCACGCTCTCGCCCAGCGTCTTGTCCACCGTGTTGGGGTAGTAGTCCAGCTGCATGGTGTCAAAGCTGGAGACAGACAGGCTGGACAGTTCCTCGATCTCCTTCCGGCGCAGCTGCTGCATCACCCGGCGCACACAGTCGCAGGTGCGGCCGTCCACTGCGCCGGTGTCCTCGCACCGCTTGCAGGTGAACTTCGGCTCCAGCGCATCCGCAGGGCGCCCGCTCCCGGCCAGCAGGGCGGTCAGCTTCTGCTTTGCCGCCGCAAGGGCAGCAGCAGTCTCGGTACGGTCCTTGCCGGAAGCTCCGGCAATGGCGCAGCGGATGCCCCGTACCCGCACTTCCTCCTCGGCATGGCGCAGCCCGGGAATGGCGGCTTCGGCTTCGGCTTGTGCATCCTGTGCCAAGGCGCGGGCGGTCTGCCGCCGCATGGCCACGGTGCGCAATGCCTGCTGATACAATTCGTTTTTGGTACGCATAAAGGCTCCTTACTCCGGTTTCTTGATCAGGGAACGGCGGCGGGTGGCGTTTTTCAGGATATCGTTTCCGCTGGGTGTGTCGCGGTCTACCCGGATATTCCGGCTTGCTCCGGTTCCGGCCACCGGGCCGCGCACATCGTGGATGCTGCGCAGCCCCTTGGCGTTCCATGTTTTAAGGATGCTGTTCCAGTACCACAGGTCGCGCTTCGGGCCGGCCTGTACGGCGGCTTCCTGCACCATGGCGTCATCGTAGCCGTACACCTCGTACCAGCGCGCAATGGCCTTGCGCCCGCCCAGCGTCAGCTCCTCGGGGGTGATCTGCAGCAGGCTGCTGACGTACTCCTCGCGGCTCTGGCGCAGCGCCAGCAGCTTTAAGTGGGCATCGGCCTGCTCGCCGGTCTCCACGCCCTCGGCGCGCCAGACTTTCAGTTCGTGGGTCACAGCGGCCATGGTACGTTTGCCCCGGCTGGCTACATAGGCCACGCAGAGCATCACAGCTTCAGGCGCAAAGCCCTCCTGCACATACAGGTTCACCAGCTTTTCCATTTCGGTGTGGGTCAGCGGACGGGCAAAGCTGGTCTGCCCGCAGTCGATCAGGCTGGAGATCATGGGGTCAGTGCGGCTGGCGGCGGCGATCTCCGCCCAGCGCATGGGGGCGGGAGCACTGGGCTCTGCGCCCGGCGCGGCGTTTTCTTCGTAGCGCTCCAAAAGCCCTGCACCTGCCCAGAAAGCCAGCGCACTTTCTGCACTGATGCGGCTGCGCAGCTTGAGGTCGGCGCAGATCTTGTCCGGGTCGGTCACGCCGGTGGCCAGCACATACAGCGCCACCCGCACATTGTATTCTTCGGCAATGCCCAGCTTGGAGAACACCAGCTGCGGCACGGCGATAGTATCGCCCTTCAGTTCTTTCAAACGGTAGATCATGGTTTCCTCGTTCGGTTCATTCGTTGGCAGTATCCGGCTCGGCGGGCGGCTCCCAAGGGTCGCAGTCCATCATGTCCGGGCAGTTGTTCCAGCGCTCCGGCTCGGCATCGTAGGCGTCCTTCAGATACTGCGCGGCGGCGGCACGCCCTTCGTCCGTCAGCGGAAATACCTCCCGGCGGCGCAGGGCGGGGTCGGTCTTGTCAATCGTCCAAGGCGCGGGCCAATAGTCCACAGTGAGGATCTTTTCCTCCTTGGTGGCATCCGCGCCGCTGTCCGGATCCGGCACGGTGCGTTTGCCCGGCGTAAGCCGGTAGCGCAGTCCGGCTTCGTTGCCGCTGTAATCATTCTTGCACAAAAAGTAGTGCAGCAGGGGAACAAAGATCATGGTGCAGCTCGTCCTTTCCGGCAAAAGGCGCAGCCTTTTGCGCAATCAATTCTATTATAAAGCAGCCGGGCTAAAATGCAATAACTTTTTGTGAAACGCCCTGCAAAAGCTGCCCCGCTTATAGGAAATCCGGCCTTGACAGTGCAGCAGAAATATGGTAAAATATTGCCTGTTGCAGCAGATATGCAATGTGCTACTGTGGCTCAGCTGGTAGAGCAGCTCACTCGTAATGAGCAGGTCGCCTGTTCGAATCAGGTCAGTAGCTCCAAAAATCCCGCGAAACTACGTTTAAAACGTAAGGCTTTGCGGGATTTTTTCTTTTCAAAAAATTGAGGTTTCGAAAAAACCGCAACATGATGGGGCAAGGGCAGGGGACGCACTGCCCGCTGCGATGGTGCCGTTTGCCGGAATCGAACCGGCGGCCTGCTGCTTACAAGGCAGCTGCTCTGACCAATATGAGCTAAAACGGCATGAAAAAAGCACGGTGCAAACTGCATCGTGCTAAAAATGGGCAAACAAAAACCACGGTGCGTGTGCATCGTGGTTTAGTTAGTTATTGTTGTAAAGGTCATCGTAAACATTCTGGGCATCTTCACCGAAGGAATTATAATCCCAGTTTTCATCAAAGCCTTTGTACATGATCAAATCGTAAAGCGGTTCAAGCAGCTTGTTGACATCGTCAACATTCAACGAAACTTCCGGCAATTCTCTTTCAAAGAATTTTCGGGAGTAGTCACTCATTTTTACCAATTCGATCACCTCGTTTCTTAGGCTCGCACTGAATCAGCTCACCTTTTTCATTTACAGAGACTTGTGCATTTATTCCGAAGAATACCGTACTGTTCCGACCCAAGATATCTTTTTTCGTTCGGGGCGGCATGACAGGATACATCAACGTGTCTTTGATATCATCAAAATCCGCACCACTTCGGCGAACGATTTTTAAGTCTTTTTTTAATTTCTTTGGGTCGACCAGTGTGCCGAACATACGCTCCATAAAATGAGCAGTATGTCCAGTGATGACGGTACCATCTGCAACAGTTTTGCCCACAAGTTCCGTCTGGATGCGCTCGTGTGTGCTCTTATACAAGTCAAAGCCTGCCAGTGGTGAAAGCCAGCCGGTTTCAACGCTGTGATTGTAATGCATCAGCAACTGATATTCTTCAGTATTATTATACTTTGCATCATAGTATTTTGCAACAGTATTCAGGCTGGTGCTTTGTGCATTGATGGTCTTGAGCCACTCGGTGTGATGCGCCTGAGACTTCGCGCTTGCCCTGCTGGTCTCGCTCCTGCCAAACTTTGGCACACTGACGCGTGCACTGTCCACTCTGCCGCCGGTGTCCTTTGCAAACTGGGCAAGGCTCTGGCGGGCGGCACTTTCGAACGGAAACGTTCCGCGTGGACGGGGCATCGACGTCCAGTGCGATGGAGTTGGACTTGCCCGACCCGGCACTGTGCTGGATGAGATAGTGCTGCCAGGCACCCTTCTGCCACACATCCGCCACCAGCTTGTGCACCACATCCAGCTGGTGATACCGGGGAAAAATGAGGGTCTTGCCGTCCTGCAGGCTCATGAACTTTTGCAGGATGTCCATCATACTGTCCTTATAATCATTTTCTCTTAAAATTCGATTTAGAACCGATTTCAGTTTTTTTGACAGTAGCTTCGCTCCAATCTGCGATAGCGTCATGTTGCTCTTGTAATTTTATGAAGAAGCTTGTCATGTAGTTTTATAGGTTGATAATTCACGTTTTATATACTGATCCTCAAAGGGCAAAAAGTTCTTTGAGGATATTTTTATTGTCATTTTGCTGCAATTTTTCGACGGTTCTTCGGCATAACGCAGAAAATGCGGAAACCGCTTGATTTGATTCGGTTTCCGCACTAGAATGGAAACCGGAAAAGTAAATACAGTTTCCACAAGGAGGACGCTCATGCAGGAAAAGCTCGATGCGCTGGTGCGCACGCAGGCCATGCAGCTGTTCCGTCAACAGGGGCTGCATTTCACCATGCAGCAGGTGGCAGAGCCGCTGCATATCAGCAAAAAGACCATCTACACCGTTTATCCTTCCAAGGAGGCGCTTTTGCTGGACATGGTAGACCACGCCTTTGCAGAGATCCACCGTTGCAAACAGGAGATTCTGGCGGGCAGCGGTACTTTGCAGGAAAAGCTGCGGGCAGTTATCATTGCTATGCCGGCAGAATACGCCGCTTTGGATCTGCGACAGATGAAGGAACTGGACGAGAAATACCCGGTGGTGGCGGCGCGGGTGCGCAGTCAGCTGGAAAACGGGTGGGAGCCCACCATGGTGCTGCTGGAGCAGGCTGTGGCTGAAGGGGTCATGCGTCCGGTATCCCTGCCGGTGCTGCGGCAGATGATCACCGCATCCATCGAGAGTTTTCTGGCAGACCGCAGTCTGGCAGAAAGCGGGGTGCAGTATGTGGCTGTACTGGAGGAAATGATCTCGATTTTACTGGAAGGAGTGCTGCCACGATGAAACACAGCTTTTGCGATGGATGGGAGTTTACACGACACTGGACAGAGGCCTTTGGCAAGGGGCTGCCGGTGCCAAAACAGGAAGTCGTCCGCCTGCCCCATACCTGCCGGGAGGTGCCGCTGCATTATGTCTCCCCGGCCGATTACGAGATGGTCTGCGGCTACCGCAAACGGTTCCAAGTGCCGCCAGTGCAGGCTGCGCCCCGGCTGTTTGTCCGCTTTGACGGCGCTGCTCATCAGGCGGTGGTGCGGGTCAATGGGAAGCTAGCCGGGCAGCATCGGGGCGGCTATACCGGCTTTGCGGTGGAGATCACCGATCTTGTTGACCGGGAAGGCGAAAACCTGCTCACCGTGCAGCTGGACACCAGGGAAGACCCGGCTATCCCGCCCTTTGGCTTTGTCATCGACTACCTGACCTACGGCGGGCTGTACCGGGAGGTCTGGCTGGAGGCTGCGGCAGAAAGCCGCCTGACCGACCTGTTCGTCTACACGCCCACCCTGCATGACGCCGTGGTGCAGTGGACGGCAGAGCTTGCGCCCGCAGCCGTGGCGGTCCGCATCCGGCTGGAGACCGCAGACGGTACCCTGCTGGCAGAGCAGACCGCACAGGCGGCAGAAACCGGGAAGATGCAGCTTTCTGTGCCGGACGCACAGCCGTGGGATACAGAGCACCCGGTTTTGCATCATGCCATTGCAGAGCTTTTGAATGCAGCCGGACAGACCATCGACCGCAAACAGGTGACGTTTGGTTTCCGCACGGCAGAGTTCCGGGCGGACGGCTTCTACCTCAACGGAAAAAAGACCTTTCTGCGCGGCTTGAACCGGCACCAGAGCTACCCTTACATCGGCTACGCCGCACCGGAAAGCCTGCAGCGGGAGGATGCCCGCATTTTGCAAGAGGAGCTGCACTGCACCGCTGTGCGCACCAGCCACTACCCCCAAAGCCAATATTTTCTGGATGAGTGCGATCGGCGGGGTCTGCTGGTGTTCACTGAACTGCCGGGCTGGCAGCACATCGGGGACGACAACTGGAAGGATGCCGCCTGTGAGATGCTGCGGGAGATGCTCTTGCAGAACCGCAATCACCCCAGCATCATCCTGTGGGGTGTGCGCATCAACGAAAGCGTGGATGACGATGCCTTCTACACCCGCACCAACAAAATCGCCCATCAGCTGGACCCCAGCCGTGCCACTTCTGGCGTGCGGTATCTGGAAAAGAGCCATCTGCTGGAGGATGTCTACGCCTACAACGATTTTTCCCACAACGGCGTAACGCCCGGCGCAAAGCCCAAAAAGGACGTGACCCCGGATATGGGCAAGGCACTGCTCATCTCGGAGTGCAACGGTCACATGTACCCCACCAAGCCCTTTGACGATGGCCCTCATCGACAGGAGCACGCCTTGCGGCACGTCCGGGTGCAGAACGCCGCCTATGCCAGCGGAGAGCACGCCGGGTGCTTTGGCTGGTGTATGTTCGACTACCAGACCCACAAGGACTTTGGCTCCGGGGACCGCATCTGCTACCACGGCGTGCTGGACAGCTTCCGTAACCCCAAATTGGCGGCGGCGGTCTATGCCAGTCAGGGTGATGCTGACCCGGTTCTGGCGGTCAGTTCCTCCATGGACATCGGCGATAACCCCGCCGGGCAGCTGGGCACGGCATACGTTTTCAGCAATGCCCAGCAGGTCAAGTTGTACAAAAACGATGTGTTCGTTACCGCCCTGCGCCAAAGCGAGTGGACAGCACTGCCGCATCCGCCCTTTGTGGTGGACGATACCATCGGTGAGCTGCTGGAAACGCAGGAGCACTTTTCCCCCTCCAAGGCAGCCGCTGTGCGGGACTGCCTGCTGGCCGCCGGGAAATATGGCTTAGCGGGACTGCCGCTGGCTTACAAGGTCAAATTCGGCTGGTGTATGCTGCACTACAAAATGACCTTTGAGGATGGCGTGGCGCTTTACGGCAAATATGTGGGCAACTGGGGCGGCGAAGCCACCCGCTGGCGGTTCGATGCCGTGCAGGACGGCAACGTGGTGCGCAGCGTGACCCTTTGCCCCAGTGCAAAGCTGCACTTGGAGGTCAAGGCCAGCCGGACGACCCTGCGGGAGCAGGACACCTACGATATGGCCGCTGTGCGGGTACGGATTCTGGACGAGAACGGCATTCCCGCCCCTTACGCACAGTTCCCGGTGCAGTTTACGGTGGAGGGCAGCGCCGCCCTTGTCGGCCCGCAGACCGCCGTGGCAGAGGGCGGTATGACCGGTACTTATCTGCGCACCGTGGGCACTGCCGGAGAATCCGTGCTGACCGTTTCTGCACCGCAGACCCAGCCCGTTGTGCTGCGGTTCACCATCGAAAAGGAGGATGCTGTATGGAACTGACCCTGAAACAGAAAACCGCGTTCGGTATTGGTGCCGTGGGCAAGGATATGGTATATGCCCTGTCGGCTTCCTACGTCATGTATTATTATCAGGATGTGCTGGGGCTTTCGGCAAGCTTTGTGGGGCTGGTGCTCATGGCAGCCCGGTTCTTTGATGCCTTCAATGACCCCTTTATGGGCGTTCTGGTGGCAAAGACCCGTACCCGCTGGGGGCGTTTCCGTCCGTGGATCTTTTCCGGCACGCTGCTCAATGCGCTGGTGCTCTACGCCCTGTTTGCCGCCCCGGTGCTGGACGAAGCAGCGCTGATGGTCTATTTCAGCGTGGTGTACATCCTGTGGGGCGTCACCTACACCATGATGGATATCCCATACTGGTCCATGATCCCCGCCGTGACTCGTACCCCAAAAGACCGGGAGAACCTTTCCATGGTGGGGCGTACCTGTGCGGGCGTTGGCTCTGCCCTCATTGCCATGTTCACCATGCTGCTGGTGGGCATCCTTGGCGGCGACAGCGAGCGTGCAGGCTTCCGCTGGGTGGCGCTGATCGTATCAGTGCTCTTTGTGGTGACGGAATTGGTCTGCTGCGCCGCCATGCAGGAAACCACCCCCAGTGAGATGAAGACTGCCACCGTAAAGGAGATGTTCTCCGCCCTGTTCCGCAACGATCAGGCTATGGTAGTGGTAGGCAGCATCGTGCTGATCAACTCGGCGCTGTACCTTACCTCCAACTTCATCATCTATTTCTTCAAATACGACCTTGGCGGTGCAGGCTGGAAAGCCACCTACACCCTGTTTTCCACCGTGGGCGGTGCGGCACAAATTTTGGGCATGATGGTGCTTTACCCACTGCTGCGTAAAAAGTTCAGCAGCACACAGGTATTCCAGCTGAGCCTTGTGCTGGCGCTGTGCGGCTATGGCACGCTGCTGGTGTTTTGCCTGACCGGGCTTTCCCGTAGCCTTGCCCTGCTGTGCATTCCGGGCGTGGTGGTGTTCGCCTGCAACGGAATGCTGACCGTGCTGACCACCCTGTTCCTTTCCAACAGCGTGGATTACGGCCAGCTCAAGACCGGACGCCGGGAGGAGAGCGTTATCTTTTCCATGCAGACCTTTGTGGTCAAGGCTGCCTCCGGTGTGGCGGTATTCCTGACCGGTATCGGGCTGGACCTGATCGGTCTTGTGGGCAACACGGAGGAGACCGGCCCGGTGGCAGTACAAAGCGCCGGAACGCTGCTGGGTCTGCGCCTGATGATGACGGTTCTGCCCATGCTGGTGCTGGCAGGTGTGCTGGTGCTGTTCCGCAACAAGTTCGTTCTGACCGATGCCCGCGCTGCCGAGATCAGCGCACAGCTCCATGGGGAGGAAACGCACCATGACTGAGACCCTGCACTGGTATGCGGAAACCTCCGGCGGCACACGAAAGGGCAGCTGCACGGTCACGGAGAATGGCGGTACGCTGCATCTGACGGCAGACCTGCCCGCCGGGACGCTGAAAACGGTGCGTGCCGAGCTGCCGTGGACGATGGAAGCAGACGAGCGTCTGTTCATGAACGGCTACCAGACATGGACCTACAGCCCGGAGCTTGACCGGAACGGCAAGCTGCGCGGCACCGACCACATTCCTGCCTTTCTGCGCAAAAAATATGCCTTTGGCCGCTACGGTGATTATCATTTTGTGCCCTATGGGCATCATAACGGTCAGAGTCACGGCTTTTCCTACTGCTATTTCCGCAAGGGCAAGCAGTTCCGGTTGGTGGCATCGCTGGACGAGACCCCGGGCTACACCATCCTCCGCTACGACAGCGGCAAAGCCCTGCTGACATTGGAGCGGGACTGCACCGGGATGGAGCATCCCGGCGGCAGTTTCCCACTCTTCAACCTGTTTTTTGCCGAGGGCAGCGAGGTCGAGGTGTTCGACGGCTGGTTTCAGGCGATGGGCATACGCCCTCGGACGGAGAAAAAGCTGGCAGGCTATTCCAGTTGGTACAACCGCTATCAGGACATCACCGAGGACACCATCCGGGAGGACCTGACCGGCTGCCGCAGCCTGCTTTGCCCGGGAGACCTGTTTCAAATCGACGATGGCTGGGAGCCGAAGGTGGGGGATTGGCTGGAAACGGATACGCAGAAATTCCCCCACGGGCTGAAAGGCATGGTGCAGGAAATTCACGCCTCTGGCTTTCAGGCTGGGCTATGGCTTGCACCCTTTGTGTGCGAAAAGGACTCTGCCCTTTTCCGGCAGCACCCGGACTGGCTGCTGAAGGTGAACGGTGCACCGTGGTGCTGCGGCAGCAACTGGAGCAGCTTTTATGCACTGGATATCGACAACCCGGCCGTGCTGGACTATCTGCGCCGGGTGTTTGACCGGGTGCTGAACGATTGGGGCTTCGACCTTGTCAAGCTGGATTTTCTATACGGCGCTGCTCCCTTTGGCAACGCCCGCGAGAGCCGGGCGGGCAGAATGTACCGTGCTATGGAGCTGCTGCGCAGCTGGTGCGGGCAAAAGACCATCCTCGGCTGCGGTGTACCGGTGATGCCTGCCTTCGGGCTGGTGGATTACTGCCGTGTCAGTTGTGACGTGAGCTTGGACTGGAACGATGTGTGGTATATGCGCCTGTTCCACCGGGAGCGGGTGTCCACAAAACAGGCCATCAACAACACTGTATTCCGGCGGCAGCTCAATGGCCGCGCCTACGGCAGCGACCCGGATGTGTTCTTTCTCCGGGAGGAAAACTGCAAGCTGACGGCAGAACAAAAGCACACCCTTGCCACGCTCAATGCCCTGCTGGGCAATGTGTTCCTTACCTCGGATATGCCGTCCCGCTACACACAAGCGCAGCGGGCAGAGTACCGCCGCCTGCGCACCCTCTTTGAGCGTGCCACGCAAGTGCAGGTGGAAATGGAAAACGGCCGTCTCTATATCCGGTATCTGCTGGACGGAACACCGCAAAAACTCTGTTTCGACCCGTTTTGAAAGTGCAAACTAACCACAATCAAACAACAACACCCGCCCATATACTGTGCTTTGCACACGATACATGGGCGGGTGTTTTGCTGTTCTGCCAGTATGATTTCTCAGCTTTTCAAATGTAGCTTGGGTCTGTGCAGCGCCGCCGAGGTTTCATACGTCCTACTGCTTTTCCCGTGCTTCAAAATGACACCGGCTCTATTATAATGGATGGAAATGCTGGGAACAAGATGAAAGATACCGGTGTACAGGATCTGTCCCCGGAGAGTTGTAACAAGCAATGCAGACGTATATACATCTGCTTATTTTGCTTTGCAAAATACTTGTTGGGGAGCACCCAAACCCTTGAACTGCATCCCGTGGATGCAGGCTGTTTTAAGCAAATAAAAAGGAAAACTGTTTTACTTCTTGCGGAATTCTCCATACAGCCACTCTGCCAGAGCTGACATAATAGCCTTGTACTTGCTGGTATCCTCAAACAAGGAAGAGAAGGTGTCCTGTGCTTCGAGATAGCTGTCCTGTGCGGCAGTGTCAAAGGCTTTGGGGAAGATGCTCTCGGTAAAGATCTGCGGGTCGGAGCTGCGCGCCAGCTTTGCCAATTTCGGGTCGGCCAGCAGACGGTCATGCAGGGCGGTAAGCAGCACCCGGTCGGCGTTGGTGAACTCGCCCTTGAACTTCTCGTTGATCTTCAAAATGATCTCGTCCAGCGGCTCCTTGGGGTCGTGGCCGAGAGCGCCCTTCTGGGTGACCGGCTCGTAGACGCCCTTTGCGTGTTCCAACTCGATGGCACCGGCAAAGGTCTTTTGCAGCTTGTAATACTCCAGTTGCAATTTGCCCTCCAGATCCAGCGGAGAGACCTCGTCCGGCGGCAGCAGTTTGAGCAGGTAAGCGCAGAATACGTTCTCCTTGTGCAGCTCTTCATCGAACATCCGTGCCACCTGCGAAACGTAGCCGTACCACTTGACAAGGCTGCGCAGCAAGCGGCGGAACTGGTACCGCTCGGCCTGCGTTTTCTGGTTGTAGCGGTCTGCCACCGGCTTCAAGACGCTGCTCATGCGGCCCACGGCGTTTTTATCCTGCTTGGTGCTGCGGAAATACTCCTTGGCAAAGGCTTCCACGTCTGCATCGGAATAGACGGCAAAGCTTCGCAGCTCCTTCTGGGTCTTGTAAATGAGGTCGGTGTTGACCTCCTGCTCCAGAAAGGTTTCCTGATAAAACGGCTGGAAGGCCTCCCGGATGTCCTCTGCCTTGTTCACAAAATCCAGCACAAAAGTGTCGGTTTTGCCGGGACAGGTACGGTTCAGGCGGGAGAGGGTCTGCACCGCCTTGACGCCCTTCAGCTTTTTGTCCACGATCATGGTGTGGAGCAGCGGTTCGTCAAAACCGGTCTGGTATTTTTCTGCCACGATGAGCACATTGAAGTTGTTGTGGAACTCTTTTTTGGTCTGGCTCTCCGCAATGTGGCTGCCGTCGGCGCGGACGTTCAGAGACGGCTCCGTGTACTCCACGCCGCCGTCCGGTACGGCACCGGAAAACGCCGCTAAGATCTGCACATCATCATAGCCCTGCTCGGCAATGTAGCGCTTGACCTCGTGGAAGTACCGCACCGCCGCCAGCCGGGAGGAGGTGACCACCATCATCTTGCCCCGCCCGCCGATCTTGTGGCTGGTGGTCTCCCGGAAGGTTTCTACAATGATCTTTGCCTTCTGGCTGATGTTGTAGGGGTGCAGCTCTTCATACTTGCGGATGAGCTTTGCCGCCCGGCTGGCGGGCAGGTCGGGGTTGTCCGGGATGGTCTTGGCGATCTTGAAGCAGGTGGAATAGGTCATGTAGTTTTGCAGTACATCCAGAATGAACCCTTCCTCAATAGCCTGCCGCATACTGTAAATGTGGAAGGGGTGGTGGCTGCCGTCCGGGTACTCGGTGCCGAACAGTTCCAGCGTGGCGGCTTTTGGGGTGGCGGTAAAGGCAAAGAAGGACAGGTTCTTGTGCCGCCCGTGGGAGGTTAGTTCCTTCACCAGCGCATCCTCCGGGTCGATCTCGTCCTCCGCTTTGCCTTCCAACTCGGCATATTCCCGCAGCGCGTCCTCGGTGTCGGCAAGGGCGGCTTTCAGCTTCAAAGCAGAGGTGCCGGTCTGGGAGGAGTGCGCTTCGTCGATGATAACGGCATAGTTCTTCCCGGCGGTCTTGTTCACCTCAGTGTAGATGACCGGGAACTTTTGCAGCGTGGTGATGATGATGCGTGCGCCGTTGTTGATGGCATCCCGCAGGTCGCCGGAGTTTTTGTCCTCGCCGATGGCCTCCACCGCACCCAGCGTATGGTCGAAGCCGGAGATGGTCTCCTGCAGCTGTGCGTCCAGCACGGTGCGGTCAGTCACCACGATGACGCTGGCAAACACCGGCTTGTTCTCGGTGTTGAACAGGGAAGCCAGCCGGTACGCCGTCCAAGCAATGGAGTTGGACTTGCCCGACCCGGCGCTGTGCTGGATGAGATAGTGCTGCCCGGCACCTTTCTGCCGCACATCTGCCACCAGCTTGCGCACCACGTCCAGCTGGTGGTACCGGGGAAAGATCAGGGTCTTGCCGTTCTGCAGGCTCATGAACTTTTGCAGGATGTCCATCATGCTGTCCTTCTGGAACACTTCTTCCCAGAGGTAGGCGGTAAGGTAGCCGTTGGGGTTGGGCGGGTTGCCTGCACCGCCGTCCCGCCCGGCACCGTTAGAGCCCTGATTGAAGGGCAGAAAGCGTGTGTCCTTGCCTGCCAGCCGGGTGGCCATCCACACCTCGGTCAGGTCTACGCAAAAGTAGCCCAGAATGCGCTTGTTGAACTGGAAACACACCTCCCGGGGGTCCCGGTCGTGCATCCACTGCTGTTTGGCGTTCTCCACAGTCTGCCCGGTGAACTGGTTCTTCAGCTCAAAGGCGAACACCGGGATGCCGTTTACCGCCAGCACCATATCCACCGAGTTGTGGGTGGTGTCGGAGTAGAACCACTGCCGGTTGCAGGTGATCTCGTTTTGGGCGTAGCGCCGGGCGTCCTTCTGGTTCAGCGCGGACTCCGGCTGAAAATAGCACACCCGGAACCGCCGCCCCCGGTGCTTGAACCCATACCGCAGCACCGAAAGCAGTCCATCCGCATCGCAGGCATTGTTAAAGGCCGTGCAGAACTTCCGCACTGGGTTTACCGGGTTCTGCTTTTCAAAAAATGCCCACTCGTTGGGCTGGGTCTTTTGCACAAAGCGGATCAGAGTATCCACAAACAACCCCAGCTTGGGGTCGTAGCAATCCCCATTGCGGGTGTAGCCCCCGGCAGGGGAGAGCAGCGCCGCCGCAATGTCCGATTCAAACTGCTTTTCGGTGGTAATCATAGCATATTCCTCCGGTTTTATCCGTTGTGTTTTCTAAGATATTCGGCAAGAATTGCACAAAATTCTGCACTGGCGGCATTTTGATAAGCTGGCTCGATTTGATCGCAATTGTCTAAAAAATCTTTTAAGGATTTTGCGGCGTCTTGCACTTTTTTGATCTGATTAAAATGATGAGTCTGTGCTTGTTGTTGGATGTATTCATAGTTCCACATATTATAGAATGAGTTCATATGGTTAGACCTCCTAGTTCATTTTATTGTGTGAAGAATCAAATAGGTCGGTTTTATTTGGGTCTTTAAAAGCTTCTTTTACGGCGAAATCAGTAGCTTCATCTATAAGATCGGCCCAGTTATTTAATACGATAGAATGTATTACGTTATTTCCATAGAGGCAGACTGAAAAGAATGCACAAGATTCTAAAGCAAGAGAGCGTGCAGCATGCTTTGCGGGAATATCTATACCATAATCGGTTTGTCCAATTGGAACGCAAGGAACGCTTTGCCGTAGAGCAATTCGTCCCATTGTTCCTTGCGGAGAAGCATGAGTTGTCAAGCAGGCGTATTGATATTGCCTATACCAAGTATTTCTGCTTTCATCTGGAAAGTTACATCCATTAAATAACTTTTTGAACGAGCCAGATTTAATGATAGAACCGTCTTTATTGACCGCACCGTTAGCCCATTCGTAATGTTGACCATCACCGAAAGAAGCGTCTATGAATTGTTTGGCAATGGTTTCACCTTGTTGTGAGATAAATAGTGCTGTGCATTGAAGTTCGAAGAGGGAACGCCAGCGTGCAAATGCACCATCAGCAAATCCAAGGCGCATTAAATATAAAATTTCCAAAAACTCTTGGCAAGATCTTCCGTGAATTTGTTCGAGTGCAATAAAGGTGTATTGTAGAGACGCACGTTTTGAAGGTTCTAAAGCGGTACGATAATAGTCGGAAAACTCTTTGGATGAATCAACAGCAATCTGATACATACTTTGCGAAAGTGAAAAAACATCGTACCAGATACTGTCTTGATGTGCTAGAAATTTCTGAAGTCCGTCTCGAAAGTTCTTTTCAACGGTATCGATGTGACTTATTCTGGTTTGCATAACGGAATCGACTTGACCGTCTAAAAAACTGTCGCAGATAGATTGATGATCGCTTTTGTCTGTCTCTTTTAGCTTTTTTAGAAGCGACTCGAAAAAGACATCACTGACCACATTTTACACCTCCCGTTTCCCCGTTACAACCTCATAAATCAAACTTTTCTTATAGCTTTCCAGCTCTTTCACCAGCTGCTCTTTCTTTGCAATCAGCTTGTCAATCTCGGCGCACTTGACATTAAGATAATGAACGATTTCTCTTTGTTCATTTAGTGAAGGAACAGGAACAATTAAACTTTTTAAATCGTCTTTTGAAACTTTAAGACGGCAGGTGTTTACTCTGTCATCTCCGCGAACAATAGCATAAATTCCTTTCCCAAGACTATAAAGAACACGAAGCATGGTTTTACTTCTGAAGATATATTCACAGTATTTCGCTGTTACATGCTCAAGGGAATCATCATAAAAAGTATAATAAACAGGACTGACACAGCCGAAGTATTCAGAAACTCCGGTTGCACCAACAATCATATTCATACTATTCATAACTAAATCGCCCTTATAAGCTAATTTGTATTGCTCAAAATCATCTTTAAAACGGTCGAGATTAGTTGTCTTTTCAGAATACAAGGTTACACCAAGTTCAATAGAAAGAGAAAGCCGCTCCGTTGATTTGATTGGCGTGTTTTTCTCATTACGTTCCTTTAAAACTCTGCGAAAGGGAAGTAGCGTCCACTCTTTAGGAACCATCCCAATCCACTCAACCCCGCTATCCTTCATCTCCCGCTCACCACGCACGCCTTTGGTAACAGCCTGCGTAATAACTGCCTGCTTGAGCTTTTTGTATTCCTCGATGCTGGAACGAGTTTTGGAAAGCATGGAATCAATGCGAGAACTCTCTTTGTTGAGAAAGTTTACAATCTCATTTTGCTGAGATAATGGCGGACAAGGAAGAAGAAAACTTGCAAATGTAGATGCTGCAATTTCTTTGAAAGTTGTGCCTGCGCTTACAAGCTCAAACTGTTCGGTGAATATGCTCATACAGTAGTAAAAATAAGTACTATTTACAGCATCGTTTGGAATGCAAGCTAAACAGCCTTGATTTGTACACAAAGTATTTTTGGCAATGACAACACTGCCAACAGGTGCTCGTTTTGAGAAGATAATGCTGCCCGCAGGTACAAGGGTAGTGCCACAAGAATCATAGCCGAGTGCGGTCAATGATTTTCGACCGTAAGACACATATTTATCTGTTGTTTTGAAATCGGCAGGGGTAATCCATGGGATGCCACCGTCCCAGTATTCGGCTTTTTCGCTTTTAGGAGTTGCGCCAGCATAAATCATAAAATTGTTCTTGATTTTACGAATCTCCCACCCCTCCGGGATCTCCCCAATCCATTCAATGCCGCTGTCTTTCATTTTCCGTGCCATGGTCAGCCCTCCTTATGGAACAGCTCTGCCAGCCCGGCGGAGATATCCTGTTCCAGTGCGGTGATGCGTGCCACGATATCCTCCACGGCTTCCGGCGCCTGATACTCGTAGAAATAGCGGGTCATGGGGATCTCGTAGCCCACCTTGGTCTTGCTGTGGTCGATCCATGCGTCAGGGGAGTAGGGCAGAACCTCGCGGGCAAAGTAGGCGTCAATATCCTGCACCAGCGGCACGTTTTCGGTGTCCCGCAGGCTGGTGTCCGGCACAGGCTTGCCGCGTTTCAGGATGACGTTGCCAGCCTCGTCCCGCTGGGGGCGCTCCACCACGATCTTGTTGTAGCCGAACTCCACGCTCTCGAATACCTTGCTCTCGCAGTAGATGCCGTTTTTGTCGCCGTACACCTTGCCGTTGGCAAACTCGCCGTAGGCGGTGACGATCAGCTCCCGGCAGGCGTCGGTGATGTCGTTGCGCTTGGTGCCGATGCTCTTGCGGCGTGGCTCAAAGCAGTGGCTGGCGTCAATAAGCTGCACCTTGCCCGCACGGTGGGCGGGCTTATCCTTGCTGAGCACCCAGATGTAGGTGGAGATGCCGGTGTTCATGAACATATCGGTGGAAAGCTGGATGATGCAGTCCAGCCAGTCGTTTTCCAGAATATACTGCCGGATGTTGCTGGGCCCGCTGCCGGCATCGCCGCTGAACAGGGGAGAGCCGTTCTGGATAATGGCCATCTTGCCTTTGTTTGCCAGCTTGGCAAGGCCGTTCAGCACAAAAAGCTGCTGCCCATCGCTGATCTTGGGAAGACCGGGGGCAAAACGCCCCATCTCGCCCCGGGCGGCTTCGGCTTCCACCGCCTTCTGCTCCCGCTTCCAGTCAATGCCGAAGGGCGGGTTGGAGATGATGTACTGGAAGGTGAACCCGGGGAACTGATCCTCCGACAAAGTATCACCGAACCGCATATTGTTAGGGTCGCCGCCGCGGATCATCATGTCCGCCTTGGCGATGGCAAAGGTGGAGGGGTTGAACTCCTGCCCGAAGCAGGTCACCTCAATGTCGCTGTTCAGCTCGTGGATGCGTTCCTCCATGCAGCTGAGCATCTGGCTGGTGCCCATGGCCATATCGTAAACGGTCATGCTGCTGGTATCGAGGTCGGCTTCGGACAGCAGCAGGTCGGTCATCAGGTAGATGATATCACGGCTGGTGAAGTGGGCTCCGGCTTCCTCGCCAAAGCTCTCGGAGAACCGCCGCACCAGGTCCTCAAAAATGTAGCCGCAATCCACGGCACTGATCTTGTCCGGGCCAAGATATCCCTTCTCAGAGCCGAACTCCTTGATAACGAGGTAGAGGGTGTTACTCTCTACCATCCGCTTGATGATGTTGTCAAAGTCAAACTTTGCCAGCACATCCTGTGCGTTGGCAGAGAAGCCGGACAGGTAATCCCGGAAGTTGGATTCAATGTTGTCCGGGTCTGCCAGCAGGGTCTCGAAGGTGAAGCGGCTGGTGTTGTAAAACTGGTAACCGGAAGCCTTCTGCAAAAAGCCGTCGATGACCTGCAGCTTTTTCACCTTTTCGTAGGTGTCCAGCACTGCCTGATGGGTGGGCAGCAGGCAGTCGTGAAACCGCTTCACCACGGTCATGGGCAGAATGACCAGACCGTACTCGTGGGGCTTGAACGGCCCCCGCAGCATATCGGCTACATTCCAGATCATGGCGGCTTTTTCGGCAATGTTGGCACCTACGGCGGTGATCTTATCGTTTGGCATATGTTGCTCCTTGTTTTTGTGATAGGTGGACATCCTGATTTTACAACGATGGGTGTCCCATAAAGTGGACGGAAGATTGCTTTTCCTGAAAAATGATTCTTGCATCTATTGTACCACGATAAAAGTGGAAACACCATATTCCGGAAAAAGAAAATGCCCGTCTGAAAACCAGACGGGCGGGTGACGGATAATGGGTTTTGAGGCTTCCTTAATGACAGCCGATTGTGCTTATAAGCCGGCAGCATCGGTACCCTTGGAAAGTGCAATGACGCATTCGCAATGCTTCGTCCTTGGAAACAGATCCACCGGCTGTACCTTCTCTGCATGGTATCCCTTCTGCTCCAGCCATGCGGCGTCTCGGGCAGCGGTGGCGGGGTTGCAGCTGACATACACCACCCGGCGGGGGGCCATGCGCACCACAGCGGAGAGGGTGGCTTCATCGCAGCCCTTGCGGGGCGGGTCCAGCATCACGATGTCTGGGTGCAAGCCCTCGGCGGCCAGCTGGGTGGCAGCCTGTCCGGCATCGGCGCAGAAAAAGCGGCTCTTGGCAGCTACGGTCTCGCCCATGCGGGCGGCGTTGGCCTTGGCGCTCTCGATAGCCTCCGGCACGATCTCCACGCCGATCAGCTCCCGGCATTGATCTGCCATGGAAAGGCCGATGGTGCCCATGCCGCAATAGAGATCCAGCAGCGCGTCGTCCGGGGTCAGCTGCGCGTACTGCGCGGCAACGCCGTACAGCCGCTCGGCAGCCAGCGTGTTGACCTGATAGAAGGACAGCGGCCCCAACCGCACCGGTACGCCGCAAAGAGTGTCCTCAATGTAGCCCGGGCCGTACAGGATATGGTTCTCACTGCCCAGAATGACATTGGTGTTTTTGGCGTTGACGTTGAGCAGGATGGTGCTGATGGCAGGGAACTGCTCCCGCAGTGCGGTGCAAAGCTGCTCTGCATGGGGCAGCTTTGCCCGGGTGCATACCAGACACACCATGATCTGCCCGCTGTGCGCACCGCGCCGCAGGAAGATGTGCCGTACCAGCCCCTTGCCGCTCTGCTCGTCGTAAGGGCGGATGCCCTGCTGTGCAAAAAAGGCGCACAGCGCGTTGCCGATCTCGTTCAGTACGCCGGGCTGCAGCTTGCAGTCCGGGCAGGGGACAATGCGGTGGGTACGTCCGGCGTAAAAGCCGATGCAGGGTACGCCGTTCTTGTCCACGCCCACAGGGAACTGCACCTTGTTGCGGTAGCGGTCCACCTCCGGGGAGGGCAGGATATCCAGCACCGGCACTTCCAGCCCGCCGATGCGGCGGAAGGCGTCCAGCACGCTTTCCTGCTTGGCGCGCAGCTCGGCAGTGTAGGCCAGATGCCGCAGGCTGCACCCGCCGCAGGGACCTGCCACCGGGCAGTCCACCGGAATACGATCCGGCGAGGGAGTGAGCAGCTCGTCCAGAATGCCAAAGGCATACCGGCCGCAGTCCTTTACGATGCGCACCCGGGCTTCGTCCCCCGGGGCAGTGCCGGGCACGAATACGGCCTCGCCATCGGCACTGTGGGCAACGCCGCTGCCGTCGCTGGAAAGGCGCTCGATGCGCAGGGTCAGGATCTGGTTTTTCTGTAAAGGCATGGTTTCTCCTTGTGTGATGGGCTCAGGTTACAGTTGGGCAGGGTCTGCCGGGTCGGCGTCCTGCTGGGCGGCAAAATACTTGCTGGGCGGCACGCCTTTGGCGCGCTTGAACACCCGCGAGAAGTAGAACTGGTCGAAGAAGCCTACCGACACCGCTACCTCTGCAATGGAAAGACTGCCGGCGCGTAGCAGCTTGCAGGCTTCGTTGATGCGGTACTCGGTCAGGTAGTCAATGGGGCTTTTGCCCACGTTCAGCATGAACACCCGGTACAGATGACTGCGAGAAACACCCACGCTCTTGGCTACATCGTCAATGGAGATGTCGTGGGAGTAGTTGAACTGGATGTACTTGATGGCGTTCAGCACATACTGGCTGGAGGAGGAGGCCGTGTGGGGCTTGCCTGCGCTGGTCTCCCGCATCAGAGCGGCGATGAACAGGTAGAGATAGCCCACCATCGCGGCCTCGTCCTGGGGCTGCAGACCGCGGGAAGAGTAGATGCTGCTCAGGGCCGCCCGCATCCCCTCCAGGTCCTGGGTGTGATGGACGGGAGCAGTGTCGGTGAAAGGCAGCTGCGCCGCAAGCTTGTGGGCGCAGGCACCGTTGAAGCCGACCCAGCTGTACTCCCACGGCTGGGCCTCGTCGGCAGTATAGCGGATGAGCTGGCTGGGGCGGGCAAAGAACAGATCGCCCGGCACGACCTCGTAGGTGCGCCCGCCGACCTCGAACACGCCCTTGCCCGAGACGACCAGATGGATGAGGTAGTGGTCCCGGATGCCGGGACCCCAGGTCTGCCCCGGAGCACAGCGCTCCAGACCGCAGTTGAAGATGGACAGCTCGATGTTGTTGGTGTAGTTCTGCTTGAACGACTGCTTGTAGACGTCTGCCATTGCGGTTCCCTCCTGCCTGTTGGCTCTATAGCCTGAGTATACCACATCTGCCCCCGCAAATTCAACAAAAGTACATCTTATTCTTTGGGCTGGACACCGAAAATTACTTTTTTTGCGGGTTGAAATTGCAAAATGGCAGCGGATGCATTACAATAGCGGTAACAAACCGAACATTGCAGAGAGTGCAGGGAGGGGTTCTGGATGGCAACCAGCAGGCAGCTCAGAGAACAGATCGCAGCGGGGAGGTGGGACGCCGCGCTGGCCGCGCTCTACGGCGGCAGCGAAAAGGTCCTGGCCCGCCAGCGCAGCCGTTATGGTGCGGCCCTCGAGCAGTTTGAGCTTTACTATGGGCCGGGGCGGCAGGTGCAGGTCTATTCGGCCCCGGGCCGCACAGAGCTTGGCGGCAACCACACCGACCACCAGCACGGTTACGGTCTTGCGGGTGCGGTCACGCTGGACCTTGTGGCGGTGGCATCCCGGAACGAGGATGGCTTCATCCGGGTCAAGTCCCGTGGCTTCAACAAGCTGGACGTCATTGATTTGACCGAAGCGGAGCCGCAGCAGGGGGAGAGCACCCACTCGGCCAGCCTCATCCGGGGCATCGCGGAGGGCTTCCGGGGAAAGGGCTGTGATGTGGGCGGCTTCGATGCCTACACGGCCAGCGATGTGCTGCGGGGCTCGGGACTGTCCAGCTCAGCAGCCTTTGAGATGGGCGTGGCCATTATCCTCAACACGGAATACGGCTGCGGCATGGACGCCCCTGCGCTGGCCCGCATTTGCCAGTTTGCGGAGAATACCTACTTCGGCAAGCCCAGCGGCCTGCTGGACCAGCTGACCAGCGCCGTGGGCGGGGTGCTCTTTGCGGATTTTGCCGACCCAAAGAAGCCCCGGATAGAAAAGATCCACACGGCAGGGTTGCTCCCGGTGGGCATGACCCTTTGCGTGACCGATACCCGGGGCAGTCACAGCGAGCTGACCGGTGAATTTGCGG
>OHUA01000401.1_pt1 | contig 21854 bp, 17 predicted proteins | sample 1579051 | NCBI WGS metagenome assembly OHUA01 (sample SAMEA3879559, study PRJEB24766) | human gut metagenome | biome: human-associated habitat; feature: feces | place: USA | collected 1985/1987 | reverse complement strand
AGGGAAGGCGGTCGGCAAGCTTGACCCAGCGGTTGGACTTGCTCAATCCCGAGAGAGACTCTTGGAGCTTAAACAAGTCGTGGATACGATATTGTGAGTAGTATTTCATGTCGCCCTTACGAGTTTTAACACCCAAAAGTTATCATTTTATCTGAACTGAGCAAATATTTTGTAAGTTAATTTCTTGATTATCATAAGCTTGCCTTAAATTAGCATACCCTAACTATTCCTTCGTATTCATTTAGCAAAGCCCATCCCATGCCAAAAACTTCCATTGCGGCCTTTCCTCATGCCCTTCCCCCAGTTTTATCCGCCCATAGGTTGCTATCTCCAATCTCTGCCAGCAGCCAAGAAATGTGTATTTTAACTTGTTAAAATTGCGGACAAACGAAATGGTCAAGTTTGAAAATCATTTACGACAAAGGCCACTGAGCCCCAAGGAACGTTAGTCCTCTTAGTCCCAGTGGCTTTATAGTATTTTATCCCGAATTGGGGTAGTATCTATGACAAGAACTCTACCCTGTTATGGACGGTTGATTTAATCTCCTCAAATATAACTTCAGTATTTTCTCCATCTTTATACTTGTTAAGGAAAGTCGCTAAATCATTACCGAATGACTCTTGGAATCTTTTAACCCCTTTGCCTTGTGCTAAAATCAATAGGAATTTAATTTTTTCGTCAATTGATTTAAGATTAGAATGGTTTACCTCTTTACTCTCAAGTATAGTATTTACACCATCCTCCGAAATATAGGGTTCCCCAGTAGAGTTGCTGAACTCAAAATCGGTAACATTGAGTCTCTCTTCTTCCAAAAAACGGTATAACTCACCAGGCGATGATATTTCTTTATCTATATGCTTTAAAAGAGACACATAGGTGTCTTTTTCAATCGCACCTAATAGTCTTGAGAAACTATAGTCCGACGTTAAAGGAATATTAAACTGACCAAATAGTTTCTCAATACTACATAAAGAAAAACCAGGATTTACTATTGGTGTCGCAACAACATTCTGTGTTTCATCCGAATGATTTTGAGACGGATCGTTTGGTAGTATTGAGGGATTGTCTTTCTTGCAAAGGCATTCTTTCAATTTGTAGCCAAGGCCAAATCCAAGCGTGGCCGAAAATAAGATAAGTATTATTGGGGGCATAACTATTTTATATTAAGTAGCATTTGAAGTTGTTTTTCCGCCCATTTTAATTCGTCCTTAAAATGAGTTACTTTTTCTTCTGCTTTGGTAATCTTGTCTTTTATTTCGTTGGGCGTTTGGCTGAGTTCTCTCATCAGTTCTTCTTCCATTTGAAGAAGCATATCTATGATAAATGACGGAGCACCGATATCCTGACTTACTTCTGAATATTTCAGTAACGCAGCATCAATTGCCTTATCATCGTAATGATTGCCGAAGTCTGTATATAGTCTTGACCATTGCTCAGCATTTCCAGAGGGAAGTGATGTAACTGAATATGCAGGTATTACCACTTTGACTTCTTTCTGAATTTTGGATTTTGCTTTATTTTTAGCTTTTATCTCAAAATTATCGCGACGTTTTTCACTAATTTGAGGATTAACCAATGAAAGGATGGTTGTTCTAATGTACATATTCGTAGTGGACTCCAAGCACCTTGAAAGAGACTCAAATTCGCCTCTTAAAATAGATTGGAATCTGAATAGAAAAGTATTATACTGTCCTATGTTTGCTTTTGTCACCCCGGAGTCGAAGGGTCCTGGTTCAGGGTATTTTGACTTGGTTATGGATTTCTGTTCCTGTTCTCTTTTAGAGCATATACTCTGTTTAGTCTTATCAACCTTTTCAAGAAGCAGGACTTCCAGTGGAGCAATATTGACCGATTCTTTAACAGATTTCATGAACTCTTTTAAGCCTTCCAAATCTGACAATGCTGAATTCCTATCCTGTTTTAACAAGTTCAAATCAGATTCGGCTGCTTCGATATCGGATTTGATTAATTCAATTATGGCTCGCAGTTTGCCAATCAAAGTATTTAAAGGCTTGTCAATCAAATAGTGTTTGCCATTGACAGCAATATTGTTGAGAATTGCTAAGATGCTACTGATGTTACTATATTTGACAAGGGCATCTTCAAGAGAAAGGCTTTCATCCTCTGTCAATTCCGGGTAACGTTCCTCAAATTTTGCAATTTGGTTTTTAACGAAATCCGACCGAGACTCTTTGGGACGTAAACCACAAAGTGCCATAAAAGCACTTATAGCTACTGCGTCTGAGTCCTTTATAAGAGAATAAACAACAGATTGTTTCTCTTTAGATACATATTCCTCTCTATCCTCTAAGAAACTATTTAATTGTTGTTTCCAATCTCTTAAGGACAAAGATTTGCGCGAATCCATTTTGTTGAAGACGTCAACAAGTTTAGAAATACCTGCATACTTTATCTGAGTGTTAAGTAGTCCTGCATCAGTTTCATCGTACCCATCGCTATTATGAACAAACAGGATGACATGACAATCGCTTAAGAACTTGGTTGTTGTTTCACCTCGTGTTACTACAGGGTCATTAAATCCGGGAGTATCAATAATAGTAATTCCTTTAAGGTTATTATTATTGACTTCCATTATCACAGATTTGACAAGTCCACTATATTCTCCGTTTGAGGCAATATATTTTTTTAAGTCTTCGTTAGGAACATCTGGCAAAATCTTCCCAAGAAACTCTTTATAGTTACTTGGCAAATTTGCTAATATTTCTTCTGCCGCCTCTTTTTGGGAAATAAGATTAGAATCATTTCCCGAATAATTTGCAGACTGAACTAATGAATCTATATCGCGCTGTGATAAAAACTCTACAGAAGAAATGTTTTTCTCTCCGTAGGTTATTTTGGTGAGCGTAACCGTAAGTGGTTCTGGACTGGATGGCAAGACATCATTTTCAAATATGATGGAATTGATTAGAGCCGATTTACCCGTCTTCATTTTGCCTGCCACGCCTATTTGGAGAGTGGGGTGGTCGTATGAAGAATAAAAGATTCTCTTATATTCATCATCAATGCGACCTTTCTGCAATAATTCATCGATTATTGTAGAAATGGAGTTGTTGATTTTTGCGAGTTCAAGCATACTATTCGAAAATTTTCTTTAAACTGTTTATGGTTTCGAGTATTCTTGCCGCTTGTTTAGAACGGTAATCCAAGATACTCATACTTGCTGTTGCTTTACCGAAGTCAACCAGTTTATTGACGTCAATAGCATCATCTGCATTTGACATTTTTTGGAAAGAATCATTATACGAACTAAGCAGGTTGCAAATAGCATTTGCTGCTCCTCCGCAGAATGTTGCGCCGGCGCAGCGTTCTTTGAATGTATGTGTAACATTTGACATGATTCGGCAACACGTATTGAATTCCGTAACGAATGAGCGACGCGAACGCTGATAAGCCTCCAGTAGGTTGTCTCTTTTCTTGTCGAGTTTATTATACTCTTCAGTAACATACTTTTTATAATTGACAATTGTCTCCTCCAAGGTGCATATGGTAGCATAGATATGTGTATATGGATTATATGCTTCATGCTTTTCTGCTGCCGATTTCAGGCTATCAACAATTTTTTTGCGGAACTCGGACTGAATAGCGGATGACTCACCTAAATTGAAGTACTCTTGAACTTCAATACTGCTTTTGATAAAACGATCTTTAATGACCTTAATAGCTGAGTCTGGATTTTCGCATTCGTCAACAAATGACAGAACGACATATAAAGTTCTTTTGCCAATGTTTTCTTGGATGAATTTGAGGTCGTTGTTTGAAATGCTATCGGGGACTTTGACGAACCAAATTACAGCATCACAAGAGTGCAATGCACTAATAGTCGGTTCGGAATGTTGAAAATTCCTACCGAGTCCCGGTGTGTCGATGAAAGTCAACTTCTCTAATAATTGACTTCTGTTTTCTTTGACGATATAGTCAAATATGCGAGCGAACGGAAATCGTCTTTTCCCTTCAGCATAATCCAGCGCTTTACTATCCTCTTCTTTAAGAACAAGAGTTTGTCCGGATTTAGTTACGATAGACATCTCACTGTTACTACCATTAATGAGATATGCAGCAAGGGCGGTGTTCTCATTTTCATTGGTCGGTAGATTTTCGGATAGGATGAGATTTAATGCCGTCGTTTTGCCAGCACTAAAATGTCCGAGTAAACCTATCCTGAGTTTATCCTTCAGCCAAGGTTTTTCAATTTGTTCTTTCATGCGCTCAACCGGGAAGTTCACATGCTCCGAGATGAACGGAGCAAATTTGAAATCATCGGTTAACGCATAGATTTTCATTGCTTCTTCGAAGCAATGAGTGAGCTGCCATTTTAGAGCTTCGTAAAACTCTTCGGCATCTACGGCTTCTTTCGACTTGGTCCTTACTTCACTATTTAGCAGCGATGTTAGCCTTTGAAGAAAAGCCGCATTGGATTCTTTAAAATCAGTCATTGAGTAAATTTTGAGGGTTGTTTATATTTCTGAGTCTCTTAACAATATCCTTGTGAGAATCGTTGTTTTCAATATTTAATAACCGGATGTTATCAAGGAAATATTCAGGGATGGAATATTTAGTTGACACCCGTTTAATGCTTTCGCAAAGAGTTAGTTCCATATTTATGGCCTGATATATAGGTAATATACCTTTCATCAAGGCTGCATTTATTAAAGATGAGTAATAAGCGCAGATTTCATTGTACATGAAGGATATGTTTTCCAAAGTTGACAAGATACTTGGCAATTTTGGAAGAGTGCCATATTCGAACAAATGAAATGCGTCAGCGTACATACCCACTAACACTTTGAATATGTTAGATACGGTATAAGCATATTTTTGGCGTATTGCGGTGTTAATCTCCATCGGAGTTGAGAGTAGCGTAAGAATACGTTCACTTTCGTCATTACTTAAGGAGATTTCTTTGTTCTCAAATATTTTCAGGATTTGGTCGTTTTGGAGAAGTTTGTCACTCGTGGGCTTTTGTTTTGTCTTCTTTAGAGTTGCACACATTTTAGAATTTTCAGAAGCAACGATTCGATTATACAATGCTTCCAAATTAATTGTGCCAAAATCAAAACCTACAGGATAGGTAAGTTTTTCACCTAAACCCCAAGACCATACTTTGAACCTTACAGCTGCGCCATTGTTTATGTATTCAGGAACCATTACCATTACAGGTTGACCTTGCAAACCTTGAAAGAGATATGTAATTGAAGCATCATTAACAGGCACATTACTTTTCCATGCACCAATATCAGATATAACGCCATGTTCTTCATTGGTCTTGTAATGCTCAACTAAGAATATAGAAAGTTCACTGTTGATTGTTGAAGCGATAGGATGAGCAATATCAAGATGCGCAGAGATAAAGCGGAGAGGTACTATTTCTTGCGCATTCTTTGTCAAGACCGTTTTTAACTTACAGCTTTGTAATCTTTGTGTTGCTTCATTATAAATCGGCTCAATTGCTAAAGGAGCATCAAAAGGGTTTCTCAGTGGCCAACAGTCTTGAAGATACGTCTTCATCTTGGCCTCTGAATGGGCCAAGAAAAATTGAGATTCTGCGTCTTCGCGCCTTTCTCGAATTTGTTCTCTCATTTCTGAAAGTCGTAATTGATGCTCTCGTTCAGCGGCTTTAATTCGGTTAAGATAAGCGCGGTTTTCTTTCTCAATTTCTTTTTCTTCTTTTCTTCGCGCAATTCGCTTTCCCATGTTCGTTTCATTCTCGAAGAAATCTTGAGCAATAGGACCAGCGACACGACCTAACATACCTCCAAGAAGAAGACTTATTATATAACTCATTATTTTTTGTATCTTGAATGTGCAGAATAGGGATGACCACAATATGTGCAAATATCGCCATGACCACCAAACGAGCCACAACCGCATGAGCAACGGCCATATCCGGTAAATGAAATAGCAGAACCTTTATAATTCTTATGTTGTTCTTGTACATCTTCAGCGTCTTCGCCCTCATTTGAAGATGTTGATGTAGATGTCCATTCTGTTTCCGAAGTATCAGCATCATCCCTATTTCCTGACGGAGATTGGTCTGCAAATGGATTTGGAGTTAACCATGGATCATCCTCATTTTGGGGGTGTTCTGGTTCAGAATGAGTACCCCAATCATCGTCATGTAGGTCATCATCAAAAGGAGCTTCTTGAGGCGTCTCAGTTGGCTCGAAATTATCGTTATCAAATAATTCGTCTTCCATAAGCTATTCAATTGTAATGTCTATTTTTTGACAAAATGCACTAGGCACATATGCTGTTATTGCGGTCGTCAAATCTCCTACCACGACACCAACCCTCTGTTGACCTTGCCATCTTGCGACCCGTCCTATTACTCCCGTGAATTCTCCTTCAACCACCCTTACCAGCTGTCCTTTCTCAAACTTTTCCACTTTGACTGGCGACAAAATGGTGTTGCTCGTGTCTGCTGAACAAATTATTTTTAGACTTTCCATCTGATAGCTGGGAATTATCATCGGGCTCTTTTCAATCCTACCGCCTACGCGTTTGTGATTGTAATAAAAGCGAAGGTATGGAAGTTTTGCGTTGTCATAAACAAATGCTTTGATCTGATGTTCGGTACCGAAGGCGAAAAAGATATTGGGCAAGCGGGACTCGGTAACTTTTTTGCGTTTACCATTTATCAATTTTACTACTTCTATGGTAGGGTAGAATGCCGTAATGCCTTGTGATACCATGTAGTTGTAAGCTTTCTTCTCTCTGCCGTATGTACAACGTAAGACATACCAATGTGGGATTTCCCCTTGTTTTTGTTTGCGAAACATTATTTCGGATCGTGCATTTCTAGTGGACACCCCTGTTTGTGAACTCTCTGCAGAAGTAATGCTTTGAGCTTTGGGGAGGGCGTTGGAGGCAAGTCCAGCGCAGGGAGGAGATTCACCACCTCCTTGGGTGCGAACATCGTCTGATGTCCATTCATCGATTATCATATCGGTGCTAACTTTATTCTAGACAGAAATCAGTTAGATGTTGACACAAAAAAGCGTGGAACCGACCTGTTGTCTATTCCACTCTCTGAGGCTCTAGCAATTGCCTATTATTGTTGAACAGACAACGTCAGAGCCCACGCTGATATGAAAATCATATCCGTAAAGAGACCTATATAATACATTAGACTGCGCCCAGCAAGGTACAATCCATGCCTACAGGTCTCCACGGGATTGATTTAATCACCCCTGGGACATCTACCGTTGACCACGTTCAAGACAATAATTGCTGTGAACTTGCTAGATTTACAGAGAGTCTCAAACACAGCGTCGATAAACGCCTTCAATATGTCTTGGGCTATCATTACTCCTAGGCACGCTTTGTATGGGCATACATGGCACAAGGAGAACTGTCTCGTAAATGCGTTCTTTAGGACACGCCTTTTGATTGCATTTCGTTGAGGTTTAATAGTCCTTTTGCAAAGTTATGCTTTTTTTCTCAGATAAAAAAGCAATCACCAACAATTAACATTTATTAGTGGCATTTGGCGTGGGTTAATATCGGTAGCGTTCATGGTTTAGGCGTGGTTAGAGTTGTTCTAAGGCGTACTTTCATGGCAGCGTGGCCTCTCTCGTCTGCTCGTCAGAACAAAACGTCTGCTCAATAAACAACAAACCAAAGACGCGCCAAAACAAAAACGTTATAATGTTAAACGTTAAACGTTAATAGTAGGCATGGGGTGAGCTCCCCATCTCCCCGGTCGCATACTAACAAACTGACGTTTTTTTTCGTATGCGGCAGGGGAGGGTAAGGTGAGGAGGGAAGACGGTCTTTGCAGCTATTCCTTTCCGGGTTCTTAGTCTTCTCGGATTATCCAATCGCTGATCGTGCGCTGGGTACTATCGTAGTTTACCCCTATCTTGAACAGGCGCTTGCCATCGGCAGAATAGGGAATCAAATAGCCCTTTTCGTCTATCTGCCGGATCGCTTCCTCTGCAGAGCCATCATACTTGAGCTCAAAAACAAAGACGGCATCGGGCATATACACCACGGCGTCGGCCCTGCCAATCGCACTATCCTCCTCGACCCGCATGTGGGCACCCATCAGGTTGAAGATAAGGTAGAAGACGGTCTGAAAATCGCGCTCGCTCTTGTTGCTCAGACGATTGGAGATGCTGGCAAGGTAGGCCTTCAGGCGAACCATTGCCCCCTCAACATCTGCATCATAAAGCTTTTCCAGGAAATCACCCACCAGACTGTTGTTGTCCAGAGATATAGGCGAAAGATAGTTGGGCGCAAGGCTCTTGAGCATGCCTATCTTCACCTCCCGGTTAGGATACTCCAACGTATAACGATGCAGCATCGGGTTGTACTTTTTGATGGTGAGGTAGCCGCTCTGATAGAGCAGCGGGAGCGCTGAAGTCATCATTTCGGGCGAAACATCAAAGTCATCCACGTCACATGACTTCTTCTCAATATCCATCACGTTGACATGATATTTCTGCAACGTCTTGATAAGGTAAGTTGGCGTACCCGAGCCAAACCAGTAAGGAGCAATGTCGCGCGCATTCAGCGCCTTCACCAGGCTGAAGGGATTGAAGACATCCTCTGATTTCTTGCTGAAATGATAGCCGTCATAGAATCGCGTCAGCTCTGCCAGGCATTCCTCATACGTCATGCCAAGGGCTTCGCCCAGGGCCTCTATATCCGGTTTCATCTGCGTAGTAAGCTCTGTCTTGCTGATGCCGCAGATGGCCGAATACTGGTCGAACATGCTGATATTGTCGAGGTTGTTGAGCTCGCTGAAGATGCTGAGTTGCGAGAACTTGGTGATACCCGTGATGAAACAGAACTCCAGGTATGGGTCGAGCTTCTTTAGCGGACTGTAGAAGTTTTGCATGATGCGGCGAAGTGGTTGCAGGTCTTCCTTCTCATGCACCACGTCCAGCAAAGGGGCGTCGTATTCATCAATGATGACAACTGCCTTTTCGCCTGTCTGCTTGTAAGCTCTCTTTACGAGACCTTCCAGTCTTTCATTAGGGTAGATCTCGCCTTCTCCCTTACCATAAAGCTCTTCGTAGGGTAAAAGCTCTAAATTAAGATAACTGTTCAAGGCATCTGCGTCAAAATGCTTGGCACCGCTCAGGTCGAAGTGGAGCACAGGATGCTTCACCCAATCCTTCTCGTAATCAGCAATAGTCAATCCTTCGAAAAGTTCTTTTCTTCCCTCGAAATAGGCTTGAAGGGTAGAGGCAAAGAGCGACTTGCCGAATCGTCTTGGACGATTCAGAAAGATGAACTTCATACCTTTCTCTCTAAATTCCGCGATGTATTGGGTCTTATCTATATAGAGATAACCTTTCTCGCGTATCTTCGAGAATGTCTGTATTCCTACGGGATATTTGTTGACTATTTTTGCCATATTCCACTCGCTTTGCATTTTGCGCAACTAAGTTACGAAGAAAAAATGAACTACTCAAGTATATATACTATTTTTAAGCTATAATTCTTTTTCCCTTGTGTCATTCTTCCTAAATCCGTTTTCGAAAACGTTAAACGTTAAAACTCTGATTGTGTTTAGAGCCTTATAATTAACCATAACTTACTATGACCAACCAAACATAAAGCCTTGATTTTTAGTATCCTTTGATTTTAACACTTATAAATAGGCAGAAGAACGACGCTAACAGGCCCGCTAAGCATATATCATCAGGGATAACACTTGTTGAGTTAGTCGTCTATTCCGTATATTCCTTTCCGCCAATGCTCAATATGCGGGCATCGTCCTGTCCTGGAAGTGGCTCATAGACGACAACCTCAACCTTTTTTTTGTTGTTATCCACGCATTCATAACGATAGTTTGTTCCAGCCACAACTTGTCGAGAAACCTTGAGGGGTTTCAGCTGCAAGTTGCTGTGCGACAGGACAACAGCCTTGAAGAGAGAATCTTCTTCTGTCGTAAGTTTTGTACTCTTGCCGAATGCACCTATCATTTGAGATTTTTGGGTGCTGGCGCATGATGCCATACCAATGATGATGGTCGCTAACGCCAAAGTTTTTATTGTATTCATATTCTTTATGATTTTATATTTCTTAATTGTTACTTACCTATAGTGTATCTTACACCTACATTGAGATTGAAGTTCAGCGGTTTCTCCTTGTAGATAGTCTGGAGCGAAGAATGGTCGTCTAAATAATAGCTTACGCCCGGCTCTGCATAAATACCGACATTGTCAAGCACGTCAAACTGCACGCCGAAAGCCGCATTTACAGACATTTGTAAAGGCTTGCTGTCAATGTTGACAGTCTCTTTCTTCTTTGTCGCATTATTGATGACATATTCTTTCGTGACATTTCCCGATACGCATTTTTCTGTAAGTACACCTGCCGAGCCATATAGACTGAACCTTTTGTATGACCATGCATTATATTTCATGTTGACAGGAATTCCTACATAGTTCAGCCTTTGCTCGCCCGTAAAGTAGTTCTCTTTTGTTCCGTCTTTCATGTCGGAAGAGAGACGCGTGTATGTAAGTCCGCTTTCGATGCTCCAATGCTCGTTAAATGTGTATGCCACTTTCACACCAATGCGTACAGGCATGCGGTGCTTGTATTCTGTCTTCACTTCCTTTCCCTGATTGAATATGTTGATGCCGAGCATAGGGCTGTCCTCCCAGTCAGAATCATCAGGACCAGTTGCAACAACAGGGTCGCCAATAGATGTTATGGTTCTAGATGACCCCATCGATCCCATTGCACTTGTACTTACAGTCCAACGTGGCGATGTGGACGAAGAGGCGTGGCGCCTTGCGTCAGAGTTGTAAGCCACAAGACTGCCGTAATTGCTGTTGTGATGATAATTGTTTGCTTTCTTGCTCTCATTCTCACGTTTCGGCAAATTTTCTTTGTCGGAAGTTGTATTCGTTTCTTTTGAGCTGTTGGCATCATCCCCCTCATGGTTGTCAGACGCTGTTTCCAAAGATTTCTCATCATTAGCATAAGATGACAATGTATCAATGTCACCAACAGATTTGTGTACTATGGTCGTATTGATGCGTGGCATAGGTGAGTTGCAGGCAATAGGATTGTTGCCGTCGTCAGCAACGATATTGCCTTTAGGGGATTGCTCTGCTGGTGTATGTGCTATTTGTAGATTTGTCATTTCTGCTGGCGTTTGCTCATCGTTTGCGTATTCAGAATATATTGAATATCCTATCAACAAAGCCACGCTTGCAGCGGCAGCAGTATACGCTGTGCGCCGTAGCCAGTAGGTTTTGAAAGGTCTACCGCCGTGCATATAGCCACCATTCTCATCAGTCGTTCCTTTGCGAATGTCCTCCCAGAGTCCTTTTGGTGCATCTTTCTCATAGTTGCCCAAACGGTCGTGTATGTCTTTTTGCCAATTATTTTTCATACGTTAAATGGAATTGATGGTTCTATAATATTTTATCTTCCGCGCCAGCATTGATTTGGCCTTGTGCAGCTGCGAAGCTGAAGTATTCTCCTTTATGCCGAGCAATTGGGCTATTTCCTTGTGACTCTTGTCGTCAATGACATAGAGATTGAATACAGTTCGGTATCCATCGGGCAACTCACGTATAAGCTGATGAAGTACATCGGTAGGAATGTCCTCAGTCTCCATACTGTCGCCATCTGCAATGTTCATATCTTTATCATCGATACTATCAATGGGCAAACGGCTGTTATTGCGTACAAACTTCAGGGTCTCATTGAGAGTAATTTTTGCCATCCATGCTTTCAAAGACCCCTCTCCACGATACTTGAAACTATCCAGAGAAGTAAATATCTTGATGAACGATTCTTGTAGTACGTCCTTAATGTCTTCGTCTTCTGTGATGTAGCGTGAGCAGAGTGCAGACAGGTATCGCACATGCCTGCGATAAATCCACTCGGTGGCAGTATTGTCGCCATCGAGTGCCTTTCGCAACCATCGTTCCTCTTCCGTTTCTTTCCTGAATGTTATGCCGAACATGAGGTTTATAGGGTTAAAAGCTTTGGAAACAGCGAAGTGCAAATGCCTTTACCATACAGCAAAAAGCATTTGCACTATCTCGTAACAACGAGTTCCTTATTTTGTTACTGTAACAACTACCGTAGCAGTTTTTTTGTTTTTGTCTGTGATGGTGATAGTTGTGCTTCCAACCTTCACTCCCTTTATGGTAAGTTTGGCGTCCTTGACGGTAGTAGTGGCGATCTTATCATCTTTGCTTGCAGCCGTATAAGGTGTTGTACCTCCACTAATGTTTACTACATCTTCCTTACCAACCGCAATACTTGTCTTGGCTTTGTCCACGACAACACCATCAACCACGGTAATGCTCAAGCTGCCAGTCACCTTCTTGGAGTCAGTAACAAGAACTGTAGCCTTGCCAGCCTTAACTCCTTTTACCGTAATTGTAGCCTTGTCAACAGTTACGGTGGCGGTCTTGACATCGCTTGATTTAGCGGTGTAAGTACCATCTCCACCTGCTACCTTTACATTCTGTGTACCGCCAACGGCAACAGAAACGGTTGAAGGATTGAACTTGATGGCGGGAGTGTTGTCATCATCGTCAGAGCATGAAGCAAATGCCATTGCAAATACGGCACAAACGATTAATGTTGCAAACTTAAAGAAATTCATTGATTTCATTTTATTCTATAATTTTGTCGTTTAACTTATGCGCCACGGCATGAGTATGCGTCCATCTACAGCCTTGGCACGATTGTTTTTTCGAGTACTCTCATTCCCTTAAATGAAGAGCAATGTAAAATCTTGCCTGGGAAAATATTTTTTTCGATTTTTATTCTATACGATGCAAAAATGAGGGTGTTTCGGCATTGTACACCGATGTGACCGTATGCATTTTGAGCGACAGTTTGGCAGACTTTTTGCCACTGAACGACAGCCAATTGAGTTTTATCTTCAGTTCTTTAGGATGTTCCTTCCATAGTGAGTTGAGGTCAAATGCTATTAGTGCATCCCCCATTCTTCCGTTGGTGTCACCTTGGGCATTGTGGCGCAAGTCGAACTCATATACATTATCTTTGTTCACACCGCTCACAAGATTAATGACATGCTTGGTAGTTCCTCCCCACAATGTGCGTATACGGAGCGTAACATATCCGTCCTCGGCAACAGAAACCCAGTCACGGACAATTTCAATAGGGTCATTTCCAAATGCTTTCGCATTTTTTTCTTCTGATCCTTGCGTCATTACTGGCTGTTTGGTACGGATGCTGTCAATCCAATTTACATACACACTCTGTTGGTTGCCTCCGTAGCTTCGCTCTTCTATTGTATAGTTCACCAAAGCCCTCACTTTCTTGTCTCCAAACGGTGAGGCTTTCATATTGGTAGGTACAAGCGACGTTGATTCATCAAGTTGCATGAAGAAGCCGTCAGGCGCAGAAGGATACACCGTTACAAGGGCAGTTGGGCGCTGTGACACCTCATTGTTATCATTGTCATCGCATGAGTTCAGCGTGAGCGAACTGGCTATCAGACCTATTGCCAGAATTGTTTTCTTTGTTATTCTCATATTTCTTGCTTTTTACTTCTACTTATTAAATCATCAAAAAGCAAGAATCTTGCCTGTAAAAAATAGTTTTTTATGAGATTTATCCTTGCTCCAACAAGTTCTTCCAAGTATTTCTTACGTTCAAATATCATATTAGGGTGCCATTTTTGATACTAGTATCATATTTTACACCGCAAAGATAACGTTTTTTATCTCGAAATACAGCATAAACAATGGAAAACTGCGTTTATCAAGTAAAAACAGCTAAACGTAGCATCGTAAACTACACAAAAATGCTTTTTAGAACAAAAGGGTATGACATGTAATCACACCCTACGTTCAAGGGAGTCGTTTCAACCGTACCCCTTTATGGATTTCGTCCTATAACTTCCATTCACCACATTATGGGGTCGGTCAAAAGCGTCCCTTCCAACCCTTATTTCGTGATTCCTGATGTGGTCGGAAGTTAAATGCGTTAAATATTCACCTTTTCGTATCTAATCAGAATCCATAAGGTCAGTTTTCTACCGTTTAGAGTGTATAACACTGATAATCAACTGATAATAGATATGTTAATGATAGGCATGGGGCGAGTGTCCCGTCTCCCTGGTCACATACTAACAAACTAACGTTTAACGTTTTTGTTTTCGTATGCGGCAGGGGAGAGGGAAGGGGAGGAGGGAAGCCGGTCTTTGCGGCTAACTCTTTCCGAGTTCTTAGTCTTCTCGGATTATCCAGTCGCTAATCGTGCGCTGGGTACTATCGTAATTGACACCTATCTTGAACAGGCGCTTGCCATCGGCAGAATAGGGAATCAAATAGCCCTTTTCGTCTATCTGCCGGATCGCTTCCTCTGCAGAGCCATCATACTTGAGCTCAAAAACAAAGACGGCATCGGGCATATACACCACGGCGTCGGCCCTGCCAATCGCACTATCCTCCTCGACCCGCATGTGGGCACCCATCAGGTTGAAGATAAGGTAGAAGACGGTCTGAAAATCGCGCTCGCTCTTGTTGCTCAGACGATTGGAGATGCTGGCAAGGTAGGCCTTCAGGCGAACCATTGCCCCCTCAACATCTGCATCATAAAGCTTTTCCAGGAAATCACCCACCAGACTGTTGTTGTCCAGAGATATAGGCGAAAGATAGTTGGGCGCAAGGCTCTTGAGCATGCCTATCTTCACCTCCCGGTTAGGATACTCCAACGTATAACGATGCAGCATCGGGTTGTACTTTTTGATGGTGAGGTAGCCGCTCTGATAGAGCAGCGGGAGCGCTGAAGTCATCATTTCGGGCGAAACATCAAAGTCATCCACGTCACATGACTTCTTCTCAATATCCATCACGTTGACATGATATTTCTGCAACGTCTTGATAAGGTAAGTTGGCGTACCCGAGCCAAACCAGTAAGGAGCAATGTCGCGCGCATTCAGCGCCTTCACCAGGCTGAAGGGATTGAAGACATCCTCTGATTTCTTGCTGAAATGATAGCCGTCATAGAATCGCGTCAGCTCTGCCAGGCATTCCTCATACGTCATGCCAAGGGCTTCGCCCAGGGCCTCTATATCCGGTTTCATCTGCGTAGTAAGCTCTGTCTTGCTGATGCCGCAGATGGCCGAATACTGGTCGAACATGCTGATATTGTCGAGGTTGTTGAGCTCGCTGAAGATGCTGAGTTGCGAGAACTTGGTGATACCCGTGATGAAACAGAACTCCAGGTATGGGTCGAGCTTCTTTAGCGGACTGTAGAAGTTTTGCATGATGCGGCGAAGTGGTTGCAGGTCTTCCTTCTCATGCACCACGTCCAGCAAAGGGGCGTCGTATTCATCAATGATGACAACTGCCTTTTCGCCTGTCTGCTTGTAAGCTCTCTTTACGAGACCTTCCAGTCTTTCATTAGGGTAGATCTCGCCTTCTCCCTTACCATAAAGCTCTTCGTAGGGTAAAAGCTCTAAATTAAGATAACTGTTCAAGGCATCTGCGTCAAAATGCTTGGCACCGCTCAGGTCGAAGTGGAGCACAGGATGCTTCACCCAATCCTTCTCGTAATCAGCAATAGTCAATCCTTCGAAAAGTTCTTTTCTTCCCTCGAAATAGGCTTGAAGGGTAGAGGCAAAGAGCGACTTGCCGAATCGTCTTGGACGATTCAGAAAGATGAACTTCATACCTTTCTCTCTAAATTCCGCGATGTATTGGGTCTTATCTATATAGAGATAACCTTTCTCGCGTATCTTCGAGAATGTCTGTATTCCTACAGGATATTTGTTGACTATTTTTGCCATATTCCACTCGCTTTGCATTTTGCGCTACTAAGTTACGAAGAAAAATTGAACTACTCAAGCATATATAGTATTTTTAAGCTAAAATCTCGTGGCAATGTGGCCTTTCTGCCGCAATCGCAAGTTTCCACCTGCCACGATCGTAAGTTATCGTCAGGCCCGGAGATAAGTTATCACCAAGCATGAAGGTAACTTACCCTTAGGCATGGAGGCAAGCTGCCCTTGGCAGGGTTTGGGCTGAGTCCACAAAATGTCAGAAGACGAATGTCATAAAGCGCTTGGTGTTTACAGCCTTCTGTTTCAGTTCGTCCTCCATTCTCCGCATTGCCATCTTGAAGAAGAAGCGGACGAGGTGTTCGTCGGTTGCTTCTGTTCGAATCATACGAAGGGCGGAGATGTATTCTTGGCGTGCTTCGGACGGGATGATAAGAAGCGGGTGGCCTGATCGCAAAAGGATATAGTTGCTGACGAGTCTTCCTGTCCTGCCATTTCCATCGCGAAACGGATGAAGGTATTCATAGAAGCCATGAAAGCGGGCGGCAAGTATCATGGGGTGGACTGCGGCTGAGGCGATAGCCTTTTCTGTGGATTCCAATAATTTGGGAACTTTGGCTATAAGCTGCTCATGGTCGCCAAAGACAGTGTCCCCTGCCGCCATATCTGTGGTGGTGTATTCGCCCGGTATTGCCTCAGGAGAGCGATAAGAAATGGTGTGAAGAGTGACTCGCTTGTTGATTTCTTTCAGCAATGCTTCGTCGAGCGGGTGTTGCGCGTTTTGCATCACATACTCGAACGCCTCAAAGTGGTCGAGCATTTCGAAGGCCTCGAAAAGGGTCTTTCCCGCAGGAATCATACCCAGCCCTTTCTCCTTCAGCTCGCGGGTGTCATCCACGGAAAAAGAGTTGCCCTCGATGGCGCATGAATGTGTAGAAAAGAGCACTTCGTTATATTTAGTGTACTCTTCTCTATCCATCTTGTTGATGATAAGCGCTTGATACTTACACCTTAGGCTCTCATATAGCTTTATTTCCTCTTCGAATGCCATAGACGTGGTTTTTGTCTTCTGCAAAGATAGTGCAAACCGAATGCAGAATATTAAGCTTGCTTGAATATTTTGCTGAGGTGCAGCCTATCTTCTGCAAAGTTAGTGCAAACCGAGAACAATACAAAAAGAATCACATACTTTTTTGTTTTTTGTGCGAAAATGGAGCGGCAGGGTTTGTTTCCATACCGTTTGCCGCTAACAAAGGCGCCCTGTGCAGCGAGTATGGCAAACAACAATGCTACATCATTTCTCTTTTAAACCAAAGTTCAAATACGCTATCAGCAAGGAATATACCCTCTTTTTCTATGGTGATGATCTCTTTGTCCATCAAGCTTTTCTTTATGCGGTCTATATTTGACTTGCTACCCAGAGGGTATGTTTCTGAGACCGCCTGGGTGGTAAATCCAGCATGTATGCCTTGGCACAAAAGGCGAATGAAGTTGAGCTGATAGGTGGTGAGCCCCTCGGTCTGTTGTATAAAGAGACCGCTGCTTTGTTCCAGCAGGGCTTTCAGACCTTCCTCGAAACTTTCCTCATTTACTTCTTTCTCTGTTTCGGCCATCACGTTCCAGGCCAGTTGCTGCACATAGGAAGAGTAATTCTTCACCACTTGGCATATTCTGCCAGCATACGCTTCGCTTATCTTCTTGCCATACTTCTCGAATCGGAAACAGATGAAGGGGACCCAATATTCCGTAGGGATGCATTTGAGATAGATCATCTCGCCAAACTGGTAGAAAGGCATACGGCGACTTTGGAATATATTCTCCATCAGATGTTTCTTGCTGCCACCAACCGACATACCATATACAAAAGCTTTTTCCATCACCTTTTCTCCTTTATTCGATTAGGCTACAAAGGTAAGCAAAAAAGATGGAGTTCATAAGTCTGTGGACCACAACATTGTGAACTTGGTTGGGAAATCGGTTTTTGGCGCGAGGAGCGGGACGGGGAGAAGTCAGCTGCGCCGTTCTGTCTCAAGCAGTTGTCTTTTGGCATCCAGTCCGCCAGCGAAGCCTGTCAGGGAATGGTCGGACCCGATGACGCGATGGCAGGGAATGATGATGCTGATGCCGTTGGCGCCAATGGCTTGTGCCACGGCTCTTGCGCCTTGGGGGTTGTTGAGGCTGAGGGCAATGTCTTGGTAGGTGCGCGTCTCGCCGTATGGTATCTCGCACAACGCCCGCCATACTTGCTGTTGAAACGCTGTGCCGACAGGGTGGGTCTTGAGGTCGAAAGTCTTGCGAACGCCAGCAAAATACTCGTCAAGTTGCCTCTTGGCGCTCTCCAAGACTTCCGACGTAGCCTCGGTCAGCGCAGCGTCCAGGTGCCTTATGAGTCTGCATCTGTTGCGCTCGGCGCGTGGACTCTCGCGCCAGTCGCAAAGGCACAATTCGTCGCCAATGGACGCCAGGGTGATTTCCCCGCAAGGAGCGCTATAGTGCTGAAAATGTATGGCCTTTCTCATTCCTTCTTGCTCAAGACATAGACCCTTGTTTCGCAAGGGTTGAGGCTGCCCACGTTCAAGGTGTTCTCTATTTCCCCTTCGGTCTGCGACCATATTTCGCGGCAGATGTACCGGGTGTTGGCTTTCAGATAAATGGCCGTGAGGGGAATGGCTGGTACGCTCGCTGCCGAGGTAGCGCGATTGGTGATCGAGACGGCTATGCGACTGTCTGTCAGGTCTTTGACAAATACGTCATACCCCGAGGGGGAATAGTCGGTGGTGCCTGTCGAAAGGACTTCCATGTATTCGGCCTGCTGGCCCAGCGCGTCTTGGTTGATGGCGAGGATTTCCTGGTTGGTCAACGTCTGCACGTCGGCTTCCGTGATGAGCGGGTGGGGCATGGGCTGGTCGCTATTAGCCTCGCCCTTAGGGGCCTCGCGCAGGTCGCAGGTCAGGGCCAGAGGACTTGCCAACATGCTCCACAAGGACATCTGTGTGCGTGCCTGCGCGTCGGTCAGTCCTGTGATCTTTCCTCCGTTGGTTTGATGCTCTGCCGTATTGTTGCTGGGTCCTCCGAGGCCATGAAGGCCAATGCACATCATGTCGAGGTCGTTGAAGTGGTTCACGCCGGCATACATCCAGAGGCGGCGGGTCTCGTCCACACCTCCTATCACGCCCGGACGTGACGAGTTGCCAATCCAGTCCTCGCGCGCATCACTTGTCGATCGCCAACTGCTACCACCTGCGGCGGCTCCCCACGTCCAAGGCCGGGTCTTTCCCCATTCGCAGATATTATACACGAAAGGCACTTCGCCCTTTGCCTTGCGCGTCTCGTTGAGGGCAGCCACGGCTTCGCCCATCCGCGTGTAGCTCACCTTGGTGCTCGCCTCGCTATTGCAATAGTCGTATTTGAGCATATCGACACCCCATGAGTCGAACAAGGCAAGATGCTGGCTCTCAAAGCCATAGGACCCTGGCTGATAGTTCTCGCAGGTCATGCTGCCCGCATCACTATAGATGCCGATCTTCAGTTTGCGGTTGATCGCCTTCAAGGCAGTCTTCAGGCCGCTAATGCCTTCGGGAAACTTTATGGGGTCGTATGTGAGTTTTGCTTTGTCGCTTTCCTGCGTTGCTCAGGCGTCGTCGAGGACAATGGTGTTGAATCCCGCGTCTATCAATCCGTATCTCTCCATGCCTTTGGCTATCTCTACCATCTTGTCGTGGCTGATGGCACGGGCAAACCAGTTCCATGTGAGCCAGCCCATCATGGGGGTGGCCGACTGCAAGTGGCTGCTGACGACCAGCCGGATCTTGGCTTGTTTTTTTTCGCCATCCGCACCCACGAGATTTACCGTGTAGGCGTATTCGCCCTCTGCTTTTGGGGCAACGCCTGCCACATACTTGTATTTGTTGCCCGTCTCGATACGGTCTTCTTTGAGCGAAAGCGTTGATATTGAGCCAAAATCTACACTCGACACGGTCTCGCCTTCGTGGGTAGTCAACTTGTGGAGATATTGAGCTCCGGGCAGCGCATACATAAGGGACGCGCAGGGCATGGAGGCTGCTGCAGGGTCGATGATCTCCCATGCAGAATTGGCGTCGCTTGCAGTCCAAAGGTTGAGTATGCTGCCGTCCTCTATGCCGCCTGTGAAATTCCATGCTGGCGAAGATGTGCTCGGGTCTGCTACTGAGCCCGGAATGATGGCTATCGTTTCATCCGAAAGGCAAAGCAGTTGCCAAGTATTGGCTTCGTCTGCATGGGCAGTATATCTTACATGGCTGTTGGTGGTAGTTTTTGCATTACCGCCATTCTGTGCTATCGTATAATAGATGTAGCAGTTGGCTGTTTGGTCGTAAATGTAGTATTGGCCATACGTTTTCTCGATGAATATAAATTTGTCGGCTTTGCTTCTATGGGTAGTATGCGACAGGTTCTCCTCCGTTTTCTTGACAAAAGCGGCAGGCGTGTATAAAATATAAGGATATTGCCTTTCGGCGTCCACGCTTATGGTGGGTGTGAAAAGCTGGATGAATTTTACGTCTATTTGGTAGTTGGCGTTGTCCACGGTAACTTTGGCCACATAGCCGCCACCCACTTTTACCTTCACGTTTGCAGTCTCAAGTTTCGCCGACTTGATGTGCGCATCGCCTTGGGCGTTCAGGCCACGAAATTCCTGACCGTTGATGATGACAACGGCTTCGCTGGGCATACCGTCGCTAAAGAGGGTGTAGTCATGCTTGGCATCTGCTTCGTCTATTCTCTCCTCCCAACTCCTTGCCTTCGGGCGAAAGTGACAATAGGTTTTGGCAGAGGAGGACGTTTGGGTTGCGACATTCCCAGCAATGGTATTCAAAGCTAATGCCAGTATGTATGCCACAAATAGTTTTTTTCTCATTTTGCTTTTGCTATTTTATTCTGTTTGGCCGCGAAGTGTCCTTGAATTTGTTGGCAGCAATACCTATCAACGACCTTTGGGAGGGCAAAGGTAAGTAAAAGCGTTGGGATTCTTCCTTTTCTGCGGAAAAACATGCTTGTAGGTTGCCCAAAAAATGAAGTTAACTTCATAGGCCCACGAAGTTATATTCATCGGCCTACGAAGTTATATTCATAGGGCCACGAAGTTAACTTCATTTTTTACCCCACTTTTGAGGCCAGTTCGCATGGAATGGGCAGGTAGGCAGTTGGGCGTAGGAAACGCGGCTGTTCTTATGGGACTCTCCATCCCGAAGCCATCCCGAGACCATCCCGAAGGATTGCCGGTTGGGTTTCGGGCCTCGCCAAAGAGAGCAGGCGGGGCTTTTCCCTCCGTCTGACCCCTTTCTTTGCCCATCCTGCCCTTTCTTTTCGTCTTTCCAGCCCTATATATAAATAAGGAGAAAATTATCCATATAATATTAAGGAGAAAAGATCTCCCAATGGTGGCGGGCTCCGACCGATTGTACCTTCGTGCCTTTGGTTTGTCCCACAACCCAGCAGTATTTCCTCTTCGCGTTCCCCGTTTTTCCTCTCCAACGCATCATTTTCCTACCCCGTCAACCTGCTTTCCCTCCCTTGCATCCCTGTTTTTCTTCTTTTCACCCCTTATTCTCCTCAGAACGGCCCTCATCGCAAGCGAATCGCAACCTCCCGCTTTTCCTCCTTTTTCCCTCCTTTTTCCCTTGAATGCCCTATATTTGCCTTGCTTTTGTCAAATAACGCGAAAAACTGCCGATTTTCGCAAACTTTTCTTTCGAAACATTTGGAGGGTATTAAAAAACGCCGTACCTTTGCACCCGCTTTTCCGAACAAAGCACACGCCGAGAAAGGGAGAGCGATAAAGATAAGCGATCTTTGAAGAGATTTACATAAGACAGAGAGTAGTACAAGAAGCGGATGCTTCCGGTCATTTTGGCCAGGTCGCATCCGGGTAAAGAAGAAGAGCCGTCCAATTTTTTGGAACAGGTGCTTTGAGCCCAATCTTCGGTACATCTGGATGAGCGTCCTTGAGAACAGAGACAAAGTCTTTCCCTTTTCGCAAGGGAAGTCAAACGGATATTTTACAATGGAGAGTTTGATCCTGGCTCAGGATGAACGCTAGCTACAGGCTTAACACATGCAAGT
>OHUA01000385.1_pt1 | contig 22401 bp, 11 predicted proteins | sample 1579051 | NCBI WGS metagenome assembly OHUA01 (sample SAMEA3879559, study PRJEB24766) | human gut metagenome | biome: human-associated habitat; feature: feces | place: USA | collected 1985/1987 | reverse complement strand
CCGCCTTTACCTTCGGCATCACCCGGATACCAGTTCTGTACGGTACTGTACTTCACCTCCGCACGCTCGTGCACCACAATCTCCACAATAGCGGCATGCAACTGGTTCTCATCGCGCATCGGAGCCGTACAACCTTCCAGATAGGAAACATACGAATCATCATCCGCCACAATCAGTGTCCGCTCAAACTGACCTGTATTACGCGCATTGATACGGAAATACGTGGACAACTCCATCGGGCAGCGTACTCCTTTCGGGATATATACAAACGAACCGTCGGAGAATACCGCCGAGTTCAGTGCGGCAAAGAAGTTATCACGGTATCCCACTACGGAACCAAGATACTTCTGCACCAAATCCGGATGCTCACGTACGGCTTCACTGATGGAACAGAAAATAATTCCTTTCTCCATCAACGTTTCCTTAAACGTAGTTTTCACAGATACGGAGTCCATCACGGCATCCACTGCCATGCCACTCAACGCCATCTGTTCTTCCAAGGGGATGCCCAGCTTATTGAAGGTTTTTATCAACTCTGGGTCTACTTCATCCATGCTCTTAGGCGCGTCTTTCTTCTTCGCCAACGGATCAGCATAGTAGGAAATAGCCTGATAATCTATCTCAGGAATACGGAGATGTGCCCATGTAGGCATCTCCATCGTCAACCAGTGACGGTATGCTTTCAGACGGAACTCCAACAGCCATTCCGGCTCGTTCTTCTTCGCAGAGATCAGCCGTACAACATCTTCATTCAGCCCACGCTCAATGACTTCCGTATGTACATCGGTGGTGAAGCCGTACTTGTACTTCTCCTGCGTTAGTTCCTTTACATATTTATTGGGTTCTTCGGGTTGCATTATGTATTAAGTATATATTGTTCTGTAACTTCTTTTGCAGCCGGGAAAAACATTCCCGCGAACGACTCTATAGGATAATATAACACGGATTCCTCCTTCATTGTTCTATCAATCATCGTATTATCCGAGTCGATAAACTCGACAACACAGATAAGCAGACTCACCAGCAGCAGAAACTTCAACGCGCCCAGTCCGGCACCCAGCCAGCGATTCAGCCAACCGAGCGAGACTGCTTCCATCGCCTTCGTCAGCAAAGCCGCTACCAGCAGGAACAACAACGGAACCACTATCCAAATAACAACAAACGCCAATATCTGGGCAAACGTCATGGAGTCCGTTATCTTAGAAAAGACTCTCTCCGCTACCGACACATACAGTGCTTTTGCAGCCAGCAATCCAACAATCAATCCGAGGATAGATGCCAGTTGCTTGATGAAGCCTTTTATAAAACCGATGACTGCTCCCGCACCAATCACCACTAATAAGATGATATCTATTATTGTCATAACTATATCTAAAAAAGACACGGATTACACGGATAAGCACGGTTTTTCTTTTAAACCAATCCGTGAAATCCGTGTAATCCGTGTCTAAAAGATTATTTCGCTTACAGAGTCTGTTTTACTTCTATTTCTTCGTAAGATTCGATCATATCGCCTACCTTGATATCGTTGCAGTTCGTCAGGCTGATACCACACTCGAAGTTGTCGCGTATCAAACGGGCCTTGTCGCTGCGTTTCACCTTTCCGGTCTTCACTACCGCACCGGCTACGAGACCTACCTTGGTGATATTGAACACCTCGCGTACCTCGATGGTTGCAGTTACCTGCTCCTTCACCTGCGGTGCCAACATACCTTCCATAGCGGCCTTCACCTCTTCGATAGCATCGTAAATCACTGAGTACTTGCGGATATCCACACCTTCATTCTCTGCCATCTTTGCAGCGGCATTCGACGGACGTACCTGGAAGCCGATGATGATAGCATCCGAAGCGGCAGCCAATGAAACATCAGATTCGGAGATTGCTCCAACGCCTTTGTGGATTACATTTACCTGTACCTGCTCTGTAGACAGTTTGATCAGTGAATCGCTTAACGCCTCAACAGAACCGTCCACGTCACCCTTAACGATAACATTCAGTTCATGGAAGTCACCCAGTGCCAGACGACGGCCAACTTCATCCAAAGTAAGCATCTTCTGAGTACGCAGACCTTGTTCACGTTGCAACTGTTCACGCTTGTTAGCGATTTCACGTGCTTCCTGTTCCGTATCGATTACGTGGAACGTATCACCGGCAGCAGGTGCACCGTTCAATCCCAGAATCAATACCGGCTCAGACGGTCCGGCCTCTTTCAGGCGCTGGTTACGTTCATTGAACATAGCTTTCACCTTACCATACGCTGTACCTGCCAGTACGATGTCTCCCACCTGAAGTGTACCATTTGATACCAGCATGGTAGCTACGTAACCACGTCCTTTGTCCAACGAAGACTCGATGATGGAACCTGTTGCCTTACGGTTCGGGTTTGCTTTCAGATCAAGCATTTCTGCTTCCAGCAATACTTTCTCCAACAGTTCTTTCACACCCAAGCCTTTCTTGGCCGAGATATCTTGCGATTGATATTTGCCACCCCATTCTTCAACGAGATAGTTCATACTTGCCAGCTCTTCCTTAATCTTGTCAGCGTTGGCAGTCGGTTTATCAATCTTGTTAATTGCGAATACGATAGGTACACCGGCAGCCATAGCATGGTTGATAGCTTCCTTCGTTTGCGGCATCACGTTATCATCGGCAGCGACAATAATGATAACCACGTCCGTCACCTTCGCACCACGGGCACGCATAGCGGTAAACGCCTCATGACCCGGAGTATCGAGGAATGTGATACGGCGTCCGTCCTCCAACTTCACATTATATGCACCGATATGCTGTGTGATACCTCCGGCCTCACCGGCAATCACATTCGCCTTACGGATATAGTCAAGCAATGAAGTCTTACCGTGGTCAACATGTCCCATCACCGTAACAATCGGAGCGCGCGGTTCCAGATCTTCCGGAGCGTCTTCCTCTTCCACAATAGCCTGAGCAACTTCCGCACTTACATATTCGGTCTTGAATCCGAATTCTTCAGCCACCAGATTGATTGTTTCAGCATCCAGACGCTGATTGATGGAAACCATGATACCGATACTCATACAAGTGGCGATTACCTGGTTGACAGAAACATCCATCATCGTTGCCAGTTCATTAGCCGTAACGAATTCGGTCAGCTTCAACACCTTGCTGTCCGCCATTTCCTGATCTTCCAATTCCTGCATACGGTTGGAAGCCATCTCGCGTTTCTCTTTACGATATTTGGAAGTCTTATTCTTACCTTTGGTTGTCAGACGAGCAAGAGTTTCTTTTACCTGCTTTGCTACATCTTCCTCGCTTACCTCCTGTTTGATAACCGGTTTCTTGAAGCGATCCTTATTATTATTTTTACGGTTATTATTGCCACCCTGGTTGTTGCCACCATTGTTACCGCCTTTGCCTTGCACATTCAGTCTCGGAGCAGCAAAGCCCGAAGTAGCCACGTTGTTCACGTCCACCTTCTCTTTGTTGATACGGTTCCGTTTTTTCTTGTTTCCGGCTGCGTCAATATTATCTTTCACTCCACCCTTCTGCAGTTTCGAGTCATCCTTGCGAATCTCTTTGATGATAGCTTCTTTCATCAACTTCTTCTGATCCTGACGGATTTTCTCTTTCTCTTCACGTTCACGGCGTTTTTCTTCCTTCGATTTTTTCTTAGGACGGGTAGACTGGTTCAATGCAGCCAAGTCAATCTGACCGATTACATTGATTTTCGCACCCAATTCCGGTTGACGGATTTTGAATATCTCTTCTTCTTTAGAAGTTTCTTTCTCTACCGTTGTCTCCGGGGCTACTTCCGCCGATACTGTTTTCACAGGTTGTTCCATGCTGTAATGTTCTTCCGCCTTCACAGGTGCAACTTCTACCTTCGGCTCTTCTTTAATCACTTCCTCCACTACTTTTTCAACTTCTGCCGGTTGCTTTTCCACTATAGGTTCCGGCTCTTTCACCGGTTCCGGTTTTACAGCCTCCGGTTGCTTCACCGGTTCTGTCTGTTTGACCGGTTCAACTTGTTTAGCCACAGGTTCCGCCTGAACAGGTGCTACCACCTCTTCTACCTTCACCTCAGGTGCCTTCTTCACTTCCGGTTGAGCTACTGGACGTTCTTCAACAGTTTCTTTCTTCTGTTCCGGTTCTTTCTCAGTTCTACGACCGTTCAATTTATCCAAGTCAATTTTCCCGACAGGTTTAAACTTCGGGCGTGCATCCTCCGGTACGACTGTTTTGATCACATCTTCCGACTTCGGTTTTTCCGGTTGCTTTTCAAAGCCTTCAATCGAAACCGACGCCTTATTACGATCCTTATTCTGACGTTCCTGAATGAAACGCTCCGACTCAAGTCTAAGGTTCTTATCTGTACTAAACTCTTTTACGAGTATAGCGTATTGCTCCTCGCTAATTTTTGTATTAGGATTAGCCTCAACGGTATACCCCTTTTTTTGCAGGAACTCAACTACCGTCGCGATTCCTACGTTCAAATCTCTTGTAACTTTGTTTAACCTTATCGTCATATTTTAAATTTAATGAATAAATGGAGCTTTAAGAAGTTGAGAGTGGAGAGTGGAGAATTGAGAGTTGAGAGTGGAATGAGTATGGATTTCTTTCACTCCCAACTCTCAACTCTCAATTTTCAATTCTCACTTTCTTCAAACTCCGATTTCAAAATGCGTATTACCTCGTCCACTGTCTCTTCTTCCAAGTCCGTCTTTTCAATCAACATCTCACGAGGAGCATTCAACACAGCCTTCGCTGTATCGATGCCGATAGCTTTGATAGCATCGATCACCCATCCGTCGATTTCGTCTCTGAACTCGTCGAGATAGATATCTTCGTCAGCTACATTCTCATCCAACTCACGGAACACGTCGATAGTGTACTCAGTTAACATACTGGCCAGTTTGATATTCAAACCGCCTTTACCGATAGCCAGCGAAACTTCTTCCGGTTTGAGGAAAACCTCCGCTTTCTTCTCTTCCTCATTCAGGCGGATAGAAGAAATCTTAGCCGGGCTCAAAGCACGCTGTATAAACAATGAGATGTTCGATGTGTAATTAATTACGTCGATGTTCTCATTGCGAAGTTCACGAACAATGCCATGAATACGACTTCCCTTTACACCTACACAGGCTCCTACAGGGTCGATTCTGTCATCGTAAGATTCTACCGCGATCTTGGCACGTTCGCCAGGGATACGGGCAATCTTCTTGATGGTAATCAAACCATCATTAATTTCGGGTACTTCCATCTCGAACAGACGTTGCAGGAAAACGGGAGAAGTACGTGACAAGATAATCTTAGGATTATTATTCTTGTTATCCACGCGGGCAACTACTGCACGGGCCGTTTCACCTTTGCGATAGAAATCGCTCGGGATTTGTTCGGTCTTAGGCAACAGCAACTCGTTTCCTTCATCGTCCAGAAGCAACATTTCCTTTTTCCAGATTTGATAAACTTCTGCATTGATGATTGTACCTACCTTATCTATATATTTATTATAAATACTGTCTTTTTCCAATTCCAGAATCTTGGAAGCCAATGTCTGGCGGAGATTCAGGATAGCACGACGACCGAATTTGGCAAAGATCACTTCGTCAGTCACCTCTTCACCCACCTCATAGGAAGCGTCGATTTTCTGCGCTTCACTCAATGAGATCTGCATATTCGGGTTCGTCAGGTCTTCATCGGCCACAACTTCACGGTTACGCCATATCTCGAAATCCCCCTTATCCGGATTCACGATCACGTCGTAATTTTCATCGGTGCCAAACATTTTCGCGATTACGCTACGGAACGACTCCTCGAGTACACTAACCATTGTCGTTCTATCGATATTCTTCAGTTCCTTAAATTCCGAAAATGTATCTATCAAGCTGACAGTTTCTACTTTTTTGGCCATAGTCTTATTTAAAACTGATTAAGTATTTAGTGTATTTTATCTCTTCATACGTAAAGGTCAAGTCCTCGTCCACCAGCTTGGGACGCTTGGCACCTTCCTCTTTCACTTTCTTCTGAATGGTCACGACGAAATGCTGTTCGTCGGCTTCCTTCAACACGCCGCTGAGCTTGCGGCCGTCCTTTGCCAGCACTTCCACTTCCTTGCCGATGTGGTTAATGTACTGCTGCAGTACCTTGAAGGGCTGTCCGATGCCGGCCGAACCGACTTCCAACTCATAATCCTCATCCTCACGGTTCAACTTGGACTCGATGTAGCGGCTCAGCTCTACGCAGTCCTCAATCCAAACACCTTCTTTGTGGTCTATTTCCACCAAAATCTTGTCATCCGGGCTGATTGTCACCTCCACAAGGAAGTAGTCCTTTCCTGCCAGCCACTCGTCAACAATCTGACAAACAGTTTTCTTTTCTATCATAGATTAACCATTAGGAACAAAAAAGAGGAGCTTAATCGCCCCTCCACCTTTCATCCGTTTTCGGTTGCAAAGATATAAATAATCTGTTCGACTACAAAATATTAGAGAAAAAAAGATTGATTTAACGGTTCAAACGGGAATTATATTACAAACACACCCTTTCAACACTTCAAGATAAGGGGTAAAACATATAATCTTATGAGACAGAAGCTTATACTTTATGAAATGAATTATCACGTTCCATACTGCATGAGATGCACATGTCAAGCACAACGAGATGTGCATCTCGGACAACATGAGATGTACATCTCAAGCATACAATCTCTATTGTTTCAGGAAAAGAAGTAAGGAGATACAAACGGAAAGAAGATACTGTTGAAAGACAACGCGGAAAAATAAAAGGCCGATAGCTTGTTTCATGCTATCGGCCCTTTTACTATGGTTCTAAAGGTCTAAAAGACCTTGTCGTATCACTTATTCGGAGTCTCCCACTTCTTGGTATCCGTACAAACCACGTTCACCGTTTGGTCACCCGTCTGGATGCGGAAGTCACCTTTCTCCAGAATCCACTTGCCATCATAGCCTACGAAAGCAAGGTCGGAGCCTTTCAGTTTCAGAGTCACGGTCTTTGTCTCGCCCGGTTTCAGTTCCACTTTCTCGAAAGCGCGAAGACGGCGGGTATCGGGAGTAAGGGAGGCAACGAGGTCACTGCTGAAGAGCAACACGCTCTCCTTGCCGACACGGTCACCGGTATTCTTCACATCTACAGTGAAAGTAAGCACATCATCAGCGGTAAAGTCCGACTTATCCACCTTGAGGTTACTGTATGCAAAAGTAGTATAACTCAATCCATAACCGAACGCCCACTGTACAGATACTTGCGCATCGTAGTTATAAGCACCTTCCATCTGCTTGCCGATGTGTTCGCACGGTTTGTAGTCGTACGTAATCAGAGAGTTGATTTCCTTCGGATAAGTGAAAGGCATCTTTCCGCTGAAGTTGGCGTCACCGGCAATGAGGTTTGCCAACGCATCACCGCCGTAGTTGCCCGGAAGCATAGTATTGACAACAGCCTTAGCCAAAGGCTCGATGTCAGCAATCAGGCGAGGACGACCTTCGTTCAACACCAGAATGATGGGCTTCCCGGTCTTGGCAAGAGCCTTCACCAAATCGAGCTGGTTCTGGGAGAGGAAGAGGTTCGTCAGGTTACCCGGAGTCTCGCAGTAAGAGTTCTCACCGATGCAGGCAACGATGTAGTCGGCACCGGCAGCGGCAGCTACAGCTTTCTCTATCTCCGGAGTGTTTTCTTCCCACCAGTTGCCACCTTGCTTATAAGTGACACCGGCTTCGTAAATGATATTGTCCGCACCGAATTTATTGGTGAAGGCTTCAAGAATCGTATTGTATTGGCTTGCATGCTCGTCGGCCTTGTCGCCCTGCCATGAATAGGACCAGCCACCGTTGAGGCAACGCATGGAATTGGCATTCGGACCGGTAACCAGCAGTTTCTTGCCTTTTGCCAACGGCAATATACCGTCTGTATTCTTCAGGAGTACCAAAGACTCTTCGGCAGCCTGCAATGCAGCAGCGGCATGTTCCGCACTACCGAACAACGGGAAGTCTTTCAAGTCATAATAGGGCTTTTCAAATAGGTTGAGACGGTACTTCAAACGCAGCACACGACGTACAGCATCGTCTATACGGCTCATGGAAACTTCACCTTCTTCCACCAGCTCCTTCAAGAGTGTACAGAACTTCCAGTCGTACGGGTCCATAGACATGTCGATACCGGCATTGATGGCGAGCTTGATGGCTTCCTTCTTGTCCTTGGCAATGTGGTCGCGGCTATAAAGGTTGTTGATGTCCGCCCAGTCGGTCACGATCATACCGTCCCAGTTGAGGTCTTCTTTCAGCCACTTGGTCAGCAGCTCATAGTTGGCATGGAAAGGCAGGCCGTTGTTCATGGCGGAGTTCACCATCACGGAGAGGGCACCTGCCTTCACCATTTCCAGATAAGGAGCAAAATGCTTCTCACGCATATCCTGCTCGGTGATGGAAGACGGCGTACGGTCCTTACCGGAAACGGGAACACCATAACCCATATAGTGCTTCATACAAGCGGCAACGTTGTTCTCGCCAATCAGGTTGGGGTTCTCGCCCTGGAAACCGATAACTGCTTCACGTCCCATTTCGGCATTGACGTAGGCGTCTTCACCATAGTTTTCCCACATACGCGGCCAGCGCGGGTCACGCCCGAGGTCGGTCACCGGGGCATACGTCCAGGGAATGCTTCCCGCCTTTGTTTCATAAGCGGAGATGCGTGCACCTTCACGTGTCAGTTCACGGTTGAAGGTAGCTCCCATATTGACGCCTTGCGGGAAGAAAGTACCACCCAGCGTATAGGTAGTTCCGTGTATCTGGTCTACACCGTACACACAAGGAATACCCATCACCTCCATGGATTTCTCCTGAATGCGTTTGATGATTTCCTGCCACTTCTCCACGCTCTGTGCCACACCGTTGGGCACGTTCAAGATGGAGCCTACTTTGTATTTTCCGATGACAGAGTCGAGCATCGCCTCATCCAACTGGAAGCCCTTGGCATTCTCAATGCCTTGGATACGCATATAGAGCTTCATCATCACATCCTGCGAAGGCATCTCCTTGCCCAGCTTGAATTCCTTTTCAAGCTTGTATCTCTTGATGATTTTTTGCAGGTCCTTCACCGTGATGTTCTTCGGGTCGAGGCCGGCAAAGGGATTGGCGCGTTTCTGCAGGAGGTCGATAGTGAGTTCGCACATCTGACCGACTTTCTCGTCAAGCGTCATCTTCTTCAGCAAAGTCTCAATCTGCTGTTCTATTTTCTCGTCTCTTGGAATGGCAGGCGCAACAGTGGTCTGCGCCGTAGCAGTAAGCACTAACCCTGATAGGGCTAAAGATAAGATTAACTTTTTATTCATGGTTGTGATATTGGTTTATAATAGTTGCACTATCTGTTTATACGAGGCACAAAGATAAGAACATCCTGCCATACCAAAGGGTACAACAGGATGTTTTTTAGGGTATGATTTGTTATCTTTTCAGACAATCCTACTCTCATCTCTTCAAGAGGCTCATCGGTTCCTGAAGTTTCAAGATGTTGTTCGTCTTCTGCGTTGCGGCAGCTACTTCAGCCTCCAGCGTAGCCTTGATGTCGCGTGAGGAAGCCCCGACGAGGAACTTGTAGTTTCCGGGAGTTACCACCCATGCCGATGCAGCCTCATCGTAGGAAGCCAGGTCATCAGCATTCACTTTCAGCGTCACCACAACCGCTTCGCCCGGTTTCAGCTCCTTGGTCTTGGCAAAAGCCTTCAGTTCCTTTTCGGGCTTGTTGGCAGCAACATCGGGAGCGGATACATAAAGCTGAACCACTTCCTTGCCTGCTACCTTACCGGTGTTCTTCACTTCTACAGACACGGTATAGACACCGTTGTCTGCCTTGACAGCAGCCTTGTCGTAAGCAAAAGTGGTATAGGAAAGACCGTAACCGAAAGGATAGGAAACCTGCTTGCCAAAGGTGTCGAAGTAACGGTAACCCACGTAAATGTCCTCTTCGTAATTGGTATAGTCCACGTTCTTCACGTCGTTCTTCTTCCCGCCTTTGTTCATGAGGTCGGTGCTCACACGCATGTCTATCGGGAAGTTGTCGGAAGAAGCGGCATCTTCAAACTTCACCGGGAAAGTCATTGTCAGCTTGCCCGAAGGAGAAGCCTTGCCACTCAGCACGTCAGCCACACTGTTTCCTCCCTCCTGGCCTGCCTGCCATGCACAAAGAATGGCATCGGGAGCAGATTTCCAAGAAGCGGTTTCAATCACACCACCGATATTGAGCACTACCACTACCTTCTTTCCGGCAGCGTGGAAAGCATCGGACACAGCTTTCAACATGTTCTGTTCCTCTTTGGTGAGGTTGAAGTCGGCTACCATACGGTCGAGAAACTCACCGGAGGTACGTCCCAGCGTCACCAGTGCCACATCGGCCTTGGCAACCTGCTCGCGGATAACTTGTGCGGACACAGCCATCTCAGCAGGACGCTCGTCGGGCATAAACCACTCTTTCTTATCTTTGGCCAGACGTTCTTTCTCTGCTTTCAGGTAAGCTTCATAGCTATTCTTCAGCGCTTCATCCACCACATAGCCGGCATTCTTCAAGCCGTCCAATAGCGAAACGGTATAAGCGCGGTTCACGTTGCCCGAGCCTGTACCTCCGGCAATGAAGTCATAGGAAGTGCAACCGAAGAGTGCCACGTTCTTCACGTCGGCAGCCAGCGGCAGAGCACCGTTATCGTTCTTCAGCAATACCATGCCTTCCGTTGCCGACTGGCGGGTTACGGCAGCATGCGCCTTCAAATCAGGCTTGTTGGAGTATTTATATCCCTTGAAGTGGGGAGTCTGGAGAATCATCTCCAGAATACGCTTCACATTCTGATTGAGGATGGCTTCGTCCAACGCTCCGTCCTGCACACCCTTCACGATGGCTTCGTACTGCTTGGGCAGACCGGGCTGCAACATGTCGTTGCCTGCCACCATCTGTGCCACGGCATCCTTGCCGCCAAACCAGTCGGTCATCACCATGCCCTTGAAGCCCCATTCGTCGCGCAACATCGTTGTCTGCAACTCCTTGTTTTCCGAAGTGTAGACACCGTTCAGGTAGTTGTATGAGGACATCACGGTCCAAGGAGCGGATTCCTTCACGGCAATCTCGAACCCTTTCAAGTAGATTTCGCGCAAAGCGCGTGGAGATACATGCGCATCCGTAGCCATACGGTTGGTTTCCTGGTTGTTCACAGCAAAGTGCTTGATACTGGTACCCACACCGTTGCTCTGCACACCACGTACGTAGGCGGCGGCAATCTTACCCGACACCAACGGGTCTTCGGAATAATACTCGAAGTTACGTCCGCAAAGCGGGTTACGGTGAATGTTCAGCGCCGGAGCCAACAGCACGTCCGCACCGTATTCCAGCACTTCGTTACCGATGGATTGACCTACACTTTCCACCAGTTCCTGGTCCCAGGTAGAGGCGAGCAAAGTTCCGATAGGGAAATGAGTACAATAGTACGTAGCCGAATCCCCCTCACGCTTGGGGTCGATACGCAGTCCAGCGGGACCATCAGCCAGCACCACAGCGGGAATACCGAGGCGTTCAATCGGGTATGTGGTTCCTGCCGCACCCGGCACCAGCTTTCTCGTTGCACCGATTACGGCACTGTCACCCGAGAAGCCTGCCATACCGGTACCCACTACCAGATGCGCCTTTTCTTCCAAGGTCATGGCGCCAATCACCTCATCCAGAGAGGACTTTCCAAGCTGCGGCACACCCGGTCCGCAAGCTGACAAAACAGCCATTGCTGCTGCCATGGATATGATATTCTTCTTCATAATCTTATTTAAATATCTTCGGTGCGAATTCTGTCAGGTAAATACGCCAGTTCTTCCAGATATGACCTTCTCCGGTTTCATAATATTCATATTTGTAACCCTTCTCGTCCAACATCTTGCGGTAGTCGCTGTTGGCTTGGAACAAGAAGTCTTTATTACCGATAGCAATGTAATAGAGTGCCGGTTTCTTGGCAAACTGGGTTTTCAGTTTGGCTTCAAGGTTGTCATAAATCGGAGACTTCACATCTTTGTTGGGCATGATGGCTGCCGAGAACAGCCCTACATAGTCGAACATATCCGGATATTGCTTGGAGATGTGCATGGAGTGGTAACCGCCCATAGACAATCCGGCAATGGCACGCCCCTTCTTGTTGGCCTGCGTACGGTAAGTCTTATCAATGAACTTCACCACGTCGGGGAAAGCAGTCTCAAAAGAGCCTTCCATCGTCTTGGGCAGATTCATGCTGGGAGCGGCAAAACCCAATGACGATTCACCCGGAGCAGCCTCCAATGCGGCATTGCCGTTGGTCATTACTACAATCATCGGCTTGGCCTTGCCTTGGGCGATGAGGTTATCCAGAATCTGTGCCGTACGTCCCAGTTCGCTCCATGCGTTCTCGTCGCCACCCATGCCGTGCAGCAGGTAGAAGACAGGATAGCGCTTGCCGCTTGTCTCATATCCGGCAGGCGTATAGACAGTCAGACGGCGGTCCATACCCAGCGTAGGGCTGTTGTACCATACCTTAGATACCGTTCCATGAGGAACTTTATTCACTTTGTAAAGGTCGATGCGCTCGTCACCACCGATGATGAATACATTCGTCACGCTTGCCACGTCTCGAATCATATAGACGTTGGCAGGGTCGTTAATCTTCAGTCCGTCTACCAGGAAAGTGTAGCTGTAGAGTTCCGGTTTCAGCGGTTCGGGAGTAGTGAATTCCCACACACCGTCCTTGTTCTCTTTCAAATCTGCCACACCCGGACCATCAAACTCACCAAAAGGAGTCTTGATTTTCTGCGTAGGCAGGAAGTCGCCGGTTACCTGCACCTTTACGGCTTTCGGCGCCTTCAAGCGGAAAGTTACTGTATTGTTGTCGTGTATCTCAGGTGAGACCACGGGAGCGCCTCCCCAGAGAGCTTGTTGCGCGAAAGTCATCGCACACATCAGCAACAGAGCTGACAAAATAGAAATTCTTTTCATGATACGTATGTTATTTTGTTATTAAATTAGTTATACCAAATCCTCTTATTTGAACAACTTCGGCGCGAACTCCGTCAGATAGATTCGCCAGTTCCTCCAGATATGTCCCTCGCCCGTTTCAAGATACTCGTACTTATAACCATTGTCGTCAAGCAACTTGCGAAAATCGGCCACACCTTTATAAACAAAGTCCGTCTTGCCGCATGCGATGAAGTAAAGAGCCGGTTTCTTGGCAAACTGAGTCTTCAGCTTACCTTCGAAGTCGGTATAGACCGGACAAGTCGATTTATCGTTTCCGGTACTTGCACCGGAGAAAAGACCTACATAGTCGAACATGTCCGGGTAATACTTGGAAATATTGCAAGAGTGGAAACTACCCATAGAAAGCCCGGCAATGGCACGGTTCTTCTTATTGGCAAGAGTGCGGAAATTCTTCTCCACGAACTTCACGATTTCGGGGAACGAGAGTTCAAAAGCACCTTCCGCCACCTTCGCTCTTTCGTCGGGACGCATGGAGGGGGCAACAAAACCCTTGGGAGATTCACCTGCAGCAGCATCTTGCCAAGCATTGCCGTTAGTCATCACCACAATCATAGGTTTAGCCTTGCCTTGTGCAATGAGATTATCCAATATCTGCGAAGTACGGCCAAGAGCAATCCAAGCTTCCTCATCACCACCTGCACCATGAAGCAGATAAAATACCGGATAACGCTTGCCGCTGGTTTCATAACCAGCCGGAGTGTAAATCGTCAGACGGCGGTCCATTCCCAGCGAAGGACTATTGTACCACATGCGACTTACCGTTCCATGGGGTACCTTATTCACTTTATACAAATCGGCACGGTCACCACCGATGATAAATACATTGGTCACGGTAGCCACATCCCGAATCATGTAAACATTGCTCGGGTCCATCATTCTCAATCCGTCCACAATAAAGGAGTATCCATAAAGTTCCGGCTTCAATGGTTCGGGAGTAGTAAATTCCCAAACGCCATCCTTCCCCTCTGTCAAATCGGCAATGCCCGGTGCATCATAATCGCCACGAGGAGTCTTAATAGTTTGTGGAGGCAGAAAATCACCGGTAATCTGCACCCTTACAGCCTTAGGAGCTTTCAAGCGAAAAGTAACCGTGTTGTCGTCATGAATATCAGGAGAGACAACTGCCGCACCTCCCCAAAGAGCTTGCTGTGCAAAAAGGGTGACACAGCAGACCAGCAGCATCGCTGCCAAACTTAATAATCTTTTCATAATTTCTTATATTAAATGAATTAGCTTCTTGTTATTTAGCAAAGCAGCGACTTACAAAAGGCAGGCACATATAAAGTGCCGAATGCCAATATTCGCTGGTATGTCCGCCATCCCGCACACGGAACTGGCAAGGGATACCGGCATTACGCATCGCCTGGAAAAACTCTATATTACGGTCCAGCAGAAAGTCATCGTCTCCGCAATCCACAAACCACTGTACAGTACGAAGCTGTGCCTTACGCGCAACATCTGCCTCAGCCACATACCTGATGCAACTATGCTCCTGCACAGAACGCGTCAGCACAGCCATCTTGTTTGTGGGGTCGGGATCTTTTCCCACCTCCTCACCACTAACGGGGATGTTCATCAAAGCACTCATAGCATAAGCAGCACAATACATATCCGGATAGCGCTGTGCATAGCTTGCCGTTCCACCTCCGCCCATAGAAAGTCCGGCAATGGCACGATGCCGCTTATCACCTTTCACCCGGTAAGTCTTCTCTATATAAGGAAGGAACTCCTTATAGAAGAAATCTTCGTAAGCCCAACCCGGCATGTTGAAGTAGCCGTTCCAGCAAGTAGCCGGATTGCCTCCTGCATTGGGGCTGACGATAATCATCTCGCAAGCCTCGCCCGATGCCACCAACTGGTCCATCACGTCCTTCACACGTTGGTCTGTAAACCAACTGGTATTCACCCCCGACATGCCGTGCAGCAAATAGAGGATAGGATATTTCCTATCCGTTTCATTGCTATAGCTTTGCGGCAGATAGATGGTGTAGGCACGGTGTGCTTTCAATACCTGGCTGTAGATGCTGTCGGTCACTACCTTGCTTTGCGGTCCCCATGCAGGATTTTGTGCATTTGCCATCCACAGCAAGCAGACGGCTAAAAGAGAGAGTATCAATCTTTTCATGGTATCGATTTAAAAATGTACTACAAAATAAGCGTTTTCCACTCTAAAACTAATTGATATATATCAGTTTTTCACGCATATACCCCTCATCTCTTCACCATCGGATGCACAGCCACAGGCACTTGCGCCCGCATGGCATCATGCACTTTCTGCTTGCGTGCCTTTGTCACCCTCTGTACCGCTGTGCAACGCACATCGGCCGAAGATGCGGCAACCATCCACTGATATTCACCCTTAGCCAACTCCCAAGAGCTGTTTTTCTCATTAAAGGAAGCCATGTCCATCACGTTCCAAGTCAGAATCAGTGTCTGGCTCTCGCCCGGCTGGAGCAAGGCAGTTTTGCCGAAGGCCTTCAACTCCTTGGCAGGCTTGTCAAGTCCCCCATTCGGAGCTTTCACATAGAGTTGTACAGCTTCACGCCCTGCCACCTTGCCGATGTTCTTCACGCTCACTTTCAACTCACAGCGATCGGCATCCATTTTGGCGTTCTCTACCGCATAGTCAAAAGCAGTATAGCTCAAACCATGACCGAACGGATAGGAAACCTCTTTACCGAAAGTGTCGAAATAGCGATAACCCACATAGATTCCCTCTTCATAGTTGGTGAAATCCACATTTTTCTCCGGTTCCTTCGGTTTCTCCTCTTTCTTTTCGGACTTGAAGTTCATGCCGGTACCCATAGCAAACGACGGCATCTTGAACTCGTAATCAAAAGGGAAGTTAGCATCCGACGGCGCATCGCCATATTTCACGGCAAACGTCATGGGTAACTTGCCCGAAGGATTCACCTTTCCGGTCAGGATGTCCGTGATACAATTACCCACCTCTTGTCCCGGCTGGAAGGCACAAACCACTGCATCTGCCAGTCCCTTCCAAGAAGCAGTCTCCACCGGGCTGCAGATGTTGAGAACCACCACCAGTTTCTTGCCTGCAGCATGATAAGCGGCAGACACTTGCTTAATCAGAGCCAATTCGTTCTCCTTCAGGAGGAAATCTTCCACACGGCGGTCACAGCCCTCGCCACTGACACGCCCCAGCGTAAGCACGGCAATGTCGTTGGCCTTCACTTGTGCAGCCAGTTCCTCGGCAGTGGGCAGGAACTCCTCGGCACGGGGCAGCGGAGTAAAGGCGAAAGGCGGTTTTCCGTGAGGAAAAAGCCGTTTCTGCTCGTCCGCCATATGCTTCTTGTAGCGATTCAGCAATTCTTTGTCCACGATGTAACCCGCATTGCGCAAACCTTCTACCATAGAAACCGTGTAATAGCCGATGCCCGTACTGCCAAAGCCCATGCCGGCAGGAACCATGTCATAGGAAGTAGTTCCATAAAGGGCCACTTTTTTGATGCCGGCAGCCATGGGTAGCGCCTGCTTGTTATCCAGCAGCACGATACCTTCCGCACCTATCTCACGGTCTACTTGCGCATGAGCCTCCAAATCGGTTTTATTGGGATACTCGTAGCCGGCAAAGGTATGGCTCTTGACCACAAACTCCAGCACACGCTTCACGCTGCGGTCGAGGAGTGCCAAATCCAGTGTACCGTTCTCTACGGCTTCCAAAATAGCTTTATACTGGCGGTCTTGCCCCGGTTGCAGCATGTCGTTTCCTGCTACGATGGAGGTCACGGCATCTTTTCCGGCATTCCAGTCGGACATCACCAGTCCCTTGAATCCCCATTCGTCGCGGAGGATGTCCTCTGTCAGTTCGCGGTCCTCGCAGGTATATTTGCCGTTCACCTTATTGTAGGCGGTCATCACGCTCCAGGGCTGAGACTCTTTGACAGCAATCTCGAAGCACTTCAAATACAGCTCGCGCAAGGGGCGCTGTGTCAGATGAGAATCGTTGTTATTGCGGTTGGTCTCCTGGTTGTTCACGGCAAAGTGTTTCAGGCAGGTACCTGTCCCCCGGCTCTGGACTCCGTTGATATAGGCAGCAGCCATTTTACCAGCCAACACCGGATCTTCCGAATAATATTCATGGTTACGTCCACAAAGCACATTTCGCATCAGGTTGACACCCGGTGCCAGCAACACATCCAAACCATAATCCTTCACTTCCATACCCAAAGTACGTCCCACCTTATGGGCTGCATCCGGATTGAAAGTAGCTGCCACCGTGGTGCTGGAAGGGAATTCCGTAGCATGATAAGTACGGCTGTCGAATTCCCGCTTGGCAGCCATCGCCAACCGGTGCGGTCCGTCGGCAAGATAGGCGGAAGGGATACCCAGTCGGGGAATGTCGTAAGTACGTCCCGCTGTTCCTGGAAACTTGGTATCACTTCCCATCGACATTCCACAACCGATGACGAGGTGTACCTTCTCTTCGAGGGTCATGGCACTGACCACTTCGTCGACATTGTCGGCACGCAGTCTGACTGACTGATTCGAACCGGTCACCTGTGCAGTCAAAGCAGATGCCAGACAGAGTGAAAATAAAGTAATTGACAATCTTCTCATATATATTATATTTAAAAAGCCACAAAAGAAGCCCCCGTACAATTAGCTGATTCCCACGGGGGACTTCTTCTACAAACAATTAATCAGTTAGAAAAATCTAATTTTGTCTATCTGCATCAGATGACGAAGTTAGATTTTGATTCTTTATACGCTTTACCAACCTGCATTTTGTTCCATATTCGGATTCAAGCGGATTTCCTTTGCCGGAATAGGCAACAAATAATGTCTTTCCTTGAAACCATAACGCGTTTTATCCTTGTTATACTGAATGTATTCTACCGCTACATTATCCGGCTCATCTTTTCCTGCCTTATTTGACAAGATAGGTGTTCTTTCACCCTGATCCTTAAGCAAAGCCTCCGCATCTTTCCAACGGATAATATCCTGATAACGGGTATATTCAGAACAGAGTTCCAGTCTCTTTTCCAATTTAATGGCATCCAAGGTAGCCGTCTTTGCATCCAATCTTGCACGCTGACGCACCTCATTCAAGCAAGCATCAGCTTCGGATTGATTGCCATCCTTCAGGTTTGCTTCAGCTGCCAGTAACAAGACTTCAGCATAACGCATCCAACGATAGTTATTATATGAACACCAAAAACCAGCAGGAGATTCTACATTCGAGAAGCGACGCTTCCACATGAAATAACCTTCATTAATCAAACTCTGCCCTTTGGCAACCTTGACACCCAATTGAGAAATTTGGTCATAGGTTTTCATTGTCTGATTCAACCGATAACCATCTACACCCTCTTCCTGAACAAATGCATCATACAACTTTTTCTGAGGAACCATAAATCCCCATCCGGTACCATTAAACTGATTGTTAGAGCCAGACATATCCAACTTATCAGTGCGCCAATGATTCATCACCTCAAAGAAACTGAACTCATCCATGGAATTACTTGCATCAAAAATACGGTTACTTTCGAGCATACTTTCACAATTATACTCAGCCTTGTAGGTCAAGATATCCTCATAATTTCCATCATAAAGTTTATACTTACTGCTAGCTCTAACCTCATTCAAGACAACAGCAGCTTCATGGAATTTTTCTTGCCATAAATAAGCTTTACCCAATATAGCTTGTGCCAACTGCTTGGTAACACGCCATGTCGTTTTATCATCTACACTCTTCTTTTCCTCCAAGAGTCCTGAATTGATAGCTTCAGTCAGGTCCCGCTCTATCAACGCCCAAATATCAGCCTTAGGCGAACGAGCCAACTGATATTCGGATTTATCAAGTTCATGGTCTACCAATGGTACATCACCCCACATAGAAACTAAATCAAAATAAGCAAAAGCACGGAAGAACTTGGCTTCAGCACAAGCCTTCTTCTTCAAATCAGTATCAGGCTCAACACGTCCCAGAATCACATTCGCCTTATAAATAAGCTGATAGTAGCTTTCCCATACGCCTCCGATAAAACTTTGGTCTGAGCCAAATGAATATTCATTACAGCCTTCCAGCTCTGCATTGTCATTACGACCACCACCACCTGCCCAAACATCGTCCGAAAGGGCATTCTTCATCATCGTATAGTTATAGTATGTACCCTTGAGTTGTATATAAAGCGCATCAGCCGCTGCTTGAGCTTGTTCGTCAGTTTTATAATAAGTGGAAAAGTCCAATACACCTTTTTGAGGTATATCCAATTTGTCTTCACACGAAGTGCCAGCCAATATAAGGAGCGCTCCGAGCATTAAAGAATATCTTAATTTCATATGTTTTTCATTTTAATAAGTTCATAAAAATCAGAATGTCACACTCAAACCAAGAACAACCTTCTTTGAATTAGGATAACTACCTTTATCCACACCTAATGAATTTCCGACACCGGTAACTTCAGGGTCAAAACCAGGATAGTCTGTAAAAGTAAAGAAGTCCTCAAGTGAGCCATATATACGTAGATTTTCAATTGCTACCTTCTTAATCAGTTGCTTCGGGAAAGAATAACCCAACTGAATTTGCTTAATCTTGAAATAAGAGCCGTCAAATACACAGCCGGAAGAAGTCAGATACTTGGTATAATCTGTAGCGCCTGATGCAGGAGTCTTCCCATTGCGATTGCTTTCTGTCCAGCGGTTTTTTGTAAAATAAGTCAGCTGATTCAAATTGTAATCCACACGGTTCAAGCCACAGAATACATCGTTACCTTGAGAACCCGTACCAAACAAGATAAAATCAAATCCCTTCCAAGCTGCATTCAAGGTAATACCATAAGTATAGTCGGCAATTCCCTTACCAATTTCTGTCTTATCATTATCCGTAATACCTTCTACACCATCAATATCTCTAAAGATTGGCTCACCGGTTTTTGAATCCACACCCATGAAATCATAACCATAAAAATACCACGCAGGCTTACCTACCTCAAAACGGGTAATGGCTCCATAAGTCACATAAGTAGCCCCATCAATACTTGATAAAGACTCATGCATCTTGGTCACTTTATTCTTCAATGTAGCAACGTTGGCACGGACACCATAAGCAAAGTCACCAATACGGTCTTGCCATCCCAGTTCCAATTCAAACCCCTTGTTCGTAATATTACCGGCATTAACTGGCGAGAAACTGTTACCTACTACAGTTGAAGCCTTAATACCCGAAACAATCAGGTCTTTTGTGTTTTTATGGAAATAATCGGCTGTAACAGTCAAACGGCTATTCAAGAAACGGGCATCAATACCTATATTGGTTTGTTCAGAAGTTTCCCATTTAAGTCCGTCATTACCGGTAGCAGACGGAGCATAACCATTGATGTAAGAGAAATTATTATTATCACCTACAGCCAAATGCCCGGTAGCACCAATTGATACATTCCATTTATAACCGCCCAATGATGCAGTAGAACCATTCTGTCCCCAACTGGCACGGAGCTTTAATTGTGACAGCCAGTCTTCAGTTCCTTTCATAAAATTTTCCTCCGAAAGAACCCAACCCAAAGAAACTGCCGGGAAATAGCCCCAACGTTTGTTCTTTGGCAACACAGAGAGGTCAGCAGCATCGGCACGCAGTGAGAACTGAGCCATGTACTTTCCGGCATAGTCATAATTCAAACGTCCGAAGTAAGATAATTTACGAGTATAGGTAGGCTCACCACCACTTACATCCTTTACAGCATCAGATGTAGCATAGGCAAAGTAGAAGAAATTAGGATCATTCTGCAAGAAACCCAAATGCGAAACTCTGTTAATCACATTTCCCCACATATCTGTAGTATCTTCATTATATCCCTTCTTACTTCCGCTAACGCCATAAGAACGGCTCTGACTATAAGAAGTTCCCAACATCAATGTTGCGTTGTGTTTGCCAAAAGAACGGGTGTAGTTCAAAAAGTTCTCCCACTGATAATAGGTTGGGCTATAATCCGAAGCCGAAACCTCCACCCAATCACGTTTAGCCTTGTCAGTATAGTAATAAGATTGCCCCACGCCATAAGAGGAAGTTGAAGCCAAACGATAAGAAAGACGAGAAGTAACGGTAAGCCCCTTGATAGGCATAAAATTCAAATAAGTAGAACCATTGATATTAAAGCCTCTGTTCTTGGTATAAGAGTTGTCACGCATGGCAAAAGGATTGATAGCTTCGGCATTGCCAGTGAAAGCTGATACACCATAAAGGTTGCCGTTTCCATCGCCCAACATATTCTTATGATCCTTATAGATGGTAGCCATATTCAACGGCAAGTCATCAATAGGATAAAGAGGCTTGGTCAGAGGGTCTAATTGTAATACAGAAAGCATCATGCTACCATACTCATTGCCCTCGGCTACGGACTGAGTTTTGTAGTGCTCAATCTGATTATTGGTACCTACCTCCAGCCAAGGTTTGATTTTCCAGCTGGCATTTACCATTCCCGTGAGTCGTTCATAAGTATCGGCATTGCCGACAATCATACCGTCGTTATCAAGGTGGGACAATGACAGATAGAAAGAACCTCTGTCGCTACCACCTTGGAAAGTCACATTATGACGTACCATCGAACTGTTTTCAAAAGCCTCATCGACCCAATCCGTATCGGTTTTTCCATCCCAATAGGTATCAAAAGCACTCTGGGTAAGCTTCTTGTTTTCCAAGAAGAATTCCTTGTACTGCGCAGCATTCATTACTTCGGGTACTTTACCCAAACTCTGTGAAGTATATTGAAAATCGTATGTGATTTTACCGTTTCCTTTTCCTTTCTTCGTAGTAATCAATACTACACCGTTACCGGCAGCAGCGCCATAGATAGCTGCAGAAGCACCATCCTTCAAAACTTCCATAGACTCAATGTCATTAGGGTCGATACCACCAATATCGCTGGCAATACGTCCATCCACTACATACAACGGGTCACAAGAACCGTTAGAGCTTATTCCACGGATACGTACCTGCGGAGAAGCACCCGGTTTGGCCGATGCACTGAGCACCTGCACACCGGCAGTCTTACCGGTCAATGAAGTTATCAGATTAGGCATTTTAACCCGTGTCAGTTCTTCACTTTTCACCTGACTCATTGCATAGGAAAGAGAGTGCTCCTTCTTTTCGATACCCAAGGCAGTCACAACTACTTTATCCAGTTCCACCGCATCTTCTTCTAATACAATATCCAGAAATGTATGTCCTTTTACGCTTACCTCCTGCGTCTTATATCCCATAAAAGAGAATCTCAGCACCGCATCATCAGCAACCGTCAGTGCAAATTTGCCTTCCAAATCCGTCACTGCACCATTCGAAGTACCTTTTTCCAACACTGTAGCTCCCGGTAAAGGCACACCGTCTCCATCTACAACACGCCCCATTATACTTTTCCGAG
>OHUA01000364.1_pt1 | contig 23360 bp, 18 predicted proteins | sample 1579051 | NCBI WGS metagenome assembly OHUA01 (sample SAMEA3879559, study PRJEB24766) | human gut metagenome | biome: human-associated habitat; feature: feces | place: USA | collected 1985/1987 | reverse complement strand
CGCAGCTGCCGATATAACCCCACGCGTACCCGCGGGAGGACACCATGTCCATCCGCTCCGGGGTAGTCACATCGCCCAGCATGGAGTCGTAGAACACCAGACTGCCGGAGTAGCCGATCTTGGCAATGATAAAAATGACCAGAAAGGCCAGCCATGTGCCCGCCAGACCCATGGCGCAGCAGCCGATGACGCCCACAAAAAGGCAGAGCATGAAGATGGGCTTTTTAAAGCCCTTGGTGTCGGCCAGCGTGCCCAGAATGGGGCCCAGAATGGCGGTGACCACCGTGACGATGGAGCTTGCATAGCCCCAGTAGGCCAGATAGTCCACCTTGCTCACCCCACCGGCCTCGGCCAGCGCATTGAAGAAGATGGGCACCAGCGTAGCGATCATCAGCACAAAGGCCGAATTGCCCACATCGTATAAGATCCATGCCCGCTCCAGCGGTGTCACCTTGAATTTTTCAGTTTTCATCGTGTTTTCCCTTTTCCCCTTGCACCGCCGGACGGCGCGTTTTTTAAAATTCCCCAAAAGTGTGGTCGTAGGCAGCATCCAGCGGCTCGTCCGTGTCCAGCTTTGCCACATACTCTAAGATCAGCCGCTCTGCCAGCGGTAAAGCCTTAGCGTACAGCGCGTCCAGCTTGCGGTTGCTCTCGGTGCACTGCGGGTTCGGCTGCGGGTTTGCCACAAGGCCGTGCATCCCATCGTACTTGCCCAGCACCTTCATGCCGGTCAGCACCACCCAGCGCTTGACCGGGTTCGAAGCCTGCAGCACCTTGTGCACCGTGATCATCCCCTTCAGGGATTCCAGCGCGGTCTGCTCCGAGATATCCTTGTAGAACGGCGCAATGACCCGGGCGTTTTCCGCGCTGGGGTGGATATGGCTGGCGGTAAAGAAGGTCAGCGGGTCATAGCCGTCCCGGCGCAGCAGCATATTGTCGAACTCGGTCTCGATCTCGCAGTGGGTCACACCGCTCTCCCGGGTGAACGGCTCCACAAAGGGGTGGCAGGTGCTGTCCAGTGCAAAATGGCACACAAAGCCCAGCGCGTAGGCCAGCGCAGCCTCGCGGTCGGCTTCCTCGTGCACCACCCGCCGTGCCCGGTCAAAAAACGTTCTGCCCGGCTCGTCGTGCATGGCGTTGCCCAGCGCGGCGACCGGGGTGGACTTTTCTGCATGGTAATAGAACAGCAGATCCGGCCCGTGCAGGCCGATATCGTACAGCTCCCGGTGCGCTTCCAGCTTTTCCCGCAGCGGCGCAGGCAGATGATCCAGCACATTTGCGCCAAAGCGGCGGTGTGCGTAGGTAGAGGGCATCTCTCATTCCTCCTTCTTGCAGTGCCAGCGCCCGCCGCCCTGTTCCGGCTGCACTGACCAATAATCCTATCGTTTTCAGTATAGCAGAAAGTTTGCCGACCTTCTACCCTTTTGTGTCTGTTTTCTGTAAAAAGTTTTAATAATTTTGCTGCACTTCCCGCCGCTCCCCCAAACAGAAAAGGGACCTCCTGAAATGCCCGCAGGCATTTCAGGAAGTCCCTTTCTAATCATTCAGGTTCACACACTCTCATAGCCCTGCGGCATCTCGCTCTTGCGGTCGCGGGACATCAGGTTGCGCAGCGCGTCGCTGGCGCTCATGCCCTCCTTGACGATGGCGTTCACCGTCTGGGCGATGGGCATTTCCACATGGTACTTCTCCGCCAGTTCCATAGCGGCGGGCAGGGCGTTGATGCCCTCCACCACCATGCCTACCTCCTTCACGGCCTGCTCCGGGCTTTCGCCCTTGCCGATCAGGATACCGGCGCGGTTGTTGCGGCTGTGCATACTGGTGGCGGTAACGATCAGGTCGCCGATACCGGCCAGACCCGCAAAGGTCTGGACATTGCAGCCCATGGCCACGCCCAGCCGGGCGATCTCGGCAATGCCGCGGGTGATCAGGGCGGCGCGGGCGTTATCGCCGTAGCCAAGGCCGGTGGAGATGCCAACGCCCAGCGCGATAACGTTCTTCATGGCGCCGCTCAGCTCCACGCCCTTGATATCAGAGTTGGTGTACACGCGCATACAGGTGTTGCTGAACACCTCCTGCACCACCTCGGCAGCTTCCATATCCGGGCTGGCGGAAACGATGGTGGTGGGCAGATCCAGCGCCACCTCCTCGGCGTGGGTGGGGCCGCTGAGCGCCACCAGACGCACCGCACGGGGGCCGTTCTCGTGGCTCAATTCATCGGCAAGGATCTCGGTCATGGTATATAAGGTATCAGGCTCAATGCCCTTTGCCACATCCACGATGATCTGTCCGGAGCGGATATAAGGCCGCGCCTTAGCCGCCGTGGCGCGCACGAACACCGACGGCACTGCAAACAGCAGCACGTCCTTGCCGGTGCACACTTCCTCTATGCTTTTGGTAAAACGCAGCTCCTGCGGGATGACCATCCCCGGCAGATTGGGGTGCACCCGGGTGGTGGAAAGGTTGTCCACTTCGGCCTCAATGGCCGACCACACCTGCACATCGTTGCCGCTGACGGTCAGCATCCGTGCCAGAGCCATGCCCCAGGTACCTGCACCCAGAACACCAATACTAAACTTTTTCACGTTCGTATCCTCCGTGTCTGCACCGGGCAAGGGGCAAGCCCCCTGCCGGTGGATTTGCGCCGCGCCGGGCCGTTGCCCCGCGCCTGCGCACTACTATGACCATTGTACACGAAAGCACCCACAGCGTCAAGCATCTGCCGCATTGCACAAATATTTAACAAGTTTATGCAATTTTTCGGTCACATCACGCGTTTTGTGCAAACCGTTTGCGCTGCGGGGCATTTCATGCTATTATAGGCAATACCGCATAATTCTAAGTGCCGATACGGCGAGCGAGGTGCGACAGATGCTAAGCCAAAAGCACAGATAATACTTTGTGTATTATCGAGCATTTTGGCAACGCAGATGCCGTGCCGCAGCCGTCGGAACGGTGCTTAAGCCGTCAGGCGGGAATTGTGCGGGGTTGCCTATAGTATTCTGGTAGGTTTTGTAGGGATTGGTGATTCAGTCTCTTGACTTTGACCCTACTTTAAGGTATATACTGCTTTAGTCGGCAAAGGCTTTGCCGGTCTGCGTATTTTTATTTTGAGGAAAAACCAATGTTTGAAGCACTTTTATCCAACCGCACGGTCGGCGTGCTGGTGGAGGCACTGCCCCGCATCCTGACGGCAGGCCTGACCATGACCATTCCGCTGACCCTTCTCTCCTTCTTTTTTGCCATGATCATCGCGGTGGCGGTAGCGCTGGTACAGTACGCCAATGTGCCGGTGCTGCGGCAGATCGCCCGGTTCTATATCTGGGTCATCCGCGGCACGCCGCTGCTGGTGCAGCTGTTCATCATCTTTTACGGTCTGCCCAGCGTGGGCATCATGCTGAACGCCTTTCCGGCGGCAGTCATTGCCTTTGCCTTCAACGAGGGTGCTTACTGCGCCGAGACCATGCGCGGCGCGCTGGAAAGCGTGCCGCAGGGGCAGCTGGAAGCCGGGTACTGTGTGGGCATGAGCTGGTGGCAGATCATGCGCCGCATCGTGCTGCCGCAGGCCCTGCGCACCGCCGTGCCTGCCCTCTCCAACTCCCTCATCGGCATGATAAAGGACACCTCTCTGGCCTCCAACATCACGGTGGCAGAGCTGTTCATGGCTGGGCAGCGGGTAGCCGCCCGCACCTACATCTTCCTGCCTATCTACTGCGAGGTGGCTGTGGTGTATCTGCTGTTCTGTACCGTCATCACCAAGCTGCAGGCGCTGCTGGAACGTCAGCTCAACGCCCGTGGCTTCCAGTAAAAAGGGAGGGGTGCACCTATGGCTATGCTTGAGATCCGCAATGTGCAAAAAACCTTCCGCACCTACGCAAAACCCGGTCTTTTCCACCGCCCCGGTGCGCGGAAGGTCACCAGTGAGCTGCCCGTGCTGCGCGGCGTAGACCTGACCGTGGAAAAGGGCGATGTGGTGGCCATTCTGGGGCCGTCCGGCTCCGGCAAGACCACCCTGCTGCGCTGTTTGAACTTTCTGGAAACTGCCGATGCCGGGCAGCTGGTGTTTGACGGCGAAAGCTTCGACCTTGCCCATGCCAGCCGCGCCGACATTGCCCGGCTGCGCAAAAAGACCGCCTTTGTGTTCCAGAACTACAACCTGTTCCGCAACAAGACCGCCCTGCAGAACGTGACCGAAGGGCTCATTGTGGCGCGGAAGCTGCCCAAGGAGCAGGCGGATGAAATCGGCATGAAGATGCTTGCCAAGGTAGGCCTTGCCGACCGCGCCGACTACTACCCCCGCCAGCTTTCCGGCGGGCAGCAGCAGCGGGTGGCGATTGCCCGCGCCCTTGCCGCCGACCCGGAGATCATCTATTTTGACGAGCCCACCAGCGCCCTTGACCCGGAGCTGACCGGCGAGGTGCTCAGCGTGATGCGGCAGCTGGCCGAAGAGGGCATGACCATGCTGGTGGTCACCCACGAGATGGGCTTTGCCCGCGAGGTGTCCAACCGCGTCATCTTCATCGATGAAGGCAGGATCCAGGAAGATGAGCCCCCGCAGGAGCTCTTCTCGAACCCCAAGCATCCTCGTCTGAAGGCTTTCCTTTCCAAGATGCTGTAATTGAAGCTGAAAATGCCGTCGCACAAATTCGTGCGGCGGCATTTTTTGAATGGTTTAAAACTTCCAGAGACTTTGTGCCTGTTTATAAAGCCAGAGGGCACGGGTCTGAATCTCACTCTCGTTCCAGTCCGTTTTTGTCAGGGCATCCTGAAGCGTGGAAAGGCCCGATGCGCAGAGCGTAAGACCGGGCTTTTCCTGGCCCTTTCCGGCTTTCTTTGTGCTCCAGTCACTGTCCCGGATGGAGGCGTTCAAAGACTGCGGGATGATTGCAAGATTTCCCAGAGTCAGAAGGATAGAATCTCTTTTTTCTGCGTCCAGCGGGGTAGGGCAGGCGGGCCAGTTGTTGCGCCATTTTTTGGGCATCAGATGCTCAAGACTGTAATTGTTGAAACCATGCAGCACAACAGCACTCTGAGCAGGGCGGATGTGGCTTTCAATCAGATAAAGAACACCTTTAGAATAAAGATTCATCAGTTTAGAGTGTTCAAAACCATCCCGAAGTTCAGTGTCATCAGGAATCGAGGAGTTGGTGCCGCCAAGCACTTGCAAACGGTCTCGTAAATCCTGTGGAGTAAGTATTTCGTTGGCGATAAAGGAGAGAAATAACTTTGTATAATTTGTTGTGGAAGCACGAGTGACAATACGACGCATAACGTAGCTTTCCAGAATGCCATACATCTTGTTCAAAGCAGTCGTATCAGAAATATTTTTGGCAAGATAGAGAACGTACGGAATCAACGTTGTTGTTTTTAGACCGAAGATAACCACATTCAGCCGCTCGATACCAAATGTGGATGGAATTGTAGTGTCGCAGATATCCGGCTGAAATGTCTTACGGAACAACTTGGCATACTCCCTCAGAGAGGAAAGGATGATCTGCTTGCTTCCGCCGCAGTAGTTGTCCACAAAGCTCTGATAGGAATTTGACAGTCGATCTGTGCGGGCATAAATCAACTTGTCCTCTGTGCTGATACTGTATTTTTTATTTTGGATGAACAATTGAAAATAAGCATCAAAAAAGATGTCGATCAGAGGACGGCGAATGCGGCCGGTCTCTATAATGGTATCCCAGTATTCTTTTGTTGCGACGCTATTATCAAAGACAGGCTCCCAGATCGTCTGATAATCTGTCAGGTTATTACGACTGAAAAAATAATTCTTGAGCAGTTCAGAGGTGGTCAGGCTGACTCCAAGAGAGTTTAGAGAATCGAATATTTGCTGTTCATCATCATTCGCATCTAGGTCGATCCGAACAAAGTGAGTTTTTCCAACGATCGTGGTGTAATTTAATTTGGATGTATCCAATGATTCTACAAAAAAATTGTAAGCCTGAACGACACGGGATTTTGAAAAGTCATCTGTAATAGAAACTGGTGCGGTCATACCCATTACCTTTTCAAAGGCGGGACGATCGTTTTTTCCATGCTGAAGGCTCAAATCATTCGTGTCTGGAAATCGATAATGAGAATCAAATGTAAGAGACTGCCCTAACTTTAGACAGAGAACTTTCAAGAAGATGAGATATGTTGTCAATCGCTGCTGACCATCGATCAGAAGCAACTGCGTGGAATAAGGCTCGGACGATTTTGGCGTTCCGTTGTCTTTGAAAATCAGGGTACCAAGAAAATGTGGGGACTTTGTTTTGACCGTGAATTCCATATCATTTAGGAAGCGCTCCCAAAGATATTTGTCCCAGACGTAGGAACGTTGAAAAAATGGAATCTCAATCAATGTGGTTCCATCAAAAATGCTGGTGATTGTCGCTTTATGCGCATTCATAGAAAATCCTCCCGCTGCTTTTCAGATTTATTAGTAGAATAGCACGAATCCACTGTGAATTCAATGAATCACAAACAAAAGCTCCCGCTTCTCAGAAAAAGCTGAAAAACGGGAGCTTTACAATTCTACAAAACAGAAGCTATGCGCCTAGCCCATGGTCACGACAACTTCCACACCTTCACCGGCCTTTGCCAGCGGCAGGAGGGTGCCCGCAATAGGAGCGCCGTTCACGGTGACGCTCTGCACGCCCTTCTGCACGGCGTGGGGGTTCTCCACCCGGATGTGGTACACAGCACCCCGGTAACGGCGGGTGACGGTGTAGCCTGCCAGCGTGTGGGGGATGCAGGGGTCAACGCGCAGGCCGTCCAGAGTGGGCTGGATGCCCAGAATGTACTGGCTTACGTTCACAAAGGTCCATGCCGCCGTGCCGGTCAGCCAGCTGTTCTTGGCCTCGCCGAAGGTGGGGGCATCGCGGCCTGCCACCATCTGGCTGTAAACGTAGGGTTCGGTGCGGTGGATCTCGCTGATGTCCTCGATATAGGCCGGGCAGGTCTTTTTGTAGACAGCAAAGGCCCGGTCACCGTGGCCCAGCACGGTCTCAGCACAGCTGATCCATGGGTTGTTGTGGCAGAAGATACCGGCGTTCTCCTTGTATCCCGGAGGATAGCTGGAGATCTCGCCCAGATTCAGCTGATAGCTGGTGTAGGCGGGCTGCAGCAGCACCACACCGTATTTGGTGTCCAGACGCTCCTCCACGCTGGCAAGCGCTTGCGCGGCCTGTCCGCTCTCCTTGCCAATGCCGGCCATGACGCACATACCCTGCGGCTCAATAAAGATCTGACCCTCGGTGCACTCCTTGCTGCCGACGGGCTTGCCGAAAGCATCGTAGGCACGGCGGAACCATGCGCCGTCCCAACCGGCGGTCAGGGTGGCCTGCTCCACGGCATCAATGTGCTTGCGGGCGGCAGCGGCTTCTTCGGTCAGATTCAGATGGTCGCACAGTTGGGCGTATTCGTGGCCGTACTTGACGAACATACCGGCAATGAAAACGCTTTCGGCCACGGGACCCTCGCTGGGGCCGGTGATCTGGAAGCTCTCGCCCGGGTGCTCGGAGAAGCAGTTCAGGTTCAGGCAGTCGTTCCAGTCGGCGCGGCCGATCAGCGGCAGGCCGTGGGGGCCCAGATGGGTGCAGGTAAAGTTGAAGCTGCGGCGCAGGTGCTCCATCAGGGGCTGCGCCTTGGTCTCGTCGTTATCAAAGGGTACCTGCTCTTCCAGAATGGACCAGTCGCCGGTCTCCCGCAGGTAGGCGGCGGTACCGGCAATGAGCCACAGCGGGTCATCGTTGAAGCCGGTGCCGATATCCCGGTTGCCTTTTTTGGTCAGGGGCTGGTACTGGTGGTAGGCGCTGCCGTCCTCAAACTGGGTGGCGGCGATATCCAGAATGCGCTCTCGGGCGCGGGAGGGGATGATGTGCACAAAGCCCAGCAGATCCTGACAGCTGTCCCGGAAGCCCATGCCGCGTCCGGTACCGCTTTCAAAGTAGCTGGCAGAGCGGCTCATATTAAAGGTGACCATGCACTGGTACTGGTGCCAGATGTTGACCATGCGGTTCAGCTTTTCCTCGCCGGAGTCCAGATGGTAGGTGGACAGCAGCTGCTCCCAGTGGGTGCGCAGGGCGGCGCGGGCGGCATCGACCTGTGCATCCGTAGCGTAGCGCTCCATCATGGCATGGGCGCGGGTCTTGTTGATGACGCCCGGGGCAATGAACTTTTCCTGCTGCGGGTTCTCGATATAACCCAGACCAAACAGGATGCTGCGGCTCTCGCCGGGGGCGAGGGTCAGGTGGATGTGCAGTGCACCCACCGGTGCCCAGCCGTGGGCAATGCTGCCGGAGCAGTGCCCGGCGCGGACGGCCTGCGGGTCTGCCGGGCCGCCGTACACGCCGCAAAAGGCATCCCGGGTGGTGTCAAAGCTGTCCACCGGGCAGTTTGCCCAGAACACGGCGTAGTGGTCGCGGCGCTCGCGGTACTCGGTCTTGTGGTAGATGACGCTGCCCTCTACCTCCACCTCACCGGTGGAGAAGTTGCGCTGGAAGTTGGAGCCGTCGTCCACAGCATCCCACAGGCAGAACTCCACATAGCTGAACAGATCCAGCTCCTTGACGATGGTGCTGCCGTTGCACACGGTCACCCGGTCCAGCTCACAGGCATCGCCCTTGGGGACGAACAGCTCCTGCCGAGCGGTCACGCCGTCCTTTTTGCCCTCCAAAATAGTGTAGCCCAGACCGTGGCGGCAGGTGTAACTGTCCAGTTCCGTCTTGGCGGGCTGCCAGCCCGGGTTCCACACGGTGTCGCCGTCCTTGATGTAGATCCGGTGGCCGTCCATGTCCAGCGGGGAATTGTTGTAGCGGTAGCGGGTCAGGCGGCGCATCCGGGCGTCCCGGTAAAAGCTGTAACCGCCCGCCGTGTTGGAGACCAGACTGAAGAAGTCCTCGCTGCCAAGGTAGTTGATCCAGGGCAGGGGGGTCTGCGGGGTGGTGATGACATATTCCTTATTCTGGTCATCAAAATATCCGAACTTCATAATGCTTCCTCCTTAAAACTGCGCCTTGTCGGGCGGGCAGTGCGTCGATGGGCGAAAACGATTAAGGCGTTGCGAAAGAAGCAATCTCATCACGCTAAGCATACCGTATCCCACCAAAAAATGCAAGAGCTTTTTGCAAAAATCTCGGCGGAAATTTTAAAATAATCTGCGCAGCCCCGGCGGTTTTCGATGGCTTTCGGTGCTGCGCATACCGGTGAAAGACAGAACGAAGGACCCGAAACCCCATTTTAAAAGTAATATATACATACGGCCTTTGACACCGAAAACCATAACGAAACTGCAACGAAAATTTTTCTATTTTAATCGAAATGTAACGAAAGTGAATCGAAGTGCACAATTTTTACAGGTCAAATTGAAACGAAATGCCAAAAGTGATGCAGCTAAGCTAAAACTTTTACGTTTTCGCTTGATTTTTGGTACAGAATGCGATATATTGAGATTGCGAAAACGATTAAGGAACTCGCGAGAAACATTCCGCAGCTCCTTTCCTTGGAAGGAGGCCATAAGATGCCGTCCCTGAAGGATCTGGCAAAAGAGTGCGGCGTGTCCGTCGCAACTGTCAGTAAGGCGCTGAACAACCAGCCGGACATCGCACCGGCCACGCGGGAGCGCATCCGTGCAGCGGCCCGCCGCGTAGGGTATCTGCCCAACGCAGCAGCCCGGGCGCTGAAAACCAACCGTACTTACAACCTTGGCGTTCTGTTTGTAGATGAAAAGCAGAGCGGCCTGACCCACGAGTACTTCTCCGCAGTGCTGGACAGCTTCAAGGTAGAAGCAGAAAAGCGCGGCTATGATATCACCTTCATCAACCACAACATCAGCGGCAAGTCCATGAGCTATCTGGAACATTGCCACTACCGGGGTGTGGACGGCGTGGTGATCGCCTGTGTGAACTTTTATGATCCACAGGTGGTGGAGCTGGTCAACGGCGATGTGCCGGTGGTGACCATCGACCATGTGTTCAACAACCGGATGGCGATCCTTTCAGACAACGTGGTGGGCACAAAGGCTCTGGTACAGCAGGCATGGGCCTGCGGACACCGGCGCATCGCCTTTATCCACGGCGAAAAGACCGCCGTTACCGAGAACCGACTGGCAGGCTTCTATCAGGCCTGCGAGGAGCTGGGGCTGAAGGTGCCGGAGGAGTACGTCCGCTGCGGTGTGTACCACGATGTGGATCGCTGCGCAGAGGAGACCCGGGCGCTGCTGGCACTGCCGCAGCGGCCAACGTGCATCATCTTCCCGGATGACTTTTCCGCACTGGGCGGCTACAACGCCCTGACCGAAGCGGGCTTGAGCATCCCGGAGGACATCTCGGTGATGGGATATGATGGCATCTATCTCTCCCGGGTGGTCAAGCCCCCGCTGGTGACCTACCAGCAGAACACCAAATCCCTTGGCAGGCTGGCAGCGGATAAGCTGATCGAGCTGATCGAGCATCCGCGTGTGACCCTGCCGGAGCAGATCCGGGTGTCCGGCAAACTGCTGGACGGCGGCTCCGTCCGCATCCTTTAACAAAGGCCCACAACTCCCGGCGCGGAGTTTTTGAGTATGAATTTTTTAATTGGAAAACCATGAAGGAGGTTTACCCTTATGAAAAAGATTTCTCGTCGTAATTTCCTGCTCGCTTCCGGTGTCGTGACGATTGGTGCTGCTCTGGCAGCCTGCGGCGGCTCTTCCAGCAGCACTGCTGCTTCCTCTGCGGCTCCCGCATCCTCCGCTGCTGCTTCTGCTCCGGCTGCTGCCGAGGGCAAGGTGCTGAACATCTGGTGCTGGAATGATGAGTTCCAGAGCCGCTTCAACGACTACTATCCCGAGGTCAAGGAGATCGCAGCCGACAAGTCCACCACCACTCTGAAGGACGGCACCACCGTGAAGTGGACCATCAACGCCAACGAGAACAACAACTACCAGAACAAGCTGGACGAGGCTCTGCTGAATCAGGACTCCGCTGCCGATGACGACAAGATCGACATCTTCCTGATCGAGGCTGACTACGCTCTGAAGTATGTGGATTCCGACTATGTTCTGGATGTCAAGAAGGATATCGGCCTGACCGATTCCGATCTGGCCGGCCAGTACCAGTACACCAAGGATATCGTTTCTGTGGACGGCAGCCAGCGCGGCACCACATGGCAGGCTACCCCGGGTCTGTTCGCATACCGCCGCAGCATTGCCAAGGAGGTGCTGGGCACCGATGACCCCGCCGAAGTGCAGACCTACCTGTCCGACTGGGATAAGTTCAACGATGTAGCTGCCAAGGCTGCTGCCAAGGGCTACAAGATGCTGTCCGGCTTTGACGATGCTTACCGCACCTTCTCCAACAACGTCTCCGCACCCTGGGTCACCGGCACCACCGTTACCGTGGACGAGAACCTGATGAAGTGGGTGGATCAGACCAAGGAGTACACCGACAAGGGCTACAACAACAAGTCCAGCCTGTGGGACAGCCAGTGGGCTTCCGATCAGGGCCCCACCGGTAAGGTGTTCGGCTTCTTCTACTCCACTTGGGGCATCAACTTCACCCTGCTGGGCAACTCTCTGGCAACTCCTACCGCTGAGGGCGGCAAGGAAGAGGTTGGCAACGGCATCTACGGCGACTACGCTGTGTGCGAAGGCCCTCAGCCCTACTACTGGGGCGGCACCTGGATCTGCGGCGCAGCCGGCAGCGACAACCTTGAGACCATCAAGGACGTTATGCTGAAGCTGACCTGCGATGAAGCCATCATGAAGCAGATCACCATGGATACGCAGGATTACACCAACAACGAGAAGGCCATGGAAGAAATCGCCAAGAGCGATTACAAGTCCGACTTCCTCGGCGGCCAGAACCACATCGCTCTGTTTGCAGAGGCTGCAACCAAGATCGATATGTCCAACGCAGGCCCGTACGATCAGGGCCTGAACGAGAGCCTCCAGAATGCCTTCAAGGATTACTTTACCGGCACGGTGGACGAGGATACCGCAAAGGCAAACTTCGAGACCGCCATCAAGGAGAAGTACCCCGAGCTGACCGACGTGGTATGGCCCGCATAAGTGGTTTTACTCCGAACTGAAAATTGAAGCAAAGGGGCGGGCGGCGTATCTCGCCCGCCCCTTTGGTTTTGCTGTGACCCGGCAGGAGGGAGATCTCATGGGAGAAAAAACAAAGAAGAAAGGGTCGATCAGCTACGCGAAATGGGGTTATATCTTCATTGCACCGTTCTTTATCATCTTCGCGGTATTCCAGCTGATCCCTCTGGCATCCACCATCTATTACAGCTTTTTTGAGTATTACCGCAGCGGTCTGAAGATCATCGGACCCAACTTTGTGGGTCTGAAAAACTACATCACCCTGTTCGCGACCGATCTACCCAAGTATTTCAGCAACACGCTGATCCTGTGGATCATCGGCTTTATCCCGCAGATCGCCGTTTCGCTGCTGCTGGCGGCATGGTTCACCGACCTGCGGCTGAAGCTGAAGGGACAGACCTTCTTCAAGACGGTCATCTATATGCCCAACCTGATCATGGCCTCGGCCTTCGCAATGCTGTTCTTCGCCCTGTTCTCGGATAACGGCCCGGTGAACGCAGTGCTGCTGAGCATGGGCTGGATCAAGACCCCCATCAGCTTTTTGAATACTGTGTGGGGCAACCGTGGCCTTGTGGGCCTGATGAACTTCCTGATGTGGTTCGGCAATACCACCATCATGCTGATGGCAGCCATTATGGGCGTGGATCCCACCCTGTACGAGGCTGCAGAGCTGGACGGCTGCACCCCGAACCAGATGTTCTGGAAGATCACCCTGCCCCTGATCCGCCCCATTCTGGTCTATGTGATGATCACCTCCATGATCGGCGGCCTGCAGATGTTCGATGTGCCGCAGATCCTGACCAACGGCAAGGGCGGCCCCGACCGTACCTCCACCACCATGATCATGTACCTGAACAACCACCTGTTCAGCAAGAACTACGGCATGGCCGGTGCAGTATCTGTGGTGCTGTTCCTTGTGTGTGCAGTGCTGTGCGTCGTCGTGTACTTCTCGCTGACCAAGGAAGATGACGGCCTGACCAAGGCCCAGCGCAAGGAACTGAAAGCAGCCAAAAAGGCTGCTGCCAAAGGAGGGAAATAAGTATGGCACATACGCCTAAAAACCAGTCCGAAAAGGCGATCTTGACCGCCCGCCGTGCGTGGTGCTATCTGGTGCTGGTGCTGATCAGCTTTCTGTGCCTGTTCTTCTTCTATGTGCTGATCATCAACTCCACCCGCACCCACTTCGAGATCCAGAAGGGCTTCTCGCTGATGCCGGGTAAGTCCATCATCACAAACTTACGCAACGTGCTTACGGACGCCAACATCCCTGTGATAAGCGGCATCCGTAACAGCCTGCTGGTGTCTGCCTGCTCGGCAGCGCTCAGCGTTTACTTCTCGGCTCTGACGGCCTACGGCATCTACGCCTATAACTTCAAGTTCAAAAAAGCCGCCTTTGCCCTGATCCTGCTCATCATGACCATGCCCACACAGGTGTCCGCACTGGGCTTTCTGCAGTTGATCTCCAAGATGGGCTTGAAAAACAGCTTCATCCCGCTGATCGTTCCCAGCATTGCAGCACCTACCGTGTTCTTCTTCATGAAGCAGTATCTGGACGCTTCCCTTCCCATGGAGATCGTGGAAGCCGCCCGCATTGACGGTGCAGGCGAGTTCTATACCTTTAATAAGATCGTGCTGCCCATCATGAAGCCGGCTCTGGCTGTGCAGGCCATTTTCTCCTTCGTGGCAAGCTGGAACAACTACTTCATCCCGGCTCTGGTGCTGGACACTGCCGACAAAAAGACCCTGCCTATCCTGATCGCTCAGCTGCGCAGCGCGGACTTCCTGAAGTTCGATATGGGCAAGGTGTACATGATGGTGGCCATCGCCATTCTGCCGGTCATCATCGTCTACCTGCTGCTGTCCAAGTTCATCGTCCGCGGCGTTGCTCTTGGCGGCGTTAAAGGCTAAAATTCCGACATCTCTGTTACAGCATAGCAAAGCCCCCGAGGGATACACCCTCGGGGGCTTTGTGCATTAAATCAAGATCCCATCGCAATGGTCGATCTCGTGCTGGATGATCTGCGCTGTCCAGCCGGTAAAGGTCTTGATGCGCAGCTTGCCGTCCATGGTCTGGTACTGCACCTTGATGCTCTGCCAGCGCTTTGTTTTCCGCACACCTTCCAGCGAAAGACAGCCCTCTTCGGCTTCGTACTGGCCGGACTTTTTCAGGATGACCGGGTTGAACAGCACCAGATACCCGTCCTCAGCTTCCACCACAATGATGCGCTTGAGCACGCCGATCATGTTGGCAGCCATGCCCACACAGCCGTCGGCGTGGGCGGTCAGGGTGTCCAGTAAGTCCCGCGCAACATGGGCATCCTCCGGGGTAGCAGGGGCGGACTTCTGCGCCAGAAACAGCGGGTCGTGCATGATGGGCTGGATCATAGTAAAATCTCCTATTATTTTTCAGTTCTGCTTAAAAGAATGCCTGCCAGCAGCCCGGCGGCAGCCGGGAGCACCCAGCCAAAGCCCAGTGCCGCCAGTGGCAGGGCGTTGGCAAGGGCAGAAAGTGCGCCAAGCGGCAGCGCGGCGGCAATGCTCTGCACGGCGGTGCAGCCAATGCACAGCGGGTAGACCCGGCGGCACTGCTCCAGCCCGGGCACGAAGGAAAGCGTGATCAGCACAATGGCTACCGGGTACAGCGCGTTGAGCACCGGGACGGACAGACGCAGGATCTCTGCCAGCCCCAGATTTGCGATCAGCATACTGGCAGCGGCAAAAAAGGCGGCAAGAGCAGGGTAGGGGATGCGGGGCAGCAGGGTGTGGAAATACTCTCCCACACAGGCGATCAGCCCTACACAGGTGTTGAAGCAGGCCAGCATAAAGATGGCCGCAAGCAGCACCAGCCCCGCTTTACCGAACAGCCGCTCCGCCAGCACGGTCAGCACCTCGGCACCGGTGGCAAGGCCGGGCACGGCGGCACCGGTCAACGCTCCGGCGTGCCCCAGCATGGCATAGACCGCCAGCAGCAGCCCGCCCGCCACAAACCCGGCACGGATGGCACTGCGCTGCACGTCCTGCTCCCGGGCAACGCCCTGCGCCCGGATGTTCATGGCGATGACCGCGCCAAAGTTCAGTGCGGCAAGGGCGTCCATGGTCTGGTAACCGTACAATACGCCTTGTAAAATAACCGCTGAACTATACGCATCGGTGGGCGCACCGTACTGCGCCGCCAGCGGGTGTAGCAAACAGCCGCCGAACAGGATCAAAATCAGAACCAGCAGGCAGGGGCAGAGCAGCCTGCCCAGCCAGCGGGTGAGCCTGTCCGGGCGCAGCGCTACCAGAAAGGCCGCGCCGAAGAACAGCACGGAGTACCCCAGCTGCAGCCCGGCGCTGCTGCCCAGCAGCGGGGTGAGCATGGCAAACGAGGTGCTTGCGGTGCGCGGAATGGCCAGACACGGCCCGATGGACAGGTAGATCAAAATCATGAACACCTGCGCGAACACCGGATGCACCCGCCCGGCAAGCTTATCCAGACCGTCAGCCCGTGCCACCGCGATGACCCCTGCAACCGGCAGACCCACGGCACTGATGACAAGCCCCAGAAAGGCGGGCCAGAAGTTTACCCCCGCCTTTGCACCCAGATCGGGTGGGAAGATCAGGTTGCCCGCCCCGAAAAACATGGAAAATAACGTAAAACCGACAAGCAGCAGCTTGCGGCCCTTGAGCGCTTTTGTCAATACCGTCCTCTCTTTCCTGCGCCGGTGCCAAGGTGCACCGTATACTGTACCCAGTTTACACTGGATGCAAATTCATGTCAAGTGTACGACAGTTGAATAAAAGTATATACAAAGCGAGCCGACTCGCCGTGGGTGGTGCACAGGTCATTCCACTTTGCGGGACGGTATGGTATACTATACCTTATAATAGGAAGCGGAAGAGGGCAGTTTATGAAGCAGAACAAGCAGTTTTTCCGCCGTCTGCTGGCGGTGGCGTTCTGGCTGGCGGTCTGGCAGGCCGCAGCCATGGCCATCGGGCAGGAGGTGTTTTTGGTATCGCCGGTGCAGGCGCTGCGCACTTTGGTGCAATTGCTGCCAAGGGCAGATTTCTGGCAGCGAGTGGGCTTCAGCTCAGGGCGCATTTTGCTGGGTTTTGTGCTGGGCGCAGTGGTCAGCGTGGTGCTGGCGGTGTGCGCCGCCCGGTGGAGCGCCGCCGATGCACTGCTGGCTCCGGTGATGCAGCTGGTCAAGGCCACGCCGGTGGCAAGCTTTATCATTCTGGCGCTGGTCTGGGTGCGGGGCAGTGCGCTTTCGGTGCTTATCAGCTTTCTGATGGTGTTGCCGGTGCTGTACGGCGCGGTGCGCACCGGCATTGCCGGTGCAGACGTGCAGCTGCTGGAGATGGCAGCGGTATTCCGTCTGCCGCCGGGGCGCCGCCTGCGGTCGATCTGGCTGCCTGCGGTGCTTCCGGCCTTCCGGCAGGGGTGCAGCGTGGCGCTGGGCATCTGCTGGAAAAGCGGTGTGGCAGCCGAGGTCATCGGCCTGCCCAACGGCAGCATCGGCGATGCGCTCTACCGCGCTAAGATCACCCTTTCCACAGGGGAGCTGTTTGCGTGGACCTTTGTCATCATCCTGCTGAGCGCAGGCTTTGAAAAGCTGTTCCTGTTTGCACTGGATAAAGCCGTTGGCGCAGTGCTGGGAGAGGAGGGGACAAAATGCTGAAGCTTCAACATCTGACAAAACAGTTCGGCGCAGCGCCGCTCTTCACCGACCTGTGCATGGAGGTGGATGCTCCCGTGGTGCTGTGGGCACCCAGCGGCTGGGGCAAGACCACCCTGCTGCGCATCCTGATGGGGCTGGAACGCCCCACCACCGGCAGCGTGGAGGGCGTGGGCCGGGTGGCGGCGGTCTTTCAGGAAGACCGCCTTTGTCCCCAGCTGAACGCGGTGCAGAACGTCACCTTGGTGCTTCCGGGGGTAGAAAACCAGTACAAAGAGCAAATTATAAGCGATTTTCAACAACTTGGAATGGATATTGCAGCCTTGCAGCTGCCTGCCCGCAGGCTTTCCGGCGGGCAAAAGCGGCGGGTGGCGCTGCTGCGGGCGCTGTGGGCACCCAGCGACACCCTGCTATTGGACGAGCCCTTTACCGGCATGGACCCGGACACCTTGCAGCGGGCAGCGGCACTGCTGCGGCAGCGCTGCGCGGGCAAGCCGGTGCTGCTGGCTACCCACGACGAAAGCGCCATCCGCGCCCTCGGCTGGCCGGTGGTGGAACTGGAAAAGCTGGGGACAAGAGCCAAAGCCTGAGAGGGCTTACAGCAGCTGGGCAAGGATGCTGTTCTGAACAATAAGCCCGGCGGGGGTCAGAGCGAGGGTACTGCCATCGAAGGTGGCATACCCGGCGCGGACGCAGTTTTGCACAAAGGCCAGCTGTGCGGTGGAAAACTGTTTGCCGTATATGGCTTTGTAGGCTGCAAGGTCAAGCCCCTTGCGCAGCCGCAGCTGTAAGATCAGGTAGTCCTCTGCGCCGCAATTGCCGTCCATGATGGGCGCGGCGGCGTCCTGCAGAAAGGCGGCGGTGTCCGGTGCGTAGCAGAACCGCTTGCCGCCCATGCAGGAGTGCGCCGCAGGGCCAAGGCCAAGATAGTCGCCGCAGTCCCAGTAGATGAGGTTGTGCCTGCCCTCATAGCCCGGCTTTGCAAAGTTGGAGATCTCGTACTGGCGGTAGCCGTGGTGTTCCAGCTGCTCCACGGCGTAAAGATAGAAATCGGCGGCTTCATCGCTGGTGGGCAGCCCCTCCGGCGGGTGCTTGCCGAAGGCAGAGTCCGGCTCTATCTTTAAAAGGTAGGCCGAGATGTGGGTCGCCCCGCCTTTTTCGATCAGTTCCAGTGTCTCGTCAAACTCGGCCTGCGTATAATGGGGCAATGCCAGCATGATATCGCCGCTGATGTTCTCGAACCCGGCGCGCCGGGCGGCGGCAAAGGCTGCCCGCGCCTGCTTGGCGCTGTGGGGACGGCCAAGGGTGCGCAGCTGGGTGTCCCGGGCAGACTGCACCCCGAAGGAGATGCGGTTCACCCCCGCCGCCCGGAAGCCCCGCAGGCTCTCCTCGGTGACGGTCTCGGGGTTTGCTTCCAAGGTGATCTCTGCACCGGACACGGGCTCTGCTGCCCGGATGAGCCGCTCTGCCTGCGCCGGGGTGAGCAGGCTGGGCGTGCCGCCGCCGAAATAAACGGTATCCGGCCGCAGGGGCGCGTTTGGCGCAAAGCGGTGCAGCTCCCGCAGAAGCGCGTCCACATAAGCGTCCGGCACGCCCCGCTCCCCGGGGTGGGAATAAAAATCGCAGTACCGGCATTTGGAAAAGCAGTAGGGAATATGCAGATAAAGTCCAAGGGACATACAATATCACAGCCTTTTTCATGAAACGTTCATTTCTATGCAGTATACTATATTCCGTAGACCGGAGCAAGAGAGAAATGCTCCGGCAGAATAGACTGGAGGAACCCAGATGAGTTACAACAATTACAACCGTGGCTATGCAGAGCCTACAATGACCTCGGCTGATTATATGACCCGCACCTACCGCTGGATGGCGCTGGGACTGCTGATCACCTTTGCGGCGGCGTTTGTCACCGCCACCACCCCGCTGTTCTATGTGGTCAACTCGCTGTACCTGCTGTTCACCATTGCCGAGCTGGCGCTGGTGTTCGTGCTGAGCGCCCGGGTGCAGAATATGTCCGTGGGCGCGGCAAGAGGAGTATTTTTAGGCTACGCCCTGCTCAACGGCATGGTGCTGAGCTATTATTTCCTTGCCTTTGATCTGGGCACGCTGGTGCTGGCCTTCCTTGCCACATCGCTGTATTTCGGCCTGATGGCAGTTTACGGCACCACCACCCACAAGGATCTGTCCGGCTGGGGTCCCAAGCTGATGATGGCGCTGTTTGCGCTGCTTATCACCGGTTTCGTCGGTGTGCTGTTCGGCATGGGCTTTATGAGCACGGTGCTGTATTCCGGCATCGGTCTGGTGGTGTTCATGCTGCTGACCGCCTACGATACCCAGAAGCTGAGCCAGATGTACTCCTACTACGCAGGGGACAGCGAGCTGGCGGAAAAGGCTTCCATCTACGGTGCACTGACGCTGTATCTGGACTTCATCAACATCTTCTTGTATGTGGTGCGTCTGCTGGGTCTGAACAGCCGCCGCCGCGACTAAGCGCAGAAAGAACTTTATGATCTGTAAATCAGCCAAGCCTGCAGGGCTTGGCTGATTTATTTTTCGCTGTCTTTTTTATCCCTTTGTATAAACTGCCCGCCGCTGTCCCACACTAAACCCAGAAAAAGACCCCGTACACAAAACGGACAGATGGGAGTAACAAGCATGGAGCAGATCAAAAAATTTCTGCACGGCAAGGGCTTTGCTCTGCTGCTGACCGCAAGCCTGCTGGCTGCGGCTGCGGCGGGGGTGTGGGCGGTGCGCGCTCTGCGGGCAGAACTGCAAAAAAGTTTGGAGGGGTTGGACACCCCCGGCACCACCCAACAGACCACCCCGGAAACAGAACCGGACTGGGACGCACAGGAGGACACCACATGGCAGCAGCCCGTGACCGACGTTGCAAACAGCAAGACCGATGTACCGCAGCAGACGCCCTCTGGGGCGTCCTCTGGTGCGCAGTCTGGCTCTGGTTCGCTGCGCGAACCCTCGGCACTGCAAGGCGCATCCTCGCCTGCCAGCAGTTCGGCGCAGCCTGCCGCCGCGCCCTCTATGCCGGGGCGCGTGCTCAACGCCTTCAGCGGCGATGAGCTGGTGTATAACAAGACCCTTGGGGACTGGCGCACCCACAACGGTGTGGACTATGCCTGCACGCAGGGCGCTGCGGTAGCGGCGCCTGTGGCGGGCAAGGTAGTCTCTGCCGGGGCAGAGGGCAACTGGGGCACTGTGGTGGTGCTGGAGGATGCCGCTGGCCGCAGTTGGCGGCTGTGCGGCGTGGCTGACCCGGACGTTAAGGCCGGGGACACCGTGACCGCCGGGCAGAAGATTGGTGCGGTGGGCACGGTCGGCTGCGAGTGCGCTGAGGAGAGCCACATCCATGTGGAGGTAAAGCAGGGCGAAGCTTACCTCGACCCGGCAAAGCTGCCGGAGTAAGCAAACCATAAAAGGGGCTGCAATAGCGGCTCCTTTTTTGCTGTGTCAGGCGGTACGGCGCGTTTGCAGCAGCCAGAGAACCAGCGCCGAAAGCACCCCGGCTGCCAGCAGTACATCTGCCGGGTGCGCAGCCCAGTGTTGGAAGGCACTGCCATAGGCTGCCTGTCCGATGGGCTGGGTCAGGCAGGCCAGCACGGAGATGCAGGCGGTCGTCTTGCCCAGCTGTGCCTGCGGTACTAGCATTTGCAGCTGCGCAAAGAACCACACGTTGAACAGTGCCGCCACGGCCATAAACACGGCACCCAGCACCAGAATGCTGCCGAACTGGAGCGTGGGCACCCGGAGGGCAAGACCCAGCGCGGCGCACACGCCGCTGAGCGCCAGCAAAAGACGTGTGCCGCTGCGGATGGGATGCCGGACAAAGACGGTTCCCGCCAGCACGCCGCCTAAAATGCCGCCCGCGCTCAGCACCGCCTGCACAAGACCAAGGGAGACATCACTTTTCTGCAAAGTCTGCACTACCAGCACCGGAACCCCCACGGTGAGGGCGGGGACTTCCAGCAGGTTTACAGCCGCCATGGCAGCAGCTAACCGCAGCACCGCAGCCTGCCCGGTGAGGAACTGCGCACTTTCCCGCAGGTCGGCCCACAGAGAACGGACGGAGAGCTTTGTGTCCCGGGGGACATCCTGTGGGATGCGCAGGCAGAGCTCCATCCCGGCGGAAAGTGCAAAGCAGCCGCCGCAGAGCGCCAGCAGACCACGGATGCCGAGGTGCTCCAGCAGAACAGCACCCAGCAGGGGACCGAGAAGCTCGTCCACGGTATCCACCAGTTGGATGACCGCGTTGCCGCGCAGCAGCTGGGTGCCGTTCAGCAGCAGGGGCAGACAGGCGCGTACTACAGGCTGGTAAAGTCCCTGAATGGCGTACAGACTGCCCAGCACGGTCAGGATCAGCGGAAGCAGGGGCAGATGCGGCAACCCGGCAGCGGCTGCCGCCGAAATACCGGCGGTTACCAGATCCAGCAGCGCCATCAGGCGGGCTTTACGGCAACGGTCTGCCAGCGCGCCGCCGGTCAGCATTCCGGCCAGAGCAGGCAGCATAGCCAGCGCGGTGATGCCGCCGTACAGCGCAGCGGAACCGGTCTGCCGCAGCAGATACAGCGGTAGCGCAAACCGCAGGGCGGCATTGCCGAACAGGGAGATGATCTGCCCGAGGACGATGAGGAAAAAAGTGTTCATGGGAACCTCCTGCTTTTTGTTTACAAACCGTTGGTCTGTATCTGCGTATAAAAAAAGGGCGGAGCGTTCCGCCCGGAAAATTCAGTCTTTGACCGGTGTGCACAGCTGCACCAGCTGTGCAGCCTGTGCATCCGTCAAAAGATCCAGCCCAAGCGCATGGGTCATTTGCTGAAACACGAGATTCCGCGCCCGCTGCTGAGCCGGCGTGGTGGGGCGCGTCTGGGGGGAAAGCCAGATGTCTGCCAGCACGAACAGCGCTTCCGCCAGCGCATTGGCATCGGCGGTGTGGATGGAGCCGTCCGCCATGCCCTGCCGGATCATGGGTGCAATACATTCCGGGGCCAGATGCGCTTCAATGTTGGTCAGTTCCATGGCAAGGAACTGCGGGTTGCTGCACAGGTGCGGCAAGGTCTGCACGATCTGCTGCTGCCGCTGCCCGGCAAAGGATGCTGCAAACACCGCCTGCAGCTTTTGCAGCCCGGTCAGGGACGGGTCGTCCCGGATATGGCGCAGCGGCTCCCACATCTGGTCGCCCAAACGGTCACCGACGCGCTGCGCGATCTCCTCCTTGGAGCGGAAGTGGTGGTACACCGCCCCTTTGGAAAGCTTTGTGGCATCAATGATGTCCTGCAGGGTGGTATTCTGGTAGCCCTTCTGGGTGAAGAGCAGGGCAGCGGCGTCTAAGATCTTTTCCACGGTCTGTTCCGGGTATTTGTTGCGCGGCATGGCAGATGCTCCTTTTTTACAAACTAACGGTCTGTAAAAAGAATACCGCAGCCCGGCGGCTTTGTCAAGAGGGCATGGAACCGAAAATCCATTCATTTCCTGCGGCGCTGCATTGCTTTTGTGCGGGGTTTCTGGTATGATACAATAGAATCAACAGGCGATTTTGGGAGGATGACAGATGGCAAGGGTTTTGATCGTGGGAGCCGGGGCAGCCGGACTGATGGCGGCGGGTGCCGCCGTGCGGCAGGGACATCAGGTGACGGTGCTGGAGCATACCGATAAGCCCGGGCAGAAGATCCTTGTCACAGGCAAGGGGCGCTGCAACGTGACCAACGACTGCCCGGCAGAGGAGTTTTTGCGCCATGTGCGCACGAACCCGCGCTTTTTGTACTCCTCGCTGGGGGCGTTCCCCCCGGCAAAGACCATGGAGCTGTTCGAAGGCCTTGGCGTGGAGCTGAAGGTGGAGCGCGGCCGCCGGGTGTTCCCGCAGAGCGACCGTGCCGCCGATGTGCTGGCCGCCCTGCGCAGCTATGCCGCCGACGCTAAATTTGTGCATGGCAGCGCCAAAGAGCTGCTGATTGAGGATGGCCGCTGTGTTGGCGTGCGCACCTCGGATGGCAAGACCCACCGCGCAGCCCATGTTCTGGTTACTACCGGCGGCACCAGTTACCCCGCCACCGGCAGCGATGGCTCCGGCTATAAGCTGGCACGGCAGGCGGGCCACACCATTGTGCCGCCCCAGCCCAGCCTGTGCAGCCTGGTCAGCCCGGATCCGGCCTGCCGCCAGATGATGGGCCTAAGCCTGCGCAACGTGACCTTGACCCTGCTGAAAGACGGCAAACCGCTGTTTACTGAGCAGGGCGAAGCACTTTTCACTCACTTTGGCATCTCCGGCCCGCTGGTGCTTTCGGCTTCGACCTATATTGATGATGTGCAGCTGCACCGCTATATTGCAGAGTTTGACTTGAAGCCTGCCCTGGATGAAAAAACACTGTATGACCGCCTGACCCGCGACTTTGCGGCCCTTGGCGGCCACAGTGCCCAGGGTGCACTGGAAAAGCTGCTGCCCAACTCGATGCGGCCGGTTGCCGTTAAAAAGTGGGGCGTTGACCCCGCCACCCGTGCCGCCCAGATCACCCGCGAACAGAAGATGGCACTGGTACACCTGTGCAAGCACTGGCAGGTGCCCATCAGCGAACTGGGCGATTTGCAGCACGCGGTGATTACGGCTGGCGGCGTGG
>OHUA01000361.1_pt1 | contig 23492 bp, 18 predicted proteins | sample 1579051 | NCBI WGS metagenome assembly OHUA01 (sample SAMEA3879559, study PRJEB24766) | human gut metagenome | biome: human-associated habitat; feature: feces | place: USA | collected 1985/1987 | reverse complement strand
ATGCGGGCTTCCGGCATTTGTTTTATCAAATGGCTCTAGTTTGGCTCTATTTGTGTGCGGAGTAATGTATAAATATGATAAGTATTTCAAGGTAATGATTGGTAGGTGGTTAAGTGGATATTTTAATTAAAAATGATGATTTTGTATTTTCATACAGAGTTGGCGGTATATTGATGTGTAATGGTAAAATCTTGTTACAGCGCCCGAAGAATGATGATTATGCTATTATTGGCGGGCATGTTGTAGCTATGGAGACAAGTATGGATTATGGAACTAATACAGAAGCTTATCGTTTGTTGAAAAAGATGTCTGATAAGGGTAGGATTAAGCTTGTTGGAAATGGACGGTCAGCACATTATCATTTTGATCCATACTGAAGGATAAATTGAAAAAGACTTCCGGGTAGCGTTCATCAATATAGGAATAGCACAAATTATACTGGCTTTCCAGACCATCATGATTATAGGCCTTAGATTTATATACAACCTCATTTCGGGACTCTCCATAAGCAGCAATTACCTGTTCTCTGGAATCGCCTAATTTTATACCACGCGAAGTTTCCGTGTCTGATGACATTTGATCGGGGTATTCAGTATATGCCGTACAATTTGTAGTCATAATAGAAATACGTTCTACATCTTCATAGCCGTTTCCGGCTCCATATAAGTCTACGTAATTGCTATATCCAAATCCATTAACATTAAAATCCTCATAAGAGAGAGGCAAAATGGTGCTATTCTCCGTGCTTCCTGATACTTCCACCGGTGCCGGAGTTTCTGTGGAATCTTCCGTTATCACTTCTGTGGTTTCAGTGCGTTCGGTTTCTGCGTTCGTTTCACTCTGCCCGGCATCCGGTGCTTAACGTTGCTTCGCAACTATTATGATCAAATTGTAGCAGAAAATGGAGATATGGCAACTGGATTTTTCTAAGATATTTCCCATGCATGAAGTATCAAGAGTTGTAATCAGTACATTCTTAGGATTTAGATGAAAAATAGGATTTACTATGATATGATTAGTTAAGAATTATATTTAATACGAAAGAGGAATGACACATTATTATGGAATTTTTCAGTTTGTTTTTAACAGTATTTTTTAATATAGCAATTACCTTTGGCCTGTTATTACTTATATACTTGTTTTTCTTTTCGGGCATTAGAGCACGTAAGGACCTGAAACCGGTTAAGTACATTTCCTACAAAAAGGATCATTTTCAGGAGAATTTTGAATTTACCTGTGAGTTTTGCGGATCCAAGGTATCTTCTGCGGATGAAAAATGTCCAACCTGTGGCGGTAATTTTGGAAAGAACAAGGAGTATCAGTTAAAGAAACGGGCCATGCATCAAAGGTATTTAGAGTATATGAAATCCCAGGAAGAAGCCATTACACAGGAAACGGAATATATAAGTACTACAATGCAGGCAATTCAAAAATATAAGCTGATACGTCATAAATACTACAATTTTGAAATCGGCGAGCCTCCGGTTTATAAACCTGCAAGTGATTATGAATTTACCTGTGAATACTGTGATAATAAGATAAGGGGAAAAAGCACAGACGAAAAGGGGTGTAGTAATTGTGGGGCTTCTTATAAAGAAAACCTGGAATTATTGGTACGCGAAGAGGAAGACCGTCTGGAAAAACGCCATTATGACGAATATATGAAACTGAAGGATCTGGAGTGGGAGCAGAATATCAGGAATGAGCGAAGAGATGCAAACATTGATGAAAAGTATGGGACACCTATCCGATTTATGGAGAAAAATGCAAAGGTTATTGCGCTGGTCATTTTGCTTGGGCTTATGATGATTTCCGTGGGAATAACAGTTTTGATTTTAAAGTTTAGGTAAAACAGGATGAGTATATCTGACGTGAAGGGAGATCACATGGACATTCTATTTAAAAACGATGATTTTGTATTTTCCATGGGGAAAGAGACCCTGCCACCAGATCTGCTTATATTATAATGTTCATTTACTGGACGATAGTATTCCTATGGATGGGGTGTTTCATGGATATGATGAATTGGATCATGAGAGAATCAATCTGGATTTCTGCTGGATTCCGCTGGAGGAACTAAGGAAGGACACGAAGGTATATCCATTGGAACTGATACCTTACATACTTGAGCAGAGAAAAGAAACGGTACATTTTGTTTCAAGGCAGATTTAATTGAGAGGGCAAGGAAAGAAAATGCTGGAAGTAAAATTTTATGACTCAGAGGATGATTCCCTGTTGAAGTTTGCGGTGATCGTCTCACAGAGCAATGGCAAATGGGTATTTTGCAAGCATAAAGAAAGAGACACCTATGAAGTTCCGGGTGGACATAGAGAAGCCGGTGAAAGCATTCTTGAAACGGCGAAAAGAGAATTGCAGGAAGAAACCGGTGCAATCAGGTTCGATATGAAGCCCCTGTGTGTATACTCTGTAACTGGGAAGACCAGAGTAAATGATACGGGAGAAGAATCCTTTGGGCTGCTTTGCTATGCGGAGATAACAGAATTTGCGACAGAACTGCATAGCGAGATGGAGAAGATAGTACTCTTGGACGAACTGCCGGAGGAGTGGACGTATCCGTTGATACAGCCGAAATTGATAGAGAAGTATTTGCAGATGAAAAATACTATTGATTTTCGCCTGCGTGCTTGATAGAATGTAGGTGTAATGAAAGTTTACCGCTGACCGATATGCGGGATATAAATGGTTGGGTCGAAAGTGTAGTCCTTCGCCGTGAGGCGGGGGACTTTTTATATTGAAGTATATAAAGAAATTCCTGTTAAAGTTATACCTTGAATTAAGATAATCAAGTGAATTATAATGACTTTAGTTAAAAAATAAATTTTGCTACATTTAGGAGGTCCCCATGCTATTTATAGAATACCCCAAATGTTCCACCTGTCAAAAGGCAAAAAAGTGGCTGGAGGAACGTAATATCACCTATACAGATCGTCACATTGTAGAGGACAACCCCACCTACGAAGAATTAAAAGAATGGCAGAGCAGAAGTGGGCTGCCGTTAAAGAAATTCTTCAATACCAGTGGGTTGTTATATAAGAACATGCAGTTGAAGGACAAGCTTCCGAACATGACGGAAGAGGAACAACTTCGGCTGCTGGCCACGGACGGAATGCTGGTAAAGCGGCCGTTTGTCGTGGACGGGGATCTGGTGTTGACCGGATTCCGGGAAGCAGAATGGAAGGAAAAATTAATTTAGTACAAGGAGGACGAATATGAGCAGAGTAAATTTTGGAGCAAAGCCGGTAATGTATCCCATGCCGGTGCTGATCATTGCAACTTATGACGAAAATGGAGTACCCGATGCCATGAACGCAGCATGGGGAATCATTACGGACATGAATGAGATCTCCATCAGTATGTCAGAGCATAAGACCACGGAGAATCTGGCAAAGACCGGAGCATTTACCGTAAGTATCGGAACCGAAGATACCGTGGTAGCCTGCGACTATGTGGGCGTGGAATCTGCGAAGAAAGTACCTGATAAATTCTCAAAGTCCGGTTTCCATGCAGCCAAGAGTGATTTTGTCAATGCACCGCTGATCGATGAACTTCCCATGGCGCTGGAATGTAAGGTGAAAAGTTTTGAAGACGGCATTCTGGTGGGCGATATCGTCAACGTCAATGCGGACGAAAGCATCCTGACGGATGGCAAGATCGATCCGAAGAAATTGAAGCCAATCAGCTATGATCCTGTGAATAATACTTATCTTGCAATGGGAGATAAAGTAGGAAATGCTTTTAAAGACGGTTTGAAATTGAAATAGTAAGATCAAAGAACGCAGGAGGTTTAACCCTCCTGCGTCCCCATCTCATCGGTGGTAGAGCGGATATGTTCTACTGCCGTTTTTACTTGTTCTGCGCAATCCAGGTTGTTCTGGCTCATGGTGTGCACCTGCTCGGCATTAGCTGTGACTTCTTCAGTTACAGCGGACAGCTGGGAGATGTTTTCCATAATCTTATTATTGGATTCTGACAATCCCAGAATGTGGTGATTTACTTCTTCCACCTGGGAAGCCAGTGCTTCCATATTTTTGTTCAGCTGTTCGAAAGTCTCGGAAGCGGCAAGAATCTTCTCGCTCTGCCGGTCGGTGGCCTCGATGGAGCCGCTGATCGTGTTGACTACCATGTTGGCATTGGCATTCAGCTCATTGGTGATCTTCGTAATCTCTTCGGTAAAGCTCTTGGTCTGTTCTGCCAACTGCCGTATTTGCTGGGCAACAACGGCGAAACCGCGTCCGGCCTCCCCGGCACGGGCACTTTCAATGGAAGCGTTCAATGCCAGAAGATTGGTCTGACCGGAGATTGCCATGATGCTTCCGGCGATCTCTTCCACTTCTTTCGTCTTTTCCTGTAATTTTGCCATGGCGTCGGTGACGGAATGGTTGGTATCCTTGATCATGGCGGACTGCTGTTTTAAGGATTCCATAGCAACCATATTCTTACGGATGCTTTCGTTGGAATCCTCGGCAATCTGAACCATCTGCTCGGAGATATGACTGGTCTGCTCGATAGCATTCTGAATCGTACCGGTCATCTGACTCTGCTCTTCGATGCTGGTGGCAGTCATATTGGTGGCATCGGAGATTTCCTGCATGCTGTTGGCAACGGATTCCGTCGTCTGTACCAGCTGGTTCATAAGATCTGTGGTTTTGGTGGTCTCCTGATGTACGGTCTGGGATACGTCCAGAATATTATCCAGTACTTCTTTTACATGGTTATGTTCTTCCCGGGAAGAACCGATGGCGTCATTATTAAAAAGTATTGTGATCTTACCGGTCTCCAGAATAATAATTCCGATCAGGAATACCAGCAGGGTAGAGCAGACGGCATTCACATCCTGACCGTAGATTCCCTTCGCAGCCTGAACGATCATGACGATCAGGTAGAGCACGAATAATCCCAAAGCGGTTTTCTTCAGAGATTTTTTCTCATAATAAGGAATCTGTAATATGAAAATGGCGATCAGCGCATAGTGAATGAAACTTGCATCTGTCTGTAAACCAACCAACAGATACTCAATGCCGATCTCGATGGTAGCGAAGACTTTTAATAGTCGTGTCGCCTTATTTCGAAGGTGTGTCACGACATTTACCACACAGAAAACGGCGATCAGAATGGTATTTGCGTATGTAACAATGGGCGAAATGTTGTGATTTATCAGTTTTAACCACAGATAAAACAGGAAAACAATCGCCAAAAGCGAAGAAGCGATAATATAGAACCGGTTCATTCTGATATTGCGTTCCGAAGTATTCGTATAACGATATTTATTATTTTCTTTCATATTCATAAGTTCCCTTCCTATTTTTATTGATGCTATTTTAAGTGTAACTGCTTTCGTCAATTTTTTCTACATTTTTATTCCATTTTTGAAAAAATTTTTGAAAAAAATCATGGAAATAAAAAATGCAAATTGATACTGATTTTCAATACCAAATGCGCTATAATACTTCTGTTACAATACAGAACATTAAAATGTTGAGATACGAAAGGATACAGAAGTGTTATGACACTGAAAGAATTGGAAATCGGTAAAAGCGCCGTGATCGAAACCGTCGGTGGTTCCGGAGAACTCAGACAGCATTTCCTGGATATGGGTATGATCCCGGGAGCGGAGGTGACGGTGGTAAAGCTGGCTCCGATGGGTGACCCCATGGAATTGCAGGTGCACGGCTATGAACTAACGTTGCGTTTGGCGGAAGCGGATCAGATCGAGATCGCACCTATATCGAAGAGAACAAGAGAACATAAAGGGCTGGACCGGGTGACGGATGCGGAGCACCCGGGATTAGGTGAGGATGGAAAATACCATTCGAAAAAAGATGAGAATCCTTTGCCGGAGGGAACGACATTAACGTTCGCCCTGGCGGGAAATCAGAACTGCGGCAAGACTACACTGTTCAATCAGCTCACCGGTTCGAATCAGCATGTGGGAAATTTCCCCGGAGTTACCGTAGACCGTAAGGACGGTTCCATCAAAGGGTATCCGGATACTTTGGTGACAGACCTGCCCGGTATTTATTCCATGTCCCCTTACAGCAGTGAAGAGATCGTATCCCGTAATTTTATCCTGTATGAGAAACCCAGAGCTATCATTAATATCGTGGATGCGACGAATATCGAGCGTAATCTGTATCTGACCATGCAGTTGTTGGAAATGAACATTCCCATGGTCGTAGCCCTGAACATGATGGATGAAGTCACCGGTAATCACGGTTCCATCGATGTGAATGCCATGGAGGCATTCCTGGGAGTACCCGTAATCCCCATTTCTGCTGCGAAAAACGAAGGTGTGGACGAACTGATCCGCCATGCAGTCCATGTCGCAAAATATCAGGAACGGCCGCTGCGGCAGGATTTCTGCGATAAAAACGATCATGATGGTTCCGTACACCGCTGCATCCATGCGGTGGGGCATCTGATCGAGGATCATGCGGAGACTGCAAAGCTGCCCCTGCGTTTCGCAGCCAACAAAGCCATTGAAGGAGATCATCTGATTCTGGAGAAGCTACAGCTGGATGAAAATGAAAAAGAAATGCTGGAGCATATTGTCTGCCAGATGGAGACAGAGCGTGGTGTGGACCGGAGTGCGGCTATCGCGGACATGCGGTTTGATTTTATCGAGAGATTATGTGAACAGACGGTAGTAAAGCCGAAGGAAAGCAAAGAACGGATCCGCAGTGAGAAGATCGATCGGATCCTTACCGGAAAATATACGGCAATCCCTTGTTTTATTGTGATCATGATATTGGTGTTTTATTTGACATTTAATGTGATCGGAGCCTGGCTGCAAGGGCTTTTGGAACTGGGAATCGGCAGACTGACAGAACTTGCGGATGCAGCCATGACAGCGGCCCATGTCAACAGTGCAGTACAAAGTCTTGTGATCGACGGTATTTTTACCGGGGTGGGCAGCGTATTGAGTTTCCTGCCTATTGTGGTGACCTTGTTTTTCTTCCTTTCACTTATGGAAGACAGCGGTTATATCGCCCGTGTGGCATTCGTGATGGATAAGTTGCTTCGAAAGATCGGTCTGTCCGGACGAAGCATCGTACCCATGCTGATTGGTTTCGGCTGTACGGTTCCGGCAGTCATGGCGACGCGGACGCTGACCAGTGAGAGAGATCGTAAAATGACGATTTTGCTCACTCCGTTTATGAGCTGTTCTGCAAAATTACCGATTTATTCGTTCTTCGTGAGCGTATTTTTCCCGGGAAAGGGTGGACTGATCATGTCGGCATTGTATCTGTTTGGTATCCTTATGGGAATTCTGGTAGCATTTTTATATCGGGGCACGTTGTTCCAGGGAGAACCGGTGCCTTTTGTAATGGAACTGCCGAACTACCGTCTGCCCGGAGCGAAAAATGTAGGACAGTTGTTGTGGGAAAAGGCGAAAGATTTTTTACAGAAGGCATTTACTGTGATCTTCATTGCAACGATTGTAGTATGGTTTTTACAGAGTTTTGATCTGAAACTGAATCTGGTAGAGAATTCAGCCAACAGTATGCTGGCAATGCTATCAGGTCTGTTGGTTCCGGTGTTCCGGCCGCTGGGATTGGGAGACTGGCGGATCTGTACCTCTCTGATCAGCGGATTCATGGCAAAAGAAAGTGTGGTAGCAACCCTGGAAGTATTGTTCGGCAGCAGCATTGCCACGGTACTTACCCCGTTGGCAGCCGCTACATTACTGGTATTCAGTCTGCTGTATACGCCCTGCGTGGCAGCCATCGCTTCTGTCCGCAGAGAACTGGGTGGAAAATGGGCCATTGCCGTGGTACTCTGGCAGTGTTTTGTGGCATGGGTGGCAGCCTTTTTGGTACATGGAATCGGAATGCTTCTGGGATGAAAATTCCTTGATAAGAGAATATTGGATAGAAGTGTGGGAGTGCGCAGCACGAAACAATTCGTAGGAATTAAAGGTGGGGCTTTTGCCCCCGACATTCATATATAATAGAAAACCTGCAGGGGATTATTCCTCCTGCAGGTATTTTATTACACATTTCAGCTCCGGAGAGATCCATTTGTTCCTATGATATAAAAGCTGCCGCCAGATATCCGGCTGAATCTCCGTCATGGGGAGACTGACGAGATTTCCCTTTGCCAGGTCCTCTGCGATCACGAACTCCGGCAGATAGGAGATGCCGAGACCCTGACACAGAAGATTGCGGATCAGCTGGGTATCGCCCACCTCCATGATGGGCATTGTCTCCTTACCGTTTTGGGAGAGCAGATCATCCAGAGCAGCCCGGTAACTCATGTTTTTCTCTGTCAGGATCAGCGGATATTCCAAAATCTGTTCCAGGGTGATCTGAGTCTGTCCGGCTAAGGGGTGACCGGCACCGGTGACAAAATGAATATCCACGGGAGCTTCGAAAGCGGTCACATAATTGTGATTAAAAATACGGCGGTCCAGCGTGTATACAATGTCCACTTGATTCTGTCCCAGCATCTGGAACATTTCGTCAGTGCTGGTAGCAATGATCTTCAGGCGGATGCCCGGATATTTTTCATGAAAATCCTTAAAACGGCTGTGAAATTCCCAGCTGGCCAGGGACTCTGCAATGGCGATCCGCACCAGTCCTTCGGGAGCGGTATTACCGCAGATGTGGGTGGCTTCCGCAGCGAGACGCAGGATCTGCTGGGCCAGGGGTAACAGCTTCTCCCCTTCGTTGGTCAGGGTTACGGTATGACCGATGCGCTCGAACAGTGGGATCGACAACTCTTTTTCCAGCTGTTTGATCTGAAAAGACACGGTGGACTGGGTGTAGCCCAGGCGCTGTGCCGCCAGTGTAAAGCTCTTCAGTTCGTTCACCATAACAAAGGTTTCCAGATTTTTGACATCCATAAAATAATTGCACCTTCTCGATTGAATTATTCGATCAATATGATAAAAATAATTTGTTTTTCAAATATTTATGAAAATTATATAATGAAAAAATAAGGCTGTCAATGTGAAAAGATGGCGGAAATATGGGAAAACAGCAAAAATATATGTCGTATCCCATGTTTAGAATAAGTAGTTTTGGGAAGGATCATGGGTATGGAAAACAGAGAAAGACTGGGGAGTCGTTTGGGATTTATCATGCTGTCGGCGGGGTGCGCCATCGGCTGCGGAAATGTGTGGAAATTCCCGTGGATGTGCGGGCAGAACGGTGGCGGAAGCTTCATGCTGATTTACGTGATCTGCCTGATCGTGCTGGGCCTGCCCACCATGATCATGGAATTCTCCGTGGGGCGTGCGGCGCAGACGAGTCCACTTTATATGTATCGGAAATTATCCGGCGGCAGGGGCAAATGGAATCTGTGGGGCATCGTCTGTCTCATCGGAAACATTGCGCTGATCGCTTTCTATGCGGTGGTGTCCGGATGGATCCTCTATTATTTTGTAAAATTTCTGACAGGGCAGAATCAGGATTTCGGTTTTGAAAAAATGATCACGACGCCCTCGGTGAATGTGACATATCTGTTAGTCACCTTGCTGATCGCTTTTGTCATTTTAAGCTTCCATCTGCAGGGTGGGCTGGAGCGTATTACCAAATATATGATGTCAGCATTGATCGTACTGATGCTGGTGCTGGCGGTACACAGCTTTACACTTCCGGGAGCAGGAGAGGGACTGAGCTTCTATCTGATCCCTCATTTTTCCAAAATCACCGGTTCTGTAGTGGTGGGCGCCATGAATCAGGCATTTTTCACCTTGTCCGTTGGAATGGGCGGTATGGCGATCTTCGGAAGTTATATCGGCAAGGACCGTTCTCTCATGGGGGAGTCTATCCATATTATTATCCTGGATACACTGGTGGCAGTGATTGCCGGTATCATTATATTTCCGGCATGCTTCACTTATGATGTGGAAGTGACAGCGGGCCCCAGCCTTCTGTTCGATACTATGGCAACTGTATTTAACCACATGGCAGGCGGCAGATGGTGGGGAACCTTATTTTTCCTGTTCATGGTGTTTGCAGCCATGTCCACAGTGTTAGGTGTATGTGAAAATATTCTGGCCATGGTCCGGGAACTGACCGGATGGTCCAGACCGGCAGGGTGCGTGGCGTGTGGTGTCGGATGTTTCCTGTTGGCTCTGACGACAGCACTGGGCTTCAGTGTATTTCATTTTCAGCCGTTTGCAGCGGGGACGACCTGGCTCGATTTCTGGGATTTCCTGGTGTCGAATAACATCATGCCTATAGGTTCTATCCTGCTGGCAGTATTTTGTTGTTATAAGGTCGGCTGGGGCTGGGACAAATTCCTGGAGGAAGCAAATGCCGGCAAAGGCTTAAAGGTCCAGCCGTGGATGAAACCGGTGTTTAAATATTTTGTGCCAGCGGCAGTGCTGTTCATCTATGTGTACGGAATGGTAAATTTTGCGTGGAAATAAAGCAAATAAAAATAGGCGGGCGGCGGAGTGAAAAGCTCCGCCGTTTTTCGTTGCATTGAAATGAAAAAATGGGTAGTATAAAGAATAGAAGAGCAGAGAAATCAGGAGGCATCTATGACAGAGCAGGAGATCCGAACGATATTACGCAGACAAAGAGAATATTTTGCTACAGGAGCTACGCTTTCCCGGGAATTCCGGGCAAAACAGCTGGGAAAGTTAAAGGCATCCCTGCAGTGCCATGAAACAGAATTGAACGATGCACTGCAACAGGATCTTGGGAAAAGCCGGATGGAAAGCTATATGTGCGAGATTGGACTGACGCTCTCGGAGCTGACCTGGATGCAGAAGCACCTGTGGGGGCTGATGCGGGAAAAGAGAGTGCAGACACCGTTATCGCAGTTCGCGGCGAGGAGCTTCCGGTCTCCGTCACCCTATGGCACCGTGCTGATCATGAGTCCCTGGAATTATCCGGTGCTATTGACACTGGATCCGTTGATCGATGCTATTGCCGCAGGGAATACCGCAGTGGTAAAACCCAGTGCCTATGCTCCGGCAACGGCAGTAGTGTTAAAAATGATTTTGGAAGAATGCTTCCAGACGGAATATGTGGCGGTAATCACCGGCGGCAGAGCAGAGAATCAGGCATTGTTACAGCAGCGGTTTGATATGATATTTTTCACCGGAGGCAAGACCGTGGGACGGGAGGTGCTTAGAAGCGCTGCGGAATATCTGACCCCGGTGACGTTGGAGCTGGGCGGGAAAAGTCCCTGTATCGTGGATGCTACGGCGAAGCTTCCGCTGGCGGCGAGGAGAATCGTATTCGGAAAATATCTAAACTGCGGGCAGACCTGTGTGGCACCGGATTATATTTTGTGCGATGGCCAGATCCGGGATCAGCTGGTGGAAACCATTCAGACTGAAATCATCCGACAGTTTGGTGCGGATCCCCTGCAAAATCCGGATTATGGAAAAATCATCAACGAAAAGCATTTTCACAGACTGCTGGGGCTGATGGATGCGGAAAAGACCGTCTGCGGCGGGCAGTATGACGAAAAGACTTTGCGGATTGCTCCCACAGTGATGACGGATGTGACCTGGGAAGATGCCGTGATGGGAGAGGAAATCTTCGGACCGATCCTGCCGGTGCTGACGTATAATGCACATGATGCAGAGAAAGGTGTTGCACAAAATGATTTTTGCAGGGATGCTTCCGGGACGCATGCAGCCACGGGAGACTTTGTGGATTGGGCAATCCGCTGTGTGGAGGAACATCCTCATCCTCTGGCTCTGTATTTTTTCAGCGAAGACAAAAAGGCCCAGAGGCGGATCCTGAACTATTGCCATTTTGGCGGAGGCTGCATCAACGACACCATCATCCACCTGGCCACCAGCGCCATGCCCTTCGGCGGCGTGGGCGAGAGCGGCATGGGCGGCTACCATGGACGCGCCGGATTCGAGACTTTCAGCCATTATAGAAGTATTGTGGATAAAAAGACATGGATGGATCTGCCGATACGGTACCAGAGGTATGATGAGATGAAAGAGAAGATGTTACGGAGATTTTTGAAGTAACGTCCTGAAAAGTGTATCTCAGAAGTGTAGCCCAGAGCGGGAATTACGTCCTGAAAAATGTAATAAATTACAGAAATAAGTCCTTAAAAGTGTATCACATATACAGTTTTAAGGACTTATTTCTGTTGACAAGGCAATTTTACTGAGATAGAGTAGAAGTAGATAACTATTGTGAATCATACAAGGGAGGCAGACATGCGACGGTTTGCATTGGAACGATTAAAAGAATGGAAAGAAAAAAAGAACCGGAAGCCGTTGATCATTCGCGGAGCCAGGCAGGTAGGAAAGACTTGGCTTATGAAGGAATTCGGAGCAAGCTGTTTTGAGAAAACAGCGTATGTCAATTTTGACAGTAATCCTCGTATGCAACAGGTGTTTGATGGAGAGATCAATGTAGAAAGGATTCTTCTGGCAATCAGCGTGGAGACAGGTGTTTCGGTCAAAAGTGAAGATACCTTACTTATTTTTGATGAAATCCAGGAAGTACCGAAGGCACTATCCTCTTTAAAGTATTTTTGCGAAAATGCTCCGAAATATGCCATTGTAGCTGCCGGCTCTCTGCTGGGTGTGGCGATGCACAAGGGCACCTCTTTCCCGGTAGGCAAGGTAGACTTCATGGATCTGTATCCGCTTAATTTTCAGGAATTTTTGTGCGCCTTGGGTGAAGAACGATTTGCAGAGCTTCTGCAGTCTGGGGATACGCAGATGATCAATACCTTCGCTTCCAAATACAAGGATCGTCTGAGAGAGTACTATTATGTCGGTGGCATGCCGGAAGTGGTCCAGTCCTATGTGAATGATAAAGACTTCGGGCGGGTCAGAGAGATTCAGAAAGATCTGCTGAATTATTACCGCCAGGATTTTTCCAAGCATGCGGAGAATTCTTTGGTTCCCCGATTGAACCTGGTGTGGGATTCCATTCCGATGCAGCTGGCAAAAGAAAATAAAAAATATATCTACGGGCAGGTGAGAGAGGGCGCCAGGGCAAAAGATTTTGAACTGGCAATCCAGTGGCTTTTGGATTGCGGACTGATCCATAAAGTAAACCGTGTGAGCAAACCGGCGTTACCATTAAAAGCTTATCTGAATCTGGATGCATTTAAAATATACCTGCTGGATATCGGATTGCTGATTGCCATGACGGATCTGGATGCAAGGGTGATTATCGATGGAAACCGGATATTTACAGAATTTAAGGGAGCTTTAACGGAACAGTACGTGCTCCAGCAGTTGATCTCTGAAGTGGGAGTCATCCCCTATTATTACAGCACGGAAAACTCTTCCGGAGAGATTGATTTCATGGTGCAGGGGAAAACCTCAGTCATTCCCATAGAGGTAAAAGCGGAGGAAAACCTCAGAGCGAAGAGCCTGAAGATGTTCTGCGAAAAATATCAGCCGAAAATTGCGATCCGGACGTCAATGTCGGATTACAGAGAGCAGGAATGGATGACGAATATTCCGCTTTATCATATAGATTATGTTAAAAAATATGTTGAAGAATAAATAAAAGGAGAAAAAAATGGCAGAGTTAGAAAACAGTAAGGATTTAATCAGTGTGTTATGGAGTGGAGCGGATATTCTTCGTTCTAAAATGGATGCTAATGAGTATAAGGACTACTTATTAGGAATTGTTTTTTATAAGTATCTTTCGGATTCATTTTTAATCAAGGTGTATGATTTGATCTATGATGAAAAGCCGGAGAACTTAAAGGTTGCTTTAGAAGCATATAAAGAAGCTCTGAAAGATAGCAGCGCAGAAGAATTAAAAGAACAAATCAAGTCAGAATGTCATTACGTAATTGAACCGGAACTTACATATACATGTTTTGCTGATGCTGCGAGGAACAATTCATTTAATCGAGAGCAGTTGCAGAAAGCCTTTAATAATATTGAACAAAGCGACCCTTTATTTGCAGATTTATTTACGGATATTGACTTATATTCTAATCGTTTGGGGACAGGAGATCAAAAACAGAGTGATACTATTTCAAATTTGATTAAGGAAATTGATAAAGCAGATTTATTGAATTCAGATGCAGAGATTTTAGGAAATGCTTACGAGTACCTTATCGGTCAGTTTGCATCGGAAACAGGAAAGAAAGCGGGAGAGTTCTATACGCCGCAGGCAGTATCAAAGATCTTGACAAGAATAGCGATTGCAGGACAGGAAGATAGAAAAGGATTATCTGTATATGATCCTTGCATGGGATCGGGTTCTCTTCTGTTAAATGCAAAAAAATATGCGAAAGAGCCTAATTATATTAAATATTATGGACAGGAACTGAACACTTCGACATATAACCTGGCTAGAATGAATATGTTTTTGCACGGAATAGTACCGGAAAATCAAGTCCTTCGAAATGGTGATACTCTTGATGGAGACTGGCCAACCGGCGAAGAAACTGATTTTAATATGGTGTTGATGAATCCACCGTATTCTGCAAAATGGAGTGCGGCAGCAGGTTTTTTACAGGATGAGAGATTTAGCGATTATGGTGTGCTTGCGCCCAAGTCAAAAGCTGATTATGCCTTTTTATTGCATGGTTTGTATCATCTGAAAAGTAATGGAACCATGGCAATTGTGCTACCACATGGTGTACTTTTCCGTGGTGCGGCAGAAGGTAAGATAAGAGAAAAATTACTTCGCTCCGGTAATATTTATGCGGTTATTGGATTGCCGGCAAACCTTTTCTACAATACATCAATTCCTACATGTATTGTGGTTTTGAAAAAACACAGAGAAGGTCGAGATGTTCTCTTCATTGACGCTTCACAAAAGTTTGAAAAAGGTAAAAAACAGAATGCCATGACAGATGGACATATTGATTCAGTTATGAAACTTTATAACGAAAGAGTAACGGTAGATAAAGAAGCATACCTTGCAAGTTTTGAAGACATTGAACGAAATGATTTCAATTTGAATATTCCTCGATATGTAGATAATTTTGAGAAGGAAGAAGAGATTGATCTAAATGAACTTTTGGTAAGTATGACAAACACGGATAAGGAATTGGAACAGGCACAAGGAGACTTTTTATTACTTATGAAAGAATTGACCTCACCGGATGAAGATGTCATGTTTGCTTTGAATGAGTTAATTAGAAAGATGGAGGGGTGATGGACATGGCAAAACCTAAAATTAGATTTAAAGGATACACAGACGATTGGGAACAGCGTAAGTTGGGAGAGGTATTCAAAGAATACTCCGAAAAGGGACATACAGAGCTACCAACATTGACAATTATTCAAGGGGGTGGGACTGTAAAAAGAGAAGATTCTGACAGAAATTTAATGTATGATGAAACAAATTTATCTAACTACAAAATGGTGCGAAAAGATGATTTTATAGTCCATCTTCGTTCCTTTGAAGGAGGGTTAGAAAAAGCTTCGTTAGATGGCATCATTAGCCCAGCGTATCACACTTTCCATAGTGATGAAGCAGATTCAAGATTTTATTATCCATACTTTAGATCATTTGAATTTATCAAGCATAAATTGGTACCTCATGTGTATGGAATTAGGGATGGAAGAAGTATAGACATTGAAGGAATGAAAAGTATTGAAATACCATATACATCATTGAGTGAGCAGAGGAAAATTGGAGATTATTTGGAGCTATTAGACCACCTCATCACTCTTCACCAGCGAAAAAATATTTATTTTTATGAAAAAGTTACTCTTGTTTGGGAACAGCGTAAGTTTGGCGATTTGGGATCTGTTGCAATGTGTAAAAGAATTTTTAAAGAACAGACTTCCACAGATGGAGATATTCCGTTCTATAAAATAGGGACTTTTGGAGCTGAACCAGATGCTTTTATTTCAAGAGAACTTTTTGAAGAGTATAGGGGAAAATTCCAGTATCCTAATATTGGAGATATGTTGATTTCGGCTTCCGGTACAATTGGTAGAACTGTTGAATATAAAGGAGAAGAAGCTTATTTTCAGGATTCTAATATCGTATGGTTTAAGCATGATGATAGAGTTGATAATTCATTTTTGAAGTGTATATATGAAATTGTAAAATGGTCAGGTATTGAAGGTAGTACGATTAAAAGATTGTACAATGACAATTTTTTAAAAACTGAATTTTCTATGCCAAAAGTAGCAGAACAACAGCAAATAGGTATGTATTTTCAGTCTCTTGACCACCTCATCACTCTTCACCAGCGAAAGTGTGAGGAAACAAAAAAACTAAAAAAATATATGTTACAAAAAATGTTTCCACAAAATGGACAGACCGTTCCAGAAATTCGATTTGCAGGTTTTACTGATGCTTGGGAACAGCGTAAGTTGGGGGATTTGGTAGGCATTTATGATGGAGTTCATCAAACTCCTGACTATCAAGACTCTGGGATAATGTTTTTATCAGTAGAAAATATTGCAACACTTAAATCAGAAAAATATATATCTGAAGAAGCCTTTGAAAGAGACTATAATGTATATCCTGAAAAGGGTGATATTCTGATGACTAGGATTGGAGATGTTGGCACTACGAATGTGGTAGAAACAGCAGAAAAAGTAGCATTTTATGTGAGTTTGGCATTGCTCAAACCAAACGGAATTGATTCTTATTTCTTAAGTAATGCAATGAAAACTAATGATTTTCAGAAAGGCTTAAGAGAACGTACCTTAGTAACTGCGATACCACAGAAAATTAACAAGGATGAGATTGGTAAGATTAATATTTTCATTACCAATAATGATGAAGAACAAAAGAAAATCGGAGCCTATTTTTCATCCCTCGACCACCTCATCACTCTTCACCAGTGTAAGTGTCATCTTTTGCTCAAGTTACTACATAACGATTGGGAACAGCGTAAGTTGGGGAAATTGGTCGATCGTGTAACAAGGAAAAATCAAGATTTAGTGTCCGAGTTACCGCTTACAATATCGGCTCAATATGGACTGATTGATCAGAATGAATTCTTTGATAAGAGAGTAGCAAGTAAAGATGTCAGTGGTTATTATCTGATTGAGAATGGAGAGTTCGCATATAATAAAAGCACTTCAACAGATGCTCCTTGGGGAGCTGTTAAAAGGTTGGATCGTTATGAAAATGGTGTATTATCAACACTTTATATTGTATTTGGAATAAAAGAAAATAATCCTGTAGATTCTGATTTCCTGGTATCGTACTACAGTACAAATTTATGGCATAAAGGTATTCATGAAATTGCAGCAGAAGGAGCGAGAAATCATGGACTTTTGAATATTGCACCAGCAGATTTCTTTGAGACGGAGCTGACGATGCCACAAGATATTGAGGAACAGAAGAAAATTGGAAAGTATTTTGAGGAGCTAGAAAGGCTCATCACTCTTCACCATCGCAAGTACATTTATATATTAAAATCACCATAAAACGATGTAAACAATCGTAAGCCAAAATAAAATATAGAGTAAACAAAAAAGTAGTAAGATATGGTATACTAAAATAGAAATTGCTTATACAAATTAAGGCATCAGACAAGATATATGTGGTAAAGTACACGTTGAAAAATCCAAGTTAATTGTGTTGGGAGGCTACTATGGCGGAATTAGAAGCAGTAATAGAACAAAAACTTATTGAACAGTTGATTTATGGGGATTCACAATGGATTTACAGGAATGATTTAAAAACAGAGGAAGATCTCTGGAATAATTTTAAATATATTCTGGAACAGAATAATAAAGAGAGATTGAATGGAGAACATTTGTCTGATTCTGAATTTGAACAGGTGAAAAATCAGTTACAGTTTTCTTCATTCTATAAAGCGGGAGAATGGCTGGTTGGTGAAAATGGAAAGGTTATGGTCCATGTACAGCGAGATACTGAGAGACTCCATTTGGTTGTAATGAATCATGAGCATATTGCTGGCGGTAGTAGTGTTTATGAGGTTATTAATCAGTATAGAGCATTAGCTGATGAGGATAGCAGACAAAACAGAAGATTTGATGTCACCCTTATGATCAACGGTCTGCCTCTGATACATATAGAGCTAAAGAACAAGCAACACTCTTACATGGATGGATTTTGGCAGATCAAAAAGTACATTGGTGAAGGTAAATTTACAGGTATTTTTTCGTCTGTGCAAATGTTTGTTATCAGCAATGGCGTAGATACTAAATATTTCTCAGCGGCAAGTGATGCGGATTTGAATTCAAAATTTATTAGTGGATGGCTGGATAGAGAGAATAATCCTGTTTCAGATTATCTTGATTTTGCCAAGAGTGTACTCCGAATCCCAGAAGCACATGAGATGATAGCAAGATATACAGTCTTGGATGAAGACGCCAAGCGACTGATTTTGCTTCGCCCCTATCAGATACACGCGATAGAGGCTATTCGTGATGCATCAAAAACAGGACAGTCCGGTTATGTATGGCATACAACAGGCTCGGGAAAAACTTTGACGTCTTATAAAGCAACTAGAAATTTGCTGATGGATATTCCGACGATTGATAAAACTATTTTTCTGATTGATCGAAAAGACTTAGACACGCAGACCACAATGGCGTTTCAGGCATATGCGAATAATGACATTATTGATGTGGATGAAACGGACAATGTTTTCGATCTGAAAAGAAAATTAAAATCAGATGATCGTCAGGTAATTGTGACAACAATTCAAAAATTACAGAGACTTATTACGAAAAAATTGGAGGAAGGATCGTCAGAGTATAATAAAATAAAAAATCTCAAAATTGCATTTGTTGTGGATGAGTGCCATAGAGCGGTGACGCCTGGAACGAAAAGAGAGTTAGAAAGATTTTTTAGAAATTCATTATGGTATGGCTTTACCGGGACACCTAGATTCGCAGAAAATGCATATCTTCAAATGGGAGATTTGCCACGTACCACTGAAGAATTATATGGAAAACAGTTACATAAATATACGATTCAGAATGCAATTCATGATAACGCAGTACTGGGATTTCAGGTAGAGCATAATGGACCGAAAAATATGGCAGATGAGACTGATAGTAGCATATATGAAAGTGAAGCGCATATGCTCAGTGTACTGGATGTGATTTTAAATAAATCATATCACAAATTAGGATTCCAAAACGGAAAAGGAAAAACATATGAAGGACTATTAACAACCAGTTCCATTCAGATGGCACAGAAATATTATGATTTGCTCAAAAGGGTAAAAAATGGAGAAACAGAATTACAGATAGATGAAAGAATAAAGCAGGTTTTGCCGGATTTTCCTAAATTTGCAATAACGTATTCCGTTACGGAAAATGAAGAAGGTTCTCATGTGAACCAACAGAAGATGCAGGAATCTTTAGATGATTACAATGAAATGTTTGGTACGAAATACGAACTTGCTCAAATACAAGGTTATAATGGAAATTTAAATAAGCGTTTGGCAAGAAAGGATCCAAAATTTCAGAGTAGAAATGAACAATTAGATCTGGTAATTGTTGTAGACAGATTATTAACAGGTTTTGATGCACCTTGTATGTCTACTATATTTATTGATAGGCAGCCTATGGGCCCACATGATTTGATTCAGGCTTTTTCCAGAACCAATCGTATCTATGATAAAAATAAGACGTATGGTCAAATTGTTACATTTCAGGCACCAAAGCTGTTTAAGGAAAGTGTAGATAATGCAGTAAAACTCTATTCTGCAGGCAGTACGGAATCGGCATTAGTGGCAGAGTGGGATGAAATAGAACCGGCATTTCGTAAAGCATTGAAGGCACTTAGAGTTTCGGCAGAGACTCCGGAAGAGATTCCCGGAATGTCAAGGAAAGAAAAGATTGTATTTATAAAGATGTTCCAGAATTTTGACAAGCTGTTTGCACAGTTGAAATCCTTTACACAGTATGATGACAGCATGTTAGAAGAATATGGTATAACACAAGACGAATATGAAGATTATGTGGCACATTATTTGAACGTAAAAGAAGAGGTACAGCCGAAGCCTGATGATCCTCAAGATGGTGACGAAGAACCGACGATTAATATGGATTATGAGCTTATGGCATATAGTCATACCAAGATTGACTATGAGTATATTATTAATTTGATTCAGAACATTGTAACACCCAGTGACGATGAAGAAGTTGCGCCTGAACAGCGTCAGAAACAAATTGAGGAAGTGAAGCAATATATAGGGGATTTGAGCAAAGAGAATCCTAAGGTAGCAGCACTTATGTCTGACTTGGTATGTGATATTGAACTGGATGAAGATAGATATAAGGGAAAGTCTATTCGTAATGTCATAGAGAATATGAAACATAACTGCATAGAAAAAGTAGTGTCTGAATTTTGTCTTACCTGGTATGTTTCAAAAGAAGATGTTATGTATGCGGCAACGCATTACCGCAATGGAGAAATTCCGAATGAGAATGCCATTAAGGTAACAGCAGATTTCCCTAGTTATAAGGCTGCACAAGAGCAGGCAATTCCTAAGTTTAAATATTATGCAATGCTAATTGCAGATTTAAAAAAGACTTTGGATGAAGAGGTAACCCCCTTACTGAACAATTAATATTCTGTACTGTTCATATCAGCGTAAGTAGTACAAGAAATGGAGGTAACTTATGCTTAAGGATATGAACAGTACAGAACTGTTCTGCGAATATTATAAACAGTGGATTGATGTGTACAAAAGAGATGCCATAAGGGAAGCAACTCTGGCCAAATATCAGATGACACATAAGTGGGTAGAGAAGCTTGCACCGGAGTTGAAGGTATCTGAACTGACGAGAAATGCGTACCAACAGCTTTTAAATGATTATGCAAAGGAGCATGAAAGACAGACAACTTTGGATTTTCATCATCAACTGAAGGGAGCAATTCTTGATGCTGTGGACGAAGGATTGATTGAAAGGGACCCTACCAGAAAAGCAATCATTAAGGGAAAGACACCGAAAGTAAAGAAAATTAAGTATTTGAACCAATTTGAACTTCATACCTTGATTGCACATCTTGATATAAAAGAGGTTCCGAATTGGGACTGGTTCATTCTTCTCGTATCAAAAACAGGTATGCGATTTTCAGAAGCATTGGCAATTACACCGGCGGATTTCGACTTTGCAAGGCAGACACTGTCTGTAAGTAAGACATGGGATTATAAAGGAGACGGGGGATTCCTGCCTACTAAAAATAAATCATCGGTAAGGAAAATACAGATAGACTGGCAAATAGTAGTGAAATTTTCAGAACTGGTTAAAAATTTACCGGAGGATAAACCTATTTTTGTGGGTGAAGAAAAAATATATAATTCCACAGTAAATGATGTACTTGCCAGACATTGTAAAGAGTGCGGAATCTCGGTAATCTCCATTCATGGCCTTCGACATACACATGCTTCGTTGCTTTTGTTTGCGGGAGTATCCATTGCCAGTGTAGCCAGAAGACTAGGACATGCGAGTATGACAACTACACAGAAAACATATCTACATATTATTCAGGAATTAGAGAACAAAGATGTAGATTTGGTAATGAGAACATTATCAGGACTGTAAAAATAATGTAACTGTTAATACTTACGCTGATTTGAGAATTATTTAGAGGTAAATAGAACAACGGGAGGTTAATTGTGAAAAATAATTTTGATAGAAAAAAACGCATTGCGGCAGTAGTTTTATTACTGGTTGCTATTTTATCGGTAACCGTCATTGGAAAATATGCCTCCGCCCCGGAAAATCACCAGAAGACCATCGCCTCTCTGGATGAGAAAAAACAGACGGTCATGGAACTGACGGCAGCATCCACGGTGACTTCAGCGTTGATCACATTGCTGCCGGGAGACACGGCAACCCCCATTGCGGAAAAAATGGCGGATGTCAGTGGGTATCTGCTGATTGTCCTTTGTGCCATCTATCTGGAAAAATATCTCGTGACCATCACCGGCTATGTGGCATTTACATATCTGATTCCTGCAGCCTGCGTGCTGTGGATACTGAATCTGTTTTTTGCGAATGCTACGGTGCGGAAACTGGCAGCGAAGCTGGCAGTATTCGGCATTGCTATTTTCCTCGTGGTTCCTGCCAGTGTGAAGATCTCCGACCTCATCGGAGATACCTATCAGGCCCAGATCGAAGCCACTATTGAGGATGCCAAGAGCACACAGAATATACTGGAAAACAGTGACCCAGGGAATGATACCGGTGAGGCGGAAATTGGAACCGGCACAACAGAAGCAGCTACAGCGAACACACAGGAGAAAACCAACAGCGAATCAGGCTCAGTTTCGAATATCTTTGACTGGGCCAAGGATGCCTTTTCCAGTGCGAAGGACTCTGTGGCCAACGTTGTGGAAAATGTGACGATTTCTACCGAAGAACTGGTGCAGAAGGTGGAGAATTCCCTGAATCATTTTATTGAGGCAGTTGCGGTGATGATCATTACTTCCTGCGTGATCCCTATGCTGGTATTGTTGCTGTTCTTCTGGATGGTGAAGATTGTGTTGGATGTGGACCTGAGCGGGATAAAGATTAGGGGGATGCTGCCGGAACATAAGTAAAATGATATAATTAAATGTTAGAAGGAATTAAGTTAAAAAGGGGATTTCCTTTATATCTATATATTAAAGTTAAAAGCATTAAAAACTAAGTGTACATGACTGGAAATAGGATATACAGGAAGAAAAAAATTATGAATTCAAAATATATTGAGTTAATAAAGAAGCATATTTCTACACATACGGAGCAATCAGCGGAAGACCGTTCTGCAGTTAGCTATTTGGAGAGTGTTTTAAGTCCAGATGGAAGGATAAATACTTCATTTGCAAGTGATGATAAGTGGCCTAATCATGACGGTATGTTTGAATATGTTCCTAATCCAGATGTATCTAGACATCCCGTGCAAAATTTTGTTGTACAAATTAAGGGGACAAATAATTATACAGAAAATAATGGTATCATTTCGTATTGCTTAAAGAGTTTGGCATTTCCTGCGTATATAGCATATGAGGTTACGGCAGATCCAGGAATCATTTTTATTGTTCTAAATCCAGATATCAGGGGGGAAAAACGTATTTTTTGGAAGTACATGTCGCCTTCATTTATTAAGACAATCAATTTTGAGAAGACAAGTGCTACTATCAAATTGCAAGCAGAAGATGAAATTAAGGATACGGATGAAAGTATAGAGTCGTTTTGCAAAAAGCTGGACCAAGTTGTAGATATGCATTTATTTTTTAAAAAGTTAGATAATGAGTGTTTATCAAAAGAAGATGCATTGAAAATAGTTCGTTATAGATGTGATGAAATAACTAGAGAAATTGATAATGTCAGCAACAATCCCGAGTTACGTGATGTTATATCGAGGAAAATTGTCACAGCGTTGTATGATTTATGTTATTCTTCTTTAGTTTTAAACGCAATAAAACTTGGATATGCAGATATAAATCAAAAGTTGGCATGGGAAGTTTCACAATTTAAGCCAGAGACTAAATATTTATATAATTTTTTGAAAGGATTAAAATATATAGGAATTAGAATTCCTGAAGAAGGTCAAGCAGAAAGGCTAATGCTTAAATACTACAATTATTTATGGGAGATAAGAAAGTTTCTGAAAAATACT
>OHUA01000274.1_pt1 | contig 26839 bp, 20 predicted proteins | sample 1579051 | NCBI WGS metagenome assembly OHUA01 (sample SAMEA3879559, study PRJEB24766) | human gut metagenome | biome: human-associated habitat; feature: feces | place: USA | collected 1985/1987 | reverse complement strand
TTTCCCTTTAATATTTTCAATAGCAACAAAAATGGCATCTAAGAAACCATTATTGTCTAAATCATAAAGACTACATGCTGCTCCTTGTCCAGTGTCACACGGTGATAAAGAGTCAGGGAAACGAGGGGTATATATAGGTTTTGCATAAGAGTTACCATACTTATCTATATCAGGTAGTATTTCATATACGAATTTATCTTTACCAGAGGGAGCATCTAATGCCATAAATAGGATATCCAATGTACCATTATTGTCAATATCACCAACTGCAACTCCTGCTCCATCTCCATCATGACCTAATCCTGGAACTTCATATACGGGTGATAGACTCAAATAGTTGCCATTTGATTGTAGGTCGAAAGCAATTTGATATCGAAATGAATTTTCTCCTTCTGGGGCATCATAGACCATCATTAATAAATCAGGAGTTCCATTTTTATTTATGTCACATATATCAATACCTGCTCCATCGTAAAAAAATCCGAGTTCATCTAATGTATTTAGCGAAGATAATGAGTTATAGTGGCCATCAGGTTTGAGGTCATAAGCTACGTAATACCATCGGTAGGCACGACCTGCTGTAGTGGGCTTGTCTGTGCATAAAAGAACCATATCTAATATTCCATTATTATTCAAATCACAGAGGGCGATATCACCTCCAGAATTTTCCCAACCCTCAGCAGAAATTGAAAGAATAGATGATTCTTTTGAATAGTATCCATTTTCATCAATATCATATAAGACTTTATACCAAAAATTATTCTTTCCTTTAGGATTATCTATTCCCATCAATATCATATCAGGCCTTCCATTTTTATCAATATCACCGATAGCAACTCCTGCCCCTTGATTAATATGTCCTAGTCCGCTGACTTGACGTGTACCAGTAGTTGATGGATATAGGCTTATAGAACATACTTCTTTACTCTTTATGTAGTTGTCTATATATGCTTTGAGAGTTTGCTTTTTTGTGGGGTCTGTAACTAATTCATAAATGGGGATAAATGATTGTGAATTATTGTCGACATCAATAAATTTCGGTGTGGAAGATTTTACTGATGCCATCCATTTACCTATATCTATTGATGGTGAATTTTCTGGATTTAAAGAACCTTGCACTCCTACGGCGGGGTCACCTCCTATTGTGAAATAATATAAGGACTGCTCTTTATTAGTTATAGCTAAAGATTCATCATATTGGAATTTTCCATCCATCTTGAAAAGGCTAAAGAGTGAAGCGCCTAACCCAGCGTTTATACTTTCTTTTTTTGATGATGAGGTTGATTTAGCCATATAATACACTTCGAATTTTGCTCCTAAATATATATCCTTTAACACATGAGTTCCATACTCTTCAACAATTTGTTCTGGTGTATATGTAGAGAGTCTTTCAATAAACTGTTTTGTGAGACATGTCTTTAAAACATTAATGTCAGCTTCTGAAATTCGATATCTGCTATCTATATATTGCTGAGTACAGTATGCAAAAGAGTAGTCAGAATTATAATGAGAATTACCTCCGAATGCTATATTTAAAGAGGCGCCACCTATGACTTTTAGGATGCCGGGGGTGCTCATTTGTAATGAAGATGACATGTTGGTGGTAAAATCAATGACATCTTTCCCTGAAGAGTAACGGAACCGAGATTCTTCTAGTTTGTAGGGGGTAATCAGTCCTTTTTCTAATAGTTTATTAGTATCAAATACTATTGCACGACTGGACTTAGTATCTAAATATGGCCCAGTTATATCATAGCCGTACCCTAAAATATCATATACACCATCTCCTGCAGATCGGGTATTTACACTTTGTGGAAATGACGGGGAATTACGTTCGATGATATCTTCATCGGCACAACCGGATAATATAAGCATTACCCAACTCATAAATAGGAATAACTTTTTCATGGCTCTCTATCTTTTTAAATAATGTATTGTTTGTTGTATGATTGTTATAATGAGAAATAACCATATAAAAGAACTTCATCAGACTCTATTTTAATCAAATAGTTACCACTACTGTATCCTTCATCCAAAGTGATGTCAATGTTTGTGGGTTCATTGTATGCTTCTGAATGAATGAGTTTACTAGTTGATTCATTGATGAGGGTTATGGTGACGTTAGGTAATACCTCGTTGAAGTCGACACATACTGTGTTATTATATAAGTAGGCGTTGGCGGTTTGAATGATACTACGAGATATAGGGGTATCTCCTTTACTAATCGGATCTTTTCTTTTTGCTTGGGTTAGGGCAATTTCTGTAAAAGGATTGTTTTCTTTTTGTGCGTATGTCACAATATTGCTTAAAAAGAATGTCGCAATTAAGATAGACAATAGTTTTTTCATCATTATACACTTTTTTGATTATTGATGCCGCAAAGGTCGGTTTAATACGGCAGGATAAGTGTATAATATTGTATAATTTCGGTGTATAATGGCGTATAATATTGTATAATTGTTGTACTTGCTAATGATTGTTATGATTGGCTAGATGATTGGAGATTCTTTTTTAAAGCTTCCTTAAGAGATATCTCTTTGTGTGCAAAGCCCATTTTGTTTTCTAATATGCGGTCTGCCTTTTTGTAAATAGTATCCCGTTCGCAGCTCAATATATGGCAAAAGTGGCTTATCGGGAGGTTTGTCAGGTACAGACAACATAAGTAGATTTCGTCTTCTGTCAGGTGATATTTTGATTGTAGTTCCCGGGCAATATTATTCCAACATTTGTTGGTTTCTGCAATTAGTTGTAGCCAGTCACCTTGATGCATTATTTCTGATTCTGCCTTTTCTTTATGAGAGCGGATGATTAGAGTCATCTTGTTGTATACCTCAGATTGTTCGAACAGAACAAGTCCTGCCTTATACAGCATTTCTTTTTCGGTTCGGTTATTGGGCTTTTGCTTTCTTTTCTTATAGGATAGGATGATTACAGCTACAATGAGGGTTAATGTGATTATTGATATACTTATGATAGAGTAATGGGTGTGTTTGCTGATTATGTTTTGCTTGTTGCTTGGCATCCCTTGTTCTGCGCAGACAATGGCATCGGGCTGTCTGGACTTCTGCATGCTGTCCAAATAGGCAGAGTAGTTGCGTTCCATCTCTAAGGAAGTAGCTAAGTCTCCTTGCTCTTTGGCTATGTCTGCTAGATACATGTAAGCCCCGGCTTTGGTGGCATAGTCTGTTGTGAAAAGGGATTTTTGTAGGTAGTGGCGGGCAGAATCATATTGCAATATTAGGTAATATGCGCTTCCAAGTAGTTCGAAAGCTTTGTAGCATGTTGTGCGGTCTTTCTGTACGCCAAGATTCTGTTTGGCGAATTCTATAGCTTTCTCTCCGTTTTCCATCCAGTTGTATAGTTGGCATAGTGAGGAGAACACATTTTCTTTTAATTGTATGTTGGACTGTTTTTGGACGATAGCGAGTGCCTTCAACATCATTTTTTCGGCTTCGGGATAGAATTCCTCTCCTTTTTCCATTCGGATGAGTCCTCGTCGTGACAGAACTTCTGCTTGAAGAACAGAGTCCTTTAGCTGAATACCTATTTGTTGTGCCAATTGATAGCTGGAATCGGCTTGTGTATTTAGGTTTTGTGAATAGTATAGATAACCTATATTCAGGTAGATAAGACTTAATAGACGTCTTTCTCCTGCTTTTTCAGCCAAGGGCTTTGCTATGAGGTATTGAGTCATAGATTCTGTTCTTCTCTGTGAATCCCGGTAGACGCAGCCGGAATAGTAATGGGCCCTTGCCCGCTTTTCTATGTCGTTTGTGCCGTTGTAGTAGGTCAGGGCCGATTGTATCAGGGAATCATTGGTTTGGATAATGTAGTTCTTATCTCTTGCTTCTGTCATTAATAGGCCATAATAAGCACTGTCAGCTTGGGTCTGCAGGCTGTTTGTCGGGAATGCTTCGAGCATAGATAGGGTAGTGTCCGGTTGCTGAACGATGAGCGAGTCAATTGCAATCAGGTACTTATTATAGTTCACTCGGGTATTGCAAGCAATGAACAGAAGTACGATTAGGACAGATAGGGTTGCGATAATAGCTTTTCTCATGTGGTGAACAAAGTTCTCAGTTAAGTCGGGTGCAAAGGTACATCTTTTTCATTATTTACTCATATAATTGCTTGGGCATATTGAAGTTTGAAGAAAATTGTGTGGAAGTTAGGAGTAAAGATGGAAAATAAATGAGCCGGCTATTATTAAGATGACAATGTATGAGTGTACATGGTGCTGGAGAAGTATGCAAGGACACAAAAGAAAGTAGAGAATGTGGGCATTTAGGCAGAAATAACCTGAAACCCTTTTCCATTCCCTCGTTTTCTTGTATCTTTGCGACCTCATAATTCACTTAACTACAAGCAATGAAGGAATTTCTGCAGCTGATGCGACGCTTTGTGTCGCCTTACAAGAGATATATCGGTTGGGCAATCGTGCTCAATGTACTGTCTGCCATATTCAACGTATTTTCATTCACATTGTTGATTCCTATTCTCAATATCCTCTTCAAAACGGGGGAGAATACCAAAGTGTACGAGTACATGGAGTGGGGGAGCGAAGGCATCAAGGAAGTGGCGGTGAATAATTTCTATTACTACGTCACCCAGATGATTGAGACACACGGGCCACAGATGACATTGCTGTTCATGGGGCTCTTCCTTGCTTTCATGACCATGCTGAAGACTTCCTGCTATTTCGGTTCTTCCGCCATTATGATTCCCCTTCGTACGGGAGTGGTACGCGATATCCGCGTGATGGTCTATTCCAAAGTGATGCACTTGCCGCTCGGCTTTTTCTCTGAAGAAAGGAAAGGGGACATCATTGCACGTATGAGCGGTGACGTAGGCGAAATTGAAAACTCCATTACCAGCTCACTGGATATGCTGCTCAAGAATCCTATCTTGATTCTGCTTTATTTTTCCACTCTGATTGTAACCAGCTGGCAGCTGACTCTGTTTACTGTCCTGGTATTGCCGGGTATGGGCTGGCTGATGGGAAAAGTCGGCAAGAAACTGAAGCGTAAGTCGTTGGAAGCCCAAGGGAAATGGAGTGATACCATGTCGCAACTGGAAGAGACGCTTGGCGGACTGCGTATAATCAAGGCTTTCATAGCCGAAGACAAGATGGTAGACCGTTTTAAGCAATGCAGCGACGAGCTGCGTGATGCCACCAACAAGGTAGCCATCCGTCAGTCGTTGGCACATCCGATGAGTGAATTCCTCGGTACGCTGCTCATTGTATTGGTTCTGTGGTTCGGTGGTCTGCTTATTCTGGGCGACGGCACTTCCATGGAAGCATCAACGTTCATCTTCTATATGGTGATTCTGTACAGTATCATCAATCCGTTGAAAGACTTTGCAAAGGCAGGATACAACATTCCAAAGGGTCTGGCATCCATGGAACGTGTGGACAAAATACTGAAAGCCGAGAACCCCATTAAGGAGCCGGTAAACCCGTTGCCGCTGCACGGGATGAATGACCGGATTGAATTTAAGGACCTCTCCTTCAGTTACGACGGCAAGCGCGAAGTGTTGAAGCACGTCAATCTGATGGTGCCCAAAGGACAGACCATTGCACTTGTCGGTCAGTCCGGCTCCGGCAAATCTACATTGGTGGATTTGCTGCCGCGCTATCACGATGTGCAGTTAGGTGAGATTACAATTGACGGTGTGAATATTAAGAATTTTCGCATCCACGACCTGCGTGCGTTGATAGGAAACGTGAACCAAGAGGCCATTCTGTTCAATGACACCTTCTTCAACAACATTGCCTTCGGTGTGGAAAATGCAACTATGGAGCAGGTGGTCGAAGCGGCAAAGATTGCCAATGCCCACGACTTCATCATGGAGACCGAACTCGGTTATCAGACCAACATTGGCGACCGTGGCGGCAAGCTTTCCGGCGGACAGCGCCAGCGTATCAGTATTGCCCGTGCCATCTTGAAGAATCCGCCTATCCTGATACTCGATGAGGCCACTTCAGCACTCGATACCGAAAGCGAACGACTGGTGCAGGAGGCTCTGGAACGGCTAATGAAGACCCGTACCACGATTGCCATCGCCCACCGCCTTTCCACCATCAAGAATGCGGATGAGATTTGTGTACTCTATGAAGGTGAAATCGTGGAACGTGGTAAGCACGAGGAACTTCTCGAGAAGAACGGCTATTATAAGAGACTGAATGATATGCAGTCTCTCTCATAGCAATAAGATTCTGCGTACTTTGCTTCCACCCGCTTGTGCTAGGCTGTTATGACTAAATAGGAAGTTAATTTCCTGCAAACAGCCTATTAATTCTTCTTTCTCTTCTATATTTCTTACGCAGAATCTATGATGCAGGTGGGTGTTGACGGCTGCCGGCAGAGTGTTTCACGGCTGTTAGGCGATGATGAATAAAGGGCGTTCTTTTGCCTTTTACGCTTTTTTAACATCTGCTTGCTTCCATTCTATCACTAATTATCCTATTTTTGCAAAGAACACATACATAAACATTGCAAATGCCATGAAAAAATTATATCCAACGTTTACGACGACAGCTACTATGACTATCAGTCCAAGTACTCTTAATCATGTAATTCAATCGACCCCGATAATACTATAACTGTAAATATTTAATATTCGCCTACCATGAAAATAAAAGTTGGTTTGATAGGGTTCGGCAGAATGGGGCAAATGTATTGGGAGGAAATGCAGAAAAGCGGTCGATGGGACATCGCATATATCTGCGATACCGATCCGGCCTCCCGAGAATTGGCAAGAAACCTTTCCCCTTCATCCAGAATCATATCCGATGAACAAGAAATCTTTGATGACCAGAGTGTAGAAGCTGTTGGTCTTTTTGCATTGGCAAATTCCAGAAAAGAACAAATAGAGAAAGCTGTCCGGAGCAATAAGCATATCCTGACGGAGAAACCCATTGCCGATACCATTGATAAGGAATGGGAAATTGTGGACCTGATTGAAAAGTATGATCGCATTGCCGCTGTCAACCTTTATCTGCGGAACTCCTGGTATCACCAGGCTATGAAGCAGTTTATCGATGAAGGCGAGATTGGCGAACTGGCTATCTTGCGCATCTGCCACATGACTCCGGGATTGGCGCCGGGCGAGGGACACGAATATGAGGGTCCCGCCTACCACGACTGCGGCATGCACTACATAGACATTGCCCGCTGGTATGCCGACAGTGAATACAAGACCTGGCATGCCCAAGGCATGCGGATGTGGGACTACAAGGACCCTTGGTGGGTACAGTGCCACGGTACGTTCGAGAACGGCATCGCCTTCGATGTCACACAAGGCTTCGTCTACGGACAACTCTCCAGAAACCAGACTCATAATGCATATACGGACATTATCGGTACAAAAGGTATCGTGCGCATGACGCATGATTTCCGGACTGCCGTAGTGGAGCTTCATGGTGTGAACCGTACGCTTCGCCTGGAGAAGCCGTTTGGCGGGAAGAACCTGGATAAGCTATGCAATATTATGGCCGACTCCATCGAGAGCGGGAAACGCGATCCGAGATTGCCGCAGATGCGAGACTCGGCCATTGCTTCCCAATACGGATGGACCTTCCTGGAGGATGCGCGCCGCCACGACCTGCCCGGCATAGGCGACTTGCAGACGCTGGAGGAAATCAGGGAGCGCCGGAGGCATATGAAAGAAGGTTACGGACTGCTCCGTCCGAAGAAGACGGTAGTCTGATGCCTACTGTAATTAAGGATTGTTTTAAAACTCATTATATTAACCGATTTTAAAATCTAAAGAACCATGTCGAAATTTACAAGAAGAGAATTTCTTAAGACCGGAGGTTTAGCTTTGGCGGGTCTTACCATTGCTCCAAGCAGCATTTTGGGTAAGAGCCACGGACACGTGCCTCCCAGTGACCGTTTGAACATTGCTGCCGTAGGTATCGGCGGTATGGGACACACCAACATCAATCATGTGAAGGCTACGGAAAATATCGTGGCGCTTTGTGACGTAGACTGGCGCTACGCGAAAGGTGTGTTCGATGAGCTTCCCAATGCGAAGAAGTATTGGGACTATCGTAAGATGTACGATGAGATGGGTAAGGACATCGATGCCGTTATCATCGCTACTGCCGACCATACACATGCCATCATCACTGCTGATGCCATGACGATGGGCAAACACGTATATTGCCAGAAGCCGTTGACGCACTCTGTATACGAGTCCCGTCTGCTTACCCGCCTGGCTGCTTCTACGGGAGTAGTTACCCAGATGGGTAATCAGGGTTCCTCGGACGAGGGTACCGACCTGGTATGCGAGTGGATATGGAACGGCGAAATCGGTGACGTGACGAAGGTGGAATGTGCTACCGACCGTCCCATCTGGCCGCAAGGATTGAATGTTCCTGAAAAGGAAGACCGCATTCCCAAAACCTTGAACTGGGATTTGTTTACCGGTCCTGCCAAGATGAATCCATATAACGAAATCTATCATCCCTGGAACTGGCGCGGATGGTGGGATTATGGTACGGGTGCTTTGGGCGATATGGCTTGCCACATCCTGCACCAGCCATTCAGAGCTTTGAAGTTGCTGTATCCTACCAAGGTAGAAGGTTCGTCTACATTGTTGCTCAATGCCTGCGCTCCGCAAGCACAGCATGTGAAGCTGACTTTCCCCGCACGTGAGAATATGCCGAAGGTGGCTATGCCCGAAGTGGAAGTTCACTGGTATGATGGTGGCATGATGCCCGACCGTCCGAAAGGCTTCCCCGAAGGAAAGCAACTGATGCAGAGCGGTGGCGGTCTGACTATCTTCCACGGAACGAAGGATACGCTGATTTGCGGTTGCTACGGACAGAATCCGTGGTTGCTTTCTGGCCGTGTGCCCAATGCACCGAAGGTTTGCCGTCGTGTGCCGAAGGCTATGAGTGGCGGTCATGAAATGGACTGGGTACGTGCTTGTAAGGAAAGTGCTTCCAGCCGCGTAATGCCTAAGTCTGACTTCTCCGAAGCCGGACCAATGAACGAAATGGTGGCAATGGGTGTATTGGCCATCCGTCTGCAGGGCCTGAACAAGACACTGGAATGGGACGGAGCCAACATGCGCTTCACCAATATCGGCGACGACGAGACATTGCGTACAGTCATCAAGGACGGCTTCAAGATACACAACGGCCATCCGAGCTTCGACAAGACATGGACAGATCCGGTAAATGCCAAGGCTTTTGCAGAAGAGCTCATCAAGCATAACTACCGTGAAGGCTGGAAGTTGCCCGATATGCCCAGATAAACATTAAAAAGAGTATCGGAACCAGGTTCCGATGCTCATAAACGAATACTAATCATTTAATTTTTCAGATTATGAAGAAAATATATTATTCTTTGGCTTGTTGCCTTATCGGAGGTATGCTCGCCTCTTGCGGTGGCGGTGCAAAGAAATCGAACGCTACGGAGGAAGCTGCAGCTCCTACTACTACTGCGGTGTCTTATTCCAAGTCTCTGAAAGCGCCTGAAACGGACAGCTTGAACCTGCCGATTGATGCGGACGGTTATATCACTATCTTTGATGGAAAGAGCCTGGACGGATGGCGTGGATACGGTAAGGACAAAGTGCCTTCCAGATGGATTATTGAGGATGGTTGCCTCAAATTCTGTGGAACCGGTACCGGCGAAGGACAGACCGGTGAGGGCGGTGACTTGATTTTCGCCCATAAGTTCAAGAACTTTGAGCTGGAACTGGAATGGAAGATTTCCAAAGGTGGTAACTCCGGTATCTTCTATCTGGCTCAGGAAGTTACTTCAAAGGACAAGGACGGCAACGAAGTGTTGGAACCCATCTATATCTCTGCTCCCGAGTTCCAGGTGCTGGATAACGCCAATCATCCGGATGCCAAACTGGGTAAGGACAACAACCGTCAGGCTGCTTCCTTGTACGACATGATACCGGCTGTTCCGCAGAACGCCAAACCTTTCGGCGAATGGAACAAGGCAAAGATTATGGTATACAAAGGTACTGTAGTTCACGGACAGAACGATGAAAACGTACTGGAATATCACTTGTGGACTAAGCAATGGACTGAAATGTTGCAGGCAAGCAAGTTCAGCGAAGAGAAGTGGCCCTTGGCTTTCGAACTGTTGAATAACTGTGGCGGCGAAAACCACGAAGGCTTTATCGGTGTGCAGGATCATGGCGACGATGTTTGGTACCGCAACATCCGTGTAAAGGTTCTCGACTAATTCCTTCTAAAAAGATAGTACTATGAGAATCAAACATATGATGATTTTGTCAGCACTGTGCTTATCCATGATGGCCACAAGCTGCAGCAGCCACAGCACGGAAACGGCGCCGGAAACGACGAAAAAGGAAGTAGCCATCCAGCTCTATTCTGTAAGAGACTTGGTGAAGGACGGCAGTAACCTCGACCAGATTCTGAAGGATTTGGCTGATATGGGCTATACCAGTGTGGAGGCCGCCAACTACAATGACGGTAAGTTCTACGGCAAGACTCCCCAGGAGTTCAAACAGATGGTGGAAAAGAGCGGTATGACCGTGCTTTCTTCGCACACTACCCACGGGTTGTCGGACGAGGAACTGGCTTCGGGCGACTTTACGGAAGCCTTGAAATGGTGGGATCAGTGCATTGCTGCCCATAAGGAGGCCGGTATGGAGTATATCGTGACTCCGTATCTCTCCGTTCCCAAGACATTGAAAGACTTGCAGACCTACTGCGACTATTACAATGAAGTGGGCAAGCGCTGCCAGGCTGCCGGTTTGAAATACGGTTACCACAATCATGCCCATGAATTCCAGAAAGTGGAAGACAAGGAGCTGATGCTGGACTACATGCTGCAACACACCAATCCCGAATATGTATTCTTCCAGATGGACGTTTACTGGGTAGTGCGCGGCCAGAACAGCCCGGTGGATTACTTCAACAAGTATCCCGGACGCTTCACCATGCTCCATATCAAGGATCACCGCGAGATTGGGCAGAGTGGTATGGTAGGTTATGATGCTATCTTCAAGAATACGGATACTGCTGGCGTGCGCCACATCGTAGCTGAGATTGAGAAATACAGCTGCCCCGTAGAAGAGAGTGTGAAGCAGAGTCTTGACTACTTGCTTGATGCTCCTTTCGTGAAGGCATCGTATAGCAAATAAAACATGATGGCGGCTATTCATTCATAAGCTCGGCCGCATCATTTTCTTGACGCGGGCACAACCGGATGAAGAATCCGGGGTGCCCGCGTTTTTTTACTTCCTTCCGAAGTCGGCCGGAATTTCCCCCCATTGCTTTGTCTCCCATTTTAGGATGCGGGTGGTGTAGGTGTTTTCGCGCAACCACTTCTCCGCACGTTCTATTAGGTGGAAAAGCTCTTCGGTCTTGGCGTCGCGCGGCAGTTTGGTCTTGCATTTTTTCTGTTTTATCCAGTTGATGGCGTTCACGCTGTCACTGTAGATGGGCATGTCGAAACCTTTCTGTTTCAACAAGGCAAGTCCGTGGACAATGGCGAGGAATTCGCCGATATTGTTGGTTCCATACATCGGCCCGAAGTGAAAGATTTCCTGACGGCTGGCGACGTGTACTCCCCGGTACTCCATGGCACCGGGATTTCCGCTGCAGGCGGCGTCTACGGCAAGGCTGTTTTCTGCGACGGCGGCAGGAAGGGGAGCGTCGGCGCCGGGAATAGTCTTGGCAGGAGAAGGGGCCGACCGCTTGATGTACGCGTACGGCGAAGAGGCAAAGGCTTTTTCCGCTTCCTCGCGTGATTCGAACGACTTGTATTTTGCTCCTTCGTAGCCTTTGGTCTGCAGTTGGCAGTCTGTCCAGGAAGTGTAGATACCCGGGCTGACTCCCGCCCATACGACGTAATATTTTTCTTTCTTCATAACTGCGGACAAAGGTAAAAAAGAAAATCCGAACAACTTAACTCTTTTATTTGTTTCTTTGTATAGCGGATATAAAATAAATAAGAGAAAACTCAATAAAAAAAGAAAGGACAAAAAATGAAGAGAACATTTGCAGAAGCCATGGCGCATCGCCGTAGTTATTACTCTATCGGCAGCGATTCGTCGGTGCTGGATGAAGAAATAGTACACATTATTCGTGAAGCCGTAAAGAATGTGCCGTCAGCTTTCAATTCACAGTCTACAAGAATTGTATTGCTGCTGGGCGACGAACATAAGAAATTGTGGAACATTGTGAAGGAAACCCTGAAAGCACGCATCTCTGCCGAGGCTTTTGCCAAGACGGAAGCCAAGATTGACGGCTGCTTTGCCAGCGGACACGGTACTGTGCTCTACTTTGAGGACACTTCTGTAGTCAAAAAGCTGCAGGAAGCATTCCCTTCCTATAAGGATAATTTCCCTACTTGGTCGCAGCATACCTCCGCCATGCACCAGTTTGCCATCTGGACTATGCTGGAAGATATGGGGTTGGGAGCCTCCCTGCAACACTATAACCCCTTGATTGACGACGAGGTACGCCGCACTTGGAACCTGCCCGGCGACTGGATGCTGATTGCACAGATGCCCTTCGGTACACCCACCGGCGAACCGGGAGAAAAGGAATTTGAAGATTTAAGCAAACGTATCAAAATTTTTCTCTGATACAGAGGCGTTTTCAGCTTGGAATTGCTACCTTTGCAGGAAATGAGTTACAAGCTTGTAACTCGTAGCTCGTATAGCTCGTAACTGAAAACTCATTATGATACGTATTTTCTTGACCGGCTACATGGGAGCCGGTAAAACTACTTTAGGAAAGGCTTTTGCCCGCGAAATGAATGTGCCGTTCATTGATTTGGACTGGTACATCGAAGAACGTTTTCACAAATCAATCCGTGAATTGTTCACCGAGCGGGGAGAAGCCTCTTTTCGTGAATTGGAGCGAAACATGCTGCATGAAGTAGGGGAATTTGAGGATGTCGTGGTCTCTACCGGTGGCGGTACTCCTTGTTTTTTTGACAATATGGAGTATATGAACGGTTGCGGGCAGACGGTGTTTCTGGATGTACACCCCGATATTCTGTTCCGCCGGCTCCGGGTGGCGAAGCAGCAACGCCCCATCCTGCAAGGCAAGACGGACGAAGATTTGCGCACCTTCATTGTGGAGGCGCTGGATAAGCGTGAGCCTTTCTACTCGCAGGCCCGTTATCGCTTTGATGCCGGTTATCTGGAAAGCCGCAGCCAGATTAGCGAATCCGTGCAACGGTTACGCCAACTTTTAGGACTTTAATCCCTTGTAAATGTGTATTTTTCAGTCCGAGGAGCTGGATATATTAGATTTATGTGTATTTTTGTCGCCCCCTTTATAAGACACACTATAGTGGGAAAATAGTAAATTGTAAATAGTCTAATAGTAAATGTACTGATGAGAAAATGGCGTATTGAAGATTCAGAAGAGCTGTACAACGTAACTGGTTGGGGCACTTCGTACTTTGGTATCAATGACAAAGGTCATGTTGTGGTGACACCGCGTAAGGATGGGGTTGCCGTCGATTTAAAAGAGTTGGTGGACGAGTTGCAGTTGCGCGATGTAGCGGCTCCGGTATTGGTGCGTTTTCCCGATATTCTGGACAACCGCATCGAGAAGGTGTCCTGCTGCTTCAGACAGGCAGCCGACGAGTACGGGTATAAAGGAGAGAACTTTATTATCTATCCCATTAAAGTGAATCAGATGCGTCCCGTGGTAGAAGAGATGATTAACCATGGGAAGAAGTTCAATCTGGGGCTGGAAGCGGGTTCAAAGCCGGAGTTGCATGCTGTGATAGGGGTCAATACAGACCCGGGTTCCCTCGTGGTTTGTAACGGATATAAGGACGAGAGCTTCATTGAACTGGCACTGTTGGCACAGAAAATGGGCAAACGCATTTTTCTTGTTGTAGAGAAACTTAATGAGTTGAATCTTATTGCCAAGATGGCGAAGCAATTGAAGGTGAAACCTAATATCGGTATTCGCATTAAATTGGCTTCCAGTGGAAGTGGCAAATGGGAAGAAAGCGGAGGAGATGCCAGCAAGTTCGGACTGACATCCAGTGAACTGCTCGAAGCGCTGGACTTCTTGGAGAAAAAAGATATGAAGGACTGTCTGAAGCTGATACATTTCCATATCGGCAGTCAGATAACCAAGATACGCCGCATCAAGAATGCTTTGCGTGAAGCTTCGCAATTCTTTGTGCAGCTGAACAAGATGGGCTTCAACATCGAATTCGTGGATACTGGTGGCGGTATGGGAGTTGATTATGACGGTACACGCTCTTCAAGTAGCGAAAGCTCCGTCAACTATTCCATCCAGGAATATGTCAACGATGTGGTGTCGACTTTCGTCGATGTTGCCGACAAACACGGGTTCCCTCATCCCAATATCATTACCGAGACGGGACGCAGCCTGACTGCCCATCACTCCGTGCTTATCTTCGAAGTGCTGGAAACGGCTTCCCTGCCCGAAATGGACGACGACTGGGAACCGGGAGAGGATGCTCACGAACTGGTGAAGGAACTGTATGACATCTGGGATAATCTGAGCCAGCGCAGTATGCTGGAACCTTGGCACGATGCGCAGCAGATACGCGAAGAGGCACTCGACCTTTTCAGCCATGGCATCGTCGACCTGAATACGCGTGCACAAATAGAGAAACTCTACTGGAGTATCTGCCGCGAAATCAACTCCATTGCCAGCGGCATGAAGCACTGCCCCGAGGAATTCCGCAAGTTGAGCAAGCTGCTTGCCGACAAGTATTTCTGTAACTTCTCGCTGTTCCAGTCATTGCCCGATTCCTGGGCTATCGACCAGATGTTCCCCATCATGCCCATACAACGGCTGGATGAAAGACCCGACCGCGAGGCTACCTTGCAGGATATGACTTGCGACTCGGACGGCAAAATTGCCAATTTCGTCAGCTCGCGTGCCGATACGACCACCCTGCCGCTGCACTCGTTGCGCGACAAGGAACACTACTATCTGGCGGTTTTTCTGGTCGGAGCTTATCAAGAGATTCTGGGAGATATGCACAATCTGTTTGGTGATACGAATGCCGTGCATGTGTCTGTCAATTCCAAAGGCTACACCATCGACCAACTGATTGACGGCGAGACGGTGGCTGAGGTGTTGGACTACGTGCAATATAATCCTAAAAAACTGGTACGTACGCTGGAAACTTGGGTGACGCAGTCCGTCAAGGAAGGGCGTATCTCTGTGGAAGAAGGGAAGGAATTCTTGTCTAATTACCGTTCCGGACTGTACGGATATACTTATTTGGAATAAAATGGAGAAACTGACTGTAATAAAGGTGGGTGGCAAGATTGTAGAAGAGGAAGCCACCCTCTATAAGTTATTGGATGACTTTGCAGCCATCGAAGGCTACAAGGTCTTGGTACACGGAGGCGGACGCTCGGCCACGAAGCTCGCTGCCCAACTGGGTATTGAAAGTAAAATGGTGAATGGCCGCCGCATCACTGATGCCGAAACGCTGAAGGTGGTGACCATGGTGTATGGCGGACTGGTGAATAAGAATATCGTTGCCGGCTTGCAGGCGCGTGGTGTCAATGCACTGGGCTTGACGGGAGCCGATATGGATGTAATCCGTTCGGTAAAGCGTCCCGTGAAGGAGGTGGATTATGGGTTTGTGGGCGATGTGAAGCAGGTGAATGATGCTTTCTTGGCAGACCTCATTCATAAGGGTGTGGTTCCCGTGATGGCTCCGTTGACACACGATGGAGACGGGCACATGCTGAATACGAATGCCGACACTATTGCCGGAGAGACCGCCAAGGCTTTGGCAGGTTTGTTCGATGTAACTTTGGTGTTCTGCTTTGAAAAGAAGGGTGTGCTGCGCAGCGAAGACGATGATGACAGCGTGATTCCACAGATAACGCCGGAGGAATTTAAGCAATATGTAGCCGATGGAGTGATTCAAGGTGGCATGATTCCAAAATTGGAGAACTCTTTCGAGGCGTTGAATGCGGGTGTGTCCGAAGTCGTAATCACTTTAGCATCAGCCATCAACGGGAACAGTGGAACCTGTATCCGAAAATAATTCAAAAAAAAACGGCAATAGGCTGTAACTTTCTGAATACTTAACCGTCAATTTATTAGAGATGCAAGAACTCAGCTTTCGTAATGACATTCTCCCGCTGAAGGATAAGCTCTTTCGGTTAGCCCTGAGAATTACGTTCGATAGGGCAGAGGCAGAGGATGTCGTGCAGGAAACGCTGATAAGGGTTTGGAACAAGCGTGACGAGTGGTCGCAGTTTGGTTCTATTGAGGCCTATTGCTTGACTGTGGCAAGAAATCTGGCGATAGACCGTAGCGAGCGAAAAGACTCCTGTACCGTGGAGCTGCTCCCCGAAATGGAGCAGGTCTCCGATGCATCGAGCCCTTACGAAAAGCTGGTGAATAAGGAACGAATGACGTTGATACACCGGCTGATGAACAAGCTTCCCGAAAAACAGCGGTTGATTATGCTGCTTAGGGATGTGGAAGGTAAGAGTTATAAAGAAATAGCAGCGGTCCTGAACTTGACCGAGGAGCAGGTAAAAGTGAACCTCTTCAGGGCGCGGCAAAAAGTAAAACAAACGTTTATTGATATAGAAGGTTATGGACTCTAAATATATAGAACAACTCTTGGAACGCTACTGGCAGTGCGAAACTTCTTTGGAAGAGGAAGCATGCCTGCGTGCTTTCTTTAGCGGTAACGATGTTCCCGGACACTTGCTTCGCTACAAGGACTTGTTCGTATATCAGCAGCTTCAGCAGGAAGTGCATTTGGGTGAGGATTTTGATGCCCGGGTGCTTGCCGAAGTGGAAGTTCCGGTGGTCAAGGCAAAGCGCATGACATTGACCGCACGTTTCATGCCGTTGTTCAAAGCCGCTGCAGTAGTGGCAGTGGTCCTTTCTATGGGGAATGTGATGCAACATTCATTTTTCTCGGATGTAGAGGAGGTGGCCGCAGCCGATACTATCGGTAAACAGATTTCCGCACCGTCGGTAGCTCTCTCGGGAGATGTGGTCGTGTCTCATGAGAAGCAGGTAATGGACAGCCTGCGCCGGGCGGACAAGGAACTGGAAATTAAGGAATAGATATTTTCATTTGCTTTTAAAATAACATTTTCATTTGCTTTAAACATAATAGTTAGTGTGCTTTATTAAAACAACTTGAGGCTGTGAAGTTTCAATTCTCTCAAAATCTTATAAAAACTAACTAAAATAGAAGGGACGCCGCGTGATGCAGTGTCCCTTTATTGTTCTTATGCGTTTGATAGGATGGAGATGGAAGGACATCCGTTCAATAAAAGGACGAAGAGCTTCCTCTCGGAAGCCCTTCACCATTTCGTTAATATATATTTCAGAGAGAATTCGGTTTAGGCTCAATTAATCTTAAAACCTATATTTCCTATTTAATCTATGTTTTCTATGTTAGAGTTTATACAGTCCTTTCTTGGGATAGTCCAGTTCCGGATTACCCTTGTAGCCTACACTGCCGCTTCCGCTGGTGCGTACTTTCAGGAAATCTGTGGCATGGCACTTGATGTCGCCTGAACCGGCAACACTGGCAGATGCTTTCTTGGCAACGAAATCGGAAGCAAGCAAATCACCCGAACCTGCCACGCTGTATTCAGCTTCTTGGGTACTGCCGCTCAGGATGGCGGTACCCGAACCGGCAACGGATGCTCTGGTGAAGTTGGCGGTTACGTTATTCAGCTTCATGTCGCCGGAGCCTGCAACGGATACTTGGAGGTCATTGCAAGTGATGTCGCTGCTGTTGATGTCTCCCGAGCCTGCGATGGAAATATCGAGGTCTGTGCAGGAGATGCTATTTCCACTGATGTCACCCGAACCTGCCACAGCGATTTTGAGGTTGTCCGTCTTCAGTCCGTTTTTCAGTTCCACGTCTCCCGAACCTGCCACGGCAATGCCGTTCAGCTTTTCTGCGGACACACGTACTTCCAGTTTATTATAGGATACGCTGACGTTCTTCTTGAAGCCGATGTAGAGGGTATTGTCCTTGACACGGATATCCAGTAAGTCTACAATGTTGTCCGAGGTGTATACTTCCACTGTCGGTTTGCCGGACTTCTGCGTGTAGGTCACGTCGGGGCTGCCGGCTACACTCAGCTTGGTGAAGTTGTCCACTTTTATGTCTTTGGTTACATAATTCTTGCTTGCCTTGACCGTCTTGCTGCCGAAGCCTCCGGAACGGTATGTGTGTTGTTGTGAACAAGCGGTTGTACTGAATGCCAATAAGGCGATTGCGATAAATGTTGTTAGAGCTTTCATATTCTTTTGTTTTTTGTGATTCAGTATTTATTAGTTAGACGTGATCTGCCTTGAAAAAGTTGCATATAAAAATGCTTTTTTCAAAGGACGCTCGGTCATCATACTTTAATCAATTATTGTGCCATAAGTGTAAAATGTTGATTATTAAAGGATAGTCGCTTTTGTGTAGTGTTCATTATCGGACACTCCGTCCGCTTTTGTCAGGTATTTGTTTGCGTTTTTGGACGATTCTTTGTTCATTTGCAAAGCCTCTTCCCGCCCCTTTCCTATGGGAGAGGCTTTGATTTATGACAGTAAACCGCATTATAGAAGATAAAGAGCTTGGTCCTTTGTTTGTCCGGGTCAATGCCCGGGCACGGCGTCTTACTTTCCGTACAAAGGAAGATGGAATTTACGTGACTGTGCCTCCCCGGACTTCTCTTGCCGAGGTAGAGAGTGCCATCGAGCAGCTTCGTCCGCGTCTGAAAGCTGCCAGACAGAAGCTGGTCAGAAAGCTGATTGATTTGGATTACCGCATTGATACGGAGTTCTTTAAACTGACGTTGGTCAGCGGACAACGGGAGCGGTTCTTGTCCCGTTCGGAATTGGGGGAAATGCAGATAATCTGTCCTCCTGATGCCGATTTCTCGGATGAGAAGTTGCAGGCTTGGCTGCGCAAGGTAATTGAGGAAGCTTTACGGCGAAATGCGAAAATTGTTCTTCCGCCCCGTCTGTATATGCTTTCCATGCAGCACAACCTTCCTTACAAGAGTGTGAAGATAAATTCCAGCAGCGGGCGTTGGGGAAGCTGTTCGGCACAAGGCAATATCAACCTTTCCTATTATCTGGTACTTCTTCCCAAGCATCTGATAGACTACGTGCTACTGCACGAACTGGCACATACCCGCGAGATGAATCACGGGGAGCGTTTCTGGGATTTGCTCGACCGGATGACTGATGGAAAGGCACAAGCATTGAGAGCGGAGCTTCGGAAATATCAAACGAAAATAAATGGTTAGAGATTAGTATGGGTGTATCACGGTAAGTAGTTCCTTGTTTTACAGACAGTGATACTGCAAAACTACTGCATACCTCTTGCACTGTCACTGCACTCCTTTTGCAGTGCTGCTGCAACACCTTTGCAGTGACACTGCAACTGTTTTGCAGTAACGCTGCAAAAGGTATGCAGTATCGCTGCAGTGTCACTGCAGGAGTTGTGTAATGTCTTTGCAGTGTCACTGCAAAAGTTATGTGATGTCTTTGCAGTGGCTGTTGGTAAGCCAGGAAACAGCTTGTCGACTCCGAAATATGAGAGCAAAATGCCTCACGACTTTTTATCCCTAATTTTTTGCCAACTGCTTTACCTCTTCCCCTTCCTTCTCGAACCGGTATTCTCCTCCTTTTTCGCTTAGCTCAAATAAGGAAAGCTTTTCAGTTGCATTGTTTACAATCATGAGTGCGTTTTGCTCGGCAAAGCGTTTCACTTCGATGGTGAAAGGTTCTTCTGCAATGGTACGGTTCACCAGCAGGCTGTCGTTGATGAATATGGAAGTGGAATCTCCGGCAAATCCTTTCGTCAGTGTGATGGTGTATGTCTCAATGAAGTTGCGTTCTCCTTCTTTTCGTTGTTGCAGCCTCATGCTCATGTAGACAAAGATGACAACTACAAAAATCACGGCGAAAGCAAGGATGCCGTTTCCTATCATAAATTGTTTGTTGGTGTTCAGTCGGTGTGCCATGGATAAAAAGGTTTTTTAAGAATGGTACAAATGTAATGAATAAATTTGAACCGACCGGCTTTTTACTTGCTGTATTCGCTCGGACTCACACCGAACTGTTTCTTGAAGCTTGTCGAGAAATGGGACAGCGTACTGAATCCCGTCATGTCCGCTATCTCTGAAATAGTGTATTTTCCTTCTTTGAGCAATTCGGCGGCACGGTTCAGCTTGTAGGTCTTGAAGAATACGCTGGGGGTCTCACCCGTCAGCCCCTTTACCTTATAATAGAACTTGGTACGGGAGATTTCCAGTAGCTCGGTCATGCGTGCCACGTCCAGCTCCGGATTGGAGAGTTCGTTCTCCATCAGGTGGTAAAGCTCGGTCATGAAAGTGTTGTCTTGCGGCGAAAGCACATTTCCCTCAATCTTATCCGTTTGGGTGGACTGGCTCAGGAGGCTGCGCACTTTCTCGCGGTTTTTCAGTTGGGATTTGATAAGCGCCAACAGGTAGTTGGGCTCGAAAGGTTTCGTCACGTAGGCATCTGCACCGGTATTCAGACCTTCCACCTGATTCTCTACAGTAGCTTTGGCCGTTACCAGTATCACGGGGATGTGGCATAGTTGCAAGTCCTCTTTTATCTGGCGACAGAGGTCGTAACCGTTTCTTCCGGGCATCACTACATCACTCAGTACGAGGTCGGGTGCTTCTTCGTTCATGGCTTTGAAGGCGCTGTCGGCATCGAAGCGGCAGACGATTTTGTAGATGGGAGAAAGCAGGGCCTTCAGGTAGTGGGCCACTTCCGTATCATCGTCTACCACCAGCAGGGTTTGCTTTTGTTGCCGGATGCTCTCTGTGTTTTCCAGTTGATACTGTTCTTCCGTTTGTATCGGAAATGCCTTGTTCTGTTCCTCTTCGGGGAGAGTGCATTCTTCGGGGGTATAAGAGAGATCATTCACCGGTAGCAGTAGGGTGAAGACGGCTCCGTTTCCTTCGGTACGGTTGCCGGCTTTCAGATAGCCATGATGCAGCAGCGCCAGGCTACGGGCATAGTACAGACCGATACCGGTTCCCCAGTTATAGGTACCTTTGGATTGATTGTCCAGTTGGTAATAGCGTTCGAATACTTTCTCCAACTGTTCCTCGGGGATTCCGTGGCCACTGTCTGCCACGGCAACTTTGACGTACTGTGTGTCGATGTCTTTGTCCGTCAGCGTAAAGAGGCGTGCAGCCTCTTCGCGGGTAATGACGTCGAAGCACAGTTCCACTTTTCCGCCGTTCGGAGTGAACTTCAAGGCGTTTGAAAGCAGGTTTCCTACAATCTTGTCCAGCTTGTCCACGTCCAGCCACATGAGGAAAGTATCCTCCAGGCCATAAGTGTTCAGTGCGATGCCTTTTTCGTTGGCGTTGATGCGGAAAATGTCTACAAAACGTTGCAGTTGCGAGATGATGTCGGTCCGTTTCACCCGCAGTTTTAGGGTGTCATTCTCCAGCTTGTTGAAGTCCATCAGCTGGTTCACCAGACGGAGCATGCGCCCCACACTGCGTTGTACAATGTAGAGTAGCTGCTTGTTCTCTCCCTCTATCTTGGGGCTTTCGCAAAGTTGTGTCACCGGACCCGAAATCATGGTGAGTGGGGTGCGGAACTCGTGCGAGATGTTGGCAAAGAAACTCATGTTCATACGGTTCACCCGTTGTTCCTGGTCCTTCTCCAGTTTGGCGCGTCGGGCGGTTTCTTTTTCCTGCTTAATGCGTAGCCAGGCACGGATGAAGATACCGATGATGGCGGCGGCAATGAGCAGATAGGTGCACCATGCCCACCACGTTTGCCAAGGGGCGGGCTTTACGATGACGCGTATGGAATTCTCCCTTTCTACAATGCTCTTGTCGTTATTGGTTATTTTAACTTTGAAGGTGTAGGTACCGGCAGGCAGATTGGCATAGTAGGCCTCGCGGTTGTTGCGGGCATCAATCCAATATTTGTCGAAACCGTCCATCTTGTAATAATAATGTACGCGTTCGTATTCGCAGTAGTCCAGTGCGGCAAAGGAGATGCTGAAACCATTCTGATTGTGGTCCAGGCAGATGTCCGGTCGGTAGGAGAGGTGCTTGTCTATACTTTCGCTGTCTTGTGGGCGTGCCAACCGGTTGTGTATCTTCAAATCTTCGAAGAGCAGTGGAATTTCCCGTTTGGTACTTACGTCCATAGGGTTGAAGAAAGTCAGCCCGTGCGTACCGCCAAAAACAAGTGTCCCGTCGGGCAGGCGGCATGAAGAACGGTCGTAAAACTGATTGCCGCCTATGCCGTCGGCGGCATAGTAGTTGGTAAATTTCCCTACGGTGCGGTCATATTTGCCCAGCCCGTATTGTGTGCCTGCCCATATATTGCCTTGTGCATCTTCCTCAATGCAAGAGATGTCCCGGCAGGGTGTACCCTCTATGGTCTCGATTTTTCCGGTGGCGGCAGAATAGTGCAGTAGTCCGTTGCTGACGGTCCCAATCCATACATCTCCACGACTGTCTTCGAAGATGTCGGTAGGGATGAATACTGAACGTTGGATACAAGCTTGCCAGTCGGTGTTCTCGAATGGTACTTCAGCGCTTTCCCAATTGTCGGGATTGATTTGCATGACTGGGTTCATGAAGGCAGTGGTCCACATCTTTCCGTTGTTGCGTGGAAGGAGTCCGGGTATGAAGGTTCCCGTCCAGGAAAATACTTTTGTTTGGACAAATTCTTTTTCTTTACGCTTTTTGGCATAAAGTTTAGGGCTGTATGTACCCACCCAAATTGTTCCACAACGATCTTGTGCAAACGACAGTGGTAGGAAGATGTCATGAATAGACTCTGTCTTCAGTATGCCGTTTTTATAGCTGCATTTCATCACCTTGCTCGCATAGAGGGCCGCCAGCCAGATGTAGCCCTCGTCATCTACGAATACGCGTGTGATGTCCGGTTTGTCGGTAGCGCTTTTTCCCGGAAGTCTAGCCGAGTCCACTTCTTTCACTTCGTGGCTGTCCATGTTGTAAACGTACAGCCCGTCTATCATGGTGGCCATCCAGAGATTTCGCTCCTTGTCCACTGCCACGGACAGCACTGACTTTCGGTTCAGGTATGAGCTGAGATGATTATTGGTGTTGAAACGTTCTTTATAGTTGTAACGCACGACATAGCCTTGGTCTACAGAGCCTATCCACAGGTTTTTCTGTGAGTCGGTAAACATGGTGCTTATCTTGAAGTGAGGCACTTCGAAGGGAAAACCGTTTTCGCTCTGATGTATCACGTATCCTTCCACGTAGTTGTAGAGAAACATTCCTTGTTGGTCGGTATTCAGCAGCAGGCTGTTGCTGCCGTAAGGGTGGATGTAGTTGACGTTGGCATGCAGCAGCAACGGATGGCTCCGAAGGGCTTGGGGTGTTTCCTTGAATTTGTGCGTATGTGTGTCGAACAATGTTATCTGGCGGTTTCCCGCCAGCCATAGGATTCCGTTGGTGTGCATGAAGAAGTGGGTGGGAAAAATGCCTTGCATTGGAATGGAGTCTTCCAGCGCTAGTGTGGAGGAGTTGTAGCGGCGCAGAGACAGTGGGGTCACTGCCCACAGTTTGTTGCTCTGGTCTATGAAGCAGCGGTTGTTGAAGGTATAGTTTGGGTCAAATATCTTGATGGGTACGTCAAATTTGTGTGTTTGTGGATTATATACGGCAAGGTTGTGCATCATGTTCAGAAAAATCTTTCCGTCTTTGTTCTCGAGTATTTGGATGCCGTTTTTATTGGGGAAGTCCAGTGGGATATTTTGGAAATTATCTTTGTCTGTGTATAGGCTGGTTCCATTTACGGTGACTACCCACAACCGGCCTTGTGAATCACGGAAGAGGTCGTTGATTTGATTATCAGGTATATCCAGCGAGTCATCCGTACAGTAATACTGATGATATTCGTGTACATTATATTTGTTTACCCCTCGTGAAGTTCCTATCCAAATGTGTCCTTGTGCATCTTCGGCAAAGGCGGTGACCTTCTGATTGGAGAGGTCATTGGTGATGACGGGGCTTTCGATGCTGCCTTCCGGTGCGGGCTTTGTGTCCGACGGGTTGCATGCGGTGATTAAACACAATAGAAGTAAGTATTTAATGTATTTCATAATATATAGTGTAGACTAAAAGCATTGGCATGTCATCCATTTGTTTTGTTCAACGAATCTCTGCATTACGATGCGAAAATACTCATAAAAATTGAGAGAGAGACTGCCGGAGAGCATGTTTTGAACAAATCTGCAAACATTTGAACATTGGAGAAAGCTGTTTTGAACATCGGGGAAAGCCGTTTGGATAACGTAGAAAATCCTTCTGGGGAGAATGTGCTAATATTGCAATCATAAAAACATAAAACTAATACATAATATGAAAAAGCAATTCTTGTCAGTGTTAGCATTCTCCGCCATCCTACTTTCCTCGTGCGGAGGGACAGCTAAAATAGAGAAAGCATCTGCTTGTGGGCAGAAGGGGGAGATAACGGCTTCCTCTACGGTTGCTGTTGCCGAAACCGAATCGGGCAAAGTAGCCGGATATGTGGAGAACGGTATCTATATATATAAAGGTATCCCGTATGCCAAAGCCGAACGTTTTATGCCGCCTGTAGCAGTTGACAAATGGGAAGGTGTCCGTAGCAGTCGTGCCTACGGCCCTACTTGTCCGCAAGGCAAGCGTATGGGATGGTACAGCGACGAGCAGGCGTTTGCCTTCAACTGGGATGACGGTTATCCCGATGAGAACTGTTTGCGAGTGAATATCTGGACTCCGGGACTGAAAGACGGGAAGAAACGCCCCGTCATGGTGTGGCTGCATGGTGGAGGTTATTCCGCCGGCAGTGGTCAGGAGCTTCCCTCGTATGACGGAACAAATCTGGCAAAGAAAGGGGATGCAGTGGTTGTGACGCTGAATCATCGTCTCAACGTCCTGGGTTTTCTCGACCTTTCCGCCTATGGCGATAAATATGCAAAATCGGGCAATGCCGGACTGCTTGATCTGGTGGCGGCACTGCAATGGGTGAATAAGAATATAGAATCCTTCGGTGGAGATGCTCGGAATGTTACCATTTTCGGTCAATCCGGTGGAGGAGGCAAGGTCTCTACGCTACTTGCCACGCCATCGGCGAGAGGCTTGTTCCATAAAGCCATTGTACAAAGCGGATCTATGCTTCGCACGATGGAGCAAAAGTATTCTCGTCGCATTGGCAGTGCCGTGATGGAAGAACTTGGTCTGAAGGCTTCGCAGATAGACGAACTCTGCAAGATGCCGTATGACAAGGTGCTTGCCGCCGGTGACAAGGCGATAGCCAAAGTGCGTGCAGAGGCAGAGAAGGAGGGGGTGTCTTCCTTCATTTTTGGCTGGGCGCCTACGGTGGACGGCGATGTGCTGCCCGTACAGCCTTTCGACCCTCAAGCTCCAGCACAAAGCAAGGGCATTCCGGTAATGATTGGCACTACTCTGCACGAATTTACCATGAGTACTTATGTCCCCGCTTTCCGTACCATTACCAAAGAAAAAGCGGTGGAATTCCTGCAAAAGAAATACGGCGAACGTACGGACGAGTTCCTTACCGCTTTCGAGAAAGCCTACCCCGGCTATCAGCCTAAAGATTTGGTGGATGTGGACTTCGTGTTCCGTCCCGGTGCTGTGGAGCAGGCTAAACTGAAAGCTGCGCAGCAGGGTGCTCCGGTCTATATGTACATGTTCGCATGGGAATCGCCCGTACTTGACGGCATGTTTCGCAGCACGCACTGCATGGACATTCCCTTTGCCTTCAACAATGTAGTGCGCCACGCTTCCATGACCGGGGGTGGCGCTGAAGCACAAGCTTTGGGCGAAAAGATGAGCAGCGCGTGGTTGAACTTTGCCCGTACGGGCAATCCCAATGCCGAAGGGTTACCCGAGTGGGAACCTTATACCGCAGAAAAGGGAGCAACGATGATTTTCAATAACGATTGCCAAGTGAAGTATAACCATGACAAGGAACTGCTGGAGGTAGTGATGGCATTTCCTACACGTGGGTTCTGACACTTTCTTAAGAAACCTTTTATTATTAACATAAATCTAATTTAATCAAATGAAACAAAATCTGAAGCAAACAGCTCGGAAGAGACTTGCAGCTATGGCACTCTTCCTATTGATCTGTCTTCCTTTCAGTCTGGCACAAGCCCAGACAGTAAAGGTGAACGGTAGAGTTACTGATGACCTGAACGAGCCGATGATTGGCGTGAGTATCTTTGAGAAAGGCACTACCAACGGTGTCATTACGGATATGGACGGCAACTACTCTTTGTCTGTAAAAGAAGGAGCGACGATTGTCTATTCCTACATCGGCTACCTGACACAAGAAAAGAAAGCAGTGGCAGGAGTAATGAATGTGATATTGAAAGAAGACACTAAAACGCTGGATGAAGTGGTGGTGGTAGGTTACGGCGTGCAGAAGAAATCAAGCCTGACAGGTGCCGTTGCTTCCATCTCTTCTCAGGAAATCAGCAAACAGGTATCATCTAATGTTGCTTCAAGCTTACAGGGGCGTACACCGGGTGTAGACATCGTGCAGCAAGCTGGTGTTGCTGGGGCAGATGTAAACATCGTGATTCGCGGTGCCGCTTCTTTTGGCGCTACCGAACCTCTGTATGTCATTGATGGAGCATTCAGTAATGCTGGGTTAAGCTCATTGAATCCCAATGATATTGAATCTATCGAAGTACTGAAAGACGGTGCGGCAGCCGCTATCTACGGTTCACGTGCCGCCAATGGGGTCGTTTTGATTACTACCAAGAAAGGAAAGTCCGGTAAGCCCGTCATTCAGATAGACGGTTCGTTCGCTTTCCAGAAAACGACTAATATTCCGGAGTTCCTCAATGCA
>OHUA01000271.1_pt1 | contig 27031 bp, 19 predicted proteins | sample 1579051 | NCBI WGS metagenome assembly OHUA01 (sample SAMEA3879559, study PRJEB24766) | human gut metagenome | biome: human-associated habitat; feature: feces | place: USA | collected 1985/1987 | reverse complement strand
TTCAGTTATGAAACTTTATAACGAAAGAGTAACGGTAGATAAAGAAGCATACCTTTCTAGATATTATATTCAGAAAATTATTCCATTTTTTGTTAAAGGAGAAAGATATTTCGAAATTACTCTCCAACTTGCGGGTTTATATGCAACGAAATATAATAGGATAACAGTTTATAGTAAACAGTATATTTCAACGCGATATTCGATACAAATTGCTTATACGGAGTCAGAAATAGACCTTTGGGGAATAAAAAATAAAATAAAGATTTTAAATAATTGGAAAGTAGCTATTGATCCCGCGTGTCTAAATAAACTAGCTAGAATGCTAATGCTACAAACAAGGATTAATCGTAAGTATGGAGAATATATTGCTCTAATGAACTTTTTAAGCGAAACAGAAATGGACTTGTTACAACTTGTAAATTTAAGTGATAAACGCTTTTGGAAAGTATATAGTCATATATATAATTCAACAAATACTCATGATTTTGGCGAGGTAATTTTAAAAATTAGAAATAATTATGCAAAGCATTCAAATAAATTGGGAAGATATACTATCGAATGAACTTTATATAACAAGTAAATGTTATCCGTTTGAACAAGAGCCTTTTATTTCAAATTTAGCAGGGAAAAAAACAAGTAAAGGTGACATAAGAGATGTTATTGAGATTGTTGACGATATAAACAAATTTAAAAGAGTGCAACCATATTTGAAAATTGAAGGGTTGATTAAAGAAACGGGTGAATTATTTTTTGAGAAAAATATGATTGCGACCAGTGAAGCAATAAAAAAATATAATGATAGTTTGGACTTATGGGAACAAAATAATGGATTTTTGATTAATGAAAAGGGTGGCATGGTATCCATTGATTCCTATGAAAGAACTACAATGTTTATTTTGAAAAGGTTACTAAAGTTATCACATATTTCTAATAGAGAACAACAAAGATATAACGAAAAATATCTTCGGGAGTGTGGAATAGAATTTGAAGACAAGCTAAAAAAAATTGCACTAAAATCTCTTTTTGTGTCATCGCAAATAATGTTGATATATGGTGCAGCAGGAACCGGCAAGACAACATTGATAAACTATATCTCTCAAATGATGATACAATCTAAAAAACTGTTTTTGTCAAAAACACATACTGCATTGCAAAATTTGCGGAGAAGAGTAGATGATGGAAGCGGCAACATGCAGTTTTCTAGTATAGACCGTGTGATCAAAAGCAATGAGATTATTAATTATGATATTGTCTTTGTTGATGAATGTAGTACGATTGATAATCGAACAATAAAGACACTTCTTGAAAAGATGAATGAGGATACTAAACTTGTTTTATGCGGAGACATATATCAAATTGAATCTATTGACTTTGGAAATTGGTTTTATTACGCTAAGAATATTATTGATAGTAAAGGCGCAAATATTGAACTTTTACATACGTGGAGAACAGATAAGGAAGAATTAAGTGGGTTATGGGAGGAAGTTCGAGAAAAAAGGACAATTATTACTGAAAAATTGTCAATGGATGGCCCGTTTTCTGAAAATTTGGGGAAGAGTATATTTACTTTAGTTGATGATGAAGTTATATTGTGCTTAAATTATGACGGAAAATTTGGCTTGAATAGTATGAATCAATATTTTCAAAATGCAAACACAAAAAGTGAGGCATTCACATGGGCTGAATGGATTTTTAAAATTGGAGATAGAATAATTTTTCTAGATACAAGGCGTTCATCGTTATTATATAATAATTTGAAAGGGGTAATAGAGGATATTATAAAAACTATGTCGTCAATTGTTTTTACAATTAATATTAATACATACTTGACAGAAGAACAATGCAGATATGAAACTTTTGAATATATTGAAAATACAGATTATGGAACGCGAATACGATTAGAAGTTATTGCATGGGATGATGATTTAGCAGAGGAAGATAGAATAAAAACAGTCGTTCCCTTTCAAATTGCATACGCAATTTCAATCCATAAGGCACAGGGATTGGAATACAATTCTGTTAAAGTTGTGGTTCCATCAAGCAATGCAGAAAAAATAACGCATTCAATATTTTATACTGCTATAACGCGGGCAAAAGAGAAATTGAAGATATATTGGAGCGCAGAAACGATGGATGCGATTGTAAAAAGTTTTAAGGAGCCAAAGATAGAATATAAGTCGATTCAATTAATTAAAGAAAAACTTGTTTTGGAGGATGAATGTTAGATGCCAGTAACCTAATTATAAAAGGAATAAATGACGTGTAATATATTCATCCCGCGGTTATAAATAAAAAAAGATATTATAGATATTGCCTTGTATGTCAAAAGACGAAGGTATTACATTTAAATATACTATATTTGTAGATAGAATAGGATAAGTATCACAAAAGAAAGTAATGATGATTGAAACTGTTTGAAAATAGTCATTTTTACAAAGGAGGTCCTCCCCATGTCCCACCCCATCCAATCCGAAGCCCATCTCACGACCTTCGAAGCCATCAGCATGATCGTCGGCAACAGCATCGGCACGGGCATCATTGCCGTTCCGTATCTTGCCACGAAGAACAGTATGCTGGATGTCGTGTGGATGGTATTGATTGCATATTGTGTGAACGTGATCCTGCACCTGATCATTGCCGAGTTGTCCTATAACAACGGTGGCGTCCAGCTGGTAAAAAGTTTCGAAGGAGAGCTGTTCCACGGCACAATGAAGCAGATATTCAGCTAGAGTGTATTTATCGTCTATGGGCTGGCAATTATGATCGGTGTGAGCGGTAATATCAACGGCGGAGCACAGATTTTTGTGAACTGGTTCGGAATGCCTTTCGTGGCGGCGCAGATTTTGTACTATGTGATCGCCGGAGTCGTGGTGTTTATCGGCATGAAAGCCGTAGGCATCGCACAGAAGTACGCAGTCATTGTCCTCATGGGAATTGTGGCAGTGATGACGGTAGGAACTTTTCTGCATCCGCTGAATTCTTTGCAACGGGCACAGTTCCACTGGAATAATCTGCTGGCGCTGTACAGCATGGTGGTATTCGCAACTTCCGCCAATCAGGCAGTGATCCAGGTGGTGAAAGGTCTGGATGGCAACGCGAAACAGATCCGCCGCTCCATTTTCATCGGTTTTGGGCTTTCCTCAGTGTTTGTTCTGATCGTGACGGGCACGGTTCTCCTGGGAACCAAGGGAGCACTGGAAAAAGAACTGGCATACATGCAGTTGGGAGAGAGCATCGGTACCTGGGCGATGATCCTGGCAGGCGTATTTTCCCTGTTTGCTTTACTTACCACGTTCTGGAGCAATACTCTCGCCCTCCGCGATGTGGTTCATGAGCAGATCGGCATCGGCAACCGCATCAGCTGGCTGATCGCCACAGTTCCCTGCATTCTGTTTGCTGTGTTTGGCGTGAACAGCTTTATCGTTCTGACCAGGATCATGAGTGGCGTTGTGGTACTGGTGAGCATCATGCTGGTGCTGACCTATGGAAAGTCCAGGAAAAAAGCCGGTAGCAGTCCTATCTGCGGCGTGATCGGCACGGTGCCTTTTCAGGTGCTGATGGTGATTTCAACAGTACTTTCTGCAATAGGAGCATTGATCCCGTTGAGTTAATCCCCAAAAAGAAAAGAGATTCTTATGTATACTTCCAAAAACTTTCAGATCCGTGACGAAGAGACTTTTTCCCTTTGCATCCCGACGGACAGAGATTATAAAATATTACAGCTGACAGACCTGCACCTTGGTTTCGGCATGTTTTCCGGGAAAAAGGACAAACTGGCTCTGGAAGCGGTGACGGAGCTGATCCACCGGACGGAACCGGATCTGATGGTCCTGACCGGAGATTCTGTTTTCCCGTTTTTCCCGAAAAGCGGTACCATGAACAACCGAAAGCAGGCAGAAAAACTGCTGGCATTTCTGGATGGTTTTCAGATTCCCTATACTCTGGTCTTTGGTAACCATGACTGTGAAATGGGCTCCGCCTGTAATAAGGAGCAGCTGGCGGAGATTTTTGCCACGGGAAAATATGCGGTTTTTACCAAAGGAAGATATGAGCACAGCCCTCAGAATCCCATTGCTGGTGTGGGAAATTTTGTAGTAGACCTCACAGATGATCAGGGAAAACTGTTACTTCCGCTGATTCTGCTGGATTCCAACATGTATGGTGACGGCTGGTTTTTCAGCGGTTTCGACCGGATCCATGAGGATCAGACGGACTGGTGCATGGAAAAACTGAACGAGAGAAAAGTGCCTGCCATGGCATTTTTCCACATGCCGCCCGCAGAATTTAAGGAAGCTTATGAGAAAATGAAATTGGGCGATCACAGCGTGATTTATGAACACGGCAGTATCGGAGAAAAGGACGAGTACTTCGGAATATCGAATCAACCGCCACATTTTTTCGAAAAAGCGGTGGATAACGGCTGGCTGAAATGGATATTCTGTGGACACGATCACCTGAATACATTATCCCTGATATATCAGGGCATCCGCATGACCTACGGAATGTCCATTGATTATCTGGGATATTCCGGCATTGCGAAGCAATATATCCAGCGTGGAGCCACGCTGATCACGAGGAAGACAGACGGGAACATAGATATCACTATGGTACCGTTGAAAACGGTTATTTCGACACGAGTAAGGGGAGCCTGATGAAAGGCTCCCCCGATTTGTACGAGAATGATTAGTAATTGATACCGCTGATGCCGAGTACTCCGTTCTGGACATTGAAGGTGATGTTGGGGCCGTCACCGGTGCTGTAGAGGGTGAAGCCTGCCATGCTGGGGCTTAATTCGGACAGATCAGCATTAGCCATAGAGTCTTTCAGCTCAGGGGTGAAGATTTTGTCTGCACCTAAGGCAATCAGATCTTCCCTGGTTTCGATCACACTGCCATCGCCCAGAGCAACATAGACCGGATAATTGACCAGATCAGCGAGAGCATTCAGGTCTTCAGCGGCTACGGCATCCTGGATCTTTTTAGCGAAAGCGGCAGCATCCTCTGTGGAAACTGCAAAGTTGTCTTCATATGAAGTACCATTGGCCGCATCAGCAGAAACTTCTGTAGTTGTCTCAGCACTAGCTTCAGCAGCAGAACTTTCAACAGTAGAAGCCTTCGCACCGCTTTCGGAAGTCACCGTACTTTCCGCCGAAGCTGCTGCATTTCCCTGACTGCCACAGGCAGCAAAAGACAATACCATCACAGTAGTTAAAAGTGCACAGATCATTTTGTTTTTCATAAGTAAAACTCCTCTCTTAAATAAAACCATATCTTACAGGTCTCTGATGGTTAGACTATGCATCTGCTGCAAAAGTTTCAAAAAATATCAAAAAAATATCAAAAACATCCACCCAAAAGAAAAACCTTCTGTTAAAATGTAAAAATAAGACAGATGAAAACAATAGAATAGGAAACTACCATGGAACCATATTACTATCAGAAAATGAACAAGCCCCAGCAGGCCGCCTATCACGCTATGCAGCAGGGAGTGCTGGCGCTGGCAGACGAGATCCAGTTGCCGCGGATCCCGGCGGAAGAATTGTATGACGTATTTTTCCGACTGCGGCTGGATCATCCGGAGATCTTCTGGGTAGTGAGTTATCGGTATAGATATTATCAGGACTCCCCCAATATCATCTTCGTGCCGGAGTATCTGTTTGAGAAAAATAAGATCAGAGAACATCAGAAAGCCATGCAGTCCCGGGTGGAAAAGCTGGCAAGACCTGCCGCAAAGTTCACAGAGTGGGAAAAAGAGAAGTACATTCACGACTTTATCTGCGAAAATATCACCTACGATAAGTTGAAAAAGCCCTATTCCCATGAGATTATCGGACCGCTGGGACAGGGCGTGGGTGTCTGCGAGGGCATTGCCAAATCGGTGAAGGTTCTTTGTGATACGCTGGGTGTGTGGTGTGTAATCGCTATCTGCGGCAACAATCCGGAGAAAGGGATCAAGTACCGTCACACCTGGAATATTGTGCGGATCGGCGGGCAGTATTATCATCTGGATGCCACATTTGACAATACATTGGGAAAACATCAGGGCAATGCGGAAGCACCCGGAGAGATCCGCTACGACTATTTCAATCTGGGAGATAAAGCAGTGTTCCGGGATCATGAACCGTTGATCGCCCCGGCACCCGGCTGTCCGGACAACGATCATTTTTATTACAAGGAGAAAAAACTTTCCTTTACGAAAACGGAAGAAGTATATAAAAGAGCACAGCAGATGGCGAAAAAAGGCCGGGCCATGACGTTCCAGTGGCGGGGAGGCTATCTGACCAGAGAAGTCTTGCAGGAACTGTTGGAACTGATCCGCAAGGCAGGCGAGGAGCGGCAGAAGACCGCCCGGATCAGCTTCAACTGGCCACAGGCGGTCATTCATTTCAGCTATGTGGAAAATGCAGGCATCCCGGAGCCGGAGGTCGTCATGGAAGACGCCAACGAAGGAGAACAGTTCGACACCGGGGAATAAAGGTATGGGATGATGTCAGGATCAAGAATTCTCCGACTTCAATGCGCACTCCCGGAATAACGCATTGACGGCCAGCTTATAGTCGCTGGCATCTGTGGCTTTGCGGATCTTTTTTACGTATTTGTCCGGAGATTCGAAGCTGTGGCTTAAGAAAGTCCAGAGATCCTTCATCTTATAGAGCGTATTGGTATCGCCGGACATGATCTCCTGATAACCGGTCAGGAGGGAAGTGTGGAATTCCTTCAGGACAGCCAGCCGCTCTTCACAAGACGGCAGCGCAACACTCTCCGTGGAGGCAGCCTTCAATTCCTGCAATAATCCCGGATTCTGCAAAATTCCCCGGCCGATCATGACCGTATCGATACTGGGAAGCTTCGTAAGAATCTGCGTTAGCGACTCCGGAGAGGTAATATCCCCGTTATAGCACAGCGGACATTGCAGGGCTTCCACCGCCTCTGCGAAAGCTTCCAGATGGGGTGTCCCCTTGTAACCTTCCTTTTGCAGTCTGGGGTGAATGATCAGTTCCTTCATGGGGAATTTTTGATATATTTTAAGCAGTGGAGCCCATTCATCCATGTAGTCCATGCCGATGCGGGTCTTGATGGAGATTTCCAGTGGACATTTTTCGAAGATCTCGTCCAGAAAATCCTCCAGTTCCCGGGGCGTGCCTAAGAAGCCGGCACCACGGTTTCTTGCCACCACCGTCCCGGAAGGACAGCCCAGATTCAGATTGACCTCGTGGTAGCCATATCCGGCCAGCTGCTCTGCCAGCGACAGAAAATCCTCCACCTTATTGGTCAGGATCTGCGGTACGGTGTACATGCCCACATTATGTTCCGGAAGCACATCGTTGCGTTCTCTGCTGTTCATGTGCCGATTGGAGATAAAAGGGGTAAAATATTTGTCCATGCCGCCGTAACAGCGGTTCCAGTTAGTGCGGAAATTATAAGTGGTCAGTCCCTCCATGGGGGCAAGATAATATTTCATAAAAAATGTATGCCTTTCCGTAACCTGCAAGCGTTCCGTTGCATTCCGGCGTATGCTTTCGCAGATTGTACTTTGTATCGGGTGTTTTGCCAAATCCCTTATTCAGAGATATTCTCAATAACGGGATTGCCCTTTACATGATTATAAACAGTTACTATTATAATAGAGATAGTAAAAATTGCAAAGAAAACCGCAAAGATCCAAAAAGAAAGCGGCTGGAAGAAGGAATAAAGATCATGACTGAAAAAACAGAAAATAATACCATAAACCTAACCACCAACGAACGCACCCAGCAGGAGATCACCATCTCCGGCAACCCCGGGAAACCGGTCGGGGAGGATGGGGAGAAGATGCTGCGCCGCATGAACGAAAGTCACTACGCAGTGACCGGCTGGGCGCTGGAACACTGGAAGATCCGGGAGAATGACCGGATTCTGGACATCGGCTGCGGTGGAGGAGCAACTTTGAAACGCATGAGTGAAGAGGTGCGTGACGGACATCTGACCGGAGTGGATTATTCCGCCACTTCACTGGAGCTTTCCGGGAAAACCAATGCAGAAGCACTGCAGCAGGGAAAAATGGATCTCGTGGAAGCCTCAGTGGAAAAACTGCCCTTTGCGGACAATGCTTTTGACAAGATCATTACGGTGGAAAGCTTTTATTTCTGGCCGGATCCCGCGGAGAATCTGAAAGAAGTCTACCGGGTATTGAAGGAGCAGGGAACCTTTTTACTGGTGGCCGACATTTACCAGAAGGAGAATCTGCCGGAACAGGTACGGGAAAACATTCAAAGATTCCATCTGTTTAATCCCACACCGGAAGAATTCCGGGAACTGCTGGAAAATGCAGGATTTGAAGAGGTACGGATTCACTTAAAAGACGGCGAGGACTGGATCTGCGCGGAAGGGCACAAATAAGCAGTAGAACCCTTCGGAAAAACGCAAAAACCGGGTGGAAGTCCGAAACGGAACACGCTAGAATCAGAAACATAGAAAATGTCAAAGTATCCATGAAAATATTCAAAGGAGAAAACAATAACCATGTATAATCAGAATTATAAAGTAGAAATTCCCCAGTTCCCGGACCGGGAGGTGTCCATAGCAGAATACGGCGCGAAGAGCGGCGATTTGCAGATCGAGACCGGCAGACACAATGCGGAGGCCATTAACCGCGCGATCTGCGAAGTGTCGGAGCAGGGGGGCGGTACGGTAAGAGTTCCCGCAGGCATCTGGGCGGTGGCTCCGCTCCGGCTGTTAAGCGGTGTCAATCTTCATCTGGACAGTCAGGCTATGTTAAAATTCATCAAGTCCAAAGAGGACTATCCGCTGCGGATCACCAGCTATGAAGGTCAGGACTGCATTCGCACCGTATCTCCCGTTACCGCGGAAAATGCAGAAAATATCGCCATTACCGGAGAAGGCATCATTGACGGCAGCGGTGATAAATGGCGTCCGATCAAGAAGTTTAAGATGACGGAAAAGCAGTGGGATGCGTTGTTTACCATCAGTCCTTATGTGTTAGAGACGAAAGAAACAGCGATCTGGATGCCCACAGAGTCGATTTTAAAAGGAAATCACCACAACATTCAGGGAAACACCGAGGAAGCACTGGCTGCCGCGGCACCCTATTACGATTTTTACCGCCCGGTGATGATCAGTCTGCGCCATTGCAAAAATGTGCTTCTGCAAGGCGTAACGTTCATGAACTCTCCGGCATGGAATATCCACCCCTATTTCTGCGAGAACCTTACGGTGGAGCATATACAGGTCCGCAATCCTTATTATGCCCAGAACGGTGACGGCATTGATGTGGAGTCCTGCACTAATGTGCATATTCATCACAGTGTTTTTGAGACCGGAGATGATGCCATCTGCATGAAGTCCGGCAAAAATGCCATTGCCCGCAAGATTCAGGGGCCCTGCAGCAATGTTTACATCCATGACTGTCTGGTGAACGAAGGCCATGGCGGCTTCGTCATCGGCAGTGAGATGTCCCGCGGAGTAAAGGATATTCTGGTGGAGAACTGTACTTTCGTGGGAACCGATGTGGGTGTCCGCATGAAGAGTGCGCTGGGCCGCGGCGGCGTGGTGGAAAATATCACTCTCCGCAATATCCATATGAGCGAGATCAAGGGCGAGGCAGTAATCCTGACCATGTCCTATGTGCTCAATTCCCTGAACCGGGAAGAGACCATTGCCATGGAAAATGAGGACGACATCCCGTATTTCAGAAATCTGCAGATGGAGAATATTGAAGTCACCGGCTGCAGACAGTTCACAAAGATCGAGCCTTTACAGGGCAGGCCGGAGACAATTCAAAATGTAGTCATTAACGGACAGAAGCTGGCATAAGTGCCAGGACTGGAACACAGATTTCCGGTGCCGGAGAAGAAAATTTTGAAACACAGTATCAGGAGGTAATGATTATGCCATGTACAACCATATTAGTAGGAAAAAAGGCATCTTATGACGGTTCCACCATGATCGCCCGGAATGACGATTCTCCTTCGGGGCAGTTCACACCGAAGAAATTCGTTGTGGTGCATCCGGAAGAACAGCCGAAAAAATACAAATCCGTGCTTTCCCATGTGGAGATCGATCTGCCGGAGGATCCCATGCGTTATACCGCAGTCCCCAATGCACTGGACGGAGAGGGTATCTGGGCAGCGCACGGTGTCAATGCGGCAGGTGTGGGCATGACGGCCACAGAGACCATCACTTCCAATGCCAGAGTTCTGGGAGCGGATCCACTGGTGGAATATGTTCCGGCGAAGGATGGTGTGGAAGAGATATCCGGCGGCATCGGCGAGGAGGACATTGTGTCTCTGGTGCTTCCTTACATTCACAGTGCCAGAGAGGGTGTCACACGTCTGGGAAGCCTGTTGGAGAAATACGGTACCTACGAGATGAACGGTATTGCTTTTTCCGATAAAAACGAGATCTGGTGGCTGGAGACCATCGGCGGCCATCACTGGATCGCCCGGAGAGTGCCGGACGACGCTTATGTGGTGATGCCGAACCAGTTCGGAATCGATGCCTTTGATCTGGAAGATGCGCTGACGGAGCAAAAGGAGCATATGTGTTCCGCGGATCTGAAAGAATTTATTGAAAAGAACCACCTGGATCTGTCACAGGACGGCAGTTTTTCCGCCAGAGATGCCTTTGGAAGCCATGACGATTCCGACCATGTATACAATACCGCAAGAGCCTGGTATATGCTGCGGACCCTGAATCCCCGTACAAAGGTCTGGGATGGCCCGAATGCAGAGTACACACCGTTTTCCGATGATCTGCCCTGGTGCATGGTGCCTGAGAAGAAGATCACGGTGGAGGACGTAAAATACGTGCTGTCTTCCCATTATCAGGGAACACCCTATGATCCTTATGCTTCGTATGGGGATAAAACTATGTGTGGAGCCTATCGTTCCATCGGCATCAACCGCAATGACGTCATGACCCTGATCCAGATGCGTCCGGAGGGAGAGCCGGTTCAGTGGCTGGCGCTGGCCTCTAATGCCTTTAATGTACTGGCACCTTTTTATACCGGCATCGATAGGACACCTGAGTACCTGTCAGCGACCACCGGAAAAGTATCCACGGAGAACTTCTACTGGATGAGCCGTATGATCGCAGCCATGGCAGATGCTTCTTACAACAAATCCGTGTTCCACATTGAGCGCTATCAGGAAAATGTGGCGGCGAAGAGCCATGTGATCCTGAATCGCTACGATGCATTGCTGGCGCAGGAGAACGAAGAGGACAAATGTAAGAAATTGCAGGAAGAAGCCAACGAAAAGACGGCCCAAATGCTGCGGGAGGCAGCAGCTGACACGCTGGACAAGGTACTGTACGAACTTAGCGGACAGATGAAAAATGCCTATGCCAGATCGGATGCGTAAACAATCATCCAGGTGGAAACTTCATGATCTGAATGAAGAGAAAGGAAAACAGCAGATTCTCCAAAAGAGTCTGCTTTTTTTGTGTTTATGAAAATATCTCATTGACAAATTGAAATTGGCTCCATATAATTACCAAAGATAATTACCAGTGGTAACTATAAAGACAATTAAAGAATAGAAAAAAGATATCAGAGAGGAAAAAGAATGACGGTTCAGACCATAAAACGAATGTTGGATGCCTGTTATCAGGCAAAACGGATCCGGGAGATGCTTCCGGCGCTGCCCTCAGGCGTGACACCTTCTTATATTCATTTCCTGGATGTGATCCAGATCATGGAGAGGCAGGGGGTTGCTGTGAAGATTTCAGATATCAGTGACTATCTGAATATCCCCCGTCCCGGCGTGACACGGACAGTAAAAGAAATGGAAGAAAAGGGGTATCTGCGGAAAGCCAATGCGGCGGAAGACGGCAGGATCACCTATATTTCTCTGACAGAAGAGGGACGAAAACTGTCGGAAAAATATAATGAGAATTATTTTGCCGGTCTGGCACCGTATCTGGAGAGCATTTCCGAAGTAGATGCGGAAGCTATGATACACGCCATAGAGACTTTTTATCAGGTGATGTGCGAGAGGAGAGAGTATTTTGAAAAATAAAGAAAATGACATGATGGATTTTACACAGGGAAGTATTTTGAAAAAATTACTTCGCTTCATGGTTCCTATTTTGGGAGCACTGATCTTACAGGCGGCCTACGGTGCAGTGGATCTGCTGGTAGTGGGACGTTTCGGCTCCACCTCCGGACTTTCCGGTGTATCCACCGGCAGTCAGGTGCTGAATCTGGTGACCTTTGTGGTGACTCAGCTGGCCATGGGTATCACCGTGCTGATCGCACGGTATCTGGGAGAGAAGAAGGAGGAGCAGATCGGCAGTATCATCGGCGGCGGAACCGTTGTATTTGCAGTGATTTCACTGGTGTTGTTCGTGGTCATGGTTGGTTTTGCCCGGCCTATTGCAGTTCTTATGCAGGCGCCGGAAGAGGCTGTAGGGCTGACCGCAGCCTACATCCGGATCTGCGGTGCGGGAATCTTTTTTATCGTGGCATATAATGTATTGTCCGCGATCTTTCGAGGACTTGGCGACAGCAATTCACCGCTGCTTTTTGTCTTCGTGGCATGCATTGTCAATGTCGTGGGTGATCTGGTGCTGGTGGCAGGACTGGGCATGGATGCCATGGGAGCAGCGCTGGCTACTGTTTTTGCACAGGCATTGAGCGTAGTGTTTGCAATTGTACGCCTTGTGAAAAAGGGGCTGCCCTTTACCATTACCGGATACGATTTCCGTTGGAATCCCCAGTGCGGTAAATTCCTGCAGATTGGTCTGCCGTTAGCTTTGCAGGAGTGTCTGACGCAAGGCTCTTTCCTGGCACTGTGTGCCTTTGTCAACCGCCTGGGACTGGAAGCTTCCTCTGGCTACGGCGTGGCATGCAAAATCGTTAACTTTGCCATGCTGATCCCCGGTGCACTGATGCAGTCCACTTCTTCTTTCGTGTCACAGAATGTAGGTGCCGGAGAACAGAAGCGGGCGAAGAAGACCATGTTCACCGGTATCGGCATCGGACTTTTGGTGGGATGCTTTGCCTTTTCACTGGTGTTCTTCCGGGGGGATCTGCTGGCAGGTATCTTCTCCGCGGATGCGGCAGTGGTGCAGAGAGGATATGAGTATCTGAAAGGTTTCGCACCGGAGACACTATTGACTGCTGTGCTGTTCAGCATGATGGGATATTTTAACGGTAATGGCAAGACCGTGTGGGTCATGCTTCAGGGACTGATCCAGACACTTCTCGTCCGACTTCCTTTCGCTTACTATATGAGTATCCAACCGGACGCAAGTCTCACCAATATCGGCCTCGCAGCCCCCATCTCTACTGCAGTGGGCATTGTTCTGAATGTGGCTTTTTTTCTCTATTTGGAACATGCTGCCAAGCGTAGTTAATTGAGAGTTACGCGGGCAATGAGCCGCGCATAGGCATAGTGAGGACAGCGATGGGCGCTTGCGCACAAATCGCTGTCTTATTCGATACGCGGGGCATAATCATCAAATTTAGTCAATTAAGCCCCGGCAGTCTTACGATACGCGGGGCTTAATTATCAAATATTGTGCGTAACGCCCCATACCTTGGTTTAAGGATACAGAGAAGCTTGTTCCTATCACCTGTGTCCACGCTGAGGCGGAAGGTTTCCAGCAGAAAAGGACTGCTCCCCCGGGCGTAGATGCGGCGGAGACTGTGAGATTTTCTTAGAAAGTGGTTAAGCCGCAGGGGCAACGCGAACACGATGTTCGCGTTAGCCGGTAAGCGACATGGATGGCAGCGTAAAGGCGGCCCCGTCATGATGAGAAACACTTGACCACTTTCCTTTAGAAAATCCACAGTTGTAGCTAGCATCCGAGTCCGGGGGGCAGTCCTTTCTGCGTGGGGGCTATGGCAACCCTACGTTACGAGCCATGTCCCCAATTCATAAATGTTTCGCAAAGGGCACTCCACATTTGTTGGCAGTTCTCTGCAATGAGCCACGCTATTCATAAGATTGTCAGCAAAAACGCTGCAAATCCTATGATCAATTTTCTGTTTTCATTCGTCGTTTCGCCTCATACATTTTGGCATCGGCCTCCCGGACCATATCGTCCATGGAACGAGGCATATTATGGGTCAGTACGGAATATCCCATGGCTACAGTAATGGGATGCTCGGAACCGTCAGGAAGCTTCAGAGTTCCCAGAGACGCTTCGAAATCTCTTTGCAGCTTGAGAAATTCTTTTTCAGAATCGGATACGGTCGACAGGAATACGAACTCATCTCCGCCGATCCGGTAACATTTTCCTAAGGAACCGAGATGTGCCGACAGAGTATCCGCTACCCTGCAGATCAATTTATCACCGCTTTGGTGACCGTAGGTGTCGTTCACATATTTGAGGCTATTCACATCGTACAGTGCCAGCAACACATGAAAATTATGGGATGCGTCCAGTCTTTTCAATTCTTCCATATAGGAAGTACGGTTCAGCAGGTCGGTCAGACCGTCGCGATAAGCCAGGCGGCTGAGCAGCTGCATGCGAACCCCTTCCTGATAGTTGGTCATGAGGCGCAGGGTAACCTGGACTGCTTCCATGATCAGGAACATAAGTACACCGATCCGTGTGAAGAAGCTGGTCTCGGGAGCACTGCCGAACCATAGCAGCAGGATATCCAGTAGAACGCCAAAGCACAGACACAGAATTCCAAGGTTATGATATAGATTGTGCTTCAGATGCTGCCTTTGATTCTGATAAAACCCCTTGCCGATGGCATAGATAACAAGTGCGATCAGAATGCCAAAAGTAATATGGGTCAGACGAAGACTTTCATGGAAGTCCTTGAGACCGGTCAGATTCAGGCAGAAACGTATACTGAAATCCATGACACTGATCAGGCATACTGTCTGTACCATCACAGGGGAGTACTCTGTATACATTTTGCCAAGGTACAGAAACAGTGGAATGGTGATCAGCATCATAAAAAGTTCCGCAATTGTATGATAAATATGGCTGTTACGCAGGATCAGTTGCAGCATACGGTTATCTGCCAACATAAAGATACCGGTATTCAGAGCAAATAATCCCAGATAAAGCATCTCACTGCCGATGATGTGCTTCTTGTGTAATGGCAGATAAAACAGGATAAATGCCAGACCAAGATGGGCGATCAGGAAGCTGATGCCGAATCCGGGTGCCTTGTCGCGGATGCGGCTTATCAGGATATCTTCACTACGTCCCAGGTACATATGATTGATCTTGCCACTGCCGTCTCCGTAAGGATTATCGATCACCAGGGTGAGCGTGCACCCGGAATCTTCCCGGTAGATCGGCAGAGAGACATAAGAGGCTCCCGGTGTCTTGCCGAAGAAAACTCTCTCTGGCTGCATGGTCTCATAGATCAGCCGGTCGTCTATCAGGATCGTCACATTGGAACTTTTATAAAAAAAGAAAAGTGCCATGTCGTGAGTCAGCGCAGGAAGCTTCTTGGTCACTGTGCAGGTGCCGCTGATATGGGAAAAATCAACGGGGCTTCCATCGGAGGTGGTCCAGCCTTCTGAAAAGTCAATATAATCCGATATTGCCGGCTCACGGTTCTGCCTGGGCAGACTGTAGTACAGTACCGTAAAAATCACAGAACACATGATCAGGAAAAACAGTCCACGTGTAATGGAATATGAAGTTTTGTGATTGTTCGTGTTAGTATTCATATGAATTATATTATAGTAATCAGGTACCATAAAAGTCAATGTCTGTGTTGGGCAGATCAATGTCAAAGATAAAAAAACGTTGCAATGGGTGAAAAAGTATGCTATTGTGATTTTGTTGCCGCTTTAGCGCGGTAAAGATTTACTCTGGAGAGTCCTTCCACGGAAAGCAATTTTCATATTTCCGTATAGAAGGCGCCGAAGGTGTACGGCAGTAAAGCTGCCAATCTCTCAGGCAAAAGGACAGAGCATCTATATGCTTATTCCCATTCTCTTCGGAAGAAATCAATCTACGATAGGACGTCACAAGAGGTGACGGAAGGAGAGGGAATATGTTAGACATGATTAGTAACTTTCTGACCACAGTGGATGATTTCGTCTGGGGCATCCCCCTGATCGTCCTCATTCTGGCTACGGGCCTTTTTCTCACAGCCAGACTTCGTTTTTTGCAGATCACGAAGCTTCCCCATGCAATCAAACATTTAATTGCCAATGAAAAGTCGGGCGAAGACGGCGAAGTATCCAGTTTCGCGGCACTGTGTACGGCATTGTCCGCTACCATCGGAACCGGTAATATCGTTGGTGTGGCAACGGCTATTGTAGCAGGCGGCCCCGGAGCTTTGTTCTGGATGTGGATCGCTGCGCTGGTAGGTACGGCTACGAAGTATTCCGAGTGTCTGCTGGCGGTGAAGTATCGTGTGGTAGCAGAGGACGGACACATCATCGGTGGACCCTTCTACTATATCGAAAACGGTATGGGCAAGAGCTGGAAATGGCTGGCGAAGATCTTCGCTTTTATGGGTGTATGCGTAGGATTGTTCGGTATCGGAACTTTTACCCAGATCAACGGTATCACCAGTGCGGTACATAATTTCTTCGATGCAAATAATGCACATACCGTACAGCTCTTCGGCATGGACTATTCCTGGAGCGTGGTGATCTCCGGAATCCTTTTGACCATCTGCGTGGCACTGGTTGTTATCGGTGGATTAAAGCGTATCTCCACCGTGGCACAGGTCATCGTTCCTTTTATGGCAGTGACTTATGTAGTAGCCTGTCTGTTAGTATTGATCTTTAATGTAACTGCCATTCCGGCAGCTATCGTAACCATTGTACAGAGTGCGTTTGGTATGCGTGCCGTAGCCGGCGGTGCTTTGGGAGCGGTTATCATGGCAATGCAGAAGGGTATTGCGAGAGGTATTTTCTCCAACGAAGCCGGTATCGGTAGTGCACCGATCGCAGCGGCTGCAGCGCAGAACGACTCTCCTGCCAAACAGGGTCTGATCTCAATGATGGGTACCATCATTGATACTCTGATCATTTGTACCATGACCGGTCTTACGATCGTAATTACCGATTCCTGGAACGTAGGTCTGGACGGCGTGGATGTTACCACCAGAGCTTTCCAGCAGGGGCTGCCTTTTAACAGCTTTATTGCATCCTTTATCCTGATGGTATGCCTGGTATTCTTTGCATTTACCACGATCCTCGGTTGGGATTACTACAGCGAGAGATGCCTGGAATACCTGATCGGTCAGAAGCCGAAGGCAATCAAAGTATACCGTTGGATCTACATTGCCTGCGTATTCATCGGACCCTACATGACTGTTAAGGCAGTATGGACCATCGCAGATATCTTCAACGGTCTGATGGCGATCCCGAATCTGATCGCACTGTTGGCATTAAATGGTGTTGTGGTGGCTGAGACCAAGAAATACCTTGACAATGCCAAGAAAAAGTTTTAAAAAAGTTCTGTAGCCCTATCACGCGGGAAAATCTATATTTTTCCCGGAAGTGTAGAAGTGAGGAACTATATGAAAGATCTTACAAAGGGCAGACCGTCAGTTTTGATACTGACGTTTGCCCTTCCTATTTTTTTGGCCAATTTATTGCAACTTACTTACAGTCTGGCAGATACCCGCATCGTAGGTACTTTTCTGGGAGATAATGCCCTGGCGGCAGTGGGGGCCACGACGACGCTGAGCAATCTGATCGTACAATTCCTGATGGGAATGTGCAATGGCTTTGCTATTATTTCGGCACAGTGCTTCGGAGCGAAGGATATGGACAGATTGCGCAGATCCTTGGGCAATTCTCTGGTGCTTGGCCTATTGGCAGCTGTGGTACTGACGATAGGAGGGCTTGTATTTTTGCAGCCGATCCTCAGATTCCTGAATGTGCCGAAAAATCTGCTGAACACAGCAACACAGTATGTATCCGTGATCATAGCGGGACTTGTTGTTACATTACTATATGATGTATTAGCGGCGACCCTAAGAGCAATCGGAGATACCGTGACCCCGCTGATCGTGCTGGCGGTGTCGGTGGTGCTGAATATCGGAGGAGATCTGCTTCTGATCGTGGTGCTGCATATGGGAGTGCTGGGCGCTGCAGTTGCTACTGTGCTGTCGCAGCTGATCGCTGTGGTGGTGTGTGCGATCTATCTGTGGAAAAAGTATGAAATTCTGCGGATACGTGTGAATGATCTGAAGCTGCAGGATGCCGGAATGCTCCGCAATATGTTAAGCTCCGGCCTTTCCATGGGGTTCATGAGCTCACTGGTCAATATCGGTACATTGACATTGCAGACCTCCATCAATAAGCTGGGACAGAATATTATCATTGCCCATACGGCAGCCCGCAAGATCTCCGAGATCTTCATGATCATGTTCAGCGTCTTCGGTCAGACCATGGCGACCTATTGCGGACAAAATCTGGGAGCCGGCAAAATCGAACGGATCCGCAGAGGAATCCTGTTGGCAACCGGTTATACCTGCATCTGGTGTACGCTTAATATTGTGACTGCTTATACCATCGGTGACTGGCTGGTATGGCTGGTCACGGGCAGTGAAAACCCGGAAGTGGTCTACAATGCAACGTTATATCTCAAGGTAGATACTTTGTTCTATTATGTGACGGCGGTAATCTGTATTGTGAGAAATGCCATGCAGGGGTTGGGAGAACGTATTGTACCGCTGATCTCCAGCTCACTGGAAATGATAGGGAAAATTGTGATCGCGGCGACGCTGGTTCCCATGTTCGGATACCCGGGTGTCATCGCGGCGGAGCCTATTGTGTGGTTTATCATGATCATTCCGCTATTGATAAAGATACTGCGTATGCCGGTCTGGAAGCAGAAAACTTAACTGTTTCGTAAACAAAAAGAGATATTTTCACTTAACGTTAAGGAAAAATGACCAAATTTAACAATAAAATACTTGTAATTTTGTCGAATTGTATTACTATATGGAAAATGTTACAATGAATTCACTGAGAAAATACTTAAACGTTTTCGAGATGGATCGAATGTGATAAAGTCTTTTACAGAAAGGCAGATGTGGTAAGCATGAAGAAGACAGAGAATAAGAAAACGAAAGTAAAAGGGAACAAAAAGCCATTTTTCACAATTTCCAAAAAGATACTGGCGTTGAGCCTTCTGCCGATGATCATTGTATGTGCACTGGTGGCTACGGTGGGGGCCAAAGCATTAGAGACCGGAATTGAGAAACAGATTGAGCAGTCTCTGCAGATCGTTGGTGTCAGTGTGGATGAAACCTACACGAATCTGTATGAAGGCGATTACACCAGAGATAAGGGAGGCAAGGTGCGCAAGGGCGGCACATCCATTTCCGGGGAGACACAGTTGATCGATGGATTGCAGGAGAAGACAGGCTTCCAGGTGTCTTTTCTGTATGGAAATATGCGTCTGATCACGACATTGACCAAGCCGGAAGGAGGACGTATTAACGGTACGGCGCTGGAAGACGATGTCTATGCACAGATTCAGACTGGGGAGGCTTTGTTCCTGACGGACTGCAACATTTCCGAGGTAGATTATTATGTATATTATCAGCCATTGATCAATTCTGATGGCTCTGTGATCGGTGCCATCGAAGTGGCGACGCCGATGCAGAATGTCAAGGATACAATCTCGATGCAGGTGAAGGATATTATTCTGATTGCTGTGGCATGTGTTCTTGTGGCGGCAACGCTGGTAAGCGTATTATCCCGTAGCATGGTGAAGACCATGAAGAAGACGAAGCATTTCCTAGGCAGGATCGTGAACGGAGAACTGGATGCAGAACCGGATGAAAAGCAGTGCCGTAAAAAGGATGAACTTGGAGATGTATATCGTATTTCTGTAAAACTGCAAAAAACTCTCCGTTCGATCGTAACAGAGATCAAGGATTCCGCGGATGATCTGACAGCATCTTCCAACAAACTGATCAAGATGGCACAGGATACCCAGGAATCTGTGAATGATGTATACCATGCTGTCGGCGAGATATCAGACGGCGCAAGGAATCAGGCCAATGAGACAACGGATGCTAATGAAAATGTAGTGCGTATCGGCGAGCAGATCGAATATATATCTGAGGAAGTAAAATCTCTGACGGATTATGCCGGCAGGATGGCAGAAGCAGAGAAAGCCTCCGAAGAGATCATGAAGGAACTGAACGGCTCCAACGAGAGCACCAAGGAATCTGTCCTGCGGGTAGCGGAACAGATTACGGATATGAACGGAGCAATTCAGAATATCACCAAGGCAGTATCCATGATTCAGGATATTGCGGACGAGACAGATCTGCTGTCACTGAATGCCAGCATTGAAGCAGCCAGAGCCGGAGAAGCGGGAAGAGGTTTTGCAGTGGTAGCAGAGCAGATCAGCAAGCTGGCTGACCAGTCTAAGCGCTCCGCAACCGAGATCGAGCAGATCATCCAAAATATCATGGAGTCTTCCGGCAGAATGGTGGAGATCATGGGTGAAGTGGAAGCCAACATGAATCACCAGCAGAGCAAGTTAGAGGAGACCGGTGTGAAGACTGCGGCAGTAGCGGATGGTGTGGAGAATTCCCTGCAGCATATCGGCGGTATCCGGGAGAAGATGGATGTCTTAGGACAGTCCGGAAGCGCGATCCGTGATGTAGTGGAAGGATTGTCGGCAATCTCCGAACAGAATGCAGCATCCGCAGACAGTACCATGCAGGCGGCTCATGGCATGAGTGATACCATGACAGAACTGATGAATTCTTCTGAGAACCTGTTGGCATTAGCGGATAAGCTGGAAAAGGTACTGGATGTTTTCAAGGTATAAAGAGGGTGCTGGAAGCTGTCCGGCAGGGAGATAACATATAAATGACAGAAAATGCAGTCCGTTTTTCATAGAAAACCGGACTGCATTTTCGTGTGCTTTATTGACGGGGATACCATCATGAATTACAATATAAGGGATGTGAGGAATTACGTTATGAATTTAAGGTCTTTCACCCACTTATGAGCAAGCTCATATGGGCTTAGACTTTTTGAGCCTGGCATAATATCATACGGGAGAGAAGGAGAATGCAAATGAAAGAGTTGGAACGAAGTAACCGGGTAGCCATGATAGCACATGGTGTGATCAATGCATGTATGCTTTTCATTAGCGTGATCGGATTTGTTGAACACACAGTGTCGGTTCCGGTATTGGCAGTGCTGATGCTTCTTGGGATCATACCGGTTCTTGCAGAATTTATTTGCTGGAAGAGGGATCATGCGACCAAAGCTATAAAACATCTGTCACTGATCGGATTTGCGTTGTTTTATACGGTGCTGCTTTTTACGGCACAGTGCAATATGGTGTATGCATTTGTAATTCCCATGATGTTTGCAGTCATGCCTTATCATGATGTCAAGGCATTTGCACTTATTAATGTGGGGACGGTGGTAGAGAATATCCTGGTGGTGCTCCTGGGAGCCACACAAGGGGGATTTGGCTATCTGGGGCAGGACGCAGGATTTATACAGATTTCGGTAATGATTCTGCTGTGCATTACATCCATCTATGCTACCATATCCAACCAGAAGAACACCGATGAAAATATAGAGAGCATTACAGCTGCGCAGGACCGCGCGGAAGCAACCTTACGTGAGGTCATGGAAATGAGCAGCCGGATGGAGACTTCAGTAGCTGATATCACAGCGGAATTGAATAAACTGGAAACTGCTTTTGACAGTACCAAAACAGCCATGGAGGAGGTGTCTGCAGGTTCCGGGGAGTCTGCAGCGGCGATTCAGCAGCAGACGTCCCAGACGGAGGCTATTCAGGAAAAAGTAAATACTGTGGGTGAAGTGGCAGAGACGATCGGAAGCAATATGGAACATACGATAGAAATGCTGGATGCCGGAAAAGAAGAGATGACAGGTCTGAAGGAGCAGGCAGAGGATTCTGCAAGAAACAGTGAACTGGCGGCACAGAAGCTGGAAACGCTGGATCATTATATGCAGGAGATGCATTCCATCGTGGAAATCATCAGCAAAATAGCTAATCAGACCAGTCTTCTGGCGCTGAATGCCAGCATAGAAGCAGCCAGAGCCGGTGAAGCCGGCCGCGGTTTCTCCGTAGTGGCGACGGAGATTTCGGGAATGGCCACCCAGACAAAGGATGCTACCGGCAACATCGCGGAGTTGATCCAAAATGTATCCGGAGCGATTGGAGAAGTGGTGACGGTCATCCGTCAGATGATAGACGGTATCGGCAGCCAAAGGGAAGGAACGATGCGTGCGGCGGACAGTTTCACGGCAATTGAAGACAGCAGCTATACGATCGTGGATAATCTGGGTGAGATGCTTCAGACAGTAGAAGCTCTGAAAACAGCCAACCAGGAGATCGTGGATTCCATTCAGACAATCTCAGCGACTACGGAAGAAGTGTCTGCCCATGCCAGTGAGACACTGGAAGCGGAAGAGAGAAACAGAGAGATTCTGCAGAAAATTACTGAAAATATGAATTCTATGGTAAAAAAATAAGTAACAGTTCCTGTGACAGAACGGACAGGATAGAAACAGGAGTGACAGAATATGCATGACAACGGGGTGACTTTACAGAAAAAGGTGTTACAGAATCTGGATATACCGTATTCGTATGAACTGGCAAAACGAATGGAACAATACCGGTCACATCCGACACTGGGGTATCGCCCGGCGGGTTCTAAGGCAGAATTTGAGACCGGAGAGATGCTGAAGACAGAAATGGAAAAAATCGGACTGTCTGAGGTTATAAAGGATGCTGTGACGGTAGACGGCTGGGAATTTCATAAGGCAGCGTTGAGCTACACGAATGCGGCCGGGGAGACCGTGTCAGCAGAGCTGGGAGCCTATCAGACAACCTTTGTCACCGATGGTCCCAAGGAATTTTCCATGATGTATCTGGGAAAAGGAACGGAGACGGACTATCAGGGAAAGGATGTCAGGGATAAGCTGGTATTGGTGGAGATCAACCAGAGAGATGAGTGGTGGATCAATTATCCGGTATACCAGGCACATCTGAAAGGAGCTGCAGCCCTGATCGCAGTGCAGAGCGGCGGCTACGGCGAAATCGACGATGAAGCTCTGAATGCACAGGATATCGCCGGACCGGAGGATGCTCCCGCTTTTTCCATTTCCAGAAAAGATGCGGCCGGCCTGCTGGAGCTGCTGCGTGATCAGGAGGAAATAACGGTCACCTTTGATGCGGAATCCAGGGTGACCAGGAACTGCACGACTTATAATATTGTGGGAAGGATTCCCGGAAAACATCCTGACCGCATGGTGCTTTTGTCTGCACACTATGATTCCTATTTTGACGGATTCCAGGATGACAATACAGCGGTCGCCTTGATGTTTGGTATTGCAAAGGCGTTGCGGGACAGTGGCTTCCAACCGAACAATACCATAGTGATCTGTGCCATGGCATCCGAGGAATGGGGCGTGGTGGATTCCAATTTCGACTGGTCCACAGGAGCTTATGAGCAGATATTCACCGCACATCCCGAATGGGTGGGCAAGGTGATCGCAGATCTGAACTTTGAGCTTCCTGCGTTAGCGCATGGTACCAGAGCGAGGATCCGCAGCTGCTATGAATACGTCAGCTTTCTGGAGGAATATCTGGCGGATCTGCCGAATCTGACGATAGCCTATCCGGAAGAGACAGCAGTGACATCTCCGATCGAGACCTGGTCGGATGATTTTTCCATGGCGATCGCAGGTGTACCGTCCATGGTAAATGATTTCACCGGCGGAAGCTTTATGGAGACCCACTACCATTCTCAGTTCGACAATGATGAGTTTTATGATGAACAGGTATATCGTCTGCATCACGAGCTGTTTGCTCTGTTGATCCTGGCACTCGATGAAACGGCAGTGGTACCGTTGCAGTTTTCACCGGTGGTGCAGCGGATTCGCAAGGGCTTGGAACAGTGTCGGGAAATCTGCTACCGCGCCGATGTGGCGGGGCAGCTGGGAGAGAAAAAACGGGTTTTGCTTGAAAAAATTGAGGAACTGGAGATTTTAAGTGACCGGGCACTCAGAAGATGCCGGGAGGAATATGAAGCGGTAGAGGAATACAACCGTAACTACAAACAGTTGCTTAGAGATGGAAAATACGACGAGGCGGAGAAACTTTTCCGGCAGATCAGACCGCTGGAACAGAAGCTGCTCGCAAGGTTCCAACAGGAGCAGGACGCTTTTGTGCGGATTGACTGGTACGGAAATGTGTTGTATCCTCATGAGATATGCAGTGCAAATCTGAGACTTCTGGGCGGAGCGGTGAGAAATCTGAAGGAACAGAGACTTTCCTCCGCACTTCGTAAGCTTTATCAGGTAGACAACAATGCCTATGCCTTTAATTTTGATGAAGAAGTATATAGGCATTTTACGGATTATGTATTCCATCAGCCGAAGGATCGCCTGAAATGGGGTTACGGAAGGCTGCCGGAGCATGAAAATCTATATGGAACGGTCAAGCAGCTTCTCCAAAAAGAAAAACAACTGGAGATGTTGACAGGATCCGGTATGAAGGAAATGGACTACCGGGAAGAAATTACCAGCCTGGAGCATGCATGCAGCAAGCTTGTGGTCAGCCTGATGAATATCGTGCAACAACTGGAGAGATCTGTGACAGAGATATTCGAATTGTAATGATGGCGAGAGCAGAGCACGGAACGATCCACAGACAACAAAGCTGGGGACTGACATCATCATAATAAGGAGATAACAGTAAATACAATTATGGAAAGTGATAAGTTATATCGTGTGCAGAAGGAAGATCTTCCGAAAGTGGAGAAAATGCTGAATCAGTGCTTTGCACACGATCCGTTGTACGAGACGCTGATTCCGGATCCGGAAGTCCGTAAAAATCTGATGCCGGAGCTGTTTAAATGTGACATGGATGAATTTTATGCGACCTGTGAGATCTTCGCAGACAGCGCGGATCTGAACAGTGTATTGGTGGTATCGGATGAAGCGGAGCCGTACAATGTATTTCAGTTCTATTTTACAGAGGCCATGGCTGCTTTACAGACGGATTCCTATCTGATCAAGGAGGATCCTTCGTTAAAGACATTTCGGAATTTTATGAAGGGTGAGGATTATCTGAATTCCAGCTGGACGGATCAGCTGCATCAGAACCAACGGCTGCACATCATTTATCTGGCAGTGGATCCCACCATGCAGCATCACGGAATTGCAGCGGAGCTTCTGGAGGAAGCCATCGACTATGCCCAGAAGCACAAGCTGATGATCTCCCTGGAGACTCATAATCCAAAAAACGTGGAATTTTATGAAAAATTTGGATTCAAGGTATATGGTGTGATGGAGAAGAATTTCCCGTTAAAGCAATACTGTCTGATCCGTGAAGTACAGTAATATTGCTGAAAATTTCAGAAAAATCCGGAAACGCAACTGCCGGTTGACAAAATTTCAAGGGCACTTGGTAGTTGTCAACCGGCTCTTTTGTTATGATTTTCCTATGTCGACGATCTATGTGTGCACAAGAAAACATTAATAAAAGAAGGAGAGAATGAAAATGATCCTGTCAGAAAAAATAATAATGTTGCGTAAGAAATATGGGTGGTCCCAGGAGGAACTGGCAGAACGCCTGGACATTTCCAGACAGTCTGTATCCAAATGGGAGAGCGGAGCCTCAATCCCGGATCTGGAACGTATTGTCAGTATGAGCCAGTTGTTCGGAGTTACTACGGATTACCTATTAAAAGATGAAATGGAAGAGACGGAATTCACCGATGGAATGACACCGGAGATCACAGAGGGCAAAGTGATCACGGTGGAGGAAGCCAATACGTTTCTGGAAGCTACGAAAAAATATGCTGCCCGGATTGCTCCGGCGGTATCCTTATGTGTGCTCTCTCCTGTTGTATTGTTGTGGTTGTTGGGAATGGCAGGTGCCAAAAGAGGAGCGGTTACAGAAAATGTCGCAGGAGGAATCGGTCTCATCGTACTGTTACTGATGGTGGTAGTTGCGGTAGCGGTATTTCTTCTCACCGGAATCCCGTATAATAAATATGAATATCTGGAAAAAGAAAAGCTGACATTGCAATATGGGGTGTCCGGAATCGTGGAGAAAGCAAAAGAAACATTTGCGGGAACCTACCGGATCTGCATAACCCTGGGTGTTGTATTGTGTATTCTGGGAGTGGTACCGTTGCTGGCAGTATCTATTTTTTTCGGGAATAATGGTTATGCGGTAATCCTTGCTACGGATGCTTTGCTCATTGTAGTGGCGATCGCTGTATGGCTGTTCGTGTGGTCCGGTATTATCTGGGGCGGTTATCAGAAATTGCTTCAGGAGGGGGATTATACTGTGGAGAATAAGGCAGTTAACCGGAAGTATGAGCATGTGACAGCAATTTACTGGTGTGTCTGGACAGCGCTTTATCTGGCCATCAGCCTGCCGACAATGCGTTGGGACATTACCTGGGTCGTATGGCCTGTGGCCGGAGTATTGTATGGGGCACTTCTGGCGTTTCTGAAGATAAAGAATCGGAAAGCAGAGCGCAAATGAGCGGATTGCACGGGGAAATACGGACGGCGTGAAAAAGGAGCGGAATATATGACAGTGGTATGCCTTGTGATACTGGCAGGAATTTTCTGGGGAGATTTTTTCTTAAAAAATTATATAGAGTCGCATGTGGACGAGCGGGAAGAACGAGAGATCTGCAGGGGGGAATTTCTGATCCGCAAGCATCACAACAAAGGCATGATGCTCAATGCCGGACAGAAGAGAAGGCGTCTGGTGGCTGTTGTTTCACTGGCGTTTACACTGATATTGACCGTTGTCTTTATCGTGAGTCTGGGACGTCGAGGCAACAATTTGCTGCGACTGGGACTATCGCTGTTGCTTGGTGGTGCCTTCAGCAATACCTATGACCGCCTTCGCAGAGGTTATGTGGTGGATTACGTGAGCTTCCCGGTGAAATGGCAGGCGTTCCGCAAGATCGTATTCAACTGCTCAGATTTCTGCATTATCATCGGTGCGCTGCTATCGGCACTTGGAATGCTGTAAATTGAGAGTTAGTGAAATGCATTGGCAAAATCCACGAACTCCCGGAGCATGCGATACACATGTCTCGATGTAAG
>OHUA01000113.1_pt1 | contig 43703 bp, 43 predicted proteins | sample 1579051 | NCBI WGS metagenome assembly OHUA01 (sample SAMEA3879559, study PRJEB24766) | human gut metagenome | biome: human-associated habitat; feature: feces | place: USA | collected 1985/1987 | reverse complement strand
TGCCGATTGCCGGATACTTGTGCTCAACAATAGTACCGTCAAAGTCTACTGCTATAGTCATTGTGTGTATTATTTCTTGTAAATTATATAAATTATAATTGCTTAAATTACTCTGTCTTATTTAAATTTAGGAAGATATGTCATTGATGTTAATTTTGTAAGATTATGCGTCAACAATCATGGAGATAACAAGTGAGCGTCATATTCCTTGTTGCCGGACATCAGCTGCTTCATTGTAGTTGAGACATATTCCTCCACGTTAAGTCCTACATTTTGCAAGTTTCAAAGAGTGCCCAAAAAGTCAATGCCGTTTCCATACTTTTCTGTTAGTATTAAATTATCGTATAATATATTATATTAAATAAGTAAATATTTCACAAAAAACATTATCAAATCCAGTTGGTTTTAACTATCGACATACGGCTGCCTGAATAGAATTGACCGTTCCAAATAAAGAAGGAGCGGAAAGATTGGAAATGAAAATCACAGGCAGTTCTGTCAGATAAGTTGTATATACTCGGGATCAACCTCCACCCCCACGGAAAGAAATCCTTCCAGTTCGACGAGCAGGCGTTTGACTTTGGAGCCCCGTGTCGTGAGCAGGACCCCCTCGTATCCGCTGAGCGGTCCGCCCTCAATGCGGATCTTACGCCCGTACATGGTTGGGGTAATTTCTTCCGGCAGGTAATACCTGGGGGATTCAGTGGCATCCACGGCACGGATGAAACGTTCCATGTCCCTATCAGCTACCGTCATCGGCTCGCGCCACGTGCCACGCAGCCAGCGATATTGGAGGGTAGGTGTCTTTTCCACGACGGCGTCAAGGTTGTTTTGTGTCTCATGCACGAAGAGCAAGTCCTGTATGAAGGGCACTTCCTCACGGATACGTATTCCCTTGCGGGTGACCAAGTGCCATTTCATAGGAACGAAAACCTCCATCTTCATTCCTTCCAACAGCTTATAAGCGGGTACTTTGGCGTTTGCCCTTTTCAAGTCGCGCATTACGTACCACCTCATTCCTTTTTCAATCCTTGTAAATGCCGCCATTTCGCTTCAGGACATATTTATCAATCCTGCAAGATTGTGAATATTTCTATCAATCAGGCAGTTATAAATACAGTTCGTAAAAGTTCGGGATTTCTCCCTGTTCTTGTTCCATTGCTTCATTCCCGATCAGAAATCTGCATCTGTTTGCCATTATATCTGGCGGATTTTCAGATGCGTTTGCACCTGCTTCTGTTGCACTTCTCTTTATAAGAGATGAATAACCGGATGCAAAATTACGAAAAATATTGAGAATAACCACAAAATGAGTAAAAAAATAACAATGAGACACGAGCCGATCCTTAAAACCGCAAAACGGATTGTTGAGCGAACTGCTTTTTAGAAGAAGGCAAAGTATTTATTATCAGACTGTTTTATTCATATATGTCGCATTGTTCATCTCTTATAAAGAGATCATAATTTTTGCTTAACATTTTATCATCCCTGAACATTCTTACATTCAAGATTATTCCTTGAACAAGTATTCCTTATTCAGGAAATTCTTTTTTCACTTCTCTCGAAAAGAAAGCGTCTGTCCGTTCGATATGTTTGTTATTCCCTGCATAAGGAATTTAAAATCAATCTGTTAGCCTTATCAATGGTGGCAGTGTCCAATGTGGTCAGATAGATCCTCGTTGTGTTTTCCGAATCATGTCCCATACCTTCGCTGATTACGGAAATCGGAATATTCTTACTCCGGGCCGCACTGGCCCAGGAATGACGGGCGACGTAATGGGTCAGGGGGACAGACAAGCCCAGTTCTTTTCCGATAGCTTTCAAATATCTGTTGATACGATGGGATGCGTTGATATATTGCTTTCTCTCGTCCATGCCCGGTCTGGCGATAATGGGAAGAAGGTACGGGGAGCCGGGAATATTGTAACGGTCCACGATCTCCTGCATGCACGGCTCCCATTTTACAAAAAGTTGTTGACCGGTTTTTTTCCGCCGGTATGAGAGGATGCCGTTGTTGAGATCCTTCTTTTTCAGGAACACCATATCGATCATGGACATCCCCCTTGTGTAAAAACTGAGAAGCAGCATGTCCCTTGCAAACCTCTTGGCCGGATGAAGTGACAGGTCCAATGTCATGAGCTGTTTTATCGCACGCAGGGGAACGGCCCGCTTCGTCGTTCTCTCGACTCCCGTATAGACATGTCTGAAGGGGAAACGCTGGATAACGAGTTCTTTCTCCACGGCACGGTTATATACCGCCCGCAGGTTGCGCATGTAAAAAGAGATGGTATTCATGGAAACCCCGCCTGATTTCAGCCACGCCTCGTATGCGATCATCAGGTCGGAATCCATATCACAGGGCGGTATGTCCCTTCCCTCCATGAAACGCATGAAACTGTTAAGGGTAGAGGTGTAGGTCTCGCTTGTCCGTATCTTGCCCAGGCGTTTCAGACCGTTGGTGACCTCCCGCATAAATACGGAAAAAGACAGCCCGCAATGTCCATCGTAAAAGGCAGAGGTTACATCATCGGCGGTGAAAGTACCTCCCTTCCGTTCCAGAGCTGTGATGACATTCTCCAGACGGTCGGTATCTTCCGCTATTTTTTTATCCAATAGCAATAGATATTGTCGTCTGTCCTCATCGGATGACGCGATGACAATCCGGGAATGCCGCTTGCTCCATTCGGCAGGAAACAGCTTGCAAGAGGTGTTGATCTGCCTTGCCACACGTCCGTGAATCACTTGATAATAAACCGTACCCTCTCTGCCGTCCACAGAAGAAGGTCTGAATTTAATTTTTACTGTAGCCATAAACTCTCTGATTTAAAATTATACAGAATGCAAAATTATCAAAAGGTGGTAGCCCGTCTTTTGCTGGCGAGCCATACGGTTATGTACCATCCGGTAAAATACCGTTCCTTGTCAGCCATCGGCTGCCGACGATCGGAATTTGACTTTCACCCTTGCCATATCATCTCCGCCTTTTTGAATTTCTGCCCCTGATCGAGTCGGCCTTGTTTCCCAGCTCCCTTGCCGCACGCTCCTTTAACCGTGCCTGCTCGATAAGGGCGGCCCGCTCGTGTACCGCTTCCTCGTAAGCTTCCACATCCTTGCGCATTTGGTTTATCTTGCCGTTGTCACGGTTGAATCCGAAAATATTTTCCAGTCCGGAGATATTTTCAGGCGATGCTTCGCCCTTCATCCTGATGTAGCGGTACTTCAGGTCGTTGTCGGCACGGTCGTAGTCCGGCTGTCTGGCCGCATGGAGGGCGACTGCCAGGACGGTGACCATCGCGAACATCCCGGTGAAAGTCCAGAGTATACCTTTGGACTCGATGCTGACAGTATGGCGGTGCTCGTTGCGGATCCTTGCATGGTCACCGGCTGTCTTCAGCAGGACCTTGATCTCCTCCGAGGTCTGCTCCCCGGTTTTTCTTATCCCGGCCAGGATTTCAGCGGTCCTGTCCGGCAACGGGTTCCTGCCGGACACGTCCTGCATGCTTTTGCTGACGGCGAGGAGCGTTCCGGCATATTGGCTGAACGATTTCCGGATTCCGTTCAAATCCCGTTCAAGCCCGTCCCTGATTTCCCGTAACATGGCAATTCCGGTCTCACCGCCCGTTACCGCGTTATTTTTATCTACCGGGGCGGATGATAATATCTCCACTTTCTTCTCGATCCTTTCAAGGCATCCGTAGATGCCTTCCAGATAGTTTTCCTGTTTCATCTTTCAAAGTTTTTTCGTTATACATACTAGTTTACAAACTCCTTCCTTTCCTGCGCTTCTTCTTTCTCCGCAGGCGTTCCGCCTCTTTCTCGTCCTCCGTCGGTGCCACCGACGGCATGAACACGCCACCCGTACCGGTGACTTCGACCAGGTTATCAATAACAGAACCATGACTTTGTTCATGGTACGGTTGCTTTCGGGAAACGTCATTTTCCAGGGACGTGACATGGTTACGGTCCAATGCCGCATCCAGCCTTGACCAGCTGAAACTGCGGTCAATCCGACTTCCCTTGAATGACAGACCGTCCTTGATAAAGCGGATGCCCTGCACTTCATTAGTGTTTCCCTTGTACTTGAATTCCATCTCCACGCCCATTTTTAAGAGCTTATTTTGAAATTCCTTCCATGTATCTGCACTCCTCAAAGCTTCCTTGACCGCACGGTATATCTCGTATTTCACCCTCTCGGAAGCGTGCAGCTTTTCTGTTTTAACGGACTGTTTGCCTTCGGAATAGGTGAGCGAATACTTCTCCTTGAGCATTTTCGTCACCCTCTCGTTACGCCTGAAATCGTTACTGTCGGAAATCACCTTCCCGTCAAAGTCCACCCGGTTGAAGACGATGTGGCAGTGCGGGTTGTCCGTCCCGTGATGCCTCACCACGATGAACTGCGTGTTCCGTATCCCCATCAGCTCCAGGTATTCCTCCGCCACCCTTGCCATAAAGGCATCGGTCAGCCTCGGTGCGTCCTCCGGCTTGAAGCTGAGCGCGATGTGCCCCACCGGCTTCGTCACGTCCGGATTCAGCAGGCATTGCCACCGGAAACTTCGCGCCATCTCTTCTGCCGTTCCCAGCAGCACGCCTTCAGAGGCGATGATTTCCGCGTCGTCCTTCTGCGTCACGTAACGTATGCAGCCGCCGAACGAGCGGCCTTTCCTGATCTTCCCTATCATGAGGCTATCCTCCTTTAGGCCTGTAATCGTCCATGATCCGCTTCAGCTTTCCCAGCAGCCCGTCTATCAGCAGCCTTGTCCTGTAAAAGCCTGTCTGGTGCGAGAGCTTTGTCAGTTGGTTCAGGTTGTTAGCCATTCCCGCCAGGCTGCGCAACAGTGCGTTCTCCTCCGGTGTATGCCTTGCCGTCACGGTGGCCGCCAGTGCTGCCTCCCTGATATAGACCGCCAGACTCCGGCCGGACTTCCCTGCCCTGAACCTGAGAGCCTCGTAGCTGACGGGGGAGAACTTCACCGTCACGCCTCTGGTCAATTTACGCGTCCTGCCCAGTGCCGGACGGCCGCGTTTTTTCTTCATCCCATTCACATCCTTTGTCATATGTTTTTTCTTTTTCGTCCGTACTTCTTTCATTCCAGAATCTGCGACCGGCGGGAGCGGATTTGCCCTCCCTGCAACCGCCGGGAGCGGGGAGCAAGGGTTTTCGGGAATCCGGAAACATAACCTTGCTCCCCCCACAGAAAAATCCCCCCGCATTTTCCACATTGAAGCGGGTACACAGGGGACGGTGCATACATCGGGTACACTCCACGCCCGGTTACAGGCTGTCAGATTTTTCTCCACTGCTCGATGTCCTCACGGTAGGCGGCAAGATGCTCCCTGGCAAGGTTCTCCAGCAGTCCGGAAACGCTCATGCCACGCCCGCCGAGCCTGCGGACGACGGCGTCCAGTTCGTCCCTCACATCCTCACTGACGAACACCGTCTTGCGGTTCCTGATCTTCGGGACGGTGAGGTATGTTTCCCGGTACTCCTCCAGCGAGGCCCTGCGCTGCCTGCCGCTCGTCCTTCTTCTCACGGGGTCTTCCGGTTCCGGCGGGGTGTCCTTTCTTCCCGCCTCCCCGGACACCTCCTCCGCATCAGTCCCGGATGGAATCACCGGTTCCGCATCCATACCGGTGGATTCCCCCGGACCGGGTTCCATCATGAGTCTTTCCCACCACCCGTCGTGGCCGGGGCTAGGACTACGACCGTTCTTTCTGTCTGTGGTTTCGGATGCCGCCGTTTTCTTTCCTCTTGATTTTTCAGTCGGTTCACTTTTCATTGTACATGGATTTTAGATGGTTGATACTGTGGGCACGGTCTACCCGTTTGCCCGGTTGTTGGAAGCAAATAAAACGATAATAACAAGTGCTGTGAAACGGACGGGTCCGATTGGCGGGGTTTGCCGTGTTATTCATATTGTTGGATCGGTCTGACGGTGATGACTTCACAAATATACGCACCGGAAATTCCAAAATTCCCCGGGAACGGATCTGAACGTAGTACTTCTTAGCTTACTGAAAAGTGATGCGAAAGTTTACCAAAAAGTGATTAATCAACTTTACCAAAAATGCTGTTTTTAAATTTGCCTATTATATCTGAACGCTTGTTTACTGAAAGCAAATGAATGTTAAAATCAGATTCCAATGACATCTGATGACATATAATGACATCTGATGAAGGGCCGGAACCATATCCGGGAACAATCATTTACTTTGCGGATGAAACAAGTACGCATATGGTGTCAAAGGTAGTCATCCTGTCTTGAAATTCAGGATGTTTCGCCGGGATTCACTAAATTGCGGCACGGAATCCGGATCCGAAAAGAGAATGAAACAGATGTCAAACCTGAAATTACATTGATTATGGAAATAGTGAACATTGAGGCAAGGACCTTTGAGGCGATGCTCTCGGCCTTCCGGACGTTCGCGGACCGGCTGGACACCCTCTGCCGGCTGTACGGTGACATGGAAGAGAAGAAATGGCTGGACAACCAGGAGGTGTGCCTGCTGCTGAAGGTCAGCCCGAGAACCCTGCAGACCCTGCGTGACAACGGCACGCTGGCATATACACAGATCTGCCACAAGACTTATTACAAGCCCGGGGACGTGGAAAGCATCATCCGGATAGTGGAAGAGCGCCGCAAGCGGGCTGAAAGCATGGGAAAATCAATTTGAAAAGCCATGGGAAACAAAAGGATGATACTTTCCCCCGGCAGTCTGGCAGGCGGCTGGGAAAGTCTGGACGGCAGTCCCGATTTCTACATCTTCAGGGATTCCAGCGGGGACTACCGCCTGCTGGCCTACAGCCTTGACGCGGAGTACGGGCGTGGAAGCTTCTCGCTCTACAGGATAGACGGGGACGGGGAGGGATGCCATATCCGTATCGGAACGAAAGAGTGCCGGTTCATGTCGGAGGGATGCCCCCACACCCTCCATGTCATGGGGTGGGGCCGATATATGAGAAACTGAAAAAGTAAATGTCAAACCAACAAACAGATGAGATTTATGATGAACACCGATAACCGTCTGCTCACCCGTGAGAGCAGCGAGCATATAAGAGAGTTCTTCTCCACCGTCGAACGTCTCTCCGTTTCCATGGAGCGTCTCTTTGCCGGCAGGTCACCGGCGATGGCGGGCGAGAACTTCTATACGGACCGCGAACTGGCTGAAAAGCTGAAAGTAAGCCGACGCAGCCTGCAACAGTACCGTGACAGCGGCCTGCTTGCCTTCACCCGGCTGGGCGGCAAGATACTGTACCGTTCCTCCGACATCGAGAAGCTGCTTGACAGTTGCTACCGGGAGGCGAGAACCAGGCCGGAGGAACTTTAGGAAAGTTCCATACGGGATCGTGAACGAAGGGGCGACCGGTATGACAACCGACCGCCCCTTCGTTTTCTTTCCACCGGATGAACGACTTTGATTTGCTCATAAAGTATTTATACACAGATCGTTTTTCTTTACGAATTATGATCCGGTGACAACATTGGCATAACATGGCGGGACATGGAAACATTTTTCCGGTATGGCAATAAGATACGGGGATTCCATTATAAAAAAAGACCCTTATTTTATTATGTCATTATGTTATTCTGAAATTGGGACGGTCCGTTCCCGTAATGGCGGCACATTCCGTACCGGTATCATTATCTTCCGGCAATGCCGTTTCCCGGTCTTGTCGGAGTGACCTTATGCCGGCCGGTGACAACCGCATGTCCGTGTGTAAACATGGCGGCGCATAAAAACAGGCACATCCTCCGGGCTCCTGTCCCGTCGGATGCGCCTGTCTCTGTCATGTCATATACAGCCGGACTCCTCCGGCCCATGCCTCTATCTCAGTATCGGGTTCGAGAGCAGTATCTTGTAATAGGCCACCCCGCCAATCTCTACCGGCATCCTCGCCATCATGAACTGCACGCTCTTCCTCTCCACCTTCGCCTGCCGCATGAGTCTCTGCACGATAAACCCGGCCGAGAACCTTGCGCATCTTTTGTCCTTCCAGACAATGAACCCCTCGCTGTCATCGGCCCGGCAGATGTACCAGTCATCCGTCTCGTCATCGTGGGCGAAGTTCACCCGTCCGCCACCGAGGATTCCCAATTCGATTGACATCGTCTTTGACAGATAGACGGTCCCCCTGCTGTCAAGGTTGATGGTCCGCTTTCCCTTGTATGTGACTTCCTGCGGACGGGAGTTTTCCCTGTTGTATACTATCAGTGCCATAACTTTCTTACTTTTCCGTTAAACAATTTTTTCAATACATGAAGCTTTCCACCGCCAGCATCTGACTTCTCCATGCGAAACCGCTGTGGGTACGTACCGCGTCCACTATCCTGCATACTTTCTGCGATATGGCCGATGCCGAGATACCCATGCATTCCGCCAGTGCCTTGAACGAGAACTGCGCCTCATAGAACCTGAGCATGAACATCCGGTATTCCTCGTAGGAGAACTTCTGCCTTACGAAACGCAGTATGTCCTTAACCAGCCTCTCGCACCCGTTCAGGTCGTCCTCGGAAAGGAATTTTGCCTCCTCGCCACATCGGAGGAAGAAATCATCTTCAGGGTGGGCATACCGGTTCTCCCTTTTAATCTTTACCAGGGCCGCCTTTTTGTAGCATCCGATGAAATACGCGTCATAGTCCGTTATGTCCTTTCCGGGAACCAGCACCTGCCTTCTTACGAAAAGGTAGGTGTCATGGAAATTGTCCTCGTCCAGCATTCCGTACCGGCGTAACGTCCCTCTCAACCTGTCATAGGATTTTGTGAACCACTCGTTGAACAGTCTTTCCTTTTCTGCGCTCTTGTCTGCCATAGCCTTATATTTTTTTGAGTTATACATGGCCTACACGGGTAGGCATTCTTATTTCTTGTGCTTCCTCCAGTTTGTTTTTCGGCGGTCTCCGGCAAGGCTTGCCGTGAAAAAATACGCTCACGCGAAGCGTGAGGAAGATTTTTTCACGTGCAACCAGCCCGAAGGGCCGCCTTGCGGGACCGGCCTGAAAAACAACTATTTTTGCCGCAAGAAATGAGGATGACGGATTACTTCCTTCTATCTATTGTCTGTCCTATGAGAATTTAAAATTCCATGCAGCTTTTCTGTCTTCGGTATGTTTGGAGAAATATTCAAGGATGTGGAATGGGAACGGCAATACGTGATATTGCGGAAGGTGCGGATATGGGATTGGAAACAGGAAGCGTGCCCGGGCTTTCATGCGGTTTATACGGCAGTGTTGATTTTTGGGAGGATTACAGGGAGGTGACAGGAAGGTCGGCCGTTCCGGAGAAATTCATGGAAGACCTCATTCGGGAGTGTGTTTCGATATTTGCCTGAGACAAAATTATAAGTCGCCTATTCATGGATAAGTATTTGGAATATATCAACGACATGCTACGATGCGATAAAGAGAATCGGAACGGCAGACTGAAATTCGCAATCTGCTGATAATGCGGACTATTCTAAAACAAGTGTGGAAAACTTGAAGACATCCGACGGAAAACCTTGGAAAAAGAAGAACCGGATAAAGCCTCCGCCTTCAAAATAATGCTCTATTATGCCACAGGTGCGGCATTACTTGTCATTCCGGATTGGCTGCCCATGAAATCCACCGCCCGCCATCAAGAAAACGGCCGGTGTCATATGGCAGGTAATCGTAGCGACAGCCTGTCTTTGGAACCCGTTGTCACCCTAAAGGATTTTACTGATATATTATTATGTCAGTCCTTTTTCAAATCAAAATACAGCAAACGGGTTTTCAAAGGTTCATCTTGCGGAATATCATAATATTGCTTTTCTATCACGTCTGTTTTATAGAGTGGAACGAAACCGTTTCTTTCATAATACCTGAGAATCTTTTCCTCATTGTATGCATCCACCACGATAAAACGGCATCCTGTCTTGTTGTCCTCATGACGGAACCAGTCTTTTATGAAAGCCATCAGTTGCCGTCCTACGTGGCTTGATGTACCCTGATATTCCAGGTTGACCCCCAGTCTTCCTATCAGCACGGCCGGATAGCTGCGTCCACGTTTAGGATTTACAATATTGCGTTGCAGCCTGTTTTTATCATTGGGGGATATTAGTCTGGTCTTGATACTGTCATTGGACAAGGTAAACAAGGCCACAATACGATGCGGGATTTCAGTCGTCACCCAACAATATGTTTTCCCAAGGAGTTCATTCGCATACAGATCGGCATCATTGAGAAAAAAATCATCAAGGTCATTCTCGCCACAAGTGAAAGGAAGGCAATTCCTCCGTACTTCCTTGTTATAGGCAAGCATGACACAATCATCATATAAAGAAATACCGTCCATTGCTGTTAATTGAACCGGAATGAACGGGATTTCTCCAATACTTTTCTCAACCGTTTCTTTGCCTCCACTGATAACCGGGGTGTTACCTTTGCGGCGTTCTTGTCTGCACTGCGTACGAAATCTTCCGCCGTAGCGCCCTCCAAAACCGGAATGTTCTTGATAGTTATAGCCATGATATTATTTTTTGCAAAAATACAACTTTGTTGTTATACAGCCAAATAATAGCCCGTCTTCCACTCTTTTTTCCGGAATGTTCCTCCATATCCGGAAAAGTCTGTGTCACGCCGCCTGTTGCGGTAAGCCGTTTCTCCTAAGGAAAGGGCAGGCAATACCGGCGGACGTGGATATGGGCAAAACAACCCGCATATGCAATGCAGAGGGAGCAGGAGAGCCTTCACCACAGCCGGAGTGGAAAGCGGTCTCATGCCGGGGTACGGCATGAAAAGGGGGCTCCCGGACAGTTCTTTTCCTTGTCGCACATGCACTACGTCGGTCGCAGTTTTCGCCTTCTGAATCCCCCTCACGTTCGTCCCTGCGCTTTCGGAGCGTTTTTCCGGTAGAAAATTTCACCATGCGGAAATTTTCTGCCGGAAACCGAAGGGAAAACGCGGAGTCCCGCAGGGACGGACGAACTTTGATGAGGAAGGGGAAAAATCGTCCGTTTCGTAAATACCATTTCCTCAGATGGCATCGCATATCTCCTTCTCCATCTTTTCCAGCTTATGGGACAGGATTTCCATGTCATCGCTGATCTTCTGGTTGGTGATGCGCGCGTATATCTGCGTGGTTTTCAAATCCGTATGCCCCAGTAGCCTGCTTACGGTCTCGATGGGCACGCCGTGCGAGAGCAGCACCGTCGTGGCGTTCGTGTGCCGGGCCACATGGTAGGTCAACCGTATCTTGAAACCGCACTGCCTGCCAAGTTCCTTCAATATGGTGTTGCATCTGCCGTTGCTCGGTACCGGAAATACATGGTCGTCCTTGGACAGCCCCTTGTACTTCTCTATGATGTGCTTGGGTACGTCCAGCAGGCGGATGTTGGACTCGGTGTTCGTCTTCCGACGGCGGGTGATGATCCAGAGGTTGCCGTCGAAGAAGGTCTGGAGCCGGTCGGTCGTCAGCGCCTTCACGTCCGCGTATGCCAGTCCGGTGAACACGGAGAAGATAAAGAGGTCGCGTACCAGTTCGCAGGTCCCGCTTTTCACCGGGGCCTCCATCAGCGTCTGTATCTCACGCTCCGTCAGGTAGCCCCGGTCAACGCTCTCGGGGGAATTGATGTACCCGGCGAAGGGGTTGAAGGGAAGCGCGCCGCTGTTGCGGGCGATGGAGATGACGTGCTTGAGCCCGATCATGTAACCCCATACGGTATTGGTGCGGCATTTCTTCTCCGTACGCAGGAAATACTCGAAGTTGTTGATGAAGGTCAGGTTGAGTTCCTTCAGGGGGATGTCGTCACGGCGGTATACTTTCGGGACGAACTCGCAAAGGTGCCTGTATATGGTACGGTAGCGGTTGTATGTTCCCTGCACGCGGCTGTGTCCCACCTTCTTGATGAACTCCTCGTTGTGCTGCTCGAAGAGCTTCAGCAGCGTCTCGCGTTTCACGCCCAGCCCGAGGCAGGCGTCCCTCAGCCTGGCGGCGGTGACATAGCCGTCGGACTGCATCAGTTCCTGGTAACGGCGGTTCACGTCCACGCGTATCCGGTCAACAGCCGCGTTGATTTTCTGCGCCTCGGCGCTCTTGCCCGTGGCACGTGCCGTTTTCACGTCCCAAAGTTTCGGGGGCACGTCCAGCTTGCAACTGAACTGCTTGATTTCGCCGTCCACCGTAAGACGGCACATCAGGGGGAGATAGCCGTTGGCTCTCTCGCTGCCCTTCTTCACGTAGAAGAGGATTTTGAAGGTCGATCTGCTCATACTCGTTTTCATACTTTTTTGTTCGTTACAAAGTTAATATCAAGCGAGTTGTCCTCAGGTATGAAAAACTGTGCAAATTACTGAAATAGAATCTGTTGTGCCGCTTTTTGTTCCTGTTATATCAGTAACGATATGGGAACTGAAGTCTTTCGCAGCTTTTATCGGACCTCCTTTTTCAGCTTATGCAGTATTATGAGTTAAACACCTAACTGCTTAATAGACTGCATTCTTGCTGTATTATCATCAACCTTGCTTTTTCTTGCTGCGTTTACTTTAAATTCTTAACTTTGTTCCCCTTGAAAAATGATTGTTACAAGATAATTTAACAGCTAAAAATGCAACAATATAAAAGACCGGAAGCTATAAAACGTATGAATGAGCTGGCGGGTAGCCGGAAGCCTTTCCTTTTTATTATAGATTATAAACAGCAGTGTTCCTTGATAGAGGAAATAAGTCGGATTGATTCTACCCGTTGCCGTTATAACTTTAATGGAGTGAAAAATGTGGATACTGTAACAGAAAGTTACAGTGGGCGGATAGACTGGAACTTTGTTCCAATGTCTTTGACAGACTACCGGCAGGCTTTTGAAATCGTAAAACGGAATATTCTGGCAGGTAACAGCTATCTCGCTAATTTGACTTGCAAGGTTCCTGTCAGTACTAATCTTACTTTGGAGGATGTGTTCCGGTACTCCAAAGCGCTTTATAGACTTTGGTTGAAAGATAAACTGGTCTGTTTCTCACCCGAAATTTTTGTTCGTATAGAAGATGGCGAGATAAAATCTTTCCCCATGAAAGGAACGATTGACGCTACCTTACCTAATGCGGAAAAACTGTTGATGGATGATCCTAAGGAAACTGCCGAACATGCTACCATTGTAGATTTGATTCGTAATGATTTGAGTATGGTGGCGGAACAGGTCAGGGTTGTCCGCTATCGTTATTGTGACCGGCTTGAAACCAATAAGGGACCTATCTTTCAGACAAGCTCCGAAATATGTGGTGTCTTGCCCAATGATTACCCGTCGCATATAGGAGATATTATATTTCGTTTGTTACCAGCCGGTTCCATAACCGGAGCGCCCAAATCCAAGACGATGGATATTATTGAAGAAGCGGAAAATTATGAGCGTGGATTTTATACGGGCATAATGGGTTATTGTGACGGCAGGACTTTAGACAGTGCGGTGATGATCCGTTTTTTAGAACAGGAAGGAGAGAATCTTTATTATAAGGCGGGGGGAGGAATTACTTCAAAGAGTGATTTACAAAGTGAATATAATGAAATGATACAGAAGATTTATGTACCCATTTATTGAAACTATACGGATAGAACAAGGAAAAGCGTGTAATTTGTCTTATCATAATGAAAGACTGAACAATACCCTTCATCATTTCTGGCCGGACTGTGCCGGCATAGAATTAGGTGAATACCTGAAATTGACACCGGAGATGAACGGAATGAAATGTAGGGTGATTTATGATGGAGGTGGAATAAAAGAAATTAGTTATGAAGCCTATCAGATGCGTCCGGTACATTCTTTGCAGTTGGTTTATTCGGATGATATAGATTATACTTATAAAAGTACAGACAGGGAAGCTTTAAACCGGCTTTTTGCCTGCCGTGGAGAACGGGATGATATTTTAATTGTCAGACGCGGACTGCTGACCGATACTTCCATAGCTAATATTGCCTTGTTTGATGGTAAGGATTGGTTCACACCTAAATTACCTTTGTTGAGAGGGACTTGCCGTACAGCATTGATTGACAACGGAATTATAAAAGAAAAAGATATCCGGCCGGAAGAACTATCCTCTTATTCTTTTGTTAGGTTATTTAACGCTATGATTAAATGGGGAGCGTTGGAATTTTCTACCGGAACCATTTACGGATAATAAGAAAGAAGGTGGAATTTTGAAGATTTTTGTTTGTTTCCTTAAATAATTTGCTATATTTGCAAAAAAAATATAAATATAGGTAGGGTATGAGATTGCGGACAGTTGCCAAGTTGGGTATGGTGCTATCAGTGGTATTGTTTTGTACGGCTGTGGGCTTTTACGGCTTTGCTAAGTTAAGCCTGACGGATAAGAGTCGTGAGATCAATCTCTTCTCACTTGTACCGGCTGATTGCATCGGTGTGTTGGAGAGTGATAATATTAATTATTTTCTGAATGAATTTCCTCAATTGAACTATTCTGAAGAACTGGGTAATTTCCAGTTTCCCGGTTTGTTTAATTATGTGTTGGGAGGTTTGAACGAATATACCACTAACACTGCTCATGGTCTGAGCAGTAAGATGAGCCGGGTGGTGGTCAGTTTCCATTCTCCGGGTACTCCGCGTGACCAGGTGGTATATTTCCGTATGGGGGCTGATGATAAGGAAACATTGGGAGATATGTTGTTAGAGAGAACTCCGGGAAGTTTTTCACCTAAAAAAGAGAAATACAGAGGAAAAACTATAGCAGTCTATCCATTGGGCAATAATGATTTTCTAGCTGTCTATAGCGAGGCGGGATTCTATGTGGTGAGTTATCAGAAGAGTTTGATAGAGAAAGTGATTGATGCGCATGAGGATGAAGAGAAAGCATTGAGTAATGATCCCGTGTTTGCCAAAGCGATGCAGAAAAAGAAAACGCATAACTTCCTGACTTTATACGGACGTACGCCGTCTATGCCTTTCTTGCAGGATAACAGTGGCTGTTGGAGTGAGTTTGACTTTCACATGAACAGTGATGTGGTGTACCTCACCGGAGATACTTTTATGCCTGATTCATGCGGCTGTGTGAACCAGATGGCCGAAAAATTGAAGAATATTCCGGATATAAGGGAAGATAGTTTGATTATTTCTGCTGATAAAGATTCCATGGCAAATTATATGGAAGAGGCCTACGAAAGAAATAGCAGGACATTGTTCAATGAATGTGTAGCTAATCTTTCACGTGATGCAGCCTTTATGCTTGTGGCGGACATGAACAAGATTTCCCGCAACCCGGAACGTTTCGAGCCTTATTTGCCGGCATTTCTGTTGGAGAATGCTCCTTTATTCCATTCGTTTATTCTTTCAACCCAATTGTCGGTTGTGAACGACCGGCTTTCCCATATCATGGTACTGACATATAAGGATTAGCGCAACTTATGTCGGTGGAAGTGGGGAGCCACTTTGCTTCTAAAATAAAATAACGAAATAACAGTGAGTGCGGCTCCGAATAGATAGGCCATCTTGAAGGTGGCTATTTCTGCTATATATCCGCCCAATAACATGCCGGCGCCTATACCTACATCCCACGAAGTCAAGTAGGTACTGGTTGCCGTACCACGCTGGTTGTTGGGGGCCAAGTTCACAAACAGCGTGTTATAGGCAGGGAACATGGTTCCAAACCCAATACCTAGTAAAAGAGCTATGGTGAACAGAAAATAAGTGGTCCATTGCAGACTCCATGTTGTCAGCCATCCGCATGAACTCAAACCGAAGAAACAGAAGCAGACCAAATACAGGCCGGCTTCAATAACTTGAGTAACCATTCCCCGGTCTACCAGGCGTCCGGAGAAAAGACGGGAAACTGCCATTCCCAACGCCATGAAGGTGAAGAAGAAACCGGTGGATGCCTGGATACCTATTTGCTTGGCATACATTGCAACGTAATTGGTGGTCATGCCATAAGGGATGGATAGTAATAACAAACTGAAACCTGCCGGTATTCCTTTAAGCAAAATAAAGCGGTCCAATGATATCGGTTCTCGTTTTACAGGAGGTTTGTAGGTGGTCTTTACCAATGAGGCGCATAGAAATCCTATCAGGCAGGAACCTAATGAGCAACAGAAAATAAGCGTATAGTCTGCTCCTGCATCATGCAGGAAGAGTCCGGTCATCGGTCCGATGGACATGGCTATATTGTTTGCCAGCCCATAATATCCTAATCCTTCCCCACGGCGTGAAGAAGGCATGATATCAATGACAATGGTATTTCCGCTGACTGTCACCATGCCGAACGATACTCCGTGTATAATGCGGAATAAAATAAATAAGGTGAGTGTTCCTGCAATGAGATATCCTCCGAAGATGGCGGTAAAAGTGAAATAAGCCAACAGATAAAGTGGTTTGCGGGCAAATGTATCTAACAGATAGCCGGAAAAGGGGCGTATGCACAGGGCGGCAATGGTGTAACAGGAAAGTACGACCCCTATGGTTGTTTTGTTGGCGTCAAAAACTTCTGCCAGATAGAAAGGCAATACAGGCATCAGTAACCAGAATCCAAAGAATAATAGAAAATTGGCTGCCAGTATTTCTATATAATTTTTGGTAATCAGCTTGTCCTTCATAAGCAATAATGTGCTAATATGTCAATGTATCAATATGCTAATGTGGCAATATGTTAATATGCCAATTGACCGCGTTCTATTCCGCATGGCAATTGGCATATCAGCACATGGTCACATTGACACATTATTAATTGGCTGCTTCGAATTCTTTCAGGAAGCGGGTATCGTTTTCAGAGAATAATCGTAAGTCGTTTACACGATATTTCAAGTTGGTGATGCGTTCAATACCCATACCTAGCGCATAGCCTGAGTAAACTTTGCTGTCAATGCCGTTGGCTTCCAATACATTCGGATCCACCATACCACATCCCAGAATTTCCACCCAGCCTGTGCCTTTACAGAACGGACAACCTTTTCCGCCGCAAATATTACAACTGATATCCATTTCGGCACTTGGTTCGGTGAACGGGAAATAGGACGGACGCAGACGGATTTGAGTATCTTCGCCGAACATTTCTTTGGCAAACAACAGCAATACCTGCTTCAAATCAGTGAATGATACATTCTTGTCAATGTAGAGTGCTTCCACTTGATGGAAGAATGCATGGGCACGATAACTGATCGCTTCATTGCGGTATACACGTCCCGGACAGATGATGCGGATAGGAGGTTGCGAATGTTCCATAGCTCTTGCCTGTACGGAAGAGGTGTGAGTGCGAAGTACGATGTTCTTTTTCACATCTTCCTGATTGGCTTCGATGAAGAAAGTATCTTGCATATCACGTGCAGGATGGTCTTCGGCAAAATTCATGGCAGTGAATACGTGCAAGTCGTCTTCTATTTCGGGACCGTCGGCAATACTGAAGCCCAGCCGATGGAATATATCAATGATTTCATTCTTTACAATGCTCAGCGGGTGGCGTGTTCCCAGTTCGATGGGATAAGCCGTACGGGTAAGATCCATTTCGGCTGCGCTGTTATCTTGGGTTTCGAAAGCTTCTTTCAATGAGGCGATACGCTCCTGAGCCTTGTTCTTCAGCTCGTTCAGTTTCATACCCACCTCTTTTTTCTGCTCGGCAGGTACGTTGCGGAAGTCTGCCATCAACTCATTAATCGCTCCTTTTTTGCTAAGATATTTAATGCGCAAGGCTTCCAATTCTTCCGCATTGGCTGCTTGCAAGCCTTCAATTTCCTGAAGTAATTGTTCTATTTTAGCTAACATAGTTTCTTCTTTATTTTTTAATGACCGCAAAGTTAGCGAATTAAACCCATATATTTTGCTGAAAACTAAAAAAAACGATATTTTTGCATCGATTTTTTCTAAATATAGAAAATGAGAAAACTTATAATCGGAGTTTGTCTGCTTATGCTGATAAGCTCCTGTGGAGGTGGGAAAAAGAAAATGGACCCCTTCGAGACGCTTACTGAGGAGATTGATTCGCTGACTGCAACCCCGGACACAACAGAAGCGATGGCTGCGGTAGAGGAAGAACCAATGGTTCCCGCTACGGCCGACGAAAGTTTTGCCGACTTTTTCTACAATTTTGCCAGTGATGAAAAATTACAATTGTCACGCATCGTGTTCCCTTTGCCGTATTATACAATGGAAAAGAAAGAGCACATTGAAAAGGAGCAATGGAAACACGATCCTTTATTCAGCCGGCAGGATGCCTATACAGTTCTGTTCGATAAGGCGGAAGACATGGAAATGGAGAAAGATACGGGTCTAACCAGTGTCAAGATAGAATGGATTTACTTGAAGAAGGGAAAAATCAAGCGGTACTATTTTGAGCGGCTGAAGGGGCTGTGGAAACTGGAAGCCATAGATTTTGCGGATATGCCGAGAGAGGATACCGGTAAGGAGGACTTCTTTGAGTTTTATGAACGTTTTGCCAATGATTCTGTTTTCCAGTTGTCTCGTTTGCACGAACCGTTGAAGTTTGTGACCGCTGATCCCGAAGACGAGTTTCAGATACTGGAAACGACTTTGGAGGCCGGGCAATGGTTCGCATTCCAGCCTGTATTGCCTCGTGAGAATCTGACTAATGTAAACTATGGCCAGAACGAGAATGTGCATTCCAATACGAAGGTGATTGAAATGAAAGGTTTTGGCAATGGATTTAATAATACGCTCTATTTTGAACGGCGCCACGGTCTGTGGAAACTGATGCAGTTTGAGGATCTGAGCGATTGATTTGATTGTAAATGAAGGAAATAAAAGACTACTCTCTGTTGCCTCATAATACATTTGGTATGGATGTGAAGGCATCTTTGTTTGTGGAATATGAATCGGTGACAGAGCTGCAATCCATCTTGTCGGATAAAAAACTGATGGCCGGTAACTGGTTGCATATTGGCGGAGGAAGCAATCTGCTTTTTAAAGGTGATTATGCGGGAACTGTCCTGCATTCGGCTATCCGGGGGTATGAGGTGGTTGCTGAAAACGAACAGGAAATAGAGGTAAGGGCAGGAGCCGGTGAGGTGTGGGATGATTTTGTGGCATATACCGTGAAAAACAGTTGGTATGGTGCTGAAAATCTGTCATTGATTCCCGGTGAAGTGGGTGCTTCTGCCGTTCAGAATATCGGTGCGTATGGTGTTGAGGCAAAAGATTTGATTGTAAGTGTGGAAACCGTCGAGGTGGAAACCGGCAGGAAACGGATTTTTACCAAAGAGGAATGCCGTTACGCTTATCGTGAAAGCATTTTCAAGAAAGATTTGAAAGGTAAATATATAGTGACTTACGTCACCTATCGTTTAAGTAAACAGCCGGTTTTTAATCTGGAGTATGGAAATGTGCGTGGCGAATTGGAAAAGCGAGGAGGTGAGGTGGCATTGGAGAATGTAAGGAAGGTGATTATTGCCGTGCGTGAAGCCAAGTTGCCCGATCCCCGGGTGCAGGGAAATGCCGGAAGTTTCTTTATGAATCCGATTATTCCACGCAGGCAGTTTGAAATAGTACAGCAACAGTATCCTGATATGCCACATTATGAGGTGGATGGCAATAGGGTGAAGATTCCTGCTGCATGGATGATAGACCGTTGCGGCTGGAAAGGCAAACAAATAGGACGCGCGGGTGTTCATTCTAAACAGGCATTGGTCTTGGTGAACTGTGGAGGCGCTACGGGAGATGAAGTGATTGCTCTTGCCAGACGGATACAGGAGTCTGTGCTTCAAAAGTTCGGGGTGGCTATCTCTCCCGAAGTGAATTTTATATAAGGTATGATATGAAGATTACAATACTAGGCAGCGGAACGTCTACGGGAGTACCCGAAATAGGGTGCAAATGTCCGGTATGCACCAGCAGCGATCCCCGGGACAACCGTTTGCGTTGTTCGGGACTGGTAGAAACGGAAGGGCTCCGGATTCTGATAGATTGCGGTCCCGATTTCCGTGAACAGATGATACGGTTGGACGATTTCAAGCCGTTGGACGGTGTTTTGATTACTCATGAACACTATGACCATGTAGGAGGCTTGGATGATTTGCGTCCTTTCTGTCGTTTTCGCGATGTGCCGGTTTATGCCGAACAATATACGGCAGAGCGTTTACGCCAGCGTATTCCTTATTGTTTTGCCGAACATCTTTATCCGGGAGTTCCCCGTATTACATTAGAGGAAATTGTTCCCGATTCTCCTTTTATTATCGGCAATCCCGAAGGAAACAAAGTAGAGGTGACACCTCTTCGGGTAATGCACGGCAAACTGCCCATTTTGGGATACCGTATCGGCCGGATGGCATGGATTACCGATATGTTGACGATGCCTGGGGCTGAATATGATTTGCTGCAAGGACTGGATGTGTTGGTAATGAATGCATTGCGTCCTCAGCCTCACCATACCCACCAGAATTTGAAGGAGGCTTTGGACAATGCACAAAGAATAGGAGCCGGGGAAACCTATTTTATTCACATGAGTCATCATATAGGATTACATGCTGATGCTGAACGGTTATTGCCGCCGCATGTGCATTTTGCATACGATGGAATGAAAATTTGTTTATAAAGCCGGCTTCAACGAATACCGGCACAATCCGTTCAACCCGCATTCCGAACATTTCGGTGTCCGTGCCACACAAACATATCTTCCGTGTAAAATAAGCCAATGATGTGCGGTGGGCACAATCTCCTTCGGAATATACTTCATCAGATATTTCTCGGTAGCCAGCGGTGTGGTGCAGGTTTGAGGAACCAGCCCGATGCGGTGGCTCACGCGGAACACATGTGTATCTACCGCCATGGCCGCTTTATTGAATACTACACTTTGGATGACATTGGCTGTCTTGCGTCCCACTCCCGGCAGTTTGACCAGTTCTTCCAATGTTCCCGGTACTTCGCTATGAAAATCTTTCACCAGCATTTGCGCCATGCCCACCAGGTGTTTTGCCTTGTTGTTGGGATAACTTACACTCCGTATGTATTCATAAATCACTTCCGGCGTCGAAGCGGCCAATGCCTCAGGAGTCGGGAAATCCCGGTAAAGAGGAGGGGTGATCATATTTACCCGTTTGTCCGTGCATTGTGCACTCAGGATAACAGCTATCAATAACTCGAATGGGTTATTGTAATGAAGTTCGGTTTCGGCAACAGGCATCGCTTCTTGAAAATAAGCGATCACCTTGTTATAAAGTTCTTGTTTTTTCATCTTACCTTCTTTTTTCGGTTACAAATATAATTGATAAATCAATAGGGTAGAATTATTCGGGCAATTCATTTGTTTAGTTGAGTAAACTTCTTATATTTGCATAAATATATTAGATTTATGCAGCTTAACGTAAAGAATGAAACTTCTACATTGAAAGCTGTGGTGCTTGGACAACCCGGTTCCATAGGGAAGGTCCCCACGCTGGAAGAAACTTATGACGCCAAGTCATACGAGTCCGTATTGCATAACATATACCCCCATGAAGAAGATATTTTCAAAGAGATGAGATGCTTTGAAAGCGTATTGTTGAAATATGGGGTACAGGTCTATCGCCCGTGGACACTGGAGAATTGTAATCAGGTGTTTGCCCGTGATGTGGGGTTTGTGATTGACGACAAGATTATTGTTTCCAACATCATCCCCAACCGGGAGGATGAGAAGGAAGCCTACGAAGTGGTCTATAATCAGATAGCTTATAACAAGATTTTCAACCTTCCCGAAAAGGCGCACGTAGAGGGAGGTGATGTGGTGCTTTACAATAATATAGTGTTTGTAGGCCTTTATACCCAGCCCGATTACCCGCAGATGAAGACGGCACGTACCAACCGGTATGCTTTTTCCTTTCTGAAAGAAATCTGTCCGGGGAAGATATTCATCCCCTTGGAGCTGAAAAAACATAATACAGATCCACGTGCGGGGATTCTGCATCTGGATTGTACCTTTATGCCGGTAGGGAAAGGGCATGCGATTATTTATAAGGACGGATTTATGTATCCTCAGGATTATCATACTCTGCTCGATTTGTTCGGCAGGGAGAATGTATTTGAAATAACGCGGGAAGAGATGTACTATATGAATACGAATGTCTTTTCCATCTCTCCTGAGGTAGTGGTTTCTGAAAAGAACTTTATCCGCCTGAATACCTTTATGGAAGAGGTATGGGGAATGACGGTAGAGCGTGTACCTTATTATGAAATATCTAAGATGGGCGGACTGTTGCGCTGCTCCACCTTACCATTAATCCGAGAAAATGACTAAACAAACAACAAACCACATTTTGATGGTGGAACCCGTGGCCTTCGGGTTCAATGAAGAAACAGCGGCCAACAATTATTTCCAGCAGCGGACAGTTGCGGCAGGTGAAACAGTACAAGCTTGTGCCTTGAAGGAATTTCGGGGCATGGTGGATAAGTTGCGTGCAAACGGCATAGAGGTAATAGCGGTACAGGATACCCAGATACCTCATACTCCGGATTCCATATTTCCGAACAACTGGGTGTCCTTTCACGACGACGGAACGGTGGTGCTGTATCCTATGTTTGCGGAAAACCGCAGGGCGGAAAGACGGGCGGATATCTTGCAGCGGATAGAGTCGGAGGGGTTCTGCATCCGTCGGAAGGTAGATTATACAGGTTTTGAAGAAGAAAACCGGTTTCTGGAGGGGACCGGGGGAATCATTCTGGACCGGGTGAACCGTTATGCATACGCGGCTTTGTCGCAAAGGGTGGACGAAGCTTTATTTGGTCGGTTCTGCAAGGAGCAGAATTTTATTCCGGTGTCCTTTCATGCTTATCAGACTGTAAACGGACAACGTCTGCCCATTTATCATACCAATGTCATGATGTGTGTGGCGACAGATTATGCGGTCGTTTGTCTGGACAGCATCGACGACGTGGAAGAGCGTGAGCAGGTTTGTCACGTCTTGCGGCAGACAGGGAAAGAAATCATTGCCATCTCCGAGGAACAGATGCATCACTTTGCCGGAAATATGCTTCAGGTGGAGAACGGGAAAGGCGCATTGTTTCTAGTGATGTCTCAAAGTGCTTACGATTCGTTGGATGAAGGCCAGTTACAACGGCTGTCTAAGTATAACGCGTTGCTTCCCATGCCCATCCCTACCATTGAAACGCTGGGAGGAGGAAGTGCCCGTTGCATGATGGCGGAAATATTCTTGAAGAAAGAAAAACATTAAATGATAAAAAGCTTATGGATGCAAAATTATCGGCAGCTCAATTGATGGAGCTTGAGAACAAACATGGAGCACACAATTATCATCCTGTTCCTGTGGTATTGGATAAAGGAGAAGGTGTGTTTGTATGGGATGTGGAAGGAAAGAAATATTATGATTTCCTTTCCGCTTATTCGGCAGTGAACCAAGGACATTGTCATCCGCGTATTATCGATACGTTGGTAAAACAGGCGCGAAAGCTGACTTTGACTTCACGCGCTTTTTATAACAGCCAGTTGGGACGGTATGAAGAATTTGTCACCCGTTATTTCGGATATGACAAGGTTTTACCGATGAATACGGGAGCCGAGGCGGTAGAAACCGCATTGAAGCTTTGCCGCAAATGGGCGTATGAAGTAAAAAAGCTTCCCAAGGATACGGCGGAAATCGTTGTATGCCGGAATAATTTTCATGGGCGTACTACCACTATCGTTTCTTTCTCCATTGATCCGGACGCTTACAATAACTACGGACCTTTTACCCCCGGCTTTGTCGTGATTCCCTACAATGATGCCGAAACATTGGCGAAAGTGCTGGACGAACATCCTCATGTGGCCGGATTCCTGGTTGAGCCCATTCAGGGAGAGGCAGGTGCTTATGTACCCGATGAGGGATATTTGAAAAAATGTTACGACTTGTGCCGTGCCCACAATGTACTTTTTATAGCCGATGAAGTGCAGACCGGCATTGCCCGTACAGGTAAATTGCTGGCTTGTGACTATGAGAATGTTCATCCGGATATTCTGATTTTGGGAAAGGCTTTATCGGGTGGGGCCTGTCCTGTTTCTGCGGTATTATCATGCAATGAAGTGATGGATGTTATCCGTCCGGGGCAACATGGCTCCACTTTTGGCGGAAATCCTATTGCTGCGGCAGTGGCTGTTACGGCGCTTGAGGTAGTACGGGACGAACAGTTGGCGGACAGGGCATACAGGTTGGGACTGATATTCCGGGAAGAGATGAGAAAACTGTGCGAAACATCTCGTGTGGCTTCTTTTGTCCGGGGCAAGGGATTGCTGAATGCGTTGATAATCAATAATGATGAAACGAAGGATTTGGCGTGGGAGATTTGCTTGAAATTGGCCGAAAACGGTTTGCTGGCCAAACCGACACATACGAATATTATTCGTTTTGCTCCGCCATTGGTGATTACAGAGGAACAATTAAAGGAGTGTATCGAAATTATAAAGAAGACGATTGCTTTGTTTGAATAAAGGATTTTTTATCCTGTCTTTTAGGGGTGGATTCAATCTGCCCCTAAAATCGTTTTCACTGATACCCACCTGTTTGTGACGCTTCATCTTTCATTGTTCCATACTGTTTGGCTATAGAAAAGGTAATTATTTGATGAGGCTGTTTCTTCTTGATAAGAATATTTAATGCAGTTATATCCGGTTAACTCGGAAATAATTTCTATCTTTGCACCCCGAATTAAAAAATAGACGTATGATGCCGTGAATAGCGGTCGTGTATTCTAGAACACCACGTAAAAAACAGGAGAAATGAAGAATAATAATACTGTATCTGTATCGTTCATGTTGCTTGGCATACTGTTTTGTGTATGTCTTGTCGCAGCAAATTTATTGGAAACCAAAGTTGTCCAGATCTGGAAAATTACGGCAACAGCCGGACTGGTTGTATTTCCTATCTCTTACATTATCAATGATTGTATAGCCGAAGTATGGGGCTTCCGCAAGGCACGTCTTATCATTTGGATGGGTTTTGCCATGAATTTCATGGTGGTAGCTTTGGCGCAGCTTGCCATTCTGATGCCCGCAGCTCCGTTTTGGGAAGGAGAGGAGGGCTTCAACTTCGTTTTCGGCATGGCGCCCCGCATCGCTGTAGCCAGTCTGACCGCTTTCTTGGTCGGCTCTTTTCTCAATGCCTATGTCATGAGTAAAATGAAGCTGGCTTCGGGAGGAAAGAACTTTTCACTTCGTGCCATCACTTCCACTTTGGTGGGTGAGAGTGCCGATTCCATGATTTTCTTTCCTGTTGCCTTTGGAGGTTTGATGCCTGCCGGTGAACTGATAAAGATGATGGTTATTCAGGCAGTGCTCAAGACACTCTATGAAATTATTATCCTGCCCGTTACCATCCGTGTGGTAAATTACATCAAGAAGGTGGATGGCAGTGATGTCTTTGATGAGCATATCTCATACAATATATTGAAAATCAAAGAACTTTAATAAGATGCTGATGTGTCAGTGTGCCGGTTAGCCAATTACCATGCGGTATATGGCGCAGCATATCCACATAGCGCGGCAATTGGCACATTGGCGTATTAGTAAATTGAAAAATTGTCAACAATGAATAAAAGTGACGCATTGGTTGTGTTCAGCGGAGGGCAGGACTCAACCACTTGCCTGTTTTGGGCAAAAAAACATTTCCGCAAAGTGTATGCTTTAAGCTTTATCTATGGACAAAAGCATGTGAAGGAAGTGGAGCTGGCCCGTGTTATTGCCGGAAAGGCAGGGGTGGAGTTTAAAGCGATGGATGTTTCCTTTATAGGCAACCTGGGTAAAAATTCGCTGACAGATACTACGATAACGATGGATGAGGTGAAGCCTGCCGATAGTTTCCCTAATACGTTTGTGCCGGGGCGGAATTTGTTCTTTCTGAGCATTGCGGCTGTCTATGCACGCGAATTGGGAATCAATCATATCGTGACCGGTGTGTCGCAGACAGACTTCAGCGGTTATCCCGATTGCCGGGATGCTTTTATCAAGTCGCTGAATGTGACATTGAACCTTGCCATGGACGAGCAGTTCGTGCTTCACACTCCGCTGATGTGGATTAATAAAGCGGAAACATGGGCGTTGGCGGACGAATTGGGCGTGCTCGATTTGATCCGGCATGAAACGCTGACTTGCTATAATGGCGTACAGGGGGATGGCTGCGGTCATTGCCCGGCCTGTAAGCTCCGTCGTGAAGGATTGGAAAAGTATCTGGAGATAAAGGCGGAAAGAGAGAAACGATAGGATAAACGAAGGTGTTTTCTCTTTGTATGAAAGGTGTTCCTTTCTTGCCGGGTATATCGTTTCACTTTAGTGAGCAAATTTTATCACTGAAGTGAAGAAGTTTCATCACTCAAGTGGTACAGTTTCATCACTTCAGTGAAACGATGTACTTGGCAGGGAGAGAATTTCTATTCCAAGGTATGAAAGAGAAAACATGAATATGAAAAAAAACAGATTTTAATGGAAAGAAAAGATGAATTGACCCTTCTCGGGTCGAAGACCGAGTACAGGCAAGATTATGCTCCCGAAGTGTTGGAGTCCTTTGTGAACAAACATCCCGGAAACGACTATTGGGTACGTTTTAACTGTCCCGAATTTACCAGTTTGTGTCCTATTACAGGACAGCCCGATTTTGCGGAAATCCGTATCTCCTACCTGCCTGATGTGAAAATGGTGGAGAGCAAGAGCTTGAAGCTGTATTTGTTTAGTTTCCGTAATCATGGCGATTTTCATGAAGATTGCGTGAATATCATCATGAAAGATTTGATTAAGCTGATGGATCCTAAATATATTGAGGTGACGGGCATTTTTACTCCGCGCGGTGGTATTTCCATTTATCCGTATTGTAATTACGGCCGTCCGGGTACTAAGTATGAGGAATTGGCGGAGTATCGGATGCGTAATCACGATTTATAGATGTATCTCTTGGAATGATTAGATAGATTGTGGGCTCAAATATTTGCTGGTTTTGAAAATTTGTTCTATTTTTGCACTCCGAAAAAAGGAGAGGTGCTCGAGTGGTTGAAGAGGCACGCCTGGAAAGCGTGTATACCCCAAAAGGGTATCCGGGGTTCGAATCCCCGTCTCTCCGCTGGAAAGAATTGCAAAACAAAGAAAATCCCTGTAAATTAATACTTTACGGGGATTTTTTGTTTTTGGTGCATAGCAAAAATAAGCATATCAAAGCATTCTTTCGGTGTACTATTCGGTGTACCTGTTTGCCTTCAATGTCAGGTACACCTATTAAGTAAATAATTCATTGTTTATCAGTGTTTTGCATCTTGACTTGTTGCTCTTGGAATTTTAGTTTTGTGATTAAAAAACAAGTAAGATGGAAAGAACAACATTTTGTCTATTGTTCTACATTCGTAGGACGAAATTGAATCGGAACGGTGAGGCTCCGATAATGATGAGAATTACAGTGAATGGAGTCCGGGTTGATGCTTCAGTGAAGAAAACAATTCTTCCGGAGTTCTGGAGTGCGGCAAAAGGAAAGGCTCTGGAAAAGAAGCGTGAGTACAAGGAACTGAATCTGTATCTTGATTCTATCCGTTTGAGGATAATGAAAATTCAGCGTGAACTGGAAATAGAAGGTGTAGCGGTTTCTGCCGGCAGTGTCCTGGACCGTTTTTGGGGAAAGGATGCTCCCGTACAGCGTACCCTGTTTGAGGTTTTCCGTGAACATAATGATAAATGCGCCCGATTGTCCGGTACGGACATGGCGCCTGCAACCGTGCAGCGTTATGAGACATCCTTGAAGCATACTCAGGATTTTGTCTGGGAGACATATCATAAGAAAGATATTCTTTTGGATGAAGTTTCCCGCCAGTTTGTTGAGGATTACGAGTTCTGGCTTAAGACCTCGAAAAAGTGTTGTCATAATACAGCCACCAAGTATCTGAAGAACTTCAAGAAGATTATCCGTATCGCTTTGGCCAAGGGATGGATGAAGAATGATCCGTTTTTGGAAATCAGGTTCTCGTTGGATAAGGTGGAGCCGGACTTCTTGGAAGATTCGGAAATCCGAAAACTGATTTCAAAGGAGATTGATATTCCGCGGCTGGGTCAGGTACGGGATATTTTTGTGTTCTGTTGCTTCACCGGTCTGGCCTTCTCGGATATTCACGGATTGGGAAAGGAGCATATCGTGGAGGACTCGAACGGTGTCAGATGGATACGCAAGGGAAGGCAGAAGACCAAAATCATGTGTAACATTCCATTGATGGAAGTTCCGTTAAAAATATTGGAGAAGTATTCCACCAATGAATATTGCAGGAAACATGGTGTGCTTTTTCCGGTGCTTTGTAATCAAAAAATGAACGCCTATCTTAAGGAGCTGGCTGATATTTGTGGCATAAAAAAAACATTGACCACCCATGTGGCAAGACATTGATAATTCTATTTATTACTGATAATAAGCATTTTGCAAGGAATTGTTTTTTTACAGGTAACGATTTAGAAACAAGCGAAACTCTGTATTCTACTTCGTTTTGCATTAAATTAAAAGAACGCATTTTCTAAATGCAAAGATAGCATTATTTTTGAGAAACACACAATTACAGATAGCCAAATCTAATAAATTATCAGTTATTGTTACTGACTTTTATATTTCAGTCTATACTCTTCCAATTTGCAGTGTAACGTTATCCTATCTATTCTAAGCTGTTTGGCTGAATTCTCCGGTTTCCGTAACCAACAACTCCAAAGTATGCAGAATTCATTCCTTATCGGCATATACAAGGGTATGAAAATATAATACTGACCATCAAACTCTATTTTTGAGTAATAATACAATTCTTTTTATTATTGAGTCTAATAAGTTTCAAGTAGAAATTCATTCTTACCAGAAACTTATTCTTAGTTTTATTCATTTTTCCTTCTTCTGTATGCCATTGGTGGAATCTTCTTGTGTTTCTTGAAGAATTTGCAAAATGCCGCCTGATCTGAAAAATGAAGTTTCTCTGCTATCTGTGATACAGGAATACTATCATCTTCAAGCATAGTCATAGCCTGATGAATCAGTTCATTGCAAATAATTGTGTGTGGAGTTTTACCTGTCATCGCTTTGATAATGCGAGTGAGATGTTTGGTGGAAATACATAAGGTGTCCGCATAAAAATCAATGCTATGTTCTTCCATGGAATGTTTGGAAACGAGCTTCATAAAATTCAATGCAATAAAATCTCTTTTACTGATGTAAGGCTGAGAGTCATTTGCATTCTCTTCATAAGTAAACAAGATATTTCCTAATTCAAGGCTGAAACTTCTGAAATAAGTTTCAGAGAGTTCTTGCCGGTAATAATGATTCGGATTGTCAAGAGTTTCCTTCAAAAGTAACAACTGTCTTTCAAGAATTTCACTTTCTTTCTGTGAAAGGTTCCATATAGGAATGTACAACTTTTCCAGTAAACGGTTCAAGGGACCGGGACGAAGATTTTTCAAAGATTCACTGGCAAACTCGAAAGTGATGAATAGACACCATGCCCGTAAATTCGGACTGACCTTATTTATTCGGATTGTGACAGTTTCCATTATATCAAAAAAGGTTGGTCCTTTCATCTCATGTAGTTCCCCATTCAACTCCAATTCCAGTGTGCCGTCACATACCAGCATGTGTAAACGACTCTCCTCAATACTATTCCCTTCCAGTTTGTGGAACTTATCGGGAGATACTAAGAGCAGCAATCCTTCTCTGTAACAGTTAGGAGGGAATAATAGAAACAAATCTTTCTGTATCATACTTATTGCATTGGCTTACGTTTCGCTACAAAAATATGAAAAGTTGTCCTTATTAGACAATTTAATGCGTCAAATAGACATTCTATTTGCTAATGTTCTTTAATAAGGGGCTATTTGGACAAATCCTTGTGCTATTTGTCCAAATAGAGTTGGAAATTCCAGTTTTATTTTTGCGGCATAAAAACAATAAATTTAATAAAAAAAATGAAGGTAAGAAGTGTTTTTGTATCAGTTTTATGCTGTGTATCTTTGCTGTTCAGTTGCCAACAGAATACAAAACAGCAGCAGGAGGGTGAAAATTATCCCCTTATGACATTAAAGCCGGAAGACAGACAGCTTTCTGTCAAATACTCCGCAGTGATAGAAGGGAGACAGGATGTGGAAGTACATCCTCAAGTATCAGGAACAATCACGCAAGTCTGCGTAGAGGAAGGTGCCCATGTCCATAAAGGACAAGTTCTGTTCATTATAGACCAGGTACCATACAAAGCTGCCCTGCAAAAAGCAGAAGCGGCTGTAGCGACGGCAGAAGCCAACGAAGCGACTGCCAAACAAACATTGGAAGGAAAACAATCCTTATTCAACGACAAAGTAATTTCAGATTTCGAGTTGCGTACGGCTCAAAATGATTATAAAAGTGCTAAAGCTGCCCTATTACAGGCACAAGCTGAAATGACAGATGCCCGTAACAACCTCTCTTACACGGAAGTGAAAAGTCCTGTAGACGGATATGCGGGCATGACATCCTTTCGTATCGGAGCATTAGTCAGTTCATCCATGACGGATGCCTTGATTAATGTATCGGACAATTCAGAGATGTATGCCTATTTTTCTCTGACAGAAAAACAAGTACTTTCCCTTACAGCCCAATATGGGTCTTTGGATAAAGCACTACAATCCTTTCCGGAAGTTTCATTGGAACTGAACGATGGTTCGAATTATGAACAGAAAGGAAAGATAGATGTTATCAGTGGCATTATCGATAAAACAACCGGAACTGTAAGCATGCGTGCCGTGTTTGACAACAAGGACAAACGTCTGATGAGTGGCGGGCAGGCCAATATCATCATTCCGTATGATAGGTCGCAATGTATCGTTATTCCCCAAGGAGCCACCTATGAAATACAGAACCGCATTTTTGCCTATAAGGTAATAGATGGCAAGGCTGTCTCCACGCCAATAACTGTATTTGAAATTAATGACGGAACAGAATATATAGTAGAGGAAGGTTTACAGGAAGGTGATGTGATTGTTTCCGAAGGTGCGGGTCTGCTGAAAGATGGTACCACCGTATCCATAACAAAAGAAAAGGAGGAAGAATAGCTTATGAAACTACAGAAATTCATAGATAGACCGATACTTTCCATAGTCATCTCGGTTGTCATCCTGGTTGCTGGATTAATAGGGCTATACGCATTGTCCGTGGAACAATATCCTGATATAGCCCCTCCTACCATTCGCGTTTCCACAACCTATAGCGGAGCCAATGCGGAAGCCGTACAAAAAAGTGTTATAGTTCCATTGGAGGAAGCTATCAATGGGGTGGAAAACATGACTTATATGACCTCTACCGCCAGTAACACCGGTAGTGCTGAAATTACGGTTTACTTCAAACAGGGCAGCGACCCGGACATGGCAGCCGTCAACGTGCAGAACAAAGTGTCCACCGCCACCTCACTGCTTCCGGCAGAGGTAACTAAAGTTGGCGTCACTACCATGAAACGCCAAAGCAGCATGTTGAAGATATTCGGTCTTTACAGTCCGAAAGGGACATATGACGAGACTTTCCTGACAAATTATCTTACTATCAACGTGAAACCCCAGCTGCAACGCATTTCCGGTGTAGGCGAGGTAAATGTCATGGGAGGTGACTATGCCATGCGTATTTGGTTGAAACCGGACGTTATGGCGCAGTACGAACTGGAACCGAGTGATGTAGAGGCGGCTCTTTCCAGCCAGAATATTGAGGCATCCACCGGTTCCATCGGTGAAGACTCGAAGAATGTATATCAATACACATTGAAATATCGTGGTCGCTTGGAAACTGAATCGGAATTTGAGGAGATTGTTATTAAAGCGTACGATGACGGTCGTGTATTAAGACTGAAAGATATTGCTACCGTAGAATTGGGTGCGCAAAGTTATACCTATACCGGCGGTGTCAACGGTGCTCCCGGAAGTTCCTGCATGATCAACCAGACAGCCGGAACAAATGCCAATGAAATCATCACCAATATAGACAAGTATCTTGACGAGTTGAAAGAGACCCTTCCTGAAGACATGGAGATAGTGGAACTGATGAGTACGAAAGCCTTCCTCGATGCCTCTATCGATGAAGTTATCAAGACCTTGCTGGAAGCCATTGTGCTGGTGGTATTAGTGGTATATGTATTTTTACAGAATCCACGCTCCACGCTAATCCCAACCATCAGTATCTTTGTATCACTGATTGGTACATTTGCGGCCCTCTATGTTGCTGGATTCAGTATTAATCTATTAACACTCTTCGCACTGGTTCTTGCTATCGGTACAATCGTAGATGATGCCATTATCGTAGTCGAAGCGGTACAAACCCGTTTTGACGAAGGTTATCGTTCGCCTTACAAAGCTTCCATAGATGCCATGAACGGTATAGCATCGGCCATTGTCACATCCACATTGGTCTTTATGGCGGTATTCGTTCCTGTATCTTTCATGGGAGGAACATCAGGCATCTTCTATACGCAGTTCGGTATTACAATGGCGGTTGCCGTAGGCATTTCGGCCATTAACGCATTGACGCTTTCACCCGCTCTTTGCGCACTGATACTTCGCCCGAACGAAATTCTCGTGGAAGAGAAAAAGCCAGAATTTTCCACCCGTTTCCGTATGGCTTTCGATTCGGCCTTCAAGCGTATCGTTTTGAAGTACAAGATGGGAGCCAAGTTCTTCATCAAGCGTAAATGGCTGGCATGGTCTTCATTAGGATTGGCAACCCTGTTACTTTGCTATTTGATGAGTACTACCAAGACCGGGCTTGTTCCTTCGGAAGACACCGGTTCTATATTCGTCAGTCTGGATGCTCCTGCCGGAAGCACGCTGGCAGAAACGGCTGGCATCATGAATAAGGTAGAAAAGGAACTGAAAGAAATTCCGCAGATAGACAATTTCAACAAGGTGACAGGATTCAGTATGGGTGGAAGCAGCGGTGCCTCACACGGTATGTTCATCATAAAACTGAAGCACTGGGACGAACGTCAGGACGAGGAAAGCAGTGTGGACGCTATCTCCAAAGAGATATACCGCCGTACGGCAGGCATCAAGAACGCCAGTATCTTTGTCTTCTCGCCACCCATGATTTCGGGATATGGCACAGGAAACAGTTTTGAACTCTATATTCAGGACCGTAGCGGAAAGGGTATAGACGCTTTGAGCAAAGTGACCGATGAATTCTTGGTAGAGCTGAACAAACGTCCGGAAATACAAATGGCCTATACATCATTTAGTGCCAATTTCCCGCAATACCGCGTGGATGTGGATGAAGCGCAGTGCCAACGTGCAGGTACTACCACGGACGAAGTACTCGGTGTGTTGTCCGGGTATTTCGGAAGTATCTATGCCTCTAACTTCAACCGCTTTACAAAGCTATATCGTGTCATTATCCAGGCCCCGTCGGACAGCCGCAAAAATATGCAGTCATTGGACAATATCTTTGTGAAGACAAGTGGTGGCATGGCACCGGTCAGCCAGTTTGTGAAGTTGACTAAAACCTATGGTGCGGAGTCATTGACACGCTTCAACATGTTTTCTTCTATCAATGTGCAGGGTATGCCGGCAGAAGGCTATAGTTCAGGCGACGTAATCAGTGCCGTAACTGAGGTAGCTGCACAAACTCTGCCTACCGGATACGGTTATGAATATTCCGGCATGACGCGCGAAGAGGAGCAAATGGCGGGTTCACACGATACCGTCATCATTTATGGTGTATGTATCTTGTTCATCTACCTGATACTCTGCGCTCTCTACGAAAGTATGTTCATACCTATGGCAGTAATCCTTTCTGTACCTTTTGGCCTGATGGGAAGTTTCCTTTTTGCACGCATATGGGGCATTGAGAATAATATCTATCTGCAAACGGGACTGATTATGTTGATCGGACTACTTTCCAAAACGGCAATCCTGCTAACAGAATACGCTACCGAACGGCGTCAGGCGGGTATGTCACTGACACAAGCCGCCATGAGTGCCGCCACCGTCCGTTTCCGCCCCATCTTGATGACGGCGCTCACTATGATTTTTGGTCTGCTTCCGCTGATGTTCGCTTCTGGAGTAGGTGCCAACGGAAACCAATCTTTGGGAGTGGGTACAGTGGGTGGACTGATGATCGGAACCGTAGCCTTATTATTTGTAACACCCGCTTTTTTCATCGTATTTCAGTATATCGAGGAACGGGTAATGGGTAAACGAAAAGAAGACAGACAAGTATGAAAAAGATAATATATATAACAATGTGTATGGCATTATTAAGTAGCTGCCATATCTATCGCAATTATCAGCGCCCGGAAGGTTTGCCGGTAGACAGCCTGTTTCAAAACAGATATGATAGCCGGGCAGAGGATTCCCTGACATTGGGTGACATGCCCTGGCAAGAAATATTTCGGGATACATTGCTGCAAGACCTGATTCTCTACGGGTTGGAAAATAATACCGACATGCAAACAGTCATGCTGCGTGTTGATCAGGCTAAGGCACAGCTCAAAGCCGCACGTCTGTCGTTCCTGCCGTCATTGACCCTCTCCCCGCAAGGTACACTGACTGGTACGGACGGGCATAAAGCGGTAAAAACCTATGAACTGCCCATTCAGGCAAGTTGGGAAATAGACCTTTTTGGGAGTCTGCGCAATGCCAAGAAAGGTGTCCAGGCTACTTTGCTGGAACAAAAAGCTTACCAACAGGCTGTCCGTTCAGAGTTGATTGCAACCATAGCGAATGATTATTTCTCACTCTTGCTGTTGGATGAACAACTAAGGATTAGCCAAGCCACATTGGAAATATGGAGAGAACAGATACGAACCATGGAATCCAAGTTCAAAGTGGGCGAAGAGACGGAGAATGCCATCACGCAGGCGCGTGCCAGTCTATACGAACTGGAGGCTACTCACAACGACTTGCAGAGGCAACAGCGCGAAGCGGAAAATGCACTTTGCACGCTTTTAGGAACAACCTCTCAAAGCATACGGCGAGGCTGCTTAAAGCAACAAGATTTTCCTGAACAATTTAATGTCGGAATTCCCTCGCGGCTGCTGTCGAAACGTCCGGATGTAGTGCAGGCGGAAATGACATTGGCAAATGCTTACTATGCGACCAACCAGGCACGTTCGGCCTTCTATCCCAATCTTACACTGACCGGAAGTACCGGCTGGACAAACTCTCTGGGACAAACTGTGACCAATCCGGGCGGATGGATACTTTCAGCTGTCGCATCTCTGACACAACCCATTTTCAACAGGGGGAAACTTATATCAAACCTGCGTGTATCCAAAGACGAGGAACAGATTGCCCTGCTCGCCTACAAGCAAACATTGTTGGATGCCGGTCAGGAAGTGAATGATGGATTGTATGCTACGGAGTCAATAAAAAGAAGTCTTGACAACCACCTGAAACAGTGCAATGAGTTGGAGCGTACCGTACAGACTTCCGAGGCATTGTACCTCACAGGAAATGCCACCTATCTGGAACTACTGACGGCACGCCAATCATTGCTAAATGCACAGTTGGGAGTTGTTTCTGACAAATTTACATACTGCCAGTCTGTTATTAATCTGTATAATGCGTTGGGAGGCGGTTGCGAATGAAAACATTGACAATAAAAGCCAGTTCCTATCGGATGTTTCTGCTGGTCTTTTTGGGACTACTGACAGCCTTTGGTCCATTTGTAACAGACATGTATCTGCCTGCTTTACCTTCTATGGTGAATTGGTTTGATACCAGTACATCACTGGTACAATTCAGCTTGACATCCTGTATGGTTGGTCTGGCTGTGGGACAGTTACTTTTTGGTCCCATGAGCGATCGATATGGCAGAAAACCGGTATTATTATGGACATTGTTATTCTTCATACTATCTACATTACTGTGTCTGTTTTCTAACCATATATATGTGTTTGTCATATTTCGCTTGCTTCAAGGTATTTCAGCAGCCGGAAGTATTGTCATAGCCCGTTCCATATCAACAGACTTGTTTACTGGTCGTGAACTGGTCCGGATTTTGGCAATTGTGGGTTCCATCAACGGTATAGCTCCGGTATTGGCTCCTGTCATAGGGGGAACAATGACTGAATCGGCTGGTTGGAAAGGAATCTTTATTATCCTGTTATTTATTGGCATACTGTTGTTATTCGCTTGTCTGTATTATCAAGAATCTATACCCGTGGAGAGACGTGTTTCATCCAATCTCTTAAATTTACCGTCATACTTCATACCTTTATCGAGAAACCGTCTCTACATGGGGTATATGTTGCAGCTTGGGTTTTCCCAAGCTGCACTTTTTGCCAATATTGCTTCCGCTCCCTTCATCATGCAGCAGCATTATGGGTTTACTCCGTTTGAATTCAGTATGTGCTTTGGCATAAACGCACTTGCTGTAGTTATATCGGCTTCTCTTGCCGCCAAATTCAGGCGTATAGAGAATGGAGTGCTACTGGGAAGTGCCGGTTTGTTGTTTTTCTCGATATGTGAAGCGGTATCATTATTTATCGGTTGCGGATTTCTCGTCTATGAAGTCTTTATGCTCGGAATCCTTTCCTCGTTGGGGCTTTGTTTTACCTCCTCTACAACTCTTGCTATGGATAAAGGCAGGGAATTTTCAGGAAGTGCTTCTGCCTTGCTTGGAGCCGTTTCATTCGCATTCGGAGGGTTTGTCTCACCGTTGGTCGGAATTGGAGACCCGTTACGGACTGCGGGGATTGTATTTGTTGCCTGTGGTGTATGCTCTTTCGTTTGTTTGTATATAACAAAAAAAGGAGAAATACAACCTATACACTAAGTTGTTGTTAATTTTTTATTAGATTGGATATTTTGATTGTGAATAAATGCAAGCTAAAATAGCGCAATTATTGAGATGAAGCTATTACTACAACATAGAATACTTTTAGGATACATCATATTGATAGCAGTCATTGGAAGTATGGCTGCTATCTTGATATATGAGCGTGCACAGTTTGGAGCTTTAGAGAAGAAAACTGTGGAAATGCAGCATATTCAGCGTGATATAAATACCGCCCATCGCCGGATTACTACACTATCCACATACGGAGAGTCAGTCATTGCATGGAGTGTGGAAGACTATGAAATGTACAAGACATACCGTCTTCGTGTGGACAGCCTGCTTCAACTTTTGAAGTCCCCTTGCAAGGAATTTGTCCGTCCCGAACAGTTGGACACTCTCTGTCTATTATTGAAGCAGAAGGAAGAACACCTGCATGGCATCATGCAGGCGGTACACCGTCAGGACGAGGCGGACAGCCTGCTTCTCAACAGCCTGCCCTCCGTCACCCGGCAGGCTACACGCACACAGACCGTCACACGCAAGAAAAAAGGTCTTGCCGGACTGTTCGGCAAAAAGGAGACCGTACAAATGCCGGCATCCCCCAATGCCCTGCACAGCCTGAACGAGCGGCTGATTTCCATGCAACAGGAACGTCAGGAAGACCTCGATGATTACACGGACAGCCTGCGCATACGGAACAAGGAACTGAACGGCAGGCTGTACACGCTGATTACCGCTCTTGACGAACAGACGGAAAAGGCGTTCCAACAGAGGCAGGAAGAGCTCCAATCCTCCTACGAACGCTCCGTCATGACCGTTACGGGACTTGTCGTGTCAGCCATTCTCCTGCTCGTCTTCTCCTACCTGAAAATCCACCGGGACATCAAGGAGAAAGCAGCCAACAGGAAAGAACTGGAAGAACATGTGGTAAAATTGCAGCAATCGGTCAAGGCGAACGAGGAGCTTATCTCCAACCGTCACAGGATTATGCAGACCATCACGCATGAGCTGCGCACACCGCTGTCCGTCATTATCGGTTATGCGGAGATGGCTGTGAATGAAACGGACACCGGCATATCCCAGGATTATGCCCGGAAAGCCCTTCTGACCTCCCACCGCATGATTTCCATGCTAAGCACGATGCTCGGTTATTTCCGTCTTGACAGCGGAAAGGAGCAGGCAAACTCTGTTCCATTCTCCCTGCGGAGCGTATCTGATACCTTGCAAGCCGAGTTTACGCCTCTTGCCGGTAATAAAGGTCTGAAACTGTCCGTGGAATCCGAAAAGGACGAGGTGCTTTTCGGTGACAGGGAACGGCTCATGCAGATTGGCGACAACCTGCTCTCAAATGCGGTCAAGTTCACTGAGACAGGCTGTGTCACCTTGAAAATGCACTATGGAGATGGAAAACTGCATCTTATCGTAGAAGACACGGGCAGCGGAATGAGCAGTGAGGAGCAGGAACGCATATTCAATGCCTTCGAGCAGTTGCCGAACGCCGCCTCGCAGGACGGTTTCGGTCTCGGACTGTCCATCGTGCAGCGTATCGTCAATATGCTCCGGGGTACAGTCGCCGTAGAAAGCATCAAAGGAAAAGGGACGCGCTTCACGGTGGTACTCCCCATGAGTATTGCGGACGATATACCAGAGCAGGTTGCCGGTACAATGCCAGTCTATTATTCCGAAATGTCTTTCTCGGTGATAGCCCTTGACGACAACGAATCCCTGCTTTCCATGATGAAGGAAATGTTTGCAAGGAACGGTGTCCGCTGCGATACGGTAAGCAACATCAGCGATCTAATGGAATACATACGCAGCCGTGATTATGACTTGCTGATAACCGACCTGAAAATGCCGGAGACAAGCGGCTATGAGGTACTGGAACTGTTACGCTCGTCCAACGTGGGCAATTCAAAGGATATGCCGGTGGTCGTGGCTACCGCTTCAACGGTCTACGGCAAGGAAGAACTCACCGGCATGGGATTCTCCGGAGTCCTTCTCAAGCCATTCTCCATGCAGGAACTTATGGAGACATGTGCAGGCTGTATCACTACACGTGCGGAAACCGTAAAGCCGGACTTTTCCACACTGCTTTCTTGTGGAAACGAAAGCGTCCTGCTTGACAGGCTGGCAGAATCCACAATGGAAGAAATGCAGGCTGTAAGAGAAGCCGCAGAACGGAAAGATACGGAAGCCTTGCGACATTGGATACACCACCTGAGAAGTTCATGGATGGTGTTGCGCACGGAAGCACCCTTGCATAAATTGCAGGCTCTGCTGACGGAAAGTGGTCCCGACGAGAAGAAGATACACAAAGCCGTCATGGAAATACTTGAAACGGGAGACAATATCATACGGCTGGCAAAGGAAGAAAGGAGGAAGTACGATGGGCAGGATAATCGTGATTGAGGACAATCCCGTGTACAGCACCTATGTGTGTACACTTCTGGAGAAAAACGGGTTTCAGACCCGCAGTGCCGGCAGTCTGTCTTCTGCAAGGAAGCTGCTGGCAGGCTGTGAGGAAGACGACATAATCCTTGCCGACCTGCGCCTGCCCGACGGCGAGAGCATCGGACTGTTGCGCCAGATGCGGGATGCGGGCATGGGACAGCCGTTCATTGTCATGACCGATTACGCCGAAGTGCATACGGCGGTGGAGAGCATGAAGCTCGGCTCGGCGGATTACCTGCCCAAGATACTGGTTGAGGACAAGCTTCTGCCACTCATACGCTCCTTGTTCCAAGAGCAGGAACGGAAGAAAGATGTCCGGACACCTGTCTTCAAACGGGAAGGAGCGGCCTTCCAGAGCATCAAGAAGAACATCCGTATGGTAGCCCCGACACGTATAGGCGTGCTGATATTGGGTGAAAACGGCACGGGCAAGGAGCATCTTGCCCGGATGGTACATGATTACAGCCGGGTGAAAGACAAGCCGTTCATCCCGGTGGACTGCGGCACACTCTCCCCCGAACAGGCCAAGTCGGACCTGTTCGGTCATGTGAAAGGAGCGTTTACGGGAGCCGTCTCCGACAAGGACGGGTATTTCAGGGAAGCCGACGGCGGCACGCTGTTCCTTGACGAGATAGGCAACCTCTCTTTGGAAACACAGCAGATGCTGTTGCGTGCCATCCAGGAGCACAGTTTCCGCCCTATGGGTGCAAACTGTGACCGTACCGCCAATGTCAGGATTGTAGCCGCCACCAACGAGGACCTGCACAAGGCCGTGTCGGAACGCCGTTTCCGGCAGGACTTACTGTACCGCCTGCAGGAGTTTGAGATAACCGTCCCTCCGCTGCGCGAGTGCAGGGAAGACATCCTGCCACTTGCGGAGTTCTTCAGGGAACAAGGCAACCGTGAGCTTGAAAAGGATATAACCGGCTTTGACGCTTCCGCACGGCAAGCACTGCTGGCTTATCCGTGGCCGGGTAATGTCCGCGAACTGAAACAGAAGATACAGGCTGCCGTCCTACGTACGGAAGGGAACACGATAACCGCAGACCATCTTCAATTATTCAACGGGAAATCTCTCCCGGACGGCAACGGCTTCGAGTTGAGGAGCGATGAAGAGGAGAAAGAACGTATCCGGCGTGCCCTTGAACAGACAAACGGAAACAAGAAGAATGCCGCCCAGTTATTGGGTATAGGCAGGACCACCTTATATAATAAGATGAAAGATTATGGACTGAAAGACAACGGGAAAGAGTAAAAACAGAAATAAAGATGGCTGAAAATTCAGGTTATTGATTAACTTTGTAGCCATATTTGAGAATAACAGGCGATTGGGAGACCTTTCGCCTGCTGATATATATAGACATAAGACCGCAAGGTGTTTCTAATGGAAATCTGGACAATTGACATTGAAAGGGACTATTGCGTGACTGCTTGTGCTATGCCTGCTGCTCCTTGTTATCTTCTTCCTATACTGATTTTTGCACCCATTCAGCCTGCATTTCCCTTGAAAGCTCCACAATCTCGCGGCTCAGCTTCACAAGGTCGATGGTACACTTCTCCAGCTTGTAGAGCAATGCCATCGCCTTCTTCTCCGAGAAGTGGATGCGCAGCTCCTTGACGACCTGATTGTAGTTCGTGCCGATGGCACGGAACTGGGCGTGGAAGTCCGACAGTTTGGTGTAATAGTCCAGCATCGTCTTGTCCACCTTCAGCACCTTGAACTTCTGCCCGAAGAAGTGCGCCTTGAGAAAGACAGCTTTCGCATACACGTTCGATTCCTCGTACATCGTCAGGAACCTGTTCCATTCCACATCGTCGAAGCGCACCATCACGCAGTGCGTCTTCGGGTCCAACTTGGGATTTCTCCCGTACTTGCTCTTCTTTTTCATTCTGCTTATTTTTTTTAATTTTATGGCTTGTCCATTGTTTAATCTTTGATTAAGGAACCCCGAAATTATCCGACTGCGGAGGACAATTCTGCCCACGGCGGTGAAGGCATTTTCAGTTACTTAGAATTATTCGGGTAACTGAAAATATATCTTGCTGTGTCTTTGAGGACACAAAAATCCTCCGCCTGTCGGATTGATTTCCGAGTGTAATAACTCACTTTGTGTATCGGTCGAACCGATGGAGTGCATCCAACGGCTCAACCTGTTCCACCGTAATCCCGTCAGAGTTTGCGCCATTGCTCGATGTCATTCCGGTAGGCATCGAGGTGCAGGCGGACAAGGTTCTCTATAAGTCCGGATGCGCTCATGCCCTTCCCTCCGAGGTAGCGGACAACCCTGTCCAGCTCGTCACGCACCGTCTCACTGACGAACACGGGCTTGCGGTTGATAATTTTGGGAACTTTGAGATAAGTGGTGCGGTACTCATCCAAAGACAGCCTGCGCTGTTTGCTGCTGATGCGCTTCTGCGGTATTGCCGCTTCCCCAGTCGCCACTTCTAACGGTTCATCTACCATAGGTATTTCTGCTTCTTCCGTGACGGTCTTGCCGGACTGTTCAGGCTCCTCCGGTTCCAGACCGATACTCCTGTAGAAGTCGTCTATCGACTTGGAGGTGTAGGGTTCCCTGCGCCCCATTTTTTCCACGATTTCACGAGCTTGACGCTCTGTAATGTTTGGTTCTTTTTTCATTGTAAAAACAAATTGATTAAGTTATTGAATGTGGTCTTGGTCTATACCTCGACCGATTATCGGGAGCGAAGTAAGGTGCTTTAATGCAGTCAGTCAAGCACTTGGATTTTCTTAGGCATTTTTGTACGGTTTTGCTTTATGGAGACTGACAAATCGGTGCGGACTTCACCGATTTGCCGGATATGAATAGCTGAAAGGACAAAGGTACGATTGGGGACAATTTTAAATTAAGCCCTTATTTGGGCTGTGGCTTCCTTATAAAAAATGGGAATTAAAGGCTGGACGGAAATCGTATTCCACCGGCTTGCTCACAGATAACCGGCAAGCAGTACCCCGGACAATGACTACCGTATCGGCGCAACATGCTGCCACTTTTTGAAAATCCATTGCATGACAGCGGATAATGTATTTCTTTGTGGCAAAAGAAACAGTAACAATTAAAAGAAAGGCAATATGGAAATTGTATCAATCGAAAGAAAGACCTTTGAGGCAATGGTCGCCAAGTTCGACCGTTTCGTCAGCCGTATGGATGCCATCTGCCATCGGCACGGGGAAAAGAAAATGAGCGAATGGATGGATAATCAGGACGTGTGCCGTATGCTCAACATCAGCCCTCGCACGTTACAGACGCTTCGGGATAACGGCACGCTGGCTTATTCACAGATAAACCACAAGACGTATTACCGTCCCGAAGACGTGGAGCTCATTGTCTCCGTTGTGGAGGATAGAAGAAAGGAAGCGAAGTTCAAAGGAAAGACTATATGAATTAAATATAATGACAACACCCACTAAATCCAGAGTAATATGAATGAGTTGATTAACAAGGACAACAAGTGGATAATCCACTTTATGGGCAGTCTTGACCGACTGCTTGATAATGTAGAGCACCTGACCGCCAATTACCGCCCGACATTGGGCGGTGAGCGTTTCTTCACTGACAAGGAGGTGTCGGCACGGCTGAAGGTGAGCCGCCGGACACTTCAGGACTACCGCAATGAAGGGCGTATCGCCTATATCCAGCTGGGCGGTAAAATCCTCTACCGTGAATCCGACATCGAACGGATGCTGAATGACGGCTACCGCTCCGCCTACCGACAAAGGATAACTTGATTTTTCTTGAAGGAGTGCAGTTTGCCGTATGCCCTGTATTGCGGCAGCAATAGACTTTCTACAAAAAGAAAAAAGGAACGGCTTACGGATGAAGTGTCAATACTGCGCTTCGTCTGTAAGCCGTTCCTTTTCTGCTCTTTACCCATCAGTTGCTTATTTTTCGTTGTCGGATGCCTTTCAAACGTGTGGCAACGGAAACAAGTGGCTGACAGGATGAACCTCAACTATACCATCGGTTATTACTCCTGCCACAGGAAACAAACAACGTAACAGGCGTTTCTCTTTTGGTGGTGCTGATTTCATTTATTATAAACCGTCTGAACAAGGCACTTTCTTTACTGCATATCCTGAATGCAATGGCTATAACCATTTCAAGGTTGTAAACGTCATAACTGATACCATCCGGTTGCCTGATATATCGCATCGTACCGGCTTCATTCAGTTCATTGTTCTTATAGATTGCCCGTATTGCCTTGCGGACATTGCACGAGAACACCCCGAACAGGTCGGCAATCTCAAATTGCATCATCCATACGGGTGCAGTCGGCATAGTGACTGCACCCGTTTCACTGATTGTTATTATGCCTCTGCTCATAATTCCTTTATTTTATGATGATTATTTGCTATTTCTTCTTTTCGCCAGCCGATATTTCCTTTCTTCGTTCCATCAGTTTGTCCATATCTTTGGAAATTTTATCATCGGTTATCCGTGCATATCCCTGTGTCGTTCTAATATTGGAGTGTCCCATCATCTTGGCGATACTCTCAATCGGTATGTCCGCCGAAATCAAAAAAGTGCCGAAGCTGTGCCGACTTTGGTGATAGGTCAAGTTTTCCTCTTTCCCTATGGTTATTCCCA